>WBZL01000668.1_pt1 | contig 38325 bp, 42 predicted proteins | sample 5204291 | NCBI WGS metagenome assembly WBZL01 (sample SAMN12344345, study PRJNA552823) | activated sludge metagenome | biome: Activated sludge suspended growth; feature: Nitrification reactor; material: Wastewater; isolation source: activated sludge from nitrification reactor of wastewater... | reverse complement strand
GCCGGTCTCTCTCTGTCCCTTCTCTTTATTTCGTGAAAACTAAGCCCTGCCGATAAAGGGATTGAGACAATGAGTCTTAAAGCGCAGCGTGCTCGATTCACCTTGGTGAAAACTAAGCCCTGCCGATAAAGGGATTGAGACATGTTACGTGAATCCCGAAAGGCGAATTCAAGAATTCGTGAAAACTAAGCCCTGCCGATAAAGGGATTGAGACCTCAGTTCGTTCGCCAGCTCATGATTCTCGTCCCACGTGAAAACTAAGCCCTGCCGATAAAGGGATTGAGACGTAGCTGAGGAAGCTACATCGGGAACCCCCTGCTGGGGTGAAAACTAAGCCCTGCCGATAAAGGGATTGAGACCCATACGTCAGGGTTTGATTGTCATCTTCACTGTGGTAGTGAAAACTAAGCCCTGCCGATAAAGGGATTGAGACGCGAATTCAAGAACTCGGTTAGCCAGGCGAACAGTGTGAAAACTAAGCCCTGCCGATCAGCCTATTTTTCCCAGTTGAACGCTCAAGATCTGTTGCAAACTGAAGGCTGGTGAGGGTTTCGGGCGAGAATGGCGGGTCACCCAATGGGTGACTTGGATGTTGATCGAAAAGAGTTGGCCAAGGCGGTGGATGGAGCCTTGCAGGAGATTGGCCAAGGAGCGGGGGAGATGGGTGTTGCGACGCCTGGGGGGCGATTTCAGGTTCGCTGGGACGAAGGGGGAAGGGCCACGGCCCTGGGGCAGTTGACGTTCTTTGCCGAGTTTCTGGAAGTGTCGGGTCTATTCGCTGCTTGGCGGGACGGATGCCCGATGGCCTAGACGAGCCCGAACGCGCCTGAAGTGGTCTCTGTTCTGGGGACGTGACGGTTGTCGATTCTGGATGGCCAGCGTCGCTATGCGCACGTGACAGGACTGCGCGGTGTCGAAGAGGCGCCGCAGATTCTGGGGATGAGGAAGATCATCAGCGCTGAAAGCCTGCGCCGCGCCCTGGCGCATCTGGCGCCGAGTCAACCCTGGCACTGCGCTGACGAAGAACGCGCGGCCCGCTCGGCGCAACGGGCGAAGAGTGCGGCGTGGATGGACACAGCTCTTTCGCAGAGCAGCCGCGAAGCGCTGCGTCCGCCCTGGATTCTCGACATCGACACCCCGGTCAGGCTGCTCTACGGTCGCCCGGCAGGCGCCGAGGTCGGGTATAACCCCAGGAAACCGGGACGACCCAGCCAGACGCTGCCCACCGACTGGATCGGCAACCGGCGTCTGGTGCGGGATGTGGAAGTACAAGGAGGCAAAGCCCGTGCCGGAAAATACAGCCGGCCCCGGCGATGTCAGCTGCCTGAGCCGCTGGCTCCCGAGGAGCGTCCCGCCCTGGAGCGCGGCGATATCGCTTTCGGCAACGAAGGCAGGATGGCCGAAAGAGGGGACGCAGCCCGCTCTCTTCAAGCGCAAGCAGACGGCCGGGGTCAGGTGTCTGATCGAGCGGCTCTGGCGGCGCGGCGACTGGCAGGAGGTCGGCCAGGGGTTTGACGCCGTGGAAACCCCCTTCCAGTGAGTGGGCTGGACGCGCCCGCGGCGTGTCGTGGTGCTGCGACGACGCGTGAAGTCGAACCTGGCCGCCGACGTGAGCCCTGACAAGCGGCAGCCTGAGTTGCCGTTCCTTGACCCTGCCGAGGCGACCAAGCTCTGGGAATACGCCGTTCTGGTCAGCCATGCCGACGACCCGATACCCGCCATCGGCCAGTTATCCAGGGATCGGGCTGATTCGGAGAATGGGTACGACGAATTGAAAAATCAGGGGGGCTGGGGCGGCTATGCCACCCAGGATCTGGCGCGTTGCAAGCTCTCGGCGCGCGCGGTGGCGCTGATCTACAACGGGTGGAGTGGGGATGTTCGTCTGGTCCACCCGAAGACACGTCTGAAAGCGATCACCCGTCGCCCGATGTGGCTCGCCGGCGTCGGTCGACTGACCACGCACGCCGGCCAATCCCGCTTGCTGATCACGCTTTTCCATGCCGCAGTAGACCCAATCAGGGCGATGATCGTCAATGTTCGCAAGGGCCTGGACCATGTCCTGGCAAGTGCGCCTCAGTTGCCCAAAGCCAGCCGGAGGCCGGCCCTGTCCGCGACATCGTCGACAAAATCATCAACTCCAGGCCAAAAACCTTGTTTCCTGTCCCTCTCGCTCTCACGAGGCCCGCTCTTGCACTGGTAACAGAGGATTTTGCCTTATAAATCGCAGAAAGGGAGCGAAGACCCCATGCCCCCATTCCATCCGTGTAGGCGATCGCCCGGATGTGGCGATTGACCTGGCGTACGTAAATACGTACGATGTCGTTCTCATTGGAGATCAACCATGATCACACTCACCGCGAGCGAAGCCCGAGCCAATCTGTACCGCCTCATTGATCAGGCCGCCGAGTCCCATCAGCCGATCCACATCGCTGGCAAGCGCAGCAGTGCAGTGCTCCTCTCGGCAGAGGATTGGCAGGCCGTCCAGGAAACGCTGTACCTGCTCTCGGTTCCCGGCATGCGCGAGTCCATCAAAGAAGGCATGGCCGAGCCTCTTGGCGAAAGCGCCACGAGGCTCGACTGGTGAGTTGGCAGGTCGTTTTTTCCAGACATGCAGAGAAGGATGCGAAGAAGTTGGCCGCGGCAGGCCTGAAGTCAAAAGCCCAAGAGCGGCTTGCAGTGCTTGCCAACGATCCATTCCAGAATCCGCCGTCCTACGAGAAGCTGGTTGGTGATCTTGCGGGTGCGTATTCTCGGCGCATCAATATCGAGCATCGCCTGATCTACGAGGTTTTCGTCCAAGAACGCGTCGTGCGCGTGCTCGGGATGTGGACGCACTATGAATAAGCGCGGCCCAGGCGCACGTTCCAAGATGCCTTTGCCTGGTCAGGATCAGCGTTGGTCGTGTTGACTCGCGCCGCCTGACTCCAGGCCGTCTCCGAAGCTCGCCTTTTCTTATTTGTCATTGGCCGTCGCCAGCCAAAGCACGGTCGGCGCGATCCGGGTGGGTCTAAACTCCGGTTGCAAAGTCATGACCTTGGTAATGAGACACGTCGTTGAACAGGCATAGCCTGGGGCGGACCTCACTCATGAAATCGAGGATGCTCAGGGCGGCCGGGCTCTGGTCCAGGCGGTCGCGGTAGCCGCGCATGTCGAACCCCAGCAGGCTCCCGATCAGCAGGCGATTGGTTCCCTTGTGCGAGACCACCACCACCGTGCGGTGCCGATGCCGTTCGACGATACGCCTGACGAGGGGCAACGCGCGGTTCAGGACATTGACACCGGATTCGCCGCCAGCCGGCGCGATGACGAACGGATCTTCCTGCCAGATCGCGTATTCGTCCCGGAACGCGCTTTCAACCTCCGAGCGGCGCAGTCCCTCCCAGTGTCCGTAGTCGATTTCCCGCAGTCCCGGCTCGGCGATCGGTTCGAGACCGTGCGGGACGCCGAGGATGCGCGCTGTCTCGACCGTGCGCTGGAGTGGGCTCGCGTAGATGGCGTCGAGGTCTTCCCCGCGCAGCCGTTCCGCCAGGCTGGCGACCTGTCGGCGTCCCGTATCGGACAAAGGCACGTCGGAGGAACCGGCGAAGCGGTCGTCGGCGGTCAGGTCGGTCGCGCCGTGGCGCACCAGATAGATTCGGGTTGGCATTGCGTTGGCTATTGCAGGTCGCGGGAGAGCATTCAGCTCACTCTGCCTGTTCAGGTTTCTCGGCGGGAATGAAGGGAATCAGGCCTTTCTCAAAGGCCATCCGCTGCAACTCCACCGGCGCGCGGCGAATGTCGACTATGATGTCGTTGACCTGCAGCATCCACACCATGGGATTGTCGGCGAGCCGGCTGGGCAGGGTCCATTTCGGCGAGAAGTTGTCCATCTTGAGAGCTTCCCGGATTTCCTTGGACTTGTTCTGCCCGGTGCTCTCGGCAATCCCGAAAAACTCGTAGATCACTCTGGATTTGCAGTGCGGTTTCTGGGATGGGTCATCGAGAAAGTTGATCCGCCCAACGGCATGTACCGCAGCAGCGGCCCAGACCTTTTCCATGCCGCGCAATAGGGGAGATGGCCGCTTTCTGGCAAGCGCGCCGACCACCGCCTGGATCATCTGACGGTATTCCTCGTTGAGCATCTTTTCGCAGAAGGCGTCGGTCAGGCTCGTGATGGCCGCGAACTTTTCTGCCATCGCTTTGGGAATTTGCTGGGTCATGAGGGTGAGCACCTGGAGATGTGTAGAGGTGACATTCTTGCAGATTCACCTGCAAACAACCAGCAGGTATGAGTACGTCTGACTGATTCGCACCCAGCGCTTTCCTTCACGCGATCGCCGCCGGCAAGCCGGTCCAGAGGATTCCCGCGGGCAGGCTGGCGCGTCCGATGCGGCCCTGAAAACCGCGTATCGGCAGCGCATAGCAGCGCAGGTCGTCGTCCTGCGGCTTGATCAGCGCGTCGACCTCCCGCAGGCAGCGATCCTTGGCGGCGTTGCTGCCGACCAGCAGGAAAATGCTGTATTCGAGCGGGGAGGCGTGCTTGCACATCTCGCGGTGGACGCGCAACAGGCGGCGCGGATGGCTGATGTCGTAACCGATGACGAAAGCCTGTTCAGAAGTCATCGTCGTCTACCTCGGCGTCGGTGTCGGTGGCCGGGGCAGTGCTGCCGGCCGGGCATGGCGCACCCGCCGCACCCGCTGCCGAAATCGCGTTCGCCACGTCGCAGATGCTCTCGGCGAGCAGCTTGCGCAGGCGTGCCGCCAGTGCCTCCCACTCGGCGTAGAAGCGCGCACGGCCGGCCTTGCCGAGCAGGCAGCCGCTCTGCGTACTGGAAAAATCCTCCGGGCGCAGCTTCTCCGAGCGAAACAGCATCAGCGCGTGCTGGTCGACATCGACGCGCAGCGGTTCGACGAGGTCGCAGGCCAGCGACTCGCGCCCGAAGTCGAGGGCGTGGTAGAAACCGATGAACGGATCGAGCCCGGCGCCGTACAGCGCCAGCACCGCCTCGGCGTGCAGCAGCGTGTAGCCGAGCGAGAGCAGCGCGTTCGCCGGATCGCGCGGCGGCCGGCGATTGCGGCCATTGAAGTGCAGGCGAGCCGGCAGCAACTCGGCGAAACCCTCGAAGTAAGCAGCCGCGCCGGCGCCTTCGAGGCCGCGCAGCGCTTCAACGGCGTCTGGGCGCGGCTCGGGCGTATCGCCCAGGCCGCAGAGCTGCCGACGCGCGCTCGTGAGCGCCTGGCCAAAGCGCAACGTCTGACTACCCAACTGCTGGCCACCCTCACCTTTTTCTTCGCCACCCTGCCGTTGCAGATCAAGGCCCTCGCGCTGCACCCGAGCTGGAGCGCGCCCTCGTCGAACAACTGATTCCTGCCCTGTATCTGGAGCGCGTCGCCGCGCGCAGCACCCTTGCCGAGCCGCGTCACCGACTGCGCGCGCTGAGCCGCCCGTTGCTCGAACCGCTGCGCCACGGCGACCATTCGCTCCAGGCCTTGCCGAGCGCCGAGCGAGAGCGCCTGGAACAGGTGGCCGGCGACTGCACCGATCGCTTCCAGCGCAGCAGTTCCGGAGTGGCGGGCCGTAACGGACAACTGGCCCTGCATCACCAGGGCCGCCATCGCCTGAGCGACCGCAAGCTCGCGGCGCTCACCGCCGTGCACAACTACTACATCCGTCGCGCCGACGGCACGACCGCCGCCGAGCGCTTTTTTGGCCGTGCCTACGAAACGTTGTTCACGCAGGCGCTCCAGCGCATGCCGTTGTCCCCACGATCCGCGCGACGGCGACCTCGACCGCACAAACCGCCCTATCTGATGCCGCTGGCGGCGTAGGGGGGTGGCCGGAACGATGATCAAGGCCGATGCCGTGATGCGCAGCTGAGCGAGACATGATCGAGCTGAAAGACATCCGAAAGGCTTTCAACACCGGTAGGGAAAACGAGTTCCATGCCCTGAACGGCATCGACCTGCATCTGCCGACGCAGCGCGTCACCGCGTTTTGCGGGCCGAGCGGTTCGGGCAAGACAACGCTGCTGTCGATCATCGGTTACCTCTCACGGCCGACCATCGGCCGCGTTCGCCTCGGCGACCGGGACATCTCGGGGCTGCCCGAGCGTTTCCTGACCGACATCCGCCGCCAGACCTTCAGCTTCATCTTCCAGCCGTTCAATCTGATCAAGGATCTGTCGGCTCGGGAAAACGTCATGCTGCCCGCGTACCCGCTCGGCGGCAACTGGCGCGCATTGCACGAGCGGGCCGAGTCCCTGCTCGGCGAGTTGCACCTGGCACATCGGTTTGCGGCCGCCATCGAGCACCTGTCGGGCGGCGAGCAGCAACGCGTGGCGATCGCGCGGGCGCTGATCAACGACCCGCAGATCATCATCGCCGACGAACCGACCGCCAACCTCGACACCGCGCTGGCGATGGAGTTCATGGCCATCCTCGAGAAGCTGCACGGCATCGGCAAGACGGTGATCCTGACCAGCCACGACCCGCTGGTCGTCGATTCAGCGATCGTTCATCAGGTGATCGACATGCGCGACGGCCGCATCGTCACGCCGTTGCCGATTGCCGTCATGCTCTTCCAGCCGGTGATCATCGCGCTGCTCAATCTGCATGGGCACTTCCACGGCCCCGTCATGGAGGGCGTCGTCGCGGCTGACACCGCCGGCACTGCGGCGTTTCACGAAAGCCGTGCGAGCGAGCGGAAGTTGCTCGACGGAATGCAGGCCAGGGTCCATCGGCGCCTGCTGCGCGCGCTCAACCGCAGTGCTATGCTCGCGCCGGAAGACGCCGGCACTATGACGAACCGGGAGCACGCTGGCGGGCGAGGCGGACGTGCAGCAGCAGCCCGCCGAGTACGATCAGACCGGCCAGCATCACCAGCAGCGAGACGTGCACCGCAGCCTTACTCGCTGCGTAGCTGACGCTCGACCACGCCAGCCAGGCGCACGCGGCGCAGAACACCATCGGCGTCAGCGGGTAGAGCGGCACACGGAACGGCCGCGAAATGTCGGGGTGGCGCATGCGCAACCGGAAGACGGCGAGCCCGACCATGAACAGGAAGGTCCAGAAGACCGGCGCCGTGAACTCCACCATTGCCTCGAAGCCATCGGCCTGGAACGCGCCAAGGACGACCAGCGCGAGGCTGAGACCGTCTGCAAGACATAGGCGTTCACCGGCGCGCCCCGTCCCGCCTGCCAGCGGCCGAGGCGGCGCAGCAGCGCCCAGTCGCGGCCGAGAGCGTAGTTGCTGCGGGCGCCGACTATCATCGTCGAATGGATGCTGGTCAGCGCGGCGAGCGCGACGAGCACGCCGAGCAGGCGCTCGCCCCAGGCGCCGAAATGCAGGCCAAGCACCTCGGCGCCAGCGGCCTTGCTGGCGGCAAGTCCGCTCAGGCCGAGGCCGTGCAGCAGCGCGAGATTGGCGAGCAGGTAGAGGGTGGTGATGACGCTCAGGCTGAGGATCAGCACATGGGCGACGGCGCGCGGGCCGCCGTGTAGCTCGGAAGAGAGGTAGGCGGCCTCGTTCCAGCCGCCGAAGGTGAGCAGCACGAAGACCATCGCCAGCCCGAGCATGCCGGCCGGGGGGTGCTGGCGAACCAGGTCGGCGCCGGATGCGACGTCAGTTCAGTGGCTGGCGCGGTGAAGCCGGCGGCGACGACGGCCGCCAGCCCGCCGACGAGCAGCAGCACCATCGCCGTCTGCAGGCGGGCGGCGATGGTCAGCCCGAGGATGTTGGTGACGGTGAGCATGATGATGATGGCGGCTGCCCAGAGCGCCGAAGAATGCGCGCCGAGATCGACGACGCGCGTCATGTAGTCACCGAAGACGTAGGCGAGCAGGGCGATCGAGCCGGTATTGATCACCATCGCCTTCGACCATGCGTAGAGGAAGGCGAGGCGCTTGCCCCAGGCGCGGCTGAGGAAGTGGTACTCGCCGCCGGCATGCGGATGTGTCGCGCACAGTTCGGCGTAGCACAGCGCGCCGGCCAGCCAGGTGGCGATCAGCCAGCCGTGGTCCTGGGTGATGCCGGCGACCATGGCCGGTGTTTTGAAGATGCCGGCACCGACGACGATGGCGACCGCAGCCGTCGTGTGCAGCAGGGGGCGGGGGTTGTCGGCGCGGGCGGGCATGGTCGGCAGGCGTGTCGGATACGGTAGGGGCGCAGGATTCGCTGAAGTATAGCCGCAGGCGCTGGTGGTCCGCCTGCGTATGGATCCAAGAACGAAGCGCAGCCTCAACCGGTACCGGAATACGGATTCGACCAGCGCATTGCCGGGTAGCTGTCACTGCGCAAGGGTCCACACAGAAATGTACTCTCGTGCCAGGATGGTGACAAAGGCAATGACCGTCAGCTCATCCCATCCCTGTGGCTGTCCAGACTGGCATTGCTACCGCCGACCCCCGCCGCAGCGTCAGATGGTGCCTGGTACCAAGAGCGGGGCGGCCGTGGTCACCACGACACTGCCATTGCTCGGCGTCGGAAACTTCAATCAGTTCAGGCGAAAAACTCTTGGGATGCGAACCCAGGCTTCGACCGCCTGCTCACCCCGGCGGGCAGGTTGGAGCGCGGCCGGCGGCGCCACCACAGCGGTTGCTACTGCAGCCGGGTCCGCCGTCGCAGCTTCCGGCAGCGTGCCACCTGCGCCCATTCCCGCAGGGCCCGCTCGGGGTCAGCCAGATGCGGCACGATGCCGCCGGCGTGCAAGGCGTTGACGCTGCCAGTGGCAATCGGCAGGCAGTGAACGTCGGCAAGCATGAGTTGCGCGGCATCTGCGCGACCAACCGCGCGCGCTACCTCTCATCATGGACGATCTTACCGAGACTTGCTGCCTGATGGACGACTTTTACAAAGCTTTCGAACCCAACTCAACGCCCGGCTGCTGACCGATGGCAAGCGGCATCGGTCGAGGAAAGGCAGCCTGTCCGTGCCGGAGTTGATGACGCTGGTCGTGCTGTTCCATCAGATACGCTACCGACCTATCAGCGGCGTATCGAGTGGCTGCCACGCTGCGCGATCGCCCTGGCCGCCCTGTTCGAGGAACTCACGGGCCAGTGCTCCGGGGTGTCGATTGCGGATTCGACTCCTCTCTCCGTCTGCAAGAACTTGCGGATTCCTTGCCACCGGGTGTTCCAGGGCATGGCGGCGCGCGGCAAGAGTTCGACCGGCTGGTTTTTCGGTTTCAAACTCCATTTAGTCATCAATCACTTGGGCGAACTGCTCGGCGTCAAGCTGACCCCAGGCAATGTCGATGACCGCAAGCCCTTGTGCGACTTTGCCGAGCGGCTCTTTGGCAAGCGGTATGCGGACAAGGGCGATATTGCCCAGTGGCTGACTATCTTTCTCAAGGATCTCGGCATCGACTTCGTGTCCAAGGTCAGGAAAAACAGGAAGCCCGTCGCCCTCGATCCCTTCGACCAGGCGATGCTACGGCAGCGATCCCTCGTGGAAACCGTCATCGACGAACTGAAAAACCTCTGTCAGATCGAGCATACCCGCCATCGCTCGCCCATCCATTTCGCTGTCAATTTGCTGGCTGGCCTCGTCGCCTATGGCCTGATGCCCAACAAGCCCAGACTACCGCTTCAGGACTTCCGCCGGCTCTCGCCGTCTCCCAAACTTATCCCGAACTGACGTTAAATAAATAACAGGGGTCACGGACACCGCCGAAAAATTGTCTTGTGTTTTCCCTTTGCGTCTTCTACCCTTCAAGGAGTGTTGATTAGCCGTTTTCTTGGGTCGGGAACGTAACGTATCGATTGTGTTCAGGCGTGGACTTTTCGAGCCGATTCAGCCGGTAATTTTCCAAGCAGCTTGATTACGAAAGGAGATCATTGATGTATGCGATGCGGGGTTTCGTCCTGGTGACGGCTGTTTGTGGGGCAGTGGCTTCTCCCTGTCTGGCGGAATCCCCGAAAACAGTCCCCCTGCCCGGAGTGCAGTCCCTGGTTGAACGTCACAACAAGGCGTTTGACGCGCAGGATCTCGAGGGCGTGATGGCGACCTATTCCTCGTCGCCCGGTGCCGTCCTGTTGGGTACCGGTGCTGGCGAAGCCTATCTGGGCGGGGAAGGGATCTCCGCTGCTTACGCTCAGTTCTTTACCAAGTTCAAGCCGAACAGCATCAGTTTCAGCAACCAGTGGATTTCAACCGGTGCGAGCGGTAACATCGCTTGGTTTGCGATGACCACCACGATGAAAGCCCCCATCGACCAGGAAACGCGGGAACGCGCCTTCAACATGTCCGGAACCTTGCAAAAGGAGAAAGGCCAGTGGCGTTTTGTCAGCATGCACTTTTCCCGGCTGGGTGCCGAGTAGTAGGGCCGGCGAAAGCATCTGAGGAACGTTCAAAAAACAACCTGCGGAAATTCATTGCTGGACTGGGAAAACGCGGGGATTCCATTGATCAGCTTTCGCAAATTGTTTTTGAAACCTTCCAGAGTGAAGCGCATGAGGCCGTCGAACCGATCCGCATGGTACTTTGCCTCTGGTTTGAGACCAGTTCCTATGGGGTCATGGCCGGATTTTTGCGAGCAGGAAACCGAGGTTGAATATGAAAGACGATATGAAATCACAGCAGGGAACTGACGACAATACAGCCGACGACACGATGTTGACGGGGCGGAGAGACTTCCTCCGCAGTCTCAACAAGTGGTCCAAGGTCGTCATCGGCAGCGCCCTCTTCGGTGGGGCAATGTTGAAACTGGGTGCTGTGCCGGACGCCGAGGCGGGCGCCTGGGCCAACCGCGCGGGCGGAGGCGGTGCCTGGGCCAACCGCGCGGGCGGAGGCGGTGCCTGGGCCAATCGTGGCGGCGCCTGGGCCAACCGTGGCGGCACTTGGATCAATGGCGGCGGTTCCTGGGTCAACCGCTTCTAGCCGCTCACTCTTTTCCCCTTCCCGTACTGCCTGGCGCGGGAAGCGGGATAGCAGATGCATACGTCTCGGTTTCCGCGCGTCACCACGGGAAGACGATGTCCTCGGTCAATCAACGGCGATATCCTTGGTAGTCCGCGAAAGTACGCCTCTTGACTGATTCACTCTTGTACAACGTCCCGCTTGCCTTGGTCGATGCCTATCGGGGACGTCATCTCGTGGTTCGTTCCCGGGATCCCGACCTGATCAGCGCAGCACTCTCGACGAAGGACTGCGACGACCTCGCCTATGTGCAGATCCTCGGCCTGAGTGCGCCGGTGGACGGCCTGTTGCGCTGGGAATGCGGGACTCCTCTCGATCTGGTGGTGGAAAAGCCGACCGAAGAGTTGCCGCTACTCTACAAGTACTCGCCCTTGCTGACCGACCGACCAGTTCGGGTTTCGGTGCCTTTTGCGCCTGGGTTCGGCAAGGTGGTGAGGCTGGCGATATCGCTTGATTTCGCAGTGAAGCTCGAAGGATCTCAGCCAGCGCATTCCCTCGCCGAAGAGCTGCTTGGCGTGGCCAGCGATTACCTTTACCGGCCGAGTGTCTCGGTGCCCGTCGAGTTCTTCCACAGCCTCTTCCTGGCTTTTTTTCGCCAGGAGCCAGTGAGCCTCTGGGCCGTGCAGGAGGAAGATCCTCGCCGGATCCGCTACGTAACCGACCAGAACGAAGAGACTGTCGGCAAGCGATTCATCGGCATGGCGCCGCCATCCGATTTCAACGAATTTGTCAGCGCGCAGATTGCCGGGTTGATCACGGAAGGGGGGGAATGCCGAGGATGCGAATTCGTCGATAGCTGCTCCGGCTATTTCAAATGGCCCGCTAGGAATTATCGCTGCGACACCGTCAAGGTCCTATTCCGGACGCTCGCCGAGGCAGCAAGGGAGTTGCGGAGCGATCTCGCTGCATGCCCGACGAACGGGACAGGAGCTGCGTGAAGCCTCCTTTTTCCCTCATCCTGCTGCCCACACTGCGCTGTAACGCCGATTGCGAGTACTGCTTCGAGACCCGAACCGAAGATCGACTTACCCTGAATCAACTTGCCGTCGTGCTCCGGAAGGTCCTTGACTACATGCAGGACCGGCAGATCGACACCTTGTCCATCTACTGGCAGGGCGGTGAGGTGATGACCCAGCCACCCGAATGGTTCGAGCGCGCCCATGAACTCGTCCAGGAGATTGCGACCGCCCGGGAAAAGCGAATAGGCAATTACCTGCAGACCAACATGATTGGTTACGGCCCGAAATGGAAACCGGTCATCACGGAAATGTTTGGCAACAGCCTGGGGACTTCGATGGATTTCCCCAATCTCCACCGCCGCGTCAAGGGTGGCACGCCGCAACAGTATCAGGACCTGTGGGAAAGAAAGGTTCTCGAGGCCAGTGAAGCCGGCATCGAGATTGGCGTCATTGCGATACCCAATGCCGGGACCGTCGAAGCCGGAGCGGAGGCCTTCTATTCCTATTTCGTCGACCGTCTTGGAATCCGGGATTTTCAGGTCAATACGCCCTTCCCGGGAGGCATGTCGAAAGCGGTGAAGTGTGCTCATCCTCTGGAAACGGAAGACCTCAGCCGCTTTCTACTGGAGCTGGCCGATATCTGGGAGAAACGAGGTAGGGACGCAGGTGTACGAATCGGACCCTTCGACAAGCTGCTCGCCTACTTCGAGCAGGGCACGAAAGACCTGCTCTGCATCTGGCGCGAGAACTGCGCAAACGAATTTGTCTGTATCGATCCCCGTGGGCACGTAGCCCAATGCGACTGCTGGGTCAGCAGTTATCCCGAGTATCGCTTTGGCAACATTCTTGATCCGGTCAGCCTCTCGGATCTGCTGCGACGGAGCGATGCACGCCGGGAGTTCCAGATGAGACCCGGTTCTCTGATACAAACCGAAGAGTGCCTGGATTGTGACTACCTCGCCATCTGCCACGGCGGATGCCCGGTGAGAGCCTACAGCGTTCACGGCGACATTCTCACGAAAGATCCCTATTGTGACCTGTACAAGAAGATCTTCGCCCGTATGGAAGCAATGTCGGGAGGGGGCTGCCACACAACGGCCGGAATTTCGACGGAGCCGACCGTGCCGTAAGGCTCGTACAGGCCGGCTCCCTCGACCTCATCGTCTGCAGCTCCGGATTCCGCGACCCGCACGGCGCCGGGCAAGTCTTCGAACAGGTGATTGAGGAGCAGGAGGAAGAAGCAGACAAGAGGAAAGAAGCCATGACCATGATGATCATTCGCATGGATAAGGTAGTGGGCTTCTTTGCATGTGCGCAAGAGGCGGCAAGCACGCAGGCGGCGGGTAGAGTAGAGGCTTTCGCCTGCCCTCCCTCATCAAAACGTGCATGCGATTTTCCCGCACACGGCTTTCCGATGTTCTTCATGCCAAGGCATGCGCCGAGTTCCAGCCCGCCTTCGTAGGAACTTTGTACAGCCCGTAGCCCCCGTAAAGATGAGCACTTGGAAACCGGCGGAAGCCAGTTCCTCGATCCTTCACCTTATGACGCTTCATCAAATGGGTTCGCAACCGGTCTTCCGCATGGTTTCTGACTTTGTTCGTAAGCGTCCAGCCCACCCACCTGTAAAACCCTCGAGATATGGAGCAACCTCTGGGTTTTCGACAGGAGGTGGTGGTGGACAAGGCAAGGGAACTGGAAGCGCACTGGCGAGGGAAGGGCGGCAGGATCAGGTCAGAAGTCCTACTCCCGATCAATCGCCCACCGCTGGCCGACGCCGGTCCCGACCAGAGCGTCGCCATTGGCAAGCTCGTCAGCCTCGACGGCAGCGCTTCGCGGGATCCCGAAGGAGCGACGCTCAGCCACGCCTGGCCGCTGATCGACAGACCGGCGGGAAGCGCTGCCACCCTCACCGCCGCCAACAGCGTTCGTCCGACCTTCACCGCCGACGTGCCCGGTCAGTACATCGCGCAGTTGATCGTCAGTGACGGTCCATTCGCCAGCGCCCCGGACACGGTGAGGATCACGGTCACCGACCCCGGGCTGACGATCCTCTATCTGCACGCGGATCATCTCGGCACGCCGCGAGTGGCGACCAACGAAGCCAACGTCGTCGTCTGGCGCAATCTGCCGATCAGCTAACCGTTCGGAATGGCGCTGCCCAAGGAGGATCCGGACGGCGACGGGCAGCCGACGATCATCAACCTGTGCTTTCCGGGGCAGTACTTCGATCGGGAGACGCAGTTGCACTACAACTACTACCGCGATTACGATCCGGGGGGAGGGAGGTATTTTCAGTCGGACCCCATCGGCTTGCAAGGGGGGATCAACACATACAGCTATGTCAACGGGAATCCGATGACGCGGGTTGATCTGGAGGCCTTGATCATCATTCCGGCCAAGGCCAAGTGCTGAGCGTGGTGAAAGGAGTGGCAGAATCCTCGAAACCTCGTACCCTTGGAAGTGCAAATTCACCGAGGGAGAAGGAAGAGGCTCGAAAGTCCTGCCGGGATGGACTATAGTCCAGATACGAGGCCTGTGCCACCGCGCGCGGCACGGGCGTCGATGGATGGTTGGTTGTGATACGCCGCTCGCGCCTGGAGCGGGCGGAGCAGCTTGAGACGGTCAAAGCGCGCCTGGCGGCGAGACAGCCGCAACGGCGGGTAGCCGCCGACCTCGGCCTGGCCCGCAGTACCTTGCAGGATTGGCGCAAGCCGGTTGCGGTCGGCGCGGCCCCAGCGGCCTTGGCGGCGTGGAGACCGCGGAGGGCGTACGGTGGCTGCATCAACGGGGGTTGGCGGCGCATTTCAGCATCACCCTGCAGGGCGCTGCCGGCATTCGGATGGTGTGCCAATTCCTTGAGTTGAGCGGACTGTCGGCCTTCGTCGGTGCCAGCTACGGCACCCAGCAAGGCCTCAATGCGGCCCTGGAGGAGACGCTGGTCGCTGTCGCACATGAGCAGCGCGCGGCGCTGGCGCGGGGCATGCCGCACCGGGATCTCACGGTGTGTGAGGATGAAACTTTCCATCCACCGATCTGTCTGGTGGCGCTGGAGCCGGTGTCGGGCTTTCTTCTTCTGGAACAGTACGCGGCGGATCGTCAGGCGGCGACCTGGACGCAGGCGCTCCAGGAAGCCCTGGTCGGCTTGAACGTCGCCGTGATCCAAGGCACCAGCGACGAGGCCACGGCGTTGCATCGGCCTGTCGAGGTGGACCTGGAGGCGCATCCATTCGCCGGACCTCTTCCATGGCCAGCATGAGGTTTCGAAGGCCACCAGTCTCTCCCTGGCCCGCCAGGTCCGGCCGGCCGCTGCGACCGTGACCGCTGCCCAGACGCACTGGGCGGTCGAGCGGGCGGCCCAGCAGGCGGACGAGAACCCGTCGCCTCGTCCCCGCGGTCGCCCACCCGCGTTCGCCGCCCGCCTCCAGGCCGCCGTGAGCGAGGTGGTGCAGGCCGAAGTCGCGCATGCCGAGGCGCAGGCGCGTCAGTGCGAAGCCCGCGAACGGGTGCGGGAGCAGGGCATCCTATATCCCCCGTATGACCTGAGCGCGGACAGACACAACCCGTCGAACAGGTCGCGCAGCGCTTCAACGGCGTCTGGGCGCGGCTCGGGCGTATCGCCCAGGCCGCGGAGCTGCCGACGCGCGCCCGTGAGCGCCTGGCCAAAGCGCAACGTCTGACTACCCAACTGCTGGCCACCCTCACCTTTTTCTTCGCCACCCTGCCGTTGCAGATCGAGGCCCTCGTGCTGCCCCCCGAGCTGGAGCGCGCCCTCGTCGAACAACTGATTCCTGCCCTGTATCTGGAGCGCGTCGCCGCGCGCAGCACCCTCGCCGAGCCGCGTCACCGACTGCGCGCGCTGAGCCGCCCGTTGCTCGAACCGCTGCGTCACGGCGACCATCCGCTCCAGGCCTTGCCGAGCGCCGAGCGAGCGCGCCTGGAACAGGTGGCCGGCGAATGCGCCGATCGCTTCCAGCGCAGCAGTTCCGGGGTGGAGGGCTGTAACGGACAACTGGCCCTGCATCACCAGGGCCGCCATCGCCTGAGCGACCGCAAGCTCGCGGCGCTCACCGCCGTGCACAACTATCACATCCGTCGCGCCGACGGCACGACCGCCGCCGAGCGCTTTTTTGGCCGTGCCCACGAAACGTTGTTCACGCAGGCGCTCCAGCGCATGCCGTTGCCCCCACGACCCGCGCGACGACGACCTCGACCGCACAAACCGCCCTATCTGATGCCGCTGGCGGCGTAGGGGGTGGCCGGAACGATGATCAAGGCCGCCACAATGCCGGAGTCTCAATCCCTTTGATTTCAGGGCTGGTTACTGACTGCACCTAGGTGATTGTAGCTTGTTTTTCAACGAGTTGGCAGGGGTGTTCGCAAGTTTTCAATGGGCCTGTCGAGATGTCTCCCGGCAGGCCGTCGGTGAGCGTGTATCGCCCCAGTCCGAACACGGTTTCTTTACCGACATGCAGCCATTCTCCGAGTTGCAGCAACGGGGCGAAAGGCGCGAGCGGACCTTCGAGCCGCCAGGTTCCGACTACCCCGCCGAGGCTCATCTTCTGCTGCTGTCGCGACGAATAGCGGGTCCAGTCGAGCCAACGGAGGTTCTTCTCCTCACGGATGCCGGTACAGGCAGCGCGGAGCGTCGCGAAGTCATCGACCAGAGCACTCGGTGAATAAAACTCGGCAAGCAGGTTGGCGCGCCGCGCCAGCGCCATCAGCAGTGTTCGTGCCTGTAGTCTGTCCGGTGGCAGGGCACGGCCGTTCTGCTGTAGGCGCAGAGGGGTTTCAAACCGGAGTGTGGCCGTGCTCGTCCGCGAATCGTCGGATTCGCCGACCAGCGCAATCCCCTGGTCATGCGTCGCAATCGTGCCGACTTCGGGGCGATGAATTTCCTGATCGCCGTGCTCACTGCAATGGACGACGCGGACGAGATCCGCCGTTCCGTCACCCGCACCGATGCCGCGTGCGAGGGCGCGCCGCCAGGTGAGGAGGATTAGCGGCAGTTCCTGCAACGCCCGCCCGATCAGCACCTGATGAAAAATCAGGGTCTCGCCCGCCGCCAGCACTCGACTTCCCCAGTCCGACGGCTCGATGATGTAGGGGGCGGGAATCTGTGAGAACTTCTGCAGGCGATGCGCCGGGGGAGGGGGCGGGGCGAAGATCGCCGGATACGGGCAGGTGGCGAGCAGCGGACAGCCGGCACACTCCTTCTGCCGGGTCATGCAGGCAAGCTGGCGCAGGGCGTGGCCGAAGGCGCCGCGCAACATCGATCCGGCGTAGTCAGGCAGGCGGATGGTCTGCCGCACCTTAAACTCGAAGCGGTAGCGGGCGACCGGGAAAGTGTTGGCGGCGTTCATGAGGCACGCAGTGCCGCGAGCTTGAGCTTCTTGCGCTCATCCTTGAGGTCGACCCTGACGACCCTCGGCAGCCAGTGCTCGATGGCGTCGGCGGCGGCCTGTCGCTCGGCCTGCGGCCAGGCGGCGGCGTCGCCGGCGAGCGCCTTCGCCTTGGCGTGGTCCTCGCCATTGGCGTTTACCAGTTTGCCGCGCAACTGCTCGGCGCGGGCGGCGAAGTCGCTCTTGAACGCCTCGATACGGCGCTGGTTTGCGGTCATCGAGGCAAGACCGCGCTGCCTTTCCTGCTCGGCCGCGGCTTCGGCACACTCGGCCGCGGCTCTGGCCTGCTTCTCGCGGGCGAGGTTGGCCGCGGCTTCGGCGCGCTGCGCCTGTTCTTCCCGGAGGCGAAGCAGGCGATCCTGATGTGCTTCGCGCAGGAGTCTGCTGCGCGCCCCGAGTTGCTGTTGCACGGCGTCCGAGAGGTGGCGGTGACGGTCGTCGCAGGCGTCGACCCAGATCCAGCCGAAAGGCAGCAGCCCGCTGTCGCCGGCTCGGGTGAGGCTGGCGTAGCGCTTTTCGGTGGTATTGGGGCGAAAGTCGAAAGTTTGCCTGCCGTTGACGCGCGGGCCGAGGATTTTGATGCTGCGCAGGCCGCCGAGGGTCACCGATTCAGCGCCCGAATGGTGGCCGACGCGCAGCAGGAAACCCTGCCGTGCCTGGATCAGTTCGCCAAGTTCTTCGCCGAGAAGGCGGGAGATCAACCGCGCCCAGTCACGGTCGAGCAGCGCGCCGAGCACCGGGTGCTGCAGTTCGGCTTCGAGCTGCGGGCGGTAGAAGCCGTTGCAGGCGTCGCAGAGGGCTTCCCAGCGAATCGTCGCGCCGGGGCCGAAGCGCAGCTCGCCGAGGAAGGACGCCGGCAGCGCTTCCGGGATCGTTTCGAGGAACACCTTGAGTTCCGGCGATGGCCGTTCGTCGTCGCGTGGCGGGCGCTTCTTCTTGCTGATCGCGTAGAGCACGCGCGTCGGTGGCGGCGTGCTGTCTTCCTCGGGGTGCGCGTCGGCGAGCGCCAGGTGTCGGAAAGGATCGTTTTCGAACTTGCCGGCGGTGTAGCCGAGCAGACGCTGTTCGAGGCTGCGCGCGGCGCCTTTTTTGTCCTTCTCCTCGGCCGGAGTGAGTGGTGAATCGGCGTTCAGATGGTGCAGCCAGGCGGTGCGGATGCTGCCCTTGAGCGAGCTGCCGGGCAGATACGGGGTGCCGTCGAAAGGCCGGAAGGCGGTACGGGCGAACTGAAAGCTGTTGTAGGTGGCTTCGCCGCCGGGGTCGCGCTGCGTCGGCCGGCCGGCCTTTGTGGCGTATTCGCGAGCGAGCTCCCCGGCGACGGCCACCTGCTGCGTGGCGAGTTCGGCAAAGCGCGCGGCGCCATCGCGAAAGAAACGCTGGATGGCGCCGATCGGGTCGCGTTGGTCGGCCATCGCGGCGAGGCGCTTGCGCTCGCTGTCGCTCAGCGATTCGGCAAGGTCGGCCGGGTCGAGGACGTGCAGCAGGTCCTCGTGAATGACGAAGCCGCTCGGCTCATAGACTTCGCCGCAGCCGATGTGAACCGGCGAGAGGGTCGAGAGGGCCAGCGTGGTCACGGTGCGGACTCCAGAGCGAGGGGAGCAACGGGGGCATAGCCCTGTTGCACGGTGGCGGCTTCGGCCTTGGAGAGTCTGCCGGCGCCACCGAGACCCTGGCCGATGAAGGGACGGGCGGCAAAGCCGCTGGCCGGGACCAGTACGGCGCCGCTGGCGGCGAGCAGCACCGGCGTCTTGAACGGCTGGCCGGCGACCGCCAGGGTGTTGCCGTGGCGGCCGAAGCGGGTGAGCACGCGCCAGTAGCTTGACGTGCCGACGAAACCCTGGCCCTGCGGCGCGCACGGGGCGAGCGTCCAGTAGGCGTTGGCGCCAGCCGGGGCAGCAAAGGCCGTGGGTGCGATGCCTTCCAGCGTGAACTTGCCGAGGCCGACGCTGGCGTCGCGGCCGAAGCCGCTGCTGCCGATCGCCAAGAGCAGGCTTGCCGCCTCTGCCGCCGTGAGGCGTTCGCTATCGAGCACCAGGTAGAGATCGATGCGCTGTCCGGCGCTGTGGCAGGTCTGCGGCACGCTGTAGGGGGCAAAAGCGCCTTCTCCGGTGCTGCCGGTGAGGCGGTTGAGCGTGTTGTGCGCCTGCATGCTGCGCTGCGGCGCCTGACCGTAGGCCGTGGCGTCATCGACGGCGTTGGCGAGCTGGATGGCCAGACGCTCGCCGCTGCGCGCGGCGGCCAGCCAGCGCTGCCGTTTGGCGGCCTTGCGCTGTGCCGGATCATCCACGGTTGGGGAGAAATGCTGCGGCAGCGTCGGTCGCGGCAGGTAGCCCGCCGGGAAGCCATCAGAGACCACCAGCCAGGGACTTCCCTCGGTATAGCCTTGGAGGCGGCGGCGCAGTTCGGCCTCGCCGGCCGCTTCGCGCAGCGCCCAGCAGAGCTGGCCGAACAGCGTGTCGCCGGCGAGCGGCGTGCCGAGCGGGGTGTGTAGCGCCAGCGTGGCGCGATGGAGGACATGCGGCATGCTTCAGGCGCCCGTCGGGAAAAGGGGGAGGGCATCGAAAGTGGTCTGGATCGGGGTCCCGTCGAGTGCCAGCCCGCTCAGGGCCACCTTGCCGTAACCGCGCGAACCGGAACCGCCGAGACTGTCGGCGGTGAGCAGCTTCAGGCCGCGCAGCAGCAGCGGCAGCAGATCCTCGTCGTCGATGACCTTCAGCGACAGCCGGAAATCGAACTCGGCACCGGCGATGACGCGCTCGGTGAAGCGCGGGTTTTCAGCGACGCCGGCGATGCGGTTGATCGAATTTTCGCTCTTGGCCTCGGTGCTGAGCAGGTTGCGCGCGCGGGCCTTGGCCAGCCACTCGGCATTGAGCAGGCAGTCCCAGAAGGCGATGCGGGTCGGTCCGATTTCATTGACCAGTCGGTCGACCTCGCCGCCAGGCGCGCCGCCGAACAGGCGCAGCAGATCGCGTGCTTCCCGGTTGTCGTGTGTGGCGAGGTGCTGGAACGAGAAGGGATGGCCGTTGCTGATGCCGACCAGGCCGAGCTGCCATTCGAGCAGCGAGCGGATCTTGCCTTTGAGCGATGATCCGGGGATGTACGGCTGGCCGTCGAGCGGATTCTTGACGACCGGGTTGTCGGTGCCGCCGATACGCATTTCGGTATCGCCGGCGCCGATGTGCAGGCCGGTCTTGAGGGTCAGTGTGGCGGTGAGCTGCTTGATCCGGGTGAGTTGCATTGTGTTTTTCTCCCTGGGGGTCAGGCGCGTAGCGCCTTGAGGAAACCGAGGACGGCTTCGAAGTGGAGGCGGAAGTGGTCGAGTGCCTTGGCGTTGGTGGTGGTCTTGAGGCAGTCACGGAACCACGAGACGAATTGCTCATCAACCAGTTGGCGCCCTTTGGCGTAGGCCACCTTGGCGTTGAGCATGCGGATGAAGGCCTCGTACTGGCGGAATTTCTCGTCATCGCCGTTGATGCGTTCCTGCCAGCCGACGAGTTCGTCATAGAAGCGGCGAATCTGTGTCGGCTTGTTGAGATGGCGGGCGGCCTGATCGAGTCGGGTGGCGACGTTCTCCGCTTCCGTGTTGAACAGTTCGGCGTCGGGTGGAATGGCAGCCAGATTGATGGGCATCGTGGGTTCTCCTTGGGGTCATTGTGCGGCAAGTGGGCGACAGAATCTGCTACGACAAGCTTGCGATGTGCGTTCTTCGATCACTCGCGCTGACGGTAGAGCAGGACCGATAGCGGCAGGCGGTAAGCACCCTTGTAGGTGCCGAGCGCGCCGCCGATTTCGCGAATGGCGTCGGCCAGCAACTGCTCGCGTCGATTGCGCGCGGTTTCATCGCCCTTGACACGGTCGCGGAAGAAGCGCGCCAGCCGGTAATGGAGCTGCGAGCGCCAGATGGCGTCTTTCGGGAGGGTGCTTTCGGCACGGTCGGAGAGCTGCAGCAGGGCGTAGATGAGGCCGCTGGAAAAGCTTGCGCCGTGGCCGCCGGCGCGTGCCATGAGCGCTTCGAGCGCGGCCCGGCGCTGTTCCATCAGGGTTTGCCACTCGGTCCACGAGACGCTGCGCTGCCAGAGCGTGACGGCGTTCTTGCCAGGACGGTTTTTGGCTGCTGCCAGGGCCTCTTCGGCGTTGCGAGCGAGCTGGCGGATCGGAGTTTTCGGGGGATTCATCGAGAGACCCGCCGAGAAGGTGATCTGTGGGTTGGCGACATAGGCCGCAAATCTCTCGCGTAGCGTTGTGGCCAGTACGAGCGTCGAATCCCAGGGGCCGATCAGAAAGAAGTCGTCGCCGCCGGCGAAGACGGTATAGGTGTTGCGGTAGCGGGCGATACCGTATTCGTCACGACCGTGTTCGCAGAACCACGGTAGCCAGAGTGCGAAGAAGGCATTGACCTGGCGCGACAGCGAGGCCATCTTGGCGAAGGTCGGTTTTTCAAGGCCTTTCTGGAAGATCTCGCCGAGATTGTCGATGTCGCCCTTGATCGTCACCAGCGCGATTTCGCCTTGCCAGCGGTCGCCGCCGGTTGCCTGGCGGTCTTCGCAGGCGATCAGGTTCAGCGTCTTGATCGCCGCGCTTTGCGGCTCCGCCTCGACTTCCCAGCGGCCGTATTTGCCGGCGGTCTGCGCGTCGCCGGCGTCGAAGCGCGGCACGTAGCTATTGACGAAGCGCCGCGCGTAGCCACGCCAGAGCGTGCCGTCGGCTTCGGCGGCGTCGAAGTCCCAGACGCGCAGCAGCGTACCGTTGCGGGCCAGTTCGCCGTACTTGCCGGATTCCTCGGCGCTGGGGACGATCGCCAGACGGTAGCCGAAATAGTCGAGGCCGAGCACCGGTAGCGATTCGGCCACGCGGGTGACGAGCAGGCGGGCTTGCCGGGTCAGTTTTTCGCCGATGCGGATCTGGTCGTCGGCGAGCAGCGATAGCGCATAGCCGCGATTCGCCGAAGACACGGGGTCAGCCGGGTGGCGGCCGTTGATCTCGCAGACACCGAGAGTGTTGTCGAAGCGGTCGAGAAAATCGTCGAAGGTGCTGGTCGCGTCGGCGGTGCAGAGGTCAAAACGCTGATGCTTGGCGGTGTCGAGCGCGGCGAACAGGCGTTTGGTGAGTTCACCGAAACGGTCAGCGGTAAAGTCGTTGCATGAGGCCGGCGTGCTGGCGAGGCCGACGCCGATCTCGCCGTAGGTGTGCTTCAGGCACCAGTCGTTGAGTTCCCGGCGGCAGCACGCAATGGCGGCATGCGCGTCGGCGGTGTTCGGGGCGACGATCAGGAACTTGCCGGCGGCGTTGATGATCTGCGACGTTGACGGCAATTGCAGTGCTTCGAGCAGCTTGAGGGCTGCGCATTCGGCGAGCAGCGAGACCTGGAACGAGCGGCCGCGCAGCAGTTTGTGCGCGTGCTTCTGCGTTGCGCCGCCTTCGGCGAAGATGAAGTCCTGGATGCCGAAAAAGTCGCCCAGGACGAGCAGGATCTTTGCTTCGCTCCAGCCCTCGCGAACAGCGCGCGCGTCTTCGCTTCCCTGCTCGTGATGCCAGCGCCAGAGTGCCGTGGCCAGGGCGGCGGTGGCCTTGCTGTGATCGTAGAGCGAGACCTCGGGCTTGACGCCGAAAGCGGTGGCCGACGGGATGGCGTGCGTCATGGTCAGCCACAGACTGTCGAAATGGTCCAGCCAAAGCGGTAGCAAACCCAGATGCGCCTTCGGGATTTTCCGGATGCCGCTGAGCAGCGCTTCCCACAAGGCGAGGTACTCGGCGCGGGCACTGGCGTTGTCGTGTGGTGTGCACGCGGCGGTGGCTTGCGGGAAGATGCTGGCCGGCGAAAGCGCTTGCAGCGGGTAGCGCCATTCGAGCTTGCCTTCCTCGATGCTGGCCTGGCCGATCTGTTCGAAGAGCGTCAGCAGGCGGGCACGATAATGGTTCTCGCGCTCCTTGCTGTGGTTGTACTTGACGTCGAACTCGTCGCGTTCGAAGCCGGAAGCGACGCGATCCGCGGTAGCCACGATCCATTGCAGGAAAGTGTCGGGCCGGTGGTGCGCGCTGGCGGCGTTGACCGCCGAGTCGGTGGCGTTGCCCTCGGCCGCCGTCGAAAAAGGCCGACAGTCGCGGCGCAGGTCGGGGAAGTGACCGGTTTCTTCGAGAGCATCCCAGGCCAGGCCGGTATACGCGGCGTGGATGTGGCTGTGCCAGCCGGCACGTGGGTTGCTGCCTTCCTGGTGCCAGGGGCAGTACAGCGTCTTGTGGGCGTCGAGCCGGCCGTGATGCTCGATTCCGGCGCGTTCGGCGAGTTTGCCGACGTCGTGCATGAAGGCGGCCAGCGCGACGCGGGTAGACGGTTCGAGGAGGTTCATGGGGTTATTGTCTCCGGGTTACGGCTTGAAGAGTTTGTTGCGCAGCGCCTTGAGCGTGGTGTGCAGGCGGCCTTCGTCGTCGAGGGTACGGGCTTCCTGCTCGGCACGCGGTCGGACGCCATGCGCGAGAGAATTGCGCAGGTATTCCAGCTTGGCGACCTCGGGCTGCTGCGCGCGCGCACTGGCGTAATTTTTCTTGCGCAGTTCGAAGTCGGTGGGGTCGTCACTGCACTGGTTGCAAGCACGCGTGACGAAAGCTTCGTACATGAAGGTGGCGGCGCGCAGGTAATCGCCGCGTTCGCGGTAGGCGTCGGCGAGCGACAGTTCCCAGTCGTCGCGCTTGCCGCGGCGAAACCAGCTGATGCGTTTCGTCAGCGTGTCCCTGAACAGGCTGCCGAGCGCCCCGACATGGGCTTCGACCGCAGAAAAGGCACTGTTCAGCGTTTCGCGCGCACGCACGGGATTGCTCGTTCTCTCGAAGTAGGCAGCACGTGTCAGCAGGCGGGTTTGCCCTTCATCCATCCCGTCTGCCGCGAGCAGCGGTGCGAAAACGCCATAGTCTCCGTCCTTGTCGTAAGTGGCGAGCGCGTCGACCCAGTCGAGCATCTGCAGCAGGCCGCCGAGCGTGAGCACCGGCGTCTCGCCATCGGGCGTCGTCATTTCGAGGGCACCGTAATAGAGTTGCTCGACCTTGACGCCGACGACGCGGGAAAGGTAGCGCGCAGCCACCAGTGCGAGCATCGGCAGGTGACGAAAACCGTGTGTGACGTCGAGGAAAAGGCTCTCTCCGGGCTGCACGATACTGGCGAGCAGGTGGAGGATCTCGGCCTGCTCGGCGGCGTCGCGGGCGTAGGGGATGAGCAGACAATCGACGGGTATGCCGAGCTGCTGCTCGAGTTTTCGGCGTGGCAGTTCGAGCATGTCACGCGTGACCTCGCCGGCCTCGACGGCGGCCATCAGCTGCAGTGTGGCATCGTCGTCGCCTCCGGGTGGGAAGAAGACATCCCACATGCTGCCGGCGGTGCCGACGAGAACGAGGCGATCGGGCTTCAGGTATTCGGTCAGGGCCATGCCGAAGAAAGCGACACGGCGGGAGAAGCCGGCGTCGAAGCGGTAGGTCGCGGTGCGGTAGCCGGTCTGCGGGTCTGCTTTGCCCTTGCCGAGAAAGCTGATGAGAGTGTTGATGGTCATGCTCCGGGAAGAATGTTGCTGATGGTGGCACCGATCTGCTGTGGCGCCTGGAAGGTGTCGTAACTCACTGCCGCCGGCCGCAGGCCGAGGCTGTAGCGGCGCGGCCGGCTGCCGCCGTCGCTGATCAGGTAGGGCTCGGCCGCCGGGCCGAGTTCGCGCCTGAGAATCTTCTTGAGCTTGGAGAGGTGCGCCGAGAAATAGCCGCCATCCATGCCTTTGCGCAGGGCACGCTCGGTTTCGTCGAGATCCTTCATTGGCCCGGCGATCCAGCGCAGTTCGACGAGATAGCGCTTCTTCCAGTCGGCATCGGCAAGTTCCTTGGCCGGCGCCGGCAACGGCGCTTCGCCGCGTAGCGCTCGCCGGGCGAAGACGCTGAGCAACGCGAGTTCGGCCGGCGGCAGCGCGAAGATCTTGCCGGCAGCACGCACGCGGCGCGCTTCGAGGTCGATCTGCAGTTCTGCCGGTGCCAGGGCGTGGCGCGCCGCTTCGACGGTTTCGTTGTAGCTCGCGCGACCGGTGAGCAGCGCTTCGGGAAGGCCGTGACGCAGGCTGACGAAGGGCAGTTCGGCGAGCGTGATCTGCGCTTGTGCGCTATCGACGAGGCGGCCGCCGGGCATTTCGAGAACGTGGCTGGCCGGCGTCGGGTAGTAGAAGCCGAGGCTGCCCTCGAAGGGCTCGGAAACCAGGACATGCGACAGCTTGTCCTGCGGGCGGCCGTAGAGTGACAGCGCATAGCCGAGGAAGAAGCCCATCGTCTTGCGGCCGCCGGCGATCGAGACATGGAGCGCGCAATCCGGGTCGGCGGTGAACTCGCGGATGATGCCGGTGATGCCGTCGGCGGCGCGGCGGTTGTCTTCCGGCGAGCGGATGTCTTCGAGCGGCTTGCCGTTGACGTCCTCGAGGACGTGGATGGTGTCGGCGCTGAAATGGATCGTCGGCAGCGCGTAGTCGCGGCTGAGACGGTGGAACCAGCCCGGTTCCTCCGAGAGCAACGCCAGGCGGGCTTTTTCGGCGCCGCTGCGCGTGCTGATCAGATGGATTTCGGTGGGAATGAACGGACTCGCTGTAGGCGCAACGGCCAGGGCGTAAAGGGTCTCGGTAACGATCTGCGGCGACAGGCCGGTGACGGCGATCAGGATGCGGCGAGGATATTCGTGGGGGTTTTCCCGGGCGTTGGGCATCGTCTTGTCTGAGCGGGTAGGGACAGACGGTCATTGTCCCTGTTTTTCTCCGGCAAGGACGGATGGCAAGCTTGCGGCTTGCGGTGGCCAGGCTGGGGGCTGGCCGGTTCGTGGCGATCGAACAGGACTGGCCGTGGCCAGCGATAGCGCGAATGCCGCAGCAGGGGCCCGCCTCGGGCGGCCTGCTGCAGGTGGTCAAGAAGCCAATGTGGCTCTTGAATGGCCAGGCTTTGATGGGTGGTTCATACGCCGTGCTGCCTGAACCAGGCCTGCAGGCGACGCCAGCCGTCGTCGGCCTCGGTCTTGCGGTAACTCGGCCGGTAATCGGCGTGGAAAGCGTGCGGCGCCTGGTCATAGACATGGATCGTCGAGGCCTTGCTGGCCGGATCGGCCGATTCGGCAAGGGCCTTGCGCATCTTCTCGACGCTGTCGAGCGGGATGCCCTGGTCGAGTCCGCCATAGAGCCCCAGCACCGGCGCGTACAGCTTGCCGGCGATGTCGAGCGGGTGCCGCGGGTTGAGTTCGCTGGGCACGCCGACGATCCGGCCATACCAGGCGACACCGGCCTTGAGCCGCGGATTGTGCGCCGCGTACAGCCAGGTGATGCGGCCGCCCCAGCAGAAACCGGTGATGCCGAGGCGGGCAGAATTGCCGCCATGCGCCACGGCCCAGGCCACGCAGGCGTCGAGGTCGGCCAGCACCTGCGCATCGGGCACCTTGCTGACCACCTTGCCGAGCAATTCCTCGATGTTGCTGTACTGGCGCGGGTCGCCCTGGCGTACGTAGAGTTCGGGGGCGAGGGCGAGGTAGCCGAGCTTCGCCAGGCGGCGGCAGACGTCCTTGATGTACTCATGGACGCCGAAAATCTCCTGCACCACCAGGATGATCGGCCAGTTGCCGCCGCTCGCGGGCTGTGCGCGATACGCCGGCATTTCGCCATCGCCGGTCGTCACCTTGATCTCGCCGGCGCTGAGGCCGACGCTGTCGGTCGTGATCACCGTCTGTGCAACGACCGGCTGTACCGCCAGTGCGAAACCGGCACCGATGGCGCTGACCATGAACTGCCGGCGGTTGAAGGGAACGGCAGGAAGCAGACTGTCGAAATCGCTGTAGTCACGCATGGCTTTTCTCCTCTGATCGATGTGGATTTTGTGTATCATGCCACGATCTGGAGCCCTCGGACCAGACAGACAATGATCCATTCACCAGGAGCTTGTTACCGAGCCATGAACCCGCCGATCAGTCGTTTCCCCGTTCCCGAACTCGATCAACTGCCGGAGGACATGCGTCAACGCATCCTCGAGGTGCAGGAAAAATCCGGTTTCATCCCCAATGTCTTCCTCACCCTGGCGCACCGCCCCGACGAGTTCCGGGCCTTCTTCGCCTACCATGATGCGCTGATGGAGAAGCCGAGCGGTCTGAGCAAGGCCGAGCGCGAAATGATCGTCGTCGCCACCAGCGGCGCCAACCAATGTCAGTATTGCGTCGTCGCGCACGGTGCGATCCTGCGCCTGCGCGCCAGGAATCCGCTGATCGCCGACCAGGTCGCGGTCAACTACCGCAAGTCGGACCTGACGGCGCGGCAGCGCGCGATGCTTGATTTTGCGATGAAGACCGCGCTGCGTTCAGCCGAGATCGGCGAAGCCGATTTTGCCGTGCTGCGCGAGCAGGGTTTCTCGGATGACGACATCTGGGACATCGGCGCGATCGCCGCATTTTTCGCGATGTCGAACCGGCTCGCGAATCTGAGTTCGATGCGGCCGAACGACGAATTCTTCCTGCTCGGCCGTCTGCCGAAATCCTAGACCACCCCAGGCGCTGAGTCGCCCGCCTGGGGCGCTCAGAGCCGCGTGGCGAGAATCCCGGTCAGCTCGGCATCGCTGAGCTCGATCGGATTGGTCTTCATGCTCGAGCCGCGGCTGGCGGCGACGATGCGCGGCAGATCGGCCTGGCCGATGCCGTAAGCCGACAGGCGGGGCAGCGCCAGTTCCTGCTCCCAGCGGCGCAACGTGTCGACCAGAAAGCGGCGGGCGTCGGGGCCGTTGAGACCCTTCTGCATCGCGAAGCGACGGCCGACCTCGGCATACTTCGGCAGCGCCGGGTGGTCCGGTGCGCGGGCTTCCAGGGCGGCAATGTTGCCGGCGGTCGCGCTGGCCACCAGCGTGCCGCAGACGACCCCGTGCGGAATCGGGAAGAAGGCGCCGAGCGGGGAGGCCAGGCCATGTACCGAACCGAGCCCGGTCTGTGCCAGGCAGATCCCCGAGAGCAGCGAGGCGTAAGCCATCTGCGCGCGCGCCGCGGCGGATTGCTGCCGATGCAGCGCGGGCAGCGCCGCGCGTGCGGCCATGATTCCCGAGCGGGCCAGCGCATCGGTCAGCGGGTTGGCGCGTGTCGACACAAAGGATTCGAGGAGCTGCGTGAAGGCGTCGAGGCCGTCGGCGGCGATCAGTTCCGGCGGGCAGGTGGCCAGCAGATCCGGATCGACGATCGCCCATTCGGCGACCAGCCGGTCGTCGCGGAAGGATTTCTTGAAACTGCCGGGCACGCTCAACACGGCATTTTTCGTGGCCTCCGAGCCGGTACCGGCGGTGCTCGGCACGGCGATCAAGGGAATCGCCGGTCCCCGGTAGGGTCGTTCCGGGCCGACCCCTTCGAGATGCTCCATCACCGAATTGCCGGGCAGCAGCAGTCCGGCGATCGCTTTCGCCGCATCGAGCGCGCTGCCGCCGCCGATACCGACAACGCAGTCGAAGGGTCTTTTCCGCCAGGCGGCGACGGTTGCGTCGATCCACTCCGGCGACGGTTCGCCGGATACCCGCACCTGTTCCCAGGACAGCCCGCGCTGCGCAAGTTGCGCGAACAGCCTTTTGCCCGCGCCGGATTCATCCAGGGAGCGCAGGCCGGTGACGAGCAGAAGATTGTGGCCGTAGCCGGCGGCGATGTCCGGCAAGCGGGCCAGGGCGCCGCTGCCGAATTCGATGCGTGGCAGGCGGGCGATCGCGAAGCCCGGGATCGCCGGGAGAGCCGGGAAGGCGTCGCTCATGCGGGAAACAGCCCGTTCATCGGCTCACCCCGCCGTGGTTCGGCCATCATGTCGGCGACTGCCGTTCGCCAGGCGAGATAATGCGCCGTTTCCTTGTGCGCGGCTGCGTCGGCGGCCGAGGCATAGGCCTCGTAGAGGATGAAGCGCGCCGGATCGTCGGGCGCCTGCAGGACATCGAAGCGCCGGTTGCCCGCTTCGCCGACCGAGGCTTCGTGGTTGGCGCGCGTGGCGGCAATGAAGGCGTCGACCGACTCTGGCCGGACGCGCACATGGACGAGTGTGACCTGCATGGTAGCCTCCCGAATATGAACCGGGCTCATTGTACCGTACGCTCGGAGCGTCGAATGCGTCAGCGGGAGGGATAGCCGCCATGACCATCACATCGGGCACGGCCTGGGTGCGGCCGTGGTCATCCCTGATTTTCGGGACGGGTCCGTTCCGGCTGCGTCCGTGTCGACCGGACGGGCGAGGCGGGCGAAAACGCGATCACTTCCCGCAGCGAGTCGCCGCCGACGGCGAGCATGATCAGGCGGTCAAGTCCGAGCGCGACGCCGCTGCAATCGGGCAGGCCGGATGCCAGCGCCGCCAGGAGTGACTCGTCGATGGGGATGGCTGGCAGGCCCAGCGCCTCGCGTTCGCGCAGGTCGGCGGCAAAGCGTGCGCGCTGTTCGTCGGCGTCGAGCAGCTCGTGATAGCCGTTGGCCAGTTCGACCCCGCGGTGATAAAGCTCGAAACGCGATGCCACGACCTGGCCTTCGTCGTCCAGACGCAGGCGGGCGAGGGCGGCCTGCGAGGGCGGATAGTCAACCACAAAGCTCAGCGTGTCGATGCCGAGGGTCGGTTCGATGACCTGGCTCATCAACAATTCCAGCCAGGTGTCGCGGTCGGCCTCGTCGAAGGCCAGGTCGATATGTCGTCTCGCGACGGCACGCAGCTGATCGATGCTGCAGCTCAGGGGGTCGAGGCCGAGCCGGGTGCGGAACAGGTCGCGATAGCGGTGGCGCACGCAGCGCGTTTCACCAAGCGCGAGGCAGGCAACGGCGGCAACATCGTCGATGAGCTGATCCGGGGTGAAGCCGACGCGATACCACTCGAGCATCGTGAACTCGGGGTGATGCCGGCGCCCCATTTCATCGGCGCGGAACACGCGGGCGATCTGGTAGATCGAGCCACTGCCCGCAGCCAGCAGGCGCTTCATCGCGTATTCGGGCGAGGTCTGCAGATAACCGTGGCCAGGCAGCTGCATGCTGTGCAGGTGCGGATCGGTCACCGTGGTCGGGCAGAGTTGCGGTGTTTCCACTTCGAGGACCTGCGCTGCCGCAAAGTAGGCTCGAATCCGCGCCAGGACCTGCGCGCGACGGCGCAGGTTTTCGAGGGGGGCGCCGGGTCGCCAGTCCTCGGTTGACATCGGCGTCAGTGGAGGGCTGTTTACGCCTTCACGCGCGACACATATTCACCCGAGCGCGTATCGCATCGGATGATTTCGCCCTGGTTGACGAACAGCGGCACCTTGACCGTCGCGCCGGTGGACAAACGCGCCGGTTTGGTGCCGCCGGTGGCGGTGTCGCCACGGACACCGGGCTCGGTTTCGACGACTTCCAGTTCGACGAAGTTGAGCGGGGTGACGGCCAGCGGGGTGCCGTTGTACAGCGTCACGGTGCACAGGTCCTGTTCCTTGAGCCAGAGTGCGGCGTCACCGACGGTGCTGTTGCTGGCCTGATGCTGCTCGAAGTTTTCCGGTTCCATGAAATGGTGGAAATCGCCGTCGTTGTAGAGGTATTGCATTTCGCAGTCAAAGACGTCGGCGCTTTCCAGCGAATCGCCGGATTTGAAAGTCTTTTCCGAGACGCGGTTGGTTTTCAGATTGCGCAGTTTGACACGGTTGAAGGCCTGACCCTTGCCGGGTTTGACGAATTCGTTTTCGAGGATCATGCAGGGGTCACCGTCCAGCATGACCTTCAAACCCGATTTAAATTCGTTGGTAGAATAGCTCGCCATTGCATCCCTCGTGAGATCGTCGATAAATATGAAGGGCGCCATGATAGCGCGAAGCCTCGCCAAATGGCAGGGCGAGGATGCACAGGCCGAGCCCTGGCAAGGGGCGCTGCGGACGGTGATCCGCGATGGCGACGAGTTGTTGAAGCTGCTCGGCCTTTCTCCGCAGGCGCTGGCCATCGACCGCCGTCAGGCCTTCTCCCTGCGGGTACCGCGAGCCTTCGTTGCACGCATGCGGCCAGCGACGCCCGACGATCCACTGCTCAGGCAGGTGCTGCCGCTGCTCGCCGAAAGCACATCGCAACCCGGCTTTGGCTGCGACCCACTGGCGGAGGCCGAAGCCAACAAGGTTCCGGGGCTGATCCACAAGTTCCATGGACGCGTGCTGCTGATCGTGACCGGACATTGCGGCATCCATTGCCGCTATTGTTTCCGCCGCCACTTTCCCTATGCGGCAAGACAGGCGTCGCGGGCGGACTGGTCGCAGGCCTTCGACTACATCCGCCGCGATGCCTCGATCAGCGAAGTGATCCTGTCGGGTGGCGATCCGCTGGCGGTGGCGGATCGCCATTTGCAGTGGATGGTCGGCCAGATCGAGGCGATCCCGCAGGTCAGCCGTCTGCGCATTCACAGCCGCCTGCCGGTGGTGATCCCACAACGCATCACCCCCGCGCTGCTCAGCCTGCTGACCGATACCCGCCTGCAGGTGAGCCTGGTGCTGCATGTCAATCATGCGCAGGAACTCGATGACTCGGTGGCCGCCGCACTCAAACCCTTGCGCCATGCCGGGATCGCGCTGCTCAACCAGACCGTGCTGCTGGCGGGCATCAATGACGACGTGGAGGTGCTCGCGGATCTGTCGGAGCGCCTGTTCGCCATCGGCGTCCTGCCTTATTACCTGCATCTGCTCGATCACGTGCAAGGTGCCGCGCATTTCGAGGTCGCCGAGCAAAGCGTGCGTGCCCTGCACGAAGCCTTGCTCGCGCGTTTGCCGGGCTACCTCGTGCCGCGCTTCGTGCGCGAGGTCGCGTACGCGGCGTCGAAGATTCCGGTGGGTTCGGTCGCGCCTTGAGGGCGCGATTTTTCGTCGGGACGTTCTTACAGGAGGATCAAGCCATGCGTGCTCATCCGATCGTTCAGTCATTGGCCTGGGCTGCTCTGCTTGGCACCGCACTGCCCTTGCCGGCAGCGGAGACTCTGCCGCTGTTGCTGGCTGAAACCGAGCAAGGTCAGGCCGATGTCGCGCTCTACCTGGTCAGCGAGAAGCTCGACGGTGTGCGCGCTTTCTGGGACGGGCAGGCGCTGCGCACGCGCAACGGCCATAGGATCCAGGTGCCGTCCTGGTTTGTCGCCCGATTTCCGGCGCAGCCGCTCGACGGAGAGTTATGGATGGGCCGCGGCGAGTTCGAGCGGCTCTCCGGCATCGTCCGTCGGCAAACGCCGGATGACTCGCAGTGGCAGCAGGTGCGCTATCTGGTTTTCGAATTGCCGCAGTCGCCCGGCACCTTTCGCCAACGGGCGCTGGCCCTGCGCGAGCTGACCGCCAGACTGGCGCTGCCCTGGCTGCAGGCAGTGGAACAATGGGAGTTCGGCTCTCGCGAGGCGCTCGACAAGAAGCTCGAACAGATTGTTCGGGCTGGTGGCGAGGGACTGATGCTGCACCGTGCGGATGCCGCGTATGTCACCGGGCGCAGCGATGTCCTGCTCAAACTGAAAGCGTGGCACGATGCCGAGGCGACGGTGATCGGCCATCAGACCGGCCGCGGCAAGTATGCCGGAATGCTGGGCGCCCTGCGTGTACGGACCGCTGGCGGGGTCGAGTTCATGCTCGGGACGGGTCTCAGCGACGCAGACCGTCGCCAGCCGCCCCCGGTCGGCACCTTGATTACCTTCCGTTATCGCGAACTGACCGCTCGTGGGCTGCCCAGATTCGCCAGCTATCATCGTCCGCGCGATCTATAGGCTGCTCGTCAGCATCGCCACCACGCTGCCGCAGGAGAGGGTCGCCAGGGTGCCCGAGATCAGCGTCAGCGGGCCGAGCTGTACGAGTTCGGCGCGACGTTGCGGGGCGATCGCGCACATGCCGCCGAGGAGAATCCCGAGACTGCCGAGATTGGCGAAACCACACAGCGCATAGGTCATGATCACCTGGCTGCGGGGCGCGAGCGTATCCGGCGGGAGCTGGGCCAGGTCGATGTAGGCCAGCAGTTCGTTGAGCACCGTTTTGGTTCCCAGCAGCGAGCCGGCAACGGCGCACTCGCTCCAGGGAATGCCGGCCATCCAGGCCACCGGGGCCATCAGCCAACCCAGAAGTCGCTGCAGCGAGAGCGGGCTGCCATCGACGCCGGGCAACAGGCCGAGCGCCTGATTGGCCAGGCTCACCAGGGCCACCAGCACGATCAGCATCGCGACGATGTTGATCAACAGGCTGACGCCCTCGCCGGTCCCGCGGGTCACCGCTTCCATGCTGCTGCTGTCGGTCTGCGGCAGGTCGAGATGCCGCCCGGTGGGCGGTCCCTCGGGCGGCTCCATGATCACCGCAAAAACGATGGCCGCGGGGGCGCTGATGAACGAGGCGGCCAGGATATGGCCCAGCGCATCCGGGACGACCGGACCGAGAATGCTGGCGTACAGGGCCATGACCGTGCCCGCGACCCCCGCCATGCCGCCGGTGAGAATGATGAACATCTCGCCGCGACTGACGCTCGCCAGGTAGGGGCGGATCAGCAGCGGCGCTTCGATCATGCCGACGAAGACGTTGGCCGCAGTGGACATGCCTATTGCACCGCCGACCCCAAGGGTTTTTTCGAGGAGCAGCGAGAAACCCCGCACCAGAAGCGGCAGCACCCGCCAATGATAGAGCAGTGCTGACAGCGCGCTCATCACCAGCACCACCGGCAAGGCCTGAAAGGCCAGGACAAAACTGGCTCCGGGCGTGGTTTCCGCATAGGGCAGCGACGCTCCGCCCAGGAAACCGAACACCAGTTGAGTTCCTGCGCGGGTCGCCGCGGCAATGGCCAGCAAGGCGTCGTTGCCGGCCGCGAAGATCTCGCGCACGCCGGGCAGACGAAAGATCAGCAGCGCCAGCGCCAATTGCAGGCCGATGCCGCCGATGACCGTCCGCCACGGGATGGCGCCGCGCCGGGAGGAGAAGGTCCAGGCCAGGCCGAGCAGCAGGAGATAGCCGACGACTGACTGCAGCAGCGGGTTCAATGCCCCGATCTCGGGCTGGCGGCCAGGCGGATCACGGGTGGGAGACCGGCTTCCCAGCCTGTTCGAACTCCGGCCGGATCTGGCTTGCACCCCGGTAGCGCGGCTGGATGTGGGCTTCCGGGGTGGGCGGTACGTCGCGCGGCTGCGCTGGCACGAGCAAGGCCGGCGGATTCGGCGCAAAGCGTTGGCCGTAGTTGCGCTCGTAGCGATCCAGGAAGCGCCGTAGCTGTTCGTAGTTCGGGCAGCCCGCGGCAGAAAGACAGCGGCCGTACGAATCGTATACGATCGACGGCGGGGGCACCGTCCATCCAAACGGTGACCCGATCAGCAGCTCGCCGCGCAGCACTACGTCGGCAGCGGCGGCATCGAGCGCCAGCAAAACGCAAAAAGCAGCGAACAGGGTACGCATGGGTCGCCAGTGTAGCACTTGCTCCTGGGTGTCCACCCTCGATAACTTCGGTAGTACACTTCGTACTTTGCTGCATCGATCCGCCAGACTTGCTCTGGCGTTTTTGTATTTGGCCAAGGTGGCCTGCCGGAGAAGTCAGCGCAATGAGTTATACCGCAGAATCGATCGCTGTCCTCAAGGGACTGGAGCCGGTGCGCCATCGCCCCGGCATGTATACGCGGACCGATTGCCCCCTGCACATCCTCCAGGAAGTGATCGACAATGCCGCCGATGAGGCGCTGGGCGGCCATTGCAAGCGCATCACGGTGATCCTGCACCGTGATCATTCGGTCACGGTGCAGGACGATGGGCGGGGCATTCCGGTGGAAATGCATCCGCTCGAAAAGGTGCCGACGGTCGAAGTGGTGTTTACCCGCCTGCACGCCGGCGGCAAGTTCAACAAGGACGATCAGTCTTCGGCGTACCGCTTTTCAGGGGGGTTGCACGGCGTCGGTGTTTCGGTGACCAATGCCCTGTCGACCCGGCTTGAGGTTGAAGTGATCCGCGACGGCGCGCGCCATCAGATGGCTTTCGCCGGAGGCGAGGTCGTCGAGCCGTTGCGGCGGGTCGGCGATGCACCGAAAAAGGCCAGCGGCACGCGCGTGCGCGCCTGGCCGGACCCGACCTTCTTCGACTCGCCGATGATCCCGCTGGCTCAGCTCGAACGCCTGCTGCGCAGCAAGGCACTGCTCCTGCCCGGCCTGCAGGTTGCGCTGAGCGTCGAGGACGGCGGGGCCACCGAGTGGTGCTTTGCCCAGGGCATGCTGCAGTATCTGAGCGAGCTGATCGACGGGGAAGTGGTGGCGCCGGTGTTCAGCAGCGAGAAGTACGCGACCAAGGGCGACGAGAACTTCCCGGTCGGCTCGGGGGCGGCCTGGGCGATCTGCTGGACGGCCGAGGGCAGTCTGGCGCGCGAATCCTACGTCAACCTGATTCCGACAACCGCCGGCGGCACGCATGAGGCCGGCCTGCGGCAGGCCACCCTCGACGCCATCCGAAGCTTTGCCGAACACCACGCGCTGCTGCCCAAGGGCGTCAAGCTCGCCGCCGAAGACGTCTTCTCGCGTGCCAGCTTCGTTCTCGCGGTACGCATGCTCGATCCCTCGTTCCAGGGGCAGACCAAGGAACGCCTGAACTCGCGCGATGCCGTCGCGCTCGTCGTACGCATGGTTCGCGACACCTTTGAGCTGTGGCTCAACGAGCATCCGGAAGCCGCGAAGAAGATCACCGAACTCGCCATCCGGGCGGCGCAGGCGCGCACGCGGGCCAGCCAGAAGGTCGAGAAGCGCAAGCAGACCGGGGTCGCGATCCTGCCCGGCAAGCTCTCGGATTGTCAGAGCGAGGACACCCGCCGCAACGAAATTTTTCTGGTCGAGGGCGACTCTGCCGGTGGCTCGGCGAAATCGGGGCGCGACAAGGAACTGCAGGCGATCCTGCCACTGCGCGGCAAGGTGCTCAATACCTGGGAGGTCGAAGCCGGCAGCCTGTTTGCCAACCGTGAAGTGCACGATATTGCGGTGGCGCTCGGCATCGATCCGCATCCGGCGAACGCGCCCGATTCGGTGCTGCTCAACCTGCGCTACGGCAAGGTGGTGATCATGACCGACGCCGATGTCGACGGCTCGCATATCCGGGTTCTCCTGTGCACGCTGTTCTATCGCCATTTTCCGAAGCTGATCGCAAACGGTCATCTCTACTTTGCACAACCGCCGCTGTATCGCCTCGATGTCCCCGGCCAGGGCAAGACGCGCCCGCCGCGCAAGATCTATGCGCTCGACAACGACGAGCGCGAAGCGGTGATCGACCGCCTGCGACTCGAGGGCATCAAACCGGAGGCGGTGTCGATCTCGCGTTTCAAGGGACTCGGCGAAATGAACCCCGAGCAGCTCTGGGAGACGACGATGTCGCCCGACACACGCCGCCTGATGCGCATTCGCATGCCCGGCGCCGAGGCCGCCAGGCCGGTGATGAACCTGCTGATGGCCAAGGGCGAGTCGGCCGGCCGGCGCGCGTGGATGGAAGAAAACGGTGCCCTGATCGGCGCCGAGGTCTGAAGGTGAGTTTCCTCCCACCCGCCCAGGGTGCGCGGTGGCCTAATAGTCATGGCTGTTGCAGGCATCCCTGGTCATCAAAGCCATGACCATTTCCCTCCTCATGGATGAATACGAAAGAGTGAAGAGTGTGGAATCCGTTAGGATTTATCGGACAGGCGAATTCAGAATTCGGCAAAGACGACCGGGATCATTGCCACGCGAACGCCAGTTTCCGACTGCTACCTATAGTCTGTCGCCTTATAGTCGTCATTTGCGGACAATCTCGGCCTGATCAGTGAGGGCTTGAGCATGGTCAGAAAATCGAGCGACTCTCTCCGCACGGTATTAGCTGAGAACATCAAGACTTTTCGTAGAGAAAAGGGTTTTTCCCAAGAAGAACTCGCCGAGCGATGCGGCTTGCACCGCACCTACATCGGCTCAGTTGAACGTCACGAAAGAAATGTCACACTCAGCACGCTTGAGGTTCTGGCCTCAACTTTGGGTGTGACCGTTCCCGAATTGCTCACCGAGCGCGAAAGCCCATCGAATAACGAACAGATGGGAAAACTTGAGTGAGTCTTTCGGAAAAGGAAATCCGCGAAATCGTTGAGGCGCTACGTCGCCTGACTCCTGCGCAACAGACATGGGTCAGGTCGGCTATCCATGCGTTTGGGGCGGCTTGCCAATTCGACCGCGCCTCTGATTCCGATGTGGTAACGGATGCTGTTCTTGCCTTCCTTGGTGATCGCTTGTTGAGCCACCACGCAGGGAGCCGGCAGGCCCTGAGTAAAGATCGATTCGAGTTTACGTTTGAGTCTGCGCTAAACGCCTCTGGCATTCCGGCCCAGCTCGTGAAAAGCCGGACGAACCGAGGCCACGACATGACCATTCGTGGAATTCCGGTCAGCCTCAAGACAGAAGCCGCGGCCAATATCAAGGACGAATCGATCCACGTCAGCAAGTGGATGGAGCTTGGCCGGGGTGAATGGAAATTGCCTCTGCTGCGGGATTTGTTCCTTGAGCACATGCAAAGCTATGACCGCATCTTCACACTCCGACGCCTGAAAGATGACGGTGCCAAGATCCGCTACGAACTTGTCGAGATCCCCAAAAAGCTGTTGCTCGAAGCCGAGAACTGCGAACTAGAGGTTTGCGCGGACAGCAGACAGAAACCGCGGCCGGGCTACGGTTATGTCAAGGATGCAAGTGGGCAGCTCAAGTATTCGCTGTATTTTGATGGGGGCACTGAGCGCAAGCTCCAAATCAAACACCTGCGAAAAGACCTCTGCAAGGTGCACGCGACTTGGATTTTTGGCTCAGCGCCCGCGTAACAACCGTTCACGCGCCAGTTCTGCATATTCCGCGTTCAGCTCAATACCGACGCACTCCCTGCCCAGCTCATTGCAAACAACGCCAGTAGTCCCTGACCCGAAGAAGGGGTCAAGTACCCGGCCATTCTCGCGGGAACCTGCCGTTACGCAGAGGCGAACGAGCGCCCGCGGATAGACGGCAAAGTGACTGCCAGGGTAAGGCTCGGTATTGATGTTCCAGACAGTGCGCCGGTTCTTCGACTTCTGTTTAGGGTCCGCCGCAGTTTCCATGATCGCTTGCCAGTCGTAGTAA
>WBZL01000666.1_pt1 | contig 38377 bp, 39 predicted proteins | sample 5204291 | NCBI WGS metagenome assembly WBZL01 (sample SAMN12344345, study PRJNA552823) | activated sludge metagenome | biome: Activated sludge suspended growth; feature: Nitrification reactor; material: Wastewater; isolation source: activated sludge from nitrification reactor of wastewater... | reverse complement strand
CGTGTACGTCGAGGCCGCCCCCGGGTCCGGCCGCCGGCTCTGGTTCGTCGATCCGAGCACCCCGGGCGCCGACGGCGACGCCTGCCGTCAGGTGGTCCCCGTCCAGCAGCTGTAAGCCATCGCGCCGGTGGGGCGGCGTGTCTTTTGTCCCAGGTACGACAGCTGGTTCAAAGGTGGTTGCCTGGTCGATTCCCGACCACCGTGAGCACCCATCGGCGCCCATCAACCCCAGGCGGTCCCGTCGGGACCACGGCGTACAGATACCTTGCTGCGGCGAGGGAAAGGCGTCGAAATAGCCGTGTTTGGCAGGCAGCCCGGTGGCTAGCCGTGCCCAGTTCGAGGCGGGGTATCGCGAGGAAGGCCAACTCATCTCCTTCGCCCTTGGTTATGGCTGCTGTAGCAGCCAGCGCCATGAGTCAATGCCAAAGTGTTTACACAATAAATTGTTTGAGATACGGTTGGAGTGGTCATGAGGGCGCTCACCCTCGTTCGGGCTCTGGAGAAGCCCGGTTGGAGCGTGGGAGAGTTTGAGACGAGATCAACGAAGCTGGGTCGATCGTCGACCTTGCCATCTCTGGGGCGGTGCAATGGTCGGAGTTGAGGTTTCCGGAACTCAAGCAGACAAGGCAAGGCGTGTGTTTCGAGTCACTATGCACGTGTCGGTAGAGGCGAAGAGCGCGAACGGAGACACGTTGTTGGACCCCATGGCGTGGTCACTCGAAGCGTTCCTGAGAGCGCTTGAATCCGGTGGCGCGTCCGTCGTGGACGACGCCCTTGCCGTCGAACGGGTACCGAACACTCGCGGGGTCCCAGCACCGAGCAACGTGAGGGCGGTACTCGATCAACTACTCGATGGAGACATCACGATCGTCGAGTCGGACGATGACGCTCCGCTCGTCGTCGAAATAACCACGAGGCACCAGACCTATCGGGGCTCGGGTTCCACCCTCGAGGTGGCGATCGGTGCCGCAGTGCAAGAGGCCATTCGCTCCTCGGCGAACCCTGACCTTGGTGCCGAAACCACAGGGTCGTCGACGCAACCTTGCAAGGACGGCCTGCACCTCTGGATCGGCCCCGTTCAATACCTCGACGGGCCTCGACTCATGTGCCTCCACTGCCTCACCACCGAGACGGTCCCCGTGCTGGTGCCCGAGGGGGACTGAGCTCGCTTCGCCGGTCGACACGGCTGGGTCGCGCCGCCGCTGCCAGCCTGTCGATTCGGGGCGTCCGCGCTCAGGATCGCTCATCGTTGTTGGCCGTTCGAACACGGTTGCAACCTTCCCGCCTCGTGCGCCCGCCGGCGTGCAACAGCAGTAAGGTCGGTCCGTGTTGGGGCTGGGCCCTCAGGGTTCGAAACGGTAGCCGAAGCCGCGAACGGTGACGATCCGCTGCGGTTGCGCCGGGTCGACCTCGAGCTTCTTCCGCAACCGATAGACGTGTTCTCGCACGGTGTCGAGGGAGTCTCCGTCGCCGGTGGCATCCCAAACCCGCTCCAGCAACTCGATGGGTGAGAAGGTCCGGCGCGGGGAGCTGGCCAAACAGACGAGGAGCTGGAACTCCCGCCGGCTCAACTCGACGGCCGCATCGTCGAGCAACACTTCGTACGCAAGCAGGTCGATGGTCAGGTCGCCGTAATCGAGCTTGGTCACGGTCGGCTCGTCGGTTTCATCGTCGGCGTCCGACGCTCGGTGGGTCGTCATCCCGCCTTCCCTCATGGATCCTCGCGGTGACCTGTCGATTGAGCGAAACACGGTCGACAGGAAAGGGACCGGGCCCCTGCGAGGCATCAGCCTCGCAGGGGCCCGGTGTAGACCCCCGTCCCCTGGAGATGAGTTGCCCGTGCGGAGGGCAGGGACGGGGGTCGACCGTGCGGTCAGCAGTACTTCGGACCGCCAGGCGGGCAGGTGCCCGGGAACCGGTTGGTGATGCGGACCTTGCCGCTCTCACCACCGCCGGTGCCGAACTCGATGCGGCCGGAGTTCGGGCCGTAGGTGGCGTCACCGGTGGCCGAGGTGGCGAAGTACTCCACGCTCGACGCACCACCACTGTCGACCTCGTGCACCACGCAGTTGTTGCGGTTGGCCGGGATCGACAGGTCGACCGGAGTCTGGTCGGTGAAGGTGATCAGGCGCTCCTCGGTGATGCCACCACCGGAGCAACGGACCCGGACCACCGCGTTGGGCGTACCCGGGAGGTCGCCACGGAAGCGCTTCTTGATACGGAGCGTGTTGTCCGTGCCAAGCGGCGTGTCCGCGAAGTGGTTGGTCACGGTCACGTCGAGCTTGCTGGACACACCGTCAGGACCAACGGGGTCCGGGTTCAGCGGCCAGTTGACGTCGACGAAGCCCGTGCTCGGAGGCGGCTGGAGGACCGTGAAGAGCACGTCGGCGTCGTCGGCCGTGGCGGCGTACCGCACGGTCTGGGCGCCACCGCTCACCGTCTCCCGCACTCGGCACTGGTTGGCGCCGAGGTGCGGACTGGCCGGCTGGATGGCCTGCTGGGTCTGCGGCTGGCCCGCGCCGAACAGCATGAACTGCGTGAAGTCCTGTGACGGGAAGTCCTCGCCAGTGCAGTTGACCTCGACGAGGAACAGCTCGCCGGCCGGCACCGTGCCGGTGGTTACCTTGCTGACGTTGATGACGTTGTCACCGAACGGGCTGGCGTACCGGTTCGTCAGGGTCGCCTGGACGGAGCGGTTGCCACCCGAAGCGAAGGTGAAGTCCACCAGGTTGCCAGAGGCCGAGTGGAGGGTTCCCTGACCCGGGGCAACGGTGGCCTGCCAGTCGAGTGAGATCACATCGGGCGGCGTCAACGGATCACCGTTGATGTTGCTCTCGAACGTGACGCAGTCCCGGAGTTCCTTGGACACGAGGAACGAGTACGTCCCACCCGTCTGGCCGAACTCGTGGGTTTCGATGTGCACGCCCGAGCCCACCGGGATCTGGCTCGGGTCGAAGTCGTCACCAGGGACGAAGGGGTCGCCAGGGGCGACGGCGCAGACCATCGTGACGTAGAACTTCGTGCCCTGCGTGACGTGGCCGCGGACCCGCTTCGTCACCGTGAGGGTGTTCTGCGGGTTGGGGCTCTCGTACCGGTTGGTCACGGTGACCGAGCGGGTCTGGTTGGCCCCCGTGAAGGGACCACCAGGCACGGCCGCGGTCTGACCGACCTGACCCGGAGCACCCGGCGCCGGCGGCAGGGAGGTGCCGTTGATGCTGGTGTCGACGAACGGCGCAACAGCCACGGGCTGGGAGGGCTCTCGGACCGTCTCGGCAGCCGTGCAGCTGTTGTGGAGCCCGTCCGCCGGCACCTTGAGCGCCTGCGTGCCACCTGCGGCGGTGAAGAGCGCCGAGAAGGTGTCAGGACCGCACACGACGTCGATCCGGTAGAACGCGCTCGCAGGCGCGTCACCCAACACGGTCTTGGTCACGTTCACGGTGTTGAACTGATCGGGGATGTAGGTGTTGGTGATCCCCACCGTGGCCAGCTGGCCACCGTTGTTGTCGAACGTGATCAGCGCGCCCCCAGCAGGAGCAGTCGCGTTCTGCGCGTTCGGGATCTGGATCGCTGCGGTTGCGCTCACCGCCTGGATGGCGGTGGCGTCAGCGCCCCGGTCCTCGGTCTCCTGCACGGTGCAGGACGAGAGGGTGCTGGGGATCGATGCCGACTGGGTGCCCCCGGTCGGCGGGAAGGTCAGGGTCTGCACGTTTGCGCCGCACTGGACCACCACCTCGATGTTTCCTGCCTCCGTCGGCGTTCCGTTGACAACCTTGGTGACCGTCACCGTGTTGTTCGCGGCCGCCGACGCAGGCGATGTGAGCGCAAGTGGCAGGACGAGGGCGACCATTGCGCCCACGATGCTGCTCACTAGCGCAACACGCTTGTGTCGCCTCATGTGTGCTTCCTCCATGTTGACTTGCGGCTGCGCTCGGTCGTCGCAGTCCGGTTGTGCCGTCGACCGACTGACGCCTAGAGGTGCCCGCCTGACTCCGACCCGCCCAGACCCTAACACAGGTACCAAACTTAAAAGCAAGTCAAGTTTTCAGTTGTGATTGAGAATTCGTTGATCCGGAGGGTAGATGGCTGTCACTAGCACGATCTCAGCGACCAGTCCGCGCGGATCTGACAGACAGGTCAACAACAGATCATGAGGCCGGGCTTGACACTCAGTTAGAGTTGCGGTCATGGCATCGATGACTGGCTTCCACTCCACCTCGCACGCGCGACGTCTGCGGCGCAGCGCCGCGGCGGTCCTTCTCGGCGTTCTGCTGTTGGGCGGCGCCGCATGCAGTTCCGACGCTGACGCGCCGACCACTACCGACACCCACACCGGGAACGGCAGCAGTGAGGGCGGAACGTCGAGCACCGCGTCGACCGCCGGCGAGTCCGCTACCTCGACGGGCGACGACGGCACCACAACGACGGCTGGGCCCACGGACGACGTCGGCACCGGGGAGGCGAGCGCCGAGGTGACCGCTTACTGCGACGACGTCGACGAGGTCGTCCAGCTCATGGCCGACATGCGGGCCAACCCCACGAACGACGCCGTCAATGAGGTGAACGACCGCCTCGCCCAACTGACCGAGTCAGCCACGCAGCTGATGGCCGATCACCCCGACGAAGTGGACCGCATCAACGACTGCGCCGAAGCGCTGATCAGCGACTGACCGCCGCACGCCGGACAGGGTCGGAGTTCCCACGTGACTTCCGACCCTGCCCGTGTGCCCGCCTCGCGTCGGGCCGGGGCGGCACCCCACCCCAGCCTCGGCCCGACGCCCCGCGTCAGCGCTTCCGCGACGCCGAACTCAACAGACTGCCGGCCGCGACCAGCAACGAGCCGAGGGCGATCATGCCGACCACGCCGACGGCGCCGGTGCGGGGCAGGGAGCCGGTGGGCGCCTGGTCGGCCATGTAGGTGGGGTCGCCGGACTGCATGCCGACGCCGAGCACGGCGTCGTCGCTCGCCAGAGCGCCGTCTTCACCGTCGACGTAGGCCACGTTCGTCACGGTGCTCCCCGGCGCGGCACCCACCCGGGTCTCGATGGCGAGCAGGGGGGTCGTGGAGCCGGGCTCGACATCGGCGTCTGTTGCGCAGCGCACGCCCGCCGTCACCTCCTGGCACACCCAGCCCTCACCAGTGGCCTGAGCGAACTCGAGGTCTGCCGGCAACTCGTCGATGACGACGATGGGTTCGGAGGCCGCCGTCGCGCCGTCGTTGCTCACGAGGATCTGCCATGTCGCCAGCTGAGCGGCCGGGTCGTACGTGGCCAGCGACTTGTCGATGCTCAGCTCAGGCGCTGCCGCGGCGGTCGTGGTGACGACGGCGGAGGCGTCGGCCGACACCGGGTCGGCCGCCTGGTCGCCCTCGTCGTCCACGGGGACGCCGATGACACTGGCCTCGTTGACGAAACCACCGTCGATCGCGGGCTCGGTGCAGGTGAAAGGATCGAGGGTTTCGCCTCCCTCCAGGACGCCGTCAAGCGTCCGGCTGCAGGCGGGGGCCTGGTCGTCCGACACCACGAGTTGGTCGAGCGGTGCGTCACCGACGTTGTGCACGACCACCTGGAACACCGCGTCGTCGCCAGCCGTGAGGACCGCGGTGTCGCCGAACGTGCCCGAGACGGGGTCCTGCACCGAGGTCTCGATGGCCACACCGGCTACCTGAACCTCGGCGAACTCCGCCTTGCCCGCACCATCCGGTGCTGCGGCGTCGGGCTCGCCGGCCACTGCGGCATCGACAGTGGCTTCGAGCACGAGACGCTCCTGTACGTCGGCCACCGTGCAGGTGTAGTGCCACTGCTCCTCTGGCTCGAGCAGGTCAGGTTCACCATCGTCGCCGTCCGCATACGTCGGCGGCTCGTCGCACTGCGGTGCGTCCACCGTCACCTCGGCAAGATCCACCTCACTGTCGTTGACCACGGTGAAGCGGAACTCGGCAGTGTCGCCTTGGGCGATCGTGGCGGGTTGAGGGTCGTTTGACCCCGCCGTCGCCTCGTCGGCGTCGGCGTCGAGGTACGCGTCGGTGTACGGGTCGAAGACGTCGGTCTCCAGTGAGACGGTCGCGGCAACCTCCTTCACCTCCGCCGTGTCCTCGAGGACCACGGGGTCGACGCCGGAGATCGGGTCGCCGGCGTCATCGACGGCCGTGCCCTCGACAGTGGCCGTGTTGGTGAGATCGCCGTCCACGGTGGACTCGGCGTAGAGCACCGCCTCGTCACCGGGCGCCATCGACGACAGATCCCCAGACAACACGGTCAAGTCCGCGTCGGTCACACCCAGGTCGACGTCCTCCAGCGTCACCGGCGCCAGCGTCGTGTCCCCGGAGTTCGTCACCGAGAAGCAATAGGTGACGGCCGCGTCGTTGACGGCCTTCACGATCTCGTCCCCCGGGCAGCTTGCGCCCTCGTCATGACCTTCGTACACCGTCTTGTCGAGCTCGATGGCCGGGAGGCCCTCATCGACGCGCGCCGTGTCCACAGCCGTGATCGGACCCCCCTCGACCACGAGTGGGGCACCGACGTCGTCGACGGCGGTGCCCTCCACGGTGGCCGTGTTGGTGAGATCGCCGTCCACGGTGGACTCGGCGTAGAGCACCGCCTCGTCACCGGGCGCCATCGACGACAGATCCCCAGACAACACGGTCAGGTCCGCGTCGGTCACACCCAGGTCGATGTCCGCCAGCGTCACCGGCGCCAGCGTCGTGTCCCCCGAGTCCGTCACGGTGAAGCAGTAGGTGATCTCGTCGTCCAGCTCACCCGCGACCTGCTCGTCACCCGGGCAACCTGCCCCGGCGTCGTGCCCGGCGTACACCGTCTTCTCGACGGTGACGCCCGCCAGCGCGATCTCGGACCCGTCCTCCGCAACTGCCGGGTCGGCGCCCGGGACAGGGTCGCCTGCCTGGTCGGTCGGGACTCCGCTCGCGGTGGCGACGGCGAGCACTGAAGCGGACACCTCGCTCTCGTAGAAGAGGTGGACATCGGCACCCGCCGGCACGAGTTCCAGGGCGTCGGCCACCGGCCCACCACCGACCACGCCCATCTGGGTCTCGTCGATGTCAAGCCCGGTGACGTCGAGAGTGACGTTGGCGAGGGCGACGTCACCGTCGTTACGGAGGTCGAAGCACCAGGTGACGGCGGTGGACGACGTCGCTACCAGGCTCTCGTCACCGGGGCAGCCGACCCCAGCGTCGTGCCCGGCCGAGACGGTGGTGGCCAGCGTCAGGGGGTCGGGCACCGCCTGAGCGCCGACCGGGTTCGGCGACCACGCGGCGACGAGGCCCATGGCAAGGACGCCGAGAAGGACCGCAGCGCCCGTTCGGCCTCGACGCCGGTAGTTCGTTCGACGCCGGGACGACGGCCGGCGATGAGGGGTGGAGAGCATCGGAACCTACCTTGGGTGAGGTTGTGGATACTCTCTGGTCGGTTGTCTAAAACTCTTCTTTAGAAGAGTTTGCCGCTCGAGCTCCGGTGTTGTGCTCAGCCGGCGACGGTGGTTGGCGAGCTCTGGTCTGCTCGATGGTCCGTAGCCACTGACGTAGCTTGCCGACCCCGCTCCATGAGGCGGAGCTTCAGGTAGGCCTCGCCAAGGGCCGCTTTCAGCTCCTCGTTCTCCGCCTCGAGCTCGGCCTCCCGACTCGTCGGAGGCCCGGAGGCCCGTTCGAACGCTGCCTTCCCACCATCCAGGAAGGCGCGCTTCCAGTTGTGGAGGCTCTGTTCGGAGACGCCCAATTCGCGCGCGACCTCAGCGGTCGTGCGTCGACCAGCCAGAACTGTTAGCACGGCCTGCGTCTTTTCGTCGGATGTCTTGTTGGATGGACGAGCCATCGTGTCTCTCCCCCTTCACCTGGGGTATGTGCGTCGTCGGATACCCCGACACAGCTCGGTTCAACGGGGTCTCAACAGTGTACACCTCTGTCTATTGTGAACGCAAACATCTCTTGGCGTTCTTTTTGGGTGTCATTTGTACCCAGCCCCCACAGGCGCAGACCGCCCGTCCTCTCGGCCGTCGATGGTGGACAGGGTTGGCCACGGTGGGCCGAAACCCTCGCCCCGACCAACCGGCACCCCCGACCCCAACACAGCCACCGCCGAGGAGTCGAGGGAGGCGGCGGACTCGGCCGCGACCGACGGTGGCGGCGACGCCGCCCTCCCGGAGGCGCAGGGCGACTCGTCCAGCCTCGGCGAGGGGGGCCAGGCCCCGTCGACCACCGCGCCCGGATCGGCGTCCGCCGGGGCGGAGCGCGAGATCGACCCCTCCCTCCCCGACCTCGGCACGTTCACCAAGTCCGGCGACCTGGCCGCCGCGGTCCGGGGTCGGCTGGTGCTCGATCCGCGGCCGGCGCCGGCCGGTGACGACCCCGTCTGCCAGGGCGACTTCCCCGTGCCCACCACCCTGCTCGGCCGGGCGACGGTCGAGGGCGAGGAGGGCCTCGTGTACGTCGAGGCCGCCCCCGGGTCCGGCCGCCGGCTCTGGTTCGTCGATCCGAGCACCCCGGGCGCCGACGGCGACGCCTGCCGTCAGGTGGTCCCCGTCCAGCAGCTGTAGACGAATACCCCCGGGGGTACAGGTTGCCGATACCCCTAGGGGTATCTACGCGCGATCGTCATGACCGTCCTCGCCGACCGCCGCTCCCCCGTTCCCGAGCCCACCGGGCCTCCCGACGAGGCGGTGGCCGAGGCCTCCGACGGGCACGTGCAGGGCCACGGCTGGTTCGGCGCGCTGGCGCGCTTCACCGGCCGCCGGCGCCGCACGGTGATGCTCGTGTGGCTCGCGGTGGTCCTACTCGCCGCTCCCCTCGCCGTGACCTCGTCGGGCGCGCTGTCGGGCGCCGGGTGGGAGGCCCAGGGCTCGACCGCCCAGGAGGTGCGCGACGAGCTCCGCCGGGACTTCCCGCAGCTCGGCGCCGAGGCCGCGATCGTCATGTACCACCAGGACGCACCGGTCGCCGGGGACCCCGCCGGCGTGCAGGCGGTGGTCGCCCACCTGGACGGCGCCTCCGGCGCCACCACCGTCGTCGACCCCCTGGCCCAGCCCGCCGAGTCCGGCCTCGTGTCCCCCGACGGGCGCACCGTGTTGATCCCGGTGGGGCTCGCCGCCGAGGAGGACGCCGACCTGCCCGAGTCCGCCGGCGCCCTGATCGACCACGTGGCCGACCTCGACGTGCCTGCGGGGGCCCGGGTCGAGGTCCTGCTGTTCATCGCCTTCGGCTCGGCCGTCGCCGCCGGCCTGCCCCTGCTCCTGGCCGTGGCCGGCATCGCCGGCGGCGCGGGCGACGTCGACGATCGCGGCGGCCGCGTCCGCCGTGAGCTTCGCCGCCATCGTGTTCCAGCACGGGATCGGCGCCGGGCTCATCGGCGTCGACCACCAGGGCTTCGTCGACGCATGGGCACCGCTGTTCTTCTTCGCCCTGCTCTTCGGGCTCTCGATGGACTACCAGCTGTTCCTGCTGGCGGCGATCCCGGAGCGCTACGAGGCCACCGGTGACACCGCGCTGGCGATCCGGGAGGGCATCGCCCGCACCGGTCGCCCCATCACCAACGCCGCGCTGATCATGATCGTGGTGTTCGTGGCCTTCGGGGTGACGGGCCCCATCCCGCCGACCGAGCTCGGCGTCACGCTCGCGGTGGCGGTCCTGCTCGACGCCACCGTGGTGCGCTTGATGCTGGTCCCGTCCCTGATGGGCCTGCTCGGCGACCGCAACTGGTGGCTCCCGAGCTGGCTCGACCGGGTCCTCCCCCGGGTGCGCTTCGAGCACTGATCGGGTGGGGGCGACGCCGCCGCGGTCGCGGCGGCGCCGTTCCCCCCGCTCGGCCCGGATGGGTAGGGTTGGCCGCCATGACCGAGCCGATCGGCCCCGCGGCCCGACCCACCGCCACGTCCGGGCCCGGCACCGCCGGCCCGGCCGAGGACTGGCCGGCCAAGGCCACCGACCAGATCGTCAACCTGGTCGACCAGCTCCGGGAGAAGACCACCGGGCCGGCCATCCGCTTCGCGCGGGCGGTCGTCTTCGGCTTCCTGGCCACGATGCTCGGCACCGCCGCCCTGGTCCTGCTCATCGTGGGGCTGGTGCGGTTCGTGAACGTGTACGTGCCGGGCGGCGTGTGGGTGGCCCACGGCATCGTCGGCCTGCTCTTCGTCGGTGTGGGCGCCTGGCTGTGGTCCAAGCGCTACGGCCCCGCCGACGCCACGGAATAGCCCGCCCCCACCTGAGGTTTCGCCTGCCATGAGCAGCTCCGACGTGCGCAACGTGATCATCATCGGCTCGGGCCCCGCCGGGCTCACCGCGGCCATCTACACCGCCCGGGCCAACCTCTCGCCGTTGGTGATCGAGGGTGAGCCGAGCTCGACCAGCGACCAGCCCGGCGGCCAGCTGATGCTCACCACCGAGGTGGAGAACTTCCCCGGGTTCCCCGAGGGGATCATGGGCCCCGACCTCATGGCCCGCTTCCGGGAGCAGGCCGTCCGCTTCGGCGCCGACCTGCTGACCGAGAAGGTGTCGAAGGTCGACCTCTCGGCCCGACCCTTCGGGGTGTGGGTCGGCGACCCCGACGCCGCCGAGCCCACCTACCGGGCGCAGTCGGTGATCGTCTCGACCGGCGCCAAGGCCCTCATGCTGGGCCTGCCGGCCGAGGAGCGCCTGCTCGGCCACGGCCTGTCCACCTGCGCCACCTGCGACGGGTTCTTCTTCCGTGAGCACAACATCGCGGTGGTCGGCGGCGGCGACTCCGCCCTCGAGGAGGCCCTCTTCCTCACCAAGTTCGCCACCAAGGTCACCCTGATCCATCGCCGTGACGAGCTCCGGGCCTCGAAGATCATGCAGGAGCGGGCCCTCGCCAACCCCAAGATCGAGTTCCTCTGGAACCACGTGGTCGACGACATCGTCGGCGAGCACTCGGTCGAGAAGCTGAAGGTCCGCAACGTCCTCACCGACGAGGTCTCGGACCTCGACGTGACCGGGGTCTTCGTGGCCATCGGCCACCAGCCCAACACCGACCTGTTCAAGGGCCAGCTCGACATGGAGGACAGCGGCTACCTGGTCACCGGGCCCGGCACCGCCACCAACATCGACGGCGTCTTCGCCTGCGGCGATGTGCAGGACCACACCTACCGCCAGGCCATCACCGCCGCCGGCTCGGGCTGCATGGCCGCCATCGACGCCGAGCGCTGGCTCGAGGCCGCGGCCCACGCGGCCGGCTGAGCCCCGACGTGCCCGCGGCTGGCGCCGCGACCATCCCCGAGGCCCGCAGGACCCGCCGCTAGGGTCGATCCCGTCCGCGTTCGCGCCCGAGCACGAGGATCCTGACCCGCCGGAGTCGACCATGAAGAAGCTGCTGCCGGGGATCGTGGTGGGGGTGGGCCTGTTCCTGCTCGTCACCAACCCCTCGGAGTCGGCCAACTGGGTCAGCTCGGCCTTGGGCGTCGTGTCCGACATCTGGGACGGCGTGATCGAGTTCCTGAAGGAGCTCCTGAACTGAGCGTGGGCGCCGCCGCCTCGGACGCGTTCCTCCTCGAGGGTGAGACGGTCGTCTACGAGACCAAGCGCCACTGGGCGGTCCTCATCCGCCCGGCGAGCTGGGCGGGCGGCAGCCTGCTGGTGCTGTCGATCTTCTTCGGCATGACCGGCTCGACCGAGGTCACCGGCCTGCTCGGCCTCGGGGTGATGTACCTCTGGCTCCGCCTGGGCTGGAAGCTCGCCGACTGGCGGTTCGACACCCTGTACGTCACCGACTGGCGGGTGTTCGAGGTGTCGGGCCTGGTCACCCGCCGCCTCGCGGCCATGCCGCTGCGCAAGATCACCGACCTGACCTACGAGACCTCGCCCCTCGGGCGGGTGCTCGGCTACGGCCGGTTCGTCATCGAGACCGCCGGCCAGGACCAGGCCCTCTCCTCGCTCGACCACGTGCCCGACCCGCACCGGATGTACACCGAGCTCTCGCACCTGACCCTGCACGGCCCCGGCCGGCCGCCGCGAGCGGACCACACGGTCGAGGAGCGACGCTGACCCGACCCCGGGGTCTCCGTCCTCCGACGGCCGGGAATGCCATCGGGCCCTACCGGGTTGGGGTACGCGAAGATCAGGGTCCCACCGGACCCGTCGCAACCGCAGAAAGGCTCGTCATGGCCGCAGGCATCTCCACCCTCTCCGACGCCACCTTCAACGAGGAGATCGGCAGCGCCGAGGGGCCCGTCCTCGTCGACTTCTGGGCCGAGTGGTGCGGGCCGTGCAAGATGATCGCCCCGATCCTCGAGGAGATCGCCTCCGAGCACGGCGACAAGCTCGCCATCGCCAAGCTGAACGTGGACGACAGCCCCGGCGCCGCCCGCAACTACCAGGTCATGAGCATCCCGACCCTCATCGTCTTCAAGGACGGTGAGCCGGTGAAGCGCCTGGTGGGCGCCAAGGGCAAGGGCCAGCTCCTCGAGGAGCTGTCCGAGTTCATCTGACCTCGCACCGCTGAGGTACCCCCGAGTCCCCCCGTCCGCGGGGGGACTCGTCGCGCCCCCGGTAACCTCCGGCCGGTGATCCAGGGTCTGCCGTTCGGTCCCGGCGCGACCGGGGAGCCGGTGCGCGACCTCCAGGGCCGACTCGTCGCGCTCGGGGTCGACTGCGGCGACGACGGCCCGGGCACCTACGGGCCCGGCACCGAGGACGCGGTGTCGCGCTTCCAGGCGCAGCGGGGCCTGCACGTCGACGGCGTGTGCGGTCAGCAGACGTGGTCCGCCCTGGTCGAGGCGGGCTACCGCCTCGGCGACCGCCTGCTCTACCACCGCACCCCCCTGCTCCGGGGCGACGACGTGCACGAGCTCCAGCAGCGCCTCGGCGCGCTGGGCTTCGACGCCGGCCGGGTCGACGGGTTCTTCGGCGCCAACAGCGCCAAGGCCCTGAAGGACTTCCAGCAGAACGTCGGCCTGACCAGTGACGGCATCTGCGGCCCCGACACCCTGGCCGCCCTCGAGCGCCTGGTCGGGGCCGGCTCGGCCGGCGCGGCGGACGCGGCACCGACCGAGGCCGAGGTGCGCGAGCGCGAGCGCCTACGGCGGGCCCGGCGGGGCCTCGCCGGTCAGCGGGTGGTGGTCGCCGAGTTCGGGGGTCTCGACGCCCTGGCCACCGCGCTCGCCCGCGCCCTGCAGGACGAAGGGGCGGTGGTCGTGGCCCTGCACCACCCCGACGGCTCCGTGCTCGCCGCCGACGCCAACGCGTTCGACGCCGAGGCCTACGTCGGGCTGTCGCTGCGACCCGGACCACCGTGCACCATCGCCTTCTACCGCTCCCCCGGCTTCGAGTCGATCGGCGGCCGTCAGCTGGCGGAGCGGGCCGCGGTGGAGCTCGACGCCGCGTTCGGCGCGGCCACGTGCGCGGTGAGCGGCATGCGCCTCCCGGTGCTCCGCGAGACGGTCATGCCGGCGGTGCAGGTCGAGCTGGGCGAGGCTCGCCTGGCCGTCGAGGGTGCCGCCGACCTGGTCGCCGCCCTCGTGCGGGCCGTGGTGGCGTGGGTGGCCGCCCCGCTCGACGGTTAGAGATCGACACCCCTGTACAGCAAACCTCCGGTCGAGGGCCGTGAGGTGCCCAAAAGTGGCGCTGACCAGGGAAAACCCTGGTTGTGCGCGCAAGTGAAGGTGGGGTTGACCACAGGGTTTGCCACAGGTGTGGAAAACCCTCACGCGCCGCCGCGGAGTCGCGTGGCACAACTCTCGACCATTGGTTGAGAGTTCTAGTCCTCCGGGTCGCCGGGACGGCCCTGCACCATGGCGCGGTAGATGCGCTCGAGGTCCTCCAGGGTGGCGAAGTCGATGACCACCCGCCCCTTGCGGGCCCCCATGCTCACGGACACCCGGGTGTCGAGGTGGTTGGCCAGGAGCTCCTCGAGCTCGAGCAGGCCCGCCGGCCGCAGCGTCGTCACCGGCGGCGTGGCGTCGTCCTCGTCCTTCTCGGCCTCACGCCGGCGCACCGCATCCTCGACCTCGCGGACCGACAGGCCCTGGGCCACCGCCCGCTTGGCCAACCCCTCCTGGAAGGCGCGGTCCGGGGTGCCGAGCAGCGCCCGGGCGTGGCCGGCGCTGAGCTGGTCCTCGGCCACGAGCTTCTGGATGCTCGGCGGCAGCTGGAACAGGCGAAGGGTGTTGGCGACCGCCGAGCGGCTCTTGCCCACCCGCTCGGCCAGGCGCTCCTGGGTGAGGTCGAAGTCCTCGATGAGCTGCTGGTAGGCGGCGGCTTCCTCGAGAGGGTTCAGGTCCTGGCGGTGCAGGTTCTCCACCACCGCCTGCTCCAAGGAGTCGAGGTCGTCGACCTCGCGCACAATGGCGGGCACCGACGGCAGACCGGCCCGCTTGGCCGCCCGCCAGCGACGCTCCCCCGCGATGAGCTCGTAGCGACCGGGCTCGGCGGCAGGTCGCACGAGGATGGGCTGCAGCACGCCGAGCTCGCGGACCGAGGCGGTCAACGAGGCCAGGGTCTCCTCGTCGAAGTGGTCCCGGGGCTGGAAGCGGTTCGGCTCGATGTCGCTCGTGGGGATCTCGAGCAGGCTCGTACCGCCGGCCGATACCGGTACCTCGGTGGGGATGAGCGCTCCCAGCCCTCGACCGAGCCCTCCCTTGCGCGTCGCCATGATCGCTCCTGTGCTCAGCTCTTGACCGCCTCGCGACCGGAGATCTCGGCTGCGAGGAGGCGGTACTTGCGGGACCCCTTCGACCCGGCGTCGAAGGAGGTGATGGGCAGACCGTAGGACGGGGCCTCGGAGAGCCGGACCGTGCGGGGGATCATCACCTTGGCCACTTTGTCCCCGAAGTGGCTGCGGACCTCCTTGGCCACGTCGGCGGCGAGGGTGGTGCGGCTGTCGTACATGACCAGCACGATCGTGCTCACCTCGAGGGTGGGGTTGAGGTTGCGCTGGACCAGCTCGACGTTGCGCAGGAGCTGGCCCAGGCCCTCCAGGGCGTAGTACTCGCACTGGATGGGAACCAGCACCTCGCTCGCCGCGGCCAGCCCGTTGACGGTCAGCAGCCCGAGCGAGGGCGGGCAGTCGATCAGGACGTAGTCGTAGTCGTCGAGGACCTGGGCGATGGCGTTGCCCAGGCGCTGCTCCCGGCTCATGACCGACACGAGCTCGATCTCGGCGCCGGCCAGGTCGAGGCTCGCCGGGGCGACGAAGAGGTTGGCGTTGCCGGTGGCCTCGACGCAGTCCTCCATGCGGGCGTCGGCGAGGAGCACGTCGTACATCGAGACCTCGAGGTCCCGGATGTTGATGCCCAGGCCGGTGCTGGCGTTGCCCTGGGGGTCGAGGTCGACCACCAGGGTACGGAAGCCCAGTTCGGCCAGGCAGGCGCCCAGGTTCACGGCCGTGGTGGTCTTGCCCACCCCGCCCTTCTGGTTGGCCACCGCCATGATGCGGGGCAGGGGTCGGGGATCCATAGCGGGCCCATCCTGCTGGCTGGCCGTCCCCGGGTCAAGGACCCTCCGCCCGCCGAGCTCCAGGACGGCGAAGGGACGGGTCGCCAGCGTGAAGAAGGCCCGGAGGAGCAGCGGTGGCGGCATGGGCGTCAGTGTTCCACGTGAAACAGCACGACGCGAATCCACGGGGAGGGATGGGGGAGTGTTCCACGTGAAACACCGCCCCCGAGGGAGGGGAAACGGCCGGGGCGATGTTCCACGTGAAACACCGGTCCCCCTTCGGCCGGGTGACCCCACCACGGGTGTTCCACGTGAAACATCCCGGGCGGGGCCGGCGCTCCGGAACCCGTCGGGGGTCCCCGAGATGGACCGGGGCTACCAGAGGGGGCGGCGCTTGGCCCGGCCGCTCTCGCGGGGGTACCCGGCCGGGCACGCTCCCTCGAGCGCCAGCACCTGGAGCCGGGGCGGCCCCTCGAGGGTGCGGGTCGGCACCAGGCCCAGTTGCGCCAACGGGCCACGAGGCCACCGGTTGGCCCGAGCCTCGGGGGGCTCGCTCACCACCAGGATGCCGCCGGGGGCCAGCAGTGCGGCCGCGCACTCCGCCGTCACCGGCGGGGGCCCGAAGGAGCGGGCGGTGACGAGCGCGCACCGCGCCCGGCGCTCGGGGTCGCGGCCCACGTTCTCCGCCCGACCGTGCAGCACCTCGACCCGGTCGGACGCGCCCATCGACGCCACGGCCTCGACCAGGAAGGCCGCGCGCCGCTCGCGGCTCTCGACCAGCCACCATCGGCTCTCGGGCCAGTGCTCCACCAGGACCAGGGCCGGCACGCCGCCGCCGCTGCCCAGGTCGGCGGCCTGCTCCGGCGCGTCGGTCACCGCACGCGCAAAGGCCCGGGCATGATCGACGTGGGGGTCGATCGGGCCCGGGCCCAGGAATCCGAGCCGGTGGGCCCGTTCCAGGACGTCCTGGAGGGCGCTCACCGGTTGCGCCCGCTCAGTCGGCGGGGACGATGACCACGCGGCGGCGCGGCTCCTCGCCCTCCGACGTGGTGGCGATGCCGTCCATCTCGTTCACGGTGTCGTGCACAATCTTGCGGTCGGCGGCGCCCATCGGCTCGAGCGAGCGGGCCACGCCGCTCTCCTGCACCTCGGCGGCGAGCTGGCGGGTGAAGCGCACCAGGGCCTCCTTGCGGCGCTGGCGGTAACCGCCCACGTCGATGCGGACCCGGCCGTGGTGCGTCCCCGTGGCCTGGCGCTGCACCACGGTGCGCGACAGCTCCTGGATGGCCCACAGGGTGCGGCCCTTGGGCCCGATGAGCAGCCCGAGGTCGTCACCGGTGAGGTCGAGCTCGATGGTCTCGTCGTCCACCTCGTCGCGCCGGATCGACGCCTCGACGCCGAAGGCGTCCACGAGGCCCTCGAGGAAGCCCTCGATGATCTCGGCCTGCTCCTGCACGGTCACGTCCTCGGTCATCGCCTGCTCCTTGGTGGTGGCGTCACCCCCGGTGGGGGCGTCCTGCTCGGTCGATCGGTTGGTGCCGCCGCCGTCACCCGACGGCTTGCGGTTGCGGTTGCGGCCACCGCGGCTGCCCCGACTGCGGCCGGCGCCGCCCTCGCGGTCACCGCCCGAGCCCGACGTCGTGGGCTCGTCGTTGAGGGTGGCCACGGCGGCCTCGGTGGGCGCCTCGGTGGCGTCGGGGGCCTGGTCGGCCGTGGCGGGCGCGTCGGTGCGGTCGCCGGCGTCGGCACGATCGCCGCCGCCCTTGCCGCCGCCGCTGCGGTTCCGGCCGCCCCGGCCCCGGCCACCGCCGCCCTTGCCGCCGCCACCGCCGCCGTCACGACGACGACGGTTGCCGCGCTCGGCCTTGGCGCGCGGCTGGCGGGGCTTCACCCGGGCGCGCACCCGCGCCTCGCCGCGGACCCGGCCGAAGAGGCCCGTGCGGGGCTCCTCGAGGATCTCGAACTCGGCGTCCTGCTCGTCGACGCCGAGCTGGTCCAGCGCGGCGTCCTTGGCGTCCTCCACCGTGCGTCCGGTGGTCTCGACCCATTCCACGGCTTACCTCTTCTTCTTCTTGCGGGGCTTGGGCTGGGGGAGCGAGGCGCCGCCCGCGGCGCCGGAGGCACCCTTGGTCGCCCCGTCCTTGGCGGCCGGCGTGGGCTTGCCGTTCGTGCGGCTGGAGCCCTGGGAGCCTCGACCGTTGGTCGAGCCCTTGGGCTTGGCCCCGCCGTTCTTGGCCGCCGGGCCGGACTTGGCCGCCTTGGCGTCCTCGCGGGCGGCCTTGGCGTTGCCGGCCTGCTCGGTGAGCAGGGCCTTGAAGCCGAACCCCTTGGGCTTGTCCTCGGCGGGGGTGGTCTCCTTGGCGGTGACCTCGATCGGGTTGCCCTCGTCGTCCTTGCCGTAGATGTGGCGGCCGATGAACCACTGCTGGCCCACCCGCCAGAGGTTCGACACCACGAAGTACAGCACCAGGGCGCCCTGGAGGGTGAAGGAGATGAAGGCCATGAACGCCGGCATGATCTTGAGCAGCATCTGCTGCTGCTGGTTGACCTCGGAGGCGCCGCTGCGGCCCGACACCTGCTTCTGCTGCACGTAGCTGGAGATCAGCACGAGCAGGATCATGAAGAGGTAGGGGAGGGCGGTGATGAAGCCGTCGCTCGAGAGCACGTTGGCGGCGCTCTTGGAGAGGTCGACGCCCAGCCACAGCATCTGGTCCGTGGAGCGCAGGGCCGTGTAGAGCTCCTGGCTCGAGTTGAGGTGCTCGGGGTCGAAGCACTGGGTCGCCCCATTCAGGCAGCCCTCGCTCGTGATGTTGCCGGACAGGCCCCGCAGCACCCGGAACAAGATGATGAACACCGGCATCTGCGCCAGCAGGGGCAGGCAGCCGCCCAGGGGGTTGATGTTGTTCTCCTTGTAGAACTTCATCAACTCTTCGTTGAGCTTCTGGCGGTCGTCCTTGTGCTCCTTCTGGAGCCGCTTCATCTCGGGCTGGAGGCGCTGCATCCGCATCATCGAGCGGGTGCCCTTGAGGGTGAGCGGGGTGAGAATGATCATCACGCTCAGCGTCAGCAGGATGATGGCGCCGCCGTAGGACTGCCCGGTGATCACGAAGAAGAAGTTGAGGACGCTGGCGAACGCATCGAAGAACGAGTTGAACATCTACTGGGCCTTCCTGGGCGAGGATGCGGCGTCGTGGCCGTTGGACATCTCGGTGGCCTTCCTGGGGGGGACGGGGTCGTAGCCGTGGCTGGCGAACGGGTGGCAGCGGAGCAGCCTCCGGGTGGCCAGCCACGAGCCACGGGCGGCGCCGTGGGCCTCGATGGCCTCGAGCGCGTACGTGGAGCAGGTGGGGACGTAGCGGCACGGCGACGGCCGGCCGGCGAAGAGGGTCTGGTACCCCCGGATGAGCCAGGCCAGGAAGCGGGCCATCAGGCCGCCAACCGGCGGAGGGCACCGTGCACGGCGGCCTCGAGCGCCTCGTAGGGCACCTCGGCGGCCTCCGGGCGCACGCTGATCAGGTAGGCGCCCGGCCCCGGGGGCAGGGCACCGGCCGGGCGGGCGGCGTCGACGACGATCGCCCGCAGGCGGCGCTTCACCCGGTTGCGGACCACGGCCGGGCCGACGCGCCGACCCACCGAGTACGCGACGCGCGGTGGGGTCGAGCCATCGGGAAGATGGGTGATGGTCACCGGCCCCTCCCGGGCCCGTCGACCCCGCCGTCCCAGTTCGACGAACGTGGTCCGGTCACGGATGCGATGGATCAGCGCTTCGCGCTCAGGCCGACAGGCGAGCCCGGCCCTTGCGCCGGCGGGCGCTGATGATGCGGCGGCCGGCCTTGGTCGACATGCGGTGGCGGAAGCCGTGGCGCTTGGCCCGCTTCCGGACGTTCGGTTGGTAGGTCCGCTTCACAGGGCAACCTTCTTGTCTGCGGTGGGGCGCTGGGCCCGACCTGGGGAGAAAATGGGGAGGCCTCGGACCGGAGCGGGGAGGCGTCGACCGGGACCCTCCCGTCGCATCGCCGGCCACGGGGCACGGTCGTGTCGACGGACGAGGCCACGACACAGGTTTTCCCCACGCTAGAGGCGCGCGGCCGCGAACGGCAAGCCGCGGCGCCGGCGACGACCCTGGATGGGGCCCCGATCGCACGCCCGACGCGCGCCAAGGACCCCGAAACACTCGCTGACCAGGGGAGACGCGGTCATCCACAGGACCGTTCGCAGGCCCCGGACGCCGGTGCTAGGTTGCCCGGACACCGTCGGTCGCCGACCTCCACGGTGCCTGGGAACGACCAGGAGTCGCAGTGCCCGGCGTCGACCGGCGCCGAACCGCTTCCCGCTCGGGACGGGGCTTGTCCACGGACTTTTTCCACAGGTGTGGATGGTTCTGTGGACGTCGAGTGAGTACGTGGACCGCGGTCCGTGAGAGGGTAGATGGTGGGAGCAATCGCAGACGGAGACCGTGACGACGGGGCGGGCGGGCGGTCGGTCTGGGAGCAGTGCGCCGCCATGTTGCGTCCCCAGGTGTCGGGTGCGGTGTGGGCCCTCGCCTTCCAGGACGCCCAACAGGTCGAGCTGACCGACGAGTGCCTCGTGCTCTCGGTGCCCAGCTCGCTCGCCAAGGAGCGCATCGAGGCCCGCTACCTCTCGCTGGTGCACGACGCCCTCGCCGACGCCGGCCTGCCGGCCTACGAGATCGAGCTGCGGGTCGACGACTCCGCCGCCACGGTCGTCGACCTCGAGCGCGGGCCGGGGCTCGACCTCGGCCGGGCCGCCGACGACCTCCTCGGGGACGTCCTCCCCGTCCCCGACGCCGCCGCGGACGGGATCGCCCCGGCCGGCGAGCCGAGCGGCGAGCTCCACGCCCCCCGCCTCCAGCGCGACCGGGTCAACCCTCGCTACACCTTCGACGCCTTCGTCACCGGCTCGTCCAACCGGTTCTCGCACGCCGCCGCCTTCAAGGTGGCCGAGACCCCGGGCCTGTCCTACAACCCGCTGTTCATCTACGGCGAGAGCGGCCTGGGCAAGACCCACCTCCTCCACGCCATCGCCAACTACGTCCGCACCCACTACCCGAGCTACCGGGTGCGCTACGTCTCCACCGAGACCTTCCTCAACCAGTTCGTGTACTCGATCCGCTCCGGCACCGCCGACGAGTTCAAGCGGCGCTACCGAGAGATCGAGGTCCTCCTCGTCGACGACATCCAGTTCATGGAGGGCAAGGAGCAGCTCCAGGAGGAGTTCTTCCACACCTTCAACCAGCTCCACGAGAGCGGCAACCAGATCGTCCTGTCATCCGACCGGCCGCCCGACGCCATCTCCACCCTGGAGGTGCGCCTGCGCAGCCGCTTCAAGATGGGCCTGATCACCGACATCCAGCCCCCCGAGCTCGAGACCCGCCTCGCCATCCTCGGCAAGAAGGCCGAGCAGGAGAGCGTGCACATCCCCGACGACGTGCTCGAGTTCATCGCCACCAACATCACGGCGAACATCCGCGAGCTCGAGGGCGCCCTGAACCGGGTCGCCGCCTTCTCCACCCTCAACGACGAGCCCCTGTCGGCCGCCCTTGCCGAGCGGGTGCTCGCCCCGGTGCTCGGCGACCGCGAGCAGCGGGCCATCACCCCCGCCGCCATCCTCGAGGCCACCTCGCGGATGTTCGACTTCAGCGTCGACGACATCCAGGGCCAGAGCCGGCGCCGCCCGCTCGTCACCGCCCGCCAGATCGGCATGTACGTGTGCCGCGAGCTCACCGACCTGAGCTACCCCGCCATCGCCGACGTCTTCGGTGGGCGGGACCACACCACCGTCATCCACGCGGTCCGCAAGATCGAGACGCTCATGAAGGAGCGCCGCCAGATCTACGACCAGGTCACGGAGCTCATCGAGACCATCAAGGCGGGGGAGTGACCCACGCCACCGCCCCGCAGGGTGGTGGCGCGCGTCAACAGGGCCTGTGGGCGACGGGGGGACCGACGGTGGACGACGGCCGCGTTCTCCCCACCCCCGACCGGCGCGACGCCGACCACGGTGGGGTCACCCACCGCCCTGGGGACGGGCCGCGCGCGCGGATCGCACCGCTGACCTGCGAGAACGCGGCATGATCCACAATCCACAGCCCTTACTACTGTCATCGCGATCTATCTCCATGCCACCGGACTCGTTCCGAGGGGAGGCTCCACTGTGAAGTTCCGTTGTGAGCGCGACGTCCTGACCGACGCCGTCAGCACCGCCGGCCGTGCCGCCGCCAGCCGAGGCGGCGCCCTGCCCGTCCTCTCCGGCGTGCGCGCCGAGCTGGCCGGCGACCGCCTCACCGTCACCGGCAGCGACCTCGACCTGACCATCTCGGTGTCGACCACCGTGAACGGCGAGGCCGACGGCGTCGCGGTGATCCCCGCCAAGCTGGCCTCCGACATCGTGCGCTCCCTCGAGCCCGGTGCGGTGAGCTTCGAGGTGGTCGACGAGGAGGTCCGCATCACCTCGGGTCGCTCCGACTTCTCGCTGCGCCTGATCCCCGCCGACGAGTTCCCGCACCTGGCCGAGCCCGCCGGCGACGCGGTCACCCTGTCGGCGTCCGACTTCGCGGCCGCGCTGCACCAGGTCGTCCCAGCGGCCTCGGCGGACGACTCCCGCCCGATCCTCACCGGCGTGCTCCTCGCCGCCGAGCCGGAGGGCCTGCGCCTCGTGGCCACCGACTCCTACCGCCTCGCGGTCCGCGACCTGCCGGGCACCTCGGTGCTGGCCGAGGGCCAGAGCGTGCTGGTGCCGTCTCGTGCCCTCGGCGAGCTCGGTCGCCTGCTCGGCGACGCCGGGGAGGTCACCCTCCGGCTCGGCGAGCGCGACGCGTCGTTCGAGGTCAGCGAGGTCCGCCTCAGCACGCGGCTGATCGAGGGCGAGTTCCCGAACTACCGCGGGCTCATCCCGGCCAGCCACCCCAACCGCCTCACCGTGGGCCGCGAGGTGCTGCTCGACGCGGTGCGCCGCGTCCGCCTCATGGCCCGGGAGTCGACGCCGGTCCGCCTGGTCATGAAGCCCGACGCCCTCGAGCTGCTCGCCGTGACCCAGGACGTGGGCCAGGCCCACGAGGAGCTCGACGCCAAGTTCGACGGCACCGAGCTGACCGTCGCCTTCAACCCCGAGTTCCTGATCCAGGGCGCCGAGGTCACCCAGGGCGACGAGATCATCCTCGAGACGATCGACGCCCTGAAGCCGGCGTTGCTGAAGTCCGCCGACAGCCCGGAGTTCCTCTACCTGCTGATGCCCGTCCGGGTCTCGTAGCCCCCGGGGTGCACCTCCGACGCCTCTGGCTCACCGACTTCCGCAGCTACGCCGCCGCGGACGTCGCCTTCGCCCCCGGGCTCACCGCGGTGGTGGGGGACAACGGCCAGGGCAAGACCAACCTGCTCGAGGCGGTGGCCTACCTGGCCACGCTGTCGTCCTTCCGCGGCGCGCCCACCGAGGCGCTCGTGCGGGCCGGGGCGACCGCGGCGGTGGTCCGCGCCGAGATCACCCGCGACGACCGCGAGCTGCTGGTCGAGGCCGAGGTCGTGCCCGGCGGCCGGTCCCGGGTGCAGGTGAACCGGCAGCGCCTGAGCCGCAACCGCGACCTGCTCGGGGCGCTGCGGGTCTCGGTCTTCGCCCCGGACGACCTGTCGGTGGTCAAGGGCGGCCCGGCCGGCCGCCGGCGCCTGCTCGACGACACCCTCGTCGCGCTTTCGCCGAAGAACGACGACCTGCGAGGCGAGGTCGACCGCGTGCTGCGCCAGCGCAACGCCCTGCTCAAGCAGGCCGCTGGGCGCCTCAGCCCCGAGGTCGAGCTCACGCTCGACGTGTGGGACGCCAAGCTGGTCGAGTCCGGGACGCTGCTCGGCGAGCGACGCGTCGCCCTGCTCGACGACCTCCTGCCGTACCTCGCCACCGCCTACGCCGACCTCGCCGGCGCCGCCGTCGAGGTCGGGGCGCGCTACGAGTCGGCGTGGTGGGGGAGCGAGGCCGGTCTCGCCGGCGCGCTCGCCTCGGCGCGCGACGAGGAGCTGCGGCGGCGGCTCACCCTGGTGGGGCCCCACCGCGACGAGGTGGGGTTCTCGATCGCCGGCCTGCCCGCGCGCACCCACGCCTCCCAGGGCGAGCAGCGCTCGCTGGCGCTCGCGCTGCGGCTGGCCGCGCACCGCCTCGTCACCGACGCGACGGGGACGCCACCGGTGCTGCTGCTCGACGACGTGTTCTCCGAGCTCGACCCGGCCCGGTGCGACGCCCTCGTCACCCACCTGCTCGCCACCGGCGCCCAGACCATCGTCACCACCGCCGGCGTGCTGCCGCCCTCCGCGCACCCCGAGGCGATCCTCCGGGTCGCCGAGGGCACCGTCGCCCCCGGCTGACCTCCACGCCACCGCGTACCCTCGCCGGTGTGGCCGATGGCGATCCCTGGCTGGACGGGGTGCGCGCCCGCGCGCTGGCCCTGCCGGAGGCCGCCGAGACGGTGACGTGGGGTCTCCCGACGTTCCGGGCCGGCCGGCGGCCCTTCGCCGTGTACCTGTCGGCGGACGACGACCACGGACCCGCCGTGGTCGTCCGCCCGGACGACGACGAGCGAGCGGCGCTCGAGGCCGACGACCGCTTCTTCGTCCCTGCCTTCTTCGGCGCCCACGGCGGGCTCGCACTGGACCTGGCCGCCGCCGCCGTCGACTGGTCCGAGGTAGCCGAGCTCCTCGACGCGTCCTATCGCCACGTCGCGCTCCAGCGGATGCTGCGAGCCCTCGACCAGCGGCCGTGATCCAGGCCGGTCAGACGTCGGGCTCGGTGCTGAACTCGGCGTCGTGGGCGTCCATCAGCTCGACGCGCGGCTGCTCCTCGACGGCGCGGGACGCCGTCGCGAGGCGGGCCTCGCCGGCGACCATGAGCCCGCGGATCTCGGCCATGACCGCCTCGGCGTTCGCGGCGTGGTCGTCACCGGTGAGCCACAGCGGCTCGTCGGCCACGGTGACCACCACGAGGCGCCGCCGCCGGAACGGGTTCATTCGGGGGAGCGCCCGGTCCGCGGGCCAGACGTGCTGGGTGCCGACCAGGCCGGCGGGCAACACAGGCACCTCGGCGCCGACGGCGAGGCGGGAGATGCGGGTCTTGGCCGGGCCGGTGGCGAGCGGATCTTCGGGGTCCCAGTGCAGGCGGCCCTCGGGCATGATGAGCAGCGGGATGTCCGCGCGCAGCGCGGCGACCGCCGCGTCGAGCGCGTGGCCGGCGTCGCGCCGGTCCACCGGGATGGCGCCGATGGCCCGGCAGAGCAGGCCCATCAGCCGCTTCTCGAAGTACTCCCGGGCGATGAGCACCCGGACGTAGCGGCGGAAGTGGTGCAGCGCGACGAGGCCGGCCACCACGTCGAACAGGCTGCGGTGGTTGGTGGCGACGATGCCCACGCGCAGGTCGGGGGCGCAGCGGCCGCCCACGACCTCGTAGCGCACCCAGGGCGCGGTGGCGACCTTGCAGAACCGGGCGATCCAGCGCAGGCGCGACTCCGGCGTCCTCATCGCTCCCGTTGCTCCCGGTCGGTCCCGCCCACGGTCACCACGTTGCCTGACATCGGCGAGGGTGGCCAGCCGGTGGGCGCCGGTGCCCTGCAGACGACGTCCCCCGCCTCGCCTACGGCGAGAGGGTGGCGTCGACCTGGGTGGTGGCGCCGCCGGTCACGGCGACCTGGTCGGCGAAGGTGGGGTCGGGGGTGTCGTCGTAGAACTCGGTGACGTCCACGCCTTGCGGGTCCATGAACAGCACCAGGTAGGCGCCCGGCGCGAGGCCGTCGATCTCGTAGTGCCCGGTCGGGTCGACGATCGTGCTCCGTGCCGGGGTGCCGGTGCTGTCGACGGCCATGACCCAGACGCCGGCGCCGACGCCGTCGTGGTCGGTCACGGTGCCGGCGATCGTGCCGGGGTCGACGACCGGCACCGACGGCAGCTCGGTCAGCGCGGCGTCGGCGGTGGTGACGACGCCGCCGGTCACCACCACCGGCTGCGCGGTGGTGAAGTCGGGCTGGTCGTCGAAGTACTCGTAGTCGTGGGCACCGGTCGGGTCGAAGAAGGCGAGGACGTACGAGCCGGGGGCGACCGGGACCTGGTAGCGGCCGTCGGCCCCCGTGCGCGCCATGGCGACGAGGTCGAAGGTCGTGCTGTCGGACACGGTGACGACGGCGTCGTCGAGGGCACCCTGGTCGGTGACGCCGTCGGTGCCCGTCACGGTGCCGGTGATGCCTTCGGCGATCGGGCTGTCGAGGCGCTCGACGCGGTCGCCGCCGAGGTCGGTGGCGTAGACCGAGAGGGACGCGGTGACGAAGAGCCCGCGGGGCTGGTCGAACCGCCCGTTGCCCGTGCCACCACCACCGAACTGGTCGAGGTAGGTGCCGTCGTTGGCGAACATCTGAACCCGGTCGTTGCCGGTGTCGGCGACGAAGACGGTGGTGGTGACGGAGTTCTGGTTGCGGATGAACACGCCCTGGGGACGGTCGAACTGGCCGTCGCCCGTGCCGCTGGCTCCCCATTCGCCGACGTAGTTGCCCGAGAGGTCGAACGACTGGATCCGGTCGTTGTTGGTGTCGGCCACGAACACGCGGTTGTTGAGCGACGCCGTGACGTCCCGGGGGCTGTCGAACCGGCCCGGTCCGCTGGCCGCGCCGCCCGTGCCCCACACGGCGATGAGGTTGCCGAACGTGTCGAACTTCTGGATGCGGTGGTTGCCGGTGTCGGCCACGTAGATGTTGTTGAGCGAGTCGTGGCCCAGCCCCTTCGGCCCGCGGAACCGCCCGGTGCGCCCACCGAGCGAGCCCCACGCCCGCTCGAAGGTGCCGTCGGTCTGGAACACCTGGACGCGGCTGTTGCCGGTGTCGGCCACGTAGACGAGGTCGTTGTTGTCGACGGTGAGGTCCCACGGCTTCACGAACTGGCCCGTGGCGTTGCCGAAGCCGCCCCAGCTGCGGACGAACCGACCCTCGGGGTCGAACACGACCACCCGGCTGTTGCCGGTGTCGGCCACGTAGGTGTTGCCGGCGCTGTCGACCGCGACGCCCCGGGGGTTGCTCAGTTGCCCGGGGGCGCTGCCGAGCGACCCGACGTCGTCGCCGAACAGGGGGGCGTCCTCGAACGGGCCCGCCGCGGCCGCCGTGACGGTCACGGCGGCGAGGGTCATCGCCAGGGCGAGCGCACTCGACACCCGGGTCGCTCGGCGACCTCTGGGCGGCCTCGCCGACTCCCGTCCGCGCGGTGGTGGCATCAGGTCCCTCCCCGGGTGCTGGTGATGGGACGCCGTCCGCCCGCGGCGCTGCGACGCGACGCTAACCCACCCTTCGGCGGTCGGTCAGGGTTGGAGGTCGGCGTCGGCGGTGGTCGTGACCCCCGCGGTCACCACCACCAGGTCGGCGAACGTCGGGTCGACGGCGTCGTCGTAGAACTCGGTGGCGTTGACGCCGCGCTGGTCGAGGAACAGCAGGAGGTAGTTGCCCACCTCGACGCCGGCGATGCGGTAGTCGCCCGCGGGGTCGACCTGCACCGCCCGCTCGACCCGACCAGCGCTGTCGACCGCCAACACCCACGTGCCCGCGGCGGGGGAGGGCCCCTCCGTGACGGTGCCGACGATCTCACCAAGGGCCCCCGGTGGTGGCGGGAAGGGTTGCGACACGGCGAGGTCGGCCGTGGTGACCGCGCCGGCGCCCACCGTGACGGGGTCGAAGCTGGTGAAGTCGGGCTCGTCCTGGAAGTACTCGAAGTCGTAGGCGCCCGTCTGGTCGACGAAGGCCACCGCGTAGTCCCCCGGCGGGACGGCGGCCTGGTAGTCGCCGTCGGCGTCGGTCTGCACGACGGCGACGAGGTCGAGCGTGGACGCGTCCGAGACGGTGACGATGCCGAGCTCGTGGCCGGCGCCGGGGATGGCCGCGTCCGTGATGCGACCCTCGATGCCCTCGGTGATCGGGGGGTCGAAGACCTGCAGGCGGTCGTTGCCCGTGTCGATCACGTAGCGGCGGCCGCCCTCGTCCACGTACACGTTGCGGGGCGCCTCCATCTGCCGGCTGAGCGAGCCGGTGCCCCCGAACTTGCGCTCGAAGGTGGCCGTGTTGCCCGTGAGCTGCCACACGGTGACGCGGTCGTTGCCGCTGTCGGCCACGAACACGCTCTGCGACGGTGGGCTGTTGTGCCCGATCCACACCCCCTGCGGCGCCTCGCCGCGGCGGCTGCCCGTCCCCGTGCTGCCGAAGGTGGTGACGAACGTGCCCAGGCTGTCGAACACCTGGATGCGGTCGTTGCCCGTGTCGGCCACGTAGGCCCGTCCCCCGATGCCGAACGCGACGTCGCGGGGGTCGTCGAACTGGCCGTTGCCGCTTCCCGAGGAGCCGAACTTGCGCACGAAGGTGCCGAGGAAGTCGTAGACCTTGATCTTGTCGTTCCCGGAGTCGGCCACCCAGACGTCGCCGCCGGTGTCGACGTCGATGCCCTTGGGGGAGGCGAAGCGCAGGTTGCCCGACCCCGACGAGCCCCACGTCGCGCCGCCCGTGCCGTCGGCGTTGTAGCGGACGATGCGGTCGTTGCCGGTGTCGGCCACGTAGACCCAGTCGTTCTCGTTCACGGCCACGTCCCAGGGGCCGTCGAGCGGCGCGCCGTTCACCGGGGTGCTGCCGAAGGTGCCGAGCAGGCGCCCGTCGGCGTCGTAGCGGACGATGCGGTCGTTGGCGGTGTCGGCCACGTAGATGTCGCCGGTGTCCTCGTTGACCGCGACCCCTTTGGGGTTCTGCAGGTTCGCGTCGCCGCTCCCCGAGGTGCCCCAGGCGTCCGCGAACTGCGGCCGCTGCTGGCCCGCGGCGTCGGCGAGCGCGTCCCCGCCGCCCGCGGTCACGGCGGCGACCATCGCGACCGCTGCCGTCACCACCGCTGTGGCGATTCGTCCGCGCATCGACACCCTCCCGCTCGCTCGGTCGTCGGGCGGCCAGGTTAGGGGAGGTTCGGCGACCGGGTCGTGGTCAGGGTTGCAGCGCGGCGTTGACGATCGCCGCGGCACCGCCGGACACCACCGGCACCTGGTCGGCCTGGGCCGGGTCCGGGTGGTCGCTGAAGAACTCGGTGGTGTTGACCCCCCGCGGGTCGAGGAACACGACGACGTAGTTGCCGGTGGCGAGGCTGGCGATCTCGTAGTCGCCCGCGGGGTCGACCTGGGTGGCCTTCACCAGGCTCCCCGTGTTCGCGTCGACGGCGAGGACCCAGGTGCGCGCGGCCGGACCCGCCTGCTCGGTGACCGTGCCCGTGATCGTGCCGGTGTTCGGGTTGGGCACGATCCCGTTGACGGACAGGGACGCGTCGACCCGGGTCACGGTGTTCGCCTGCACGGGCACCGCGGTCGCCTGGTCGAACGAGGTCACGTCGGGGTGGTACTCGGGCGCGTGGCCGCCGTCGGGGTCGAAGAAGGTGAGCAGGTAGTCACCAGGCGGTAGCGGGAGCTGGTAGTTGCCGTCCCGGTCGGTCTCGCCGGCGACGACCAGGTCGAAGGTCGAGGCGTCCTGGGCCAGCACCGTGACGGCGTTGACGCCCGCGCCGAAGGTGTTCGTCACCCGCCCGAAGATCCCCGGCGGGCCGGACGGCACCAGGATCTGCACCCGGTCGTTGGTGGTGTCGGCCACGAAGCGCCGCAGGTCGGCGTCGACCGCGACGCTGCGCGGCGCCTCGAGCTCCTCGTGGCGGGCGCCGGCCGTGCCGAACCGGCTCTCCCAGGTGGCGGTGTCGGTGCCCGCGTCGTAGCGCCACACCGAGATGCGGTCGTTGCCGGTGTCGGCCACGAAGATGCTCTCGGTGGCGGCGGTGTCGCCGCCCTCCCAGAGGCCGGCGGGGGCCTCGAAGCGTCGGTTGCCCGTGCCGGTGGACCCGAACGTGCCGACGTAGGTGTGCCCGATGACGTCCCACACCGAGATGCGGTCGTTGCCGGTGTCGGCGATGAACAGGCGGGTGCTGTGGTCCGAGTCGCCGGCGACGTCGCGGGGGCCGTTCAGCTGCCCGGCCCCGGCGCCCCTCGAGCCGTAGCTCCGCAGGTAGAGCCCGGTGGTCCCGTTGTACACCTTGACCTTGTTGTTCCCGGTGTCGGCCACGTAGAGGGTGCCGTCGCCGCCGACGTGTACTCCCCGCGGCGACCGGAATCCGTACTGGCCCGCCCCCGTGGTGCCGATCGACCGCAGGAACAGGTCGTCGACCGAGTAGTGGACGACCCGGTCGTTGCCGGTGTCGGCCACCCAGAGGGTGTTGGCGACCTCGTTGACGGCCACGTCCCAGGGGTTGTCGAGGGGCACGCCGTCGGCCGTGTCGATCACGGCGACGAGGCGCCCGTCGCGGTCGTAGCGCACCACCCGGTCGTTGCCGGTGTCCGCGACGTACACGTCGCCGGTGGCCTGGTTCACGGAGACGCCCCGCGGGTTCTGGAGCTGTCCGTCGGCGCTGCCGGCCGAACCCCACGTGTCGAAGAACTGCGGCTCGGCCGCACCGGCGGCGTCGGCCAGCGCCGTCCCGCCGCCGGGGCCCAGGACGGCGGGCGCCGCCATCCCGACGAGCACCAAGACCGCCGCCACCACCCGTCCGCGCATCGACACACCTCCGCTCCTCGGTCGTCGGCCCTCCACGCTACCGATTCCCGTCACACCCCCTGGGTAGCGTGGGACCGTGAGCCAGAGGAACGAGGGCGTGGCCCGAGCGGCCCGTGAGCGAAGCGAACGAGAGCGGGAAGCGTGAGCTCGCCCCGCCCTCTCGCCGCCGGTCTGGACCACGTCCTCGCCGGGCTCGGGGCGCCCACGGTGGACGCGCTCACCACCCTCCTGGCCTCGTGGGCCGAGCTCGTCGGGCCCGACCTCGCGGGCCACGCCGAGCCCGTCTCGGTCGAGCGCGGCCGCCTCGTGGTGGCGGTCGACGACCCCGCCTGGGCCGAGCGGCTGGCGTGGTCCGAGGGCCAGGTCGTGGCCCGCGCGACGGCGCTCGTGGGCGCCGGCGTGGTCGAGCGCGTCACCCCTCGCGTCCGGCCGGCGTCGGCGGCGAGAACCGCGCTCTCCGACGGCACGCGCGACCCCTGACCATCAGCCGGATCGCCGGGTGCCGCTGGTATCCTGAAGCCTTCGTGGACGCCCTTTTCCGCCCCCCGCAGCGCCTGCGGGCGAGGGCGGCGTCCGCCCCCTCCTCCCCGCCGTCCCCTCCTCGTGAAAGGGCCCCGCGTGGCCGATAGCACCGTAGCCAAGTCGTCCTACACCGCCGAGGACATCACCGTCCTCGAGGGCCTCGAGGCGGTGCGGAAGCGCCCCGGCATGTACATCGGGTCGACCGGCCCGAGCGGCCTGCACCACCTCGTCTACGAGATCGTCGACAACGCGGTCGACGAGGCCATGGCCGGCTACTGCGACCGCATCGACGTCACGATCCTCGCCGACGGCGGGTGCGAGGTCCGGGACAACGGCCGGGGCATCCCCGTCGGCAGCAGCCCGAAGTTCAAGGGCAAGTCCGCCGCCGAGGTGGTGCTCACCGTGCTGCACGCGGGCGGCAAGTTCGGTGACGGTGGCTACAAGGTGTCGGGCGGTCTCCACGGCGTGGGCGTCTCGGTCGTGAACGCGCTCTCCGAGCGCCTCGAGCTCGAGATCGACGTCGACGGCAAGCGCCACTACATGGACTTCGCCAAGGGGGGCAAGGTCCAGACCAAGCTCACGGTCAAGGGCGACTCGCCGCGCGGCCGCACGGGCACCACCGTGCGCTTCTGGCCCGACCCCACCATCTTCGAGGAGGTCGAGTTCCGCACGCAGACCCTCCTCGAGCGCTTCCAGATGATGGCCTTCCTGAACAAGGGCCTCGAGATCCGGGTGAAGGACGAGCGGCCCGACTCGATGACCGAGCCCACCACCTTCAAGTACGCCGGCGGCATCGTCGACTTCGTCAAGCACAACAACCGGTCCAAGGACGCCCTGTTCACCAAGGTCGGCTACTTCGAGCAGGCCGAGGACGACCAGGAGGTCGAGATCGCGTTCCAGTGGAACACCGGGTACAACACCGACGGGATCCACAGCTTCGCGAACGGCATCAACACCATCGAGGGCGGGATGCACGAGGAGGGCTTCAAGAAGGCCCTCACCAACGTGGTCAACAAGTACGGCGAGGCCAAGGGCATCCTCAAGGAGAAGGACGGGCGCCTCCAGGGCGAGGACATCCGCGAGGGCCTCACCGCCATCATCTCGGTGCGCCTGCGCGACCCCCAGTTCGAGGGCCAGACCAAGGGCAAGCTCGGCAACGTCTCGATCCGCTCGCTCGTCGAGCGGGCCACCAACGAGAAGCTCGGTGACTTCTTCGAGGAGCACCCCACCGAGGCCAACAAGATCGTGAAGAAGGCGTCGGCCGCCGCCACCGCCCGCCGTGCCGCCCAGGAGGCGCGCAAGGCGACCCGCCGCAAGTCGGCCCTCGAGGGCGCGGGCATGCCCGACAAGCTCCGCGACTGCTCGTCGCGCAACCGCGACGAGACCGAGCTGTTCATCGTGGAGGGCGACTCGGCCGGCGGGCCCGCCACCCAGGCGCGCGACCCCCGCACCCAGGCGGTGCTGCCCATCCGGGGCAAGATCCTCAACGTCGAGCGGGCCCGCATCGACCGCATGCTGAAGAACAACGAGATCCAGGCCCTGATCTCGGCCATCGGCGCCGGCGTGGGCGAGGAGTTCGACGCCGAGAAGATCCGCTACGACAAGGTGATCATCCTCTGCGACGCCGACGTCGACGGCAGCCACATCCGGACGCTGCTGCTCACCTTCTTCTTCCGCCAGATGAAGCCGCTGGTGGAGGAGGGCCACGTCTACATCGGCCAGCCGCCGCTGTACTCCACGGTGGTGGGCAAGGAGAAGGTCTACCTGAAGGACGACGCCGCCAAGGCGCAGTTCCAGGCCGAGAACCCGACCCACAAGAAGGACTTCCAGCGCCTGAAGGGCCTCGGCGAGATGGACTGGGACGAGCTGCAGGAGACCACCATCGACCCGCAGAAGCGCACCCTGCTGAAGGTGGGCGTGGAGCAGGCGGCCATCGCCGACGAGGTGTTCTCGGTGCTGATGGGCGACGACGTCGAGAGCCGCAAGCACTTCATCCAGACCAACGCCACCGACGTCCGCTTCCTGGACATCTGAGGTCATCGTGAGCGACACCACCGACGCGGGCTTCGAGGAGCAGTTCCAGCCCATCGAGATCCAGGAGGAGATGGAGCGGTCGTTCCTCGACTACTCCATGTCGGTCATCGTGAGCCGGGCCCTGCCCGACGCCCGCGACGGCCTCAAGCCGGTGCACCGCCGGATCCTCTGGGGCATGTACGACCTCGGCGCCCGCCCCGACCGCCCGACCATGAAGTGCGCCCGGGTCACCGGCGAGGTCATGGGCAAGTACCACCCCCACGGCGACAGCGCGATCTACGACGCGCTGGTGCGCATGGGCCAGTGGTTCTCGCTGCGCCACCCGTTGGTGCACCCGAAGGGCAACTTCGGCACCCCCGACGACCCGCCGGCCGCGGCCCGCTACACGGAGTGCCGCCTCGCCCCCATCGCCATGGACATGCTGGCGGGGATCGAGGAGGACACGGTCGACTTCGTCGACAACTACTCCGGCGAGTTCAGCGAGCCCGTGCTGTTGCCGTCGCGGTTCCCCAACCTGTTGGTCAACGGCAGCCAGGGCATCGCCGTGGGCATGGCCACGAACATCCCGCCGCACAACCTCGGCGAGGTCATCGACGCCACCGTGCACCTGCTGGCCAACCCCGACGCCACCCCCGACGACCTCATGGCGTTCGTGAAGGGCCCCGACTTCCCGACCGGCGGCATCATGATGGGCCGCCAGGGCATCCTCGACGCCTACCGCACCGGGCGCGGCTCGATCCGCATCCGGGCCGTGGCCGAGATCGAGGAGGGGCGCACCAACGACACCATCATCGTCACCAAGCTCCCGTACCAGGTCAGTCCCAGCTCGGTGCTGCTGAAGATCAAGGAGCTGGTCGACGCCGGCGAGCTCGACGGCATCGCCGCCATCAACAACGCGTCCTCCGGTGACGAGATCCGCCTCGAGATCAAGCTCAAGCGCGACGCGCCCGCGCTGGTGGTGCTGAACAACCTCTACAAGCGCACCCCGCTGCAGACCAGCTTCGGCGTCAACACCGTCGCCCTGATCGACGGGGTGCCCCGCACCCTGAACCTGCGCGACGCGCTGCTGGCCTACGTCGACCACCAGGTCGACGTCATCCGCCGGCGCTCCGAGTTCCGCCTGGCCGAGGCCAAGAAGCGCGAGCACATCGTCGAGGGCCTGGTGAAGGCGCTCGACATGATCGACGCCATCATCGCCCTGATCCGGGGCTCGGCCGACCGGGCCGAGGCCCGCACCGGGCTGATGGGCGAGGGCTTCGAGTTCAGCGAGATCCAGGCCAACCACATCCTGGACATGACCCTCGGCCGGCTCACCCGACTCGGCCGCCAGGAGCTGGAGGACGAGTTGGCCAAGCTGCGTGCCACCATCGCCGAGCTCGAGGCCATCCTGAGCGACGAGGGCAAGCTGCGGGGGGTCATCCGCGACGAGCTGGGCGAGATCCGCGAGGCCCACGCCACCCCCCGCCAGACCGAGATCACCTACGACGTCGGCGACATCGACATCGAAGACCTCATCGACGACGAGGAGCTGGTCGTCACGATGACGGCCAAGGGCTACGTGAAGACGGTGGCGGCCGGCGCCTTCCGCACCCAGGGCCGCGGCGGCCGCGGCGTGGCCGGCACCAAGCTGCGCGACGAGGACTACGTCACCCACGTGATCCACACCACCGCGCACGCCTACCTGCTGCTGTTCTCCAACCGGGGCAAGGTCTACCGCCTCAAGGCCCACGAGATCCCGATGAAGGAGCGCACCGCCCGCGGCACCGCGGTGGTGAACCTGCTGCCCCTCCAGCCGGGCGAGACCATCCAGGCGATCATCGACACCCGCGACTACGAGACCAGCCGCTTCCTGTTCTTCGCCACCAAGCTCGGCCAGGTCAAGAAGACCAAGTTCACCGAGTACGACTCCTCGCGGCGCGACGGCATCATCGCCATCAACCTGCGCGACGACGACGAGCTCGTGAAGGTCATCCAGACCGACGGTGAGACCGACATCTTCCTGGTCACCAAGCAGGCCCAGACCATCCGCTTCTCGGAGGACGCCGTCCGGCCCATGGGCCGTTCGGCCGCCGGCGTGCGCGGCATCAAGCTGCGCGAGGGCGACGAGGTCATGTCGGTCGACGTCGGTCGCGAGGGCGTGGCCCTGCTCACCGTCACCGACTCGGGCTTCGGCAAGCGCACGATGCTCGACAAGTTCCCCGCCAAGGGGCGCGGCACCATGGGCGTGAAGGGGATGAAGATCACCCAGCGCCGGGGCACGGTCATCTCCGCCCTGATGGTGAGCCTCGACGACGACATCATCCTGATCTCGTCGGCGGGCACCGTGATCCGCATGGCCTGCCGGGAGATCTCGGCCCAGGGCCGCGACGCCTCCGGCGTGAAGGTCATGAACGTCGGCGCCGACGAGGTCGTCGCCGCGGTGGCACTCGTCGCCGAGCAGGAGGAGACCGAGGGCGCCTAGCCCTCGGCGCTGCACTCCCTCGCCGGCGGCGCCGCCGGCCCCAACCGACTTCCCCCTCCCGCACACCCTGTGACCCGGGGAGGTCGCCATGCGCCCACGCGCCCCCTTCGTCCCGCTCGACGCGCCCGTCACGCCCGTCGGCCCGCCCCCGGCCCGCGGCGAGCGCGGGCAGGCGCTGCCGCTCGTGCTCGTCGCCCTGGTGCTGGCCGGCGCGGTCCTGCTCGCCGTCGGGGGCCTGGCCGACCGGGCGATCGCCGACGCCAGGGCCCGCACCGCGGCCGACGCCGCCGCGCTGGCCGGTGCCGCCGAGGGGGAGGTGGCCGCCCGCGTGGTGGCCGAGGACAACGGGGCGATCGTGGTGGGCTGGGCCGAGGCCGGTGGGCAGGTGCGGGTCGAGGTCGAGGTGCACGGCCGCCACGCCGTCGCCGCCGCGGAGCGCACCGGCCCGCCGCCGGGCGCGGCGGGCGGCCCCACCGACGGCCTGACCCCTGAACTGCTCGCCGCCATCGCCCGCGCCGAGGCGCGGCTCGGCCGCGCCGTGCCGATCACCTCGGGGTGGCGGAGCCCGGCGCAGCAGCAGTGGCTGTGGGACCACCGCGCCACCAACCCCTATCCGGTGGCGCCGCCGGGGACGTCGAAGCACGAGCGGGGCCTGGCCATCGACGTCGCCCGGTGGTTCGTCCCCGACCTGTTGACGGTGGCCGCCGAGGCGGGGCTCTGCCATCCGCTTCCCGCCACCGACCCGGTCCACTTCGAGCTCTGCTGATGCGCCGGCCACCTGCCTTGGGGGTCCGGGTGCACTACCGGGCCGGATGGGGTGTCCACTAGGGTCCCCCGACGTGTCGACCACGAGTGCGCCCCTCGGCGGTGACGGCGCGCCGGACGAGCCCGACGCCGAGACCGATGCGCCCCGCGGTGACGTGGACGTGATCGACGAGCGCGACCTCGACGAGGCCGACGGCGAGCCGGACGTGGCGGTCGATGACCCGGACGACGACGCCGACCCCGACGGGACCGACACCCTGGTGGTCACCGAGGACGATCTGGGCGACGAGCTCGATGCCGAGCTCGAGGCGGAGGCGGCCGAGATGGCGCCGCTCGTGGAGCTGCCCGACCGTGCCCACGTCGGCCACGACGGCGCTACCCCAGCCGCAGCCGGCCCCGCCCCGGCCGTTAGCGAGCACGTCGAGGTCCGGGTGCGGGGCCTCGGCAAGGTGCCCGCCCGCAAGGTGCGCAAGGTGATCCGCCGGGTCGACCCGCTGTCCGTGCTGAAGCTGTCGTTCGCGTTCAACGTGTGCGTGTTCGCCATGTTCCTCGTCGCCGGCGTCCTGCTGTGGTCCGCGGCGATCGGCTCGGGCTCGACCGACAACATCGAGAGCTTCGTGGTCGACATCGGCTTCGAGGACTTCAAGCTGGTGGGCGCCGACCTGTTCCGGGGGTTCATGGTCTTCGGGGGCGCCCTGGTCATCGCCTTCACCGTGTTCGCCGTGCTGCTGGCCCTGTTGTTCAACCTGATCAGCGACGTGCTGGGCGGGATCCGCCTCACCGTGATCGAGCCGGTGGCCCCCACCGCAGACCACGCCGAAGGTGCCGACGCCGACTGACCGGTGGTACCCTCACCCGCTCCCGGGGCTATAGCTCAGTCGGTTAGAGCGCATCCCTGATAAGGATGAGGTCGCTGGTTCGAATCCAGCTAGCCCCACCAAACCGGGCGTTTCCCCAGGTCAGAGACGGTTTCTGCGCCTCGCCAACCTCTCCGGTACGCTGAGCACAGCGCTCCGAGAGCGCATAACTGTGCCGGTGAATGCGGGGGAGTGAGCCATGAATTCGGCCGAACGGGCGGCGTCGGCGCCGCCCGGGACCATCGCTCGGCTGGCCCGATCGTGGGGCCTGAGCCTGCGCGCAGGCAACAAGTCGCCCCGCACCATCGAGGGCTACCAGACCACCGTCCGCCTGTTCGACGAGTACCTGGCGGCCAACGAGATGCCCCGCGAGGTGGCCCGGATCCGACGGGACCACGTCGAGCACTACCTGGTCGACCTGCTAGAGCGGGGCGCCAAGCCGTCCACCGTGGCGACCCGCCACAAGGGGCTGAGGGTCTTCTTCGGCTGGCTCGACGAAGAAGGCGAGATCGACAACAACCCCATGCGCAACGTAAAGCCGCCCGCCATCCCCGAAGAGCCGGTCCCCATCCTCGAGCCCGACGAGATCACCCGGCTGGTCAAGGCCTGCGACGGCCCGACCTTCGAGGACCGCCGCGACCTCGCCATCGTCATGATGCTGCTCGACACCGGCATGCGCCGCACCGAGCTCTCCGAGCTGCGCGTCGCCGACATCGACTGGGACGACCAGGTCGCGGTGGTGATGGGCAAGGGCCGCCGGCCCCGACCCTGCCCGTTCGGCGCCAAGACCGCCAAGGCTCTCGACCGGTATGTCCGCGTTCGCGACCGGCACCGCCTCGCCGAGCTTCCCAGCCTGTGGCTCGGCACCCGCGGGCAACTCTCCAGCGAAGGGGTGCGCCAGATGCTCGAACGCCGCGGCCGACAAGCCGGCGTCGCGGACGTACACGCCCACCGGTTCCGGCACACCTTCGCCCACCAGTGGCTCAGCCAGGGCGGCAACGAGGGTGACCTCATGCGGCTCACCGGCTGGCGGTCCCGGCAGATGCTCAACCGTTACGCGGCGTCCGCCGCCGACGAACGAGCCCGCGACGCCCACCGCCGCTTCAGTCCCGGGGATCGACTGTGAGCGGCGAGGATCCAGCCCCTCACGTTCTCCAAGCCGTGCGAGAGGAGCTGATGCGGACGGTCCCACAGCTGCAGAGACATGGCTCACCTTGGACCGATGTCGAGGAAGCACTCGCATGGTGGGCGCGGTTGTACCAGCTCACCGGCGACGCCGAGGATCGAAAGGCAGCGTCCAAACCAATGCTTTGCGGCAAGTGCGGGCGCCGGCTCGGTAGCGCCTACGCCAGCGCGCCTAACGGGCTGCCTCACGCGGCTCCGGTCGACAACCACATCGGACAGCCCCGCCAGGCCACGGGTGGGGGACGCAGTATCACTGACGCGAGCATCCCCGAGGCGTTGGCGCACGAGCGCTGGGAAGTGACCTGCCACCGCAAGTGCGGAGCCCGCCACCTCGTGACCTCCGACGCCCTTGTGAAGGCGTTCATCATTACCGGGGAGAAGGGGCGAGGCGCCATCGTCGTCGGCAGTGGCCGCTACGCCGCCACTAGCGGCGGCGCTGACCTCTGAGCTGCGGCCTCTTCCGAAACACCGGAGCCGCGCCTACGCTGTGCTCACAACCAGTACCCAGGTCGCCAGGATGTGTGCGACCCGGGCCGGAACCGGGCCCTTCGGCACCTCCCCGGACTCACCGCCCC
>WBZL01000665.1_pt1 | contig 38402 bp, 34 predicted proteins | sample 5204291 | NCBI WGS metagenome assembly WBZL01 (sample SAMN12344345, study PRJNA552823) | activated sludge metagenome | biome: Activated sludge suspended growth; feature: Nitrification reactor; material: Wastewater; isolation source: activated sludge from nitrification reactor of wastewater... | reverse complement strand
GGCGCTTGCGCTTGGTGGTCTTCTTGGTGAGGATGTGGCGCATGTAGGCGGAGGACCGCTTGATGCTGCCGCTGCCTCGCACGCGGAAGCGCTTGGCGGCTCCGCTCTTGGTCTTCATCTTGGGCATATTGGCTCCAATTCTTCGATGCCGCCTGGCGGCCCCCACCGGGAGCGCTTGAACAGCCATACGGCACTTGTCGGCGCGGATATTTTCGAGGCCCGCGCCCACCTCGTAAAAACAGAGGGTTACTTCTTTTTCTTCGGGCTGAGCACCATGATCATCTGGCGCCCTTCCAGCTTGGGAAACTGCTCGACCACGCCCAGTTCGGCCAGGTCGCCTTCCACCCGCTTCAATAGTTCAAGACCGAACTCCTGGTGGGCCATTTCCCGGCCCCGGAAACGCAAGGTCACCTTGGCCTTGTCGCCCTCGCCGAGGAATCGAACCAGATTGCGCAACTTCACCTGGTAGTCGTTTTCGTCGGTGCCGGGCCGGAATTTCACTTCCTTGACCTGGATCTGTTTCTGCTTGAGCTTGGTCTCGTGCTGCTTCTTGCTCTCCTGATACTTGAACTTGCCGTAATCCATGATCCGGCAAACAGGAGGCTGGGCCTGGGGCGCGATTTCCACCAGATCCAGCTCGGCCTCCTCGGCCTTGGCCAACGCTTCACGCAGACTGACGATACCCAGCTGCTCACTTTCCACACCCACCAGTCGGATCGGCGACACATCGATTTCGCCATTGATCCGGGGTTCCTTGTCCTGTGCTATCTCAAGCCCCTTGAAAAAACGAGGAGCCGATCAGTTGCATCGGCTCCTCAGGTTGTTCACTCACCCGCTTGCAGCCTGGCCACGAAAGCCGGCAAATCCATCTGCCCGAGATCCTCGCCACCGCGCTGACGAACCGCCAGTTTGTTTTCCTGACGTTCCTTGTCGCCGACGATGACCTGAAATGGCAAGCGCTGCATGGAGTGCTCGCGGATTTTATAGGTAATCTTTTCGTTCCTCAAGTCGGTAATGACTCGGAAGCCTTGTTTTTTAAGGGCTTGCGCGATTTCCATCGCATAGTCCGCCTGGGCGTCCGTGATATTCATGACCACCGCCTGCACCGGCGCCAGCCAGGTGGGGAAGTTGCCGGCGTAATGCTCGATGAGGATGCCGATGAAGCGCTCCATGGAGCCCAGGATGGCCCGGTGCAGCATGACCGGCGGCTTGCGGGTGTTGTCCTCGTCGACGAACTCGGCGCCCAGGCGCACCGGCAGGTTGAAGTCGAGCTGGATGGTGCCCACCTGCCACAGGCGGCCCAGGGAGTCCTTCAGGGTGAACTCGATCTTGGGACCGTAGAAGGCGCCCTCGCCGGGTTGCAGGTCGAACTTCAGGCCGTTCTGGTCCAGGGCCGCCGCCAGGCCGGCCTCCGCCTTGTCCCAGCTTTCGTCGGAACCCACCCGCTTGTCCGGGCGGGTGGACAGCTTCACCAGCACGTCGTTGAAGCCGAAGTCGGCGTAGACATCCTGGAGCATCCTGATGAACTCGGACACCTCGTCCTGGATCTGCCCCTCGGTGCAGAAGATGTGGGCGTCGTCCTGGGTGAAGGCGCGCACCCGCATGAGGCCGTGCAGCGCGCCGGAGGGCTCGTTGCGGTGGCAGGAGCCGAACTCGGCGATGCGCATGGGCAGGTCCCGGTAGGAACGCAGGCTGTTGTTGAAGATCTGCACGTGGCCCGGGCAGTTCATGGGCTTCACCGCGTAGTCCCGATTCTCGGAGGCGGTGACGAACATGTTCTCCCGGTAGTTTTCCCAGTGGCCGGATTTTTCCCACAGGGAGTGGTCCATGATGGTGGGCGTCTTGACTTCCTGGTAGCCGTGCTCGATGAACTTGCGGCGCATGTACTGCTCGATCTCCTGCCACAGCACCCAGCCGTGGGGATGCCAGAACACCATGCCCGGCGACTCCTCCTGCAGGTGGAAGAGATCCAGTTGCCTGCCGAGGCGGCGGTGGTCCCGCTTCTCCGCCTCCTCCAGGCGATGCAGGTAGGCGGCCAGGTCGTCCTTGTTGGCCCAGGCGGTGCCGTACACCCGCTGCAGCATCTCGTTCTTCGAATCGCCGCGCCAATAGGCGCCCGCCAGCTTCATCAGCTTGAAGGCCTTGATCTTGCCGGTGGAGGGTACGTGAGGGCCCCGGCACAGATCGACGAAATCGCCTTCGCGGTAGAGAGAAATGGTCTGCCCGGCGGGGATGGCGGCGATCAGTTCCGCCTTGTAGTGCTCGCCGATGGACTTGAAGAAGGCCACCGCCTGGTCCCGGTCCCATTCCTCCCGGGAGACGGGGATGTCCTTCCTGGCCAGTTCCGCCATGCGCTTCTCGATGGCCGCCAGGTCCTCGGGGGTGAAGGGCCGCTTGTAGGAAAAGTCGTAGTAGAAGCCGTCCTCGATCACCGGGCCGATGGTCACCTGGGCGTCGGGGAACAGTTCCTTCACCGCGTAGGCCAGCAGGTGGGCGGTGGAATGGCGGATCAGGTCGACGCCATCCGCGTCCTTGTCGGTGATGATGGCCAGGTCCGCGTCCCGGTCGATGCGGAACGAGGTATCCACCAGCTTGCCGTCCACCTTTCCGGCCAGGGCGGCGCGGGCCAGGCCGGCGCCGATGCTGGCGGCGACCTCAGCCACGGTCACTGGATTATCGAATCCGCGGACGGAACCATCGGGCAATCTGATCTGGGGCATGCTGCACTCCGGGAAGCTGCTTCAAGGGCAAAAAAAAAGTGCGGGTCGGCCGCACTTTTTCTCTGGACGAAACAAGATCAAGGCTCAACCCGTGACGGGAATCCGATTGATGCCGCAAGTTCGAAAAATCATCTCGTTTCATTCCTGTGTGTTGGTAGGCGCGATTGGACTCGAACCAACGACCCCCACCATGTCAAGGTGATGCTCTAACCAGCTGAGCTACGCGCCTAAGGTCGGGGCGCATTCTATCCAAGGCGCCCCCTTTGGGCAACGTGATTTCTCCTTGTCACTCGTTCGCGCGGCTAAAATGCGCAATCCACAAACCGCATCGCTCCGGAAGCCCCATGCCCCGCAAGATCCTCGTCACCTCCGCCCTGCCCTATGCCAACGGCAGCATCCACCTGGGCCACCTGGTGGAATACATCCAGACCGACATCTGGGTGCGCTTCCAGAAGATGCGCGGCCACGACTGCCTCTACTGCTGCGCCGACGACACCCACGGCACGCCCATCATGCTGCGGGCGGAGAAGGAAGGCATCACGCCGGAACAGCTCATCGACCGGGTGTGGCACGAGCACAAGCGGGATTTCGACGGCTTCCACGTGGGCTTTGACAACTACTACTCCACCAACAGCCCGGAAACCCGCCACTACGCCGACACCATCTACACCCGCCTGCGGGACGCGGGGCTCATCGAGGTGCGGGCCATCGAGCAGTTCTACGATCCGGTCAAGGCCATGTTCCTGCCGGACCGCTTCATCAAGGGCGAGTGCCCCAAGTGCCACGCCAAGGACCAGTACGGCGATTCCTGCGAGGCCTGCGGCGCCGCCTACCAGCCCACGGACCTGATCGCGCCCTACTCCGCCGTGTCCGGCGCGGCGCCGGTGCGCAAGACTTCGGATCATTACTTCTTCAAGCTGTCCGACCCCCGCTGCGCCGATTTCCTGAAGGGCTGGATCGTGCCGCCCCAGGTCCAGGCCGAGGCCGCCAACAAGCTGAACGAGTGGCTCTCGGGCGGCCTGTCGGACTGGGACATCTCCCGCGACGCGCCCTATTTCGGCTTCGAGATCCCCGACGAGAATGGCAACCCCACAGGCAAGTACTACTACGTCTGGCTGGACGCCCCCATCGGCTACATGGGCAGCTTCCGCAACTACTGCGACCGGCACGGCCTCAACTTCGACGACTACTGGAAGCCGGATTCCACAGCCGAGGTCTATCACTTCATCGGCAAGGACATCCTCTACTTTCATGCCCTGTTCTGGCCCGCCGAACTGCACCACGCCGGCTTCCGCACCCCCTCCGGGGTGTTCTGCCACGGCTTCCTGACGGTGAACGGGTCGAAGATGTCCAAGAGCCGGGGCACCTTCATCACCGCCGAGAGCTATCTGAACCACCTGGATCCGGAATGGTTGCGCTACTACTACGCCGCCAAGTTGAACGGGACGATGGAGGACATCGACCTCAACCTGGAGGATTTCGCCGCCCGGGTGAACGCCGACCTGGTGGGCAAGTACGTGAATATCGCCAGCCGTTGCGCCGGGTTCATCAGCAAGCGCTTCGAAGGCATGCTGGGAGACTGCGACCGGGCCGCCACGGCGGAATTCGAAACCGCCTACCAGAAGGGCGAGATCGCCGAGAGTTACGAAGCGCGCGATTTCGGTCGCGCCCTGCGCGAGATCATGCGCTTGGCCGACCTGGCCAACCAATACATCGCCGAGAAGAAGCCCTGGGAGATGGCCAAGCAGGAAGGCCGGGAAGCGGAACTGCATCGGGCCTGCTCCACCGCCCTCACCCTGTTCCGGGATTTGACCCTGTACCTGAAACCCGTGCTCCCCAAACTGGCGGAACAGGTGGAAGCTTTCCTCAACATTCCCGCCCTGGCCTGGACCGATGTCTGGGCGCCACTGCCGGCGGGTCATGCCATCAACGAATACCAGCACCTCATGACCCGGATCGACCCCAGGAAGCTCGAGGCCATGGTGGATGAGAACAAGCAGAACCTGGCTCCCACGCCCGAGCCCGCGCCGGTCAAGCACGCCCAACACCAGCAGGCCGAGGCCAAGGCGGAGACCGTGTCTTCACCCTCGGAGCCCTTCATCGGGATCGACGATTTCGCCAGGGTGGATTTGCGCGTGGCCCGCATCGCCAACGCGGAGCACGTGGAAGGCGCGGAAAAGCTGCTAAGGCTGACCCTGGATATCGGCACGGAAACCCGCACCGTGTTCGCCGGCATCAAATCGGCCTATGCCCCGGAGAGCCTGGTGGGCCGGCTCACCGTCATGGTGGCGAACCTGGCGCCGCGCAAGATGAAATTCGGCTTGAGCGAGGGCATGGTCCTGGCCGCCAGCGACGAGCGCGGCGGCCCCTTCCTGCTTTCCCCCGACAGCGGTGCCCAGCCCGGCATGCGCATCAAGTGACCGTCACCCGCCACCTCGTCATCACCGGCCTGGTCCAGGGCGTGTGGTACCGGGAGTCCATGCGAGAGGCCGCCGACGGCCTCGGTGTGACGGGCTGGGTGCGCAACCGTCTCGATGGCTCGGTGGAGGCCATGCTCCAGGGCGAGGCGGATCGGGTCGACGCCTTGATCGACTGGTGCCGGCGGGGTCCGCCCCAGGCGCGGGTCGAGGGCGTCGAGATCGAGGACGGGGAAGGCCGCTACGATCGTTTCGAGAAGCGGCCCACAGCCTGACCCCGACCTATTGACCCCATTCCCGACAAAACAACTCCGCCTTTACAGCCGCTCCCGCCCTCCCTATCCTGACCGACCCAGCAAGCGTTCCAACTTTCATGTCCATCACCGTCAAAACCCCCAGCGAAATCGAGAAAATGCGGATCGCCGGACGCCTGGCATCCGAGGTGCTGGACTACATCACCCCCTTCGTGAAACCCGGCGTCACCACCGGCGAACTGGACAGGCTCTGCCACGACTACCAGGTGAACGCGCAGGGCTGCATTCCGGCGCCGCTGAACTACGCCCCGCCCGGCCACGCCCCCTATCCCAAGTCCATCTGCACCTCGGTCAACCATCAGGTCTGCCACGGCGTGCCGGGCGAGAAAAAGCTCAAGAACGGCGACGTGGTGAACCTGGACATCACCGTCATCAAGGACGGCTGGCACGGCGACACCTCGCGCATGTTCTACGTGGGCGAACCCTCCATCCAGGCCCGGCGCCTCACGGAAATCACCTACGAGTGCATGTGGAAGGGCATCGTCGTGGTGCGGGCCGGGGCGAAGCTGGGAGACATCGGCGCCGCCATCCAGAAGCACGCCGAGGGCCATGGCTATTCGGTGGTACGGGAATTCTGCGGCCACGGCATCGGCCGCAAGTTCCACGAGGAGCCCCAGGTGCTGCACTACGGCAAGGCCGACACCGGACCGCTATTGCAGGCGGGCATGATCTTCACCATCGAGCCCATGATCAACGCCGGCAAGCGCGACATCCGCATGCTGGGCGACGGCTGGACCGTGGTGACCAAGGATCATTCCCTGTCCGCCCAGTGGGAACACACCGTGCTGGTCACCGAGTCCGGCTTCGAGGTATTGACCCTGTCCGAGGGATCGCCCGCGATCCCCGCGTTCGTCAGCACACCGCCCCGCGAACTCGAAGGCTTGAACCGGGCGGCATGAATCCCGAGTTCGCCCGTGTCGCGGCCTGGCGCGATCGCCTGGCGAAGGATCGTGCCGGGCTCGTGCAGGCCTATCTGGCGCGGCCCGTCGCCACCACCCTGCTCTCCCGGCTTTCCCGCCTCACCGACCGGATTCTGGCGGACATCTGGTCCGCCCACGAACTGCCGGCCCGGGCCGCCCTGGTCGCCGTGGGCGGCTATGGCCGCGGCGAGCTTTTCCCGCAATCCGACGTCGACGTCCTGTTGCTGCTGGATGACGCCCTGCCGGAGAGCGAACGCGCCCGATTCGAACCGCTGATCGCCCTGCTCTGGGACGTCGGGCTGCCCATCGGCCACAGCGTGCGTACCGTATCCGAGTGCCTGGAGGAAGCCGGGAGCGACATCACCATCCAGACCAACCTGCTGGAAGCTCGCTGGCTGGCGGGCCGCCGCCCCCTGTATCAGCGACTGCGACAGTCCCTGGCGGAACAGATGGATGCCGCCGCCTTTTTCCAGGCCAAGGCCCTGGAGCAGAAGATCCGCCACGGCAGGCATACCGACGTGGCCCTCCTGCTGGAGCCCAACCTCAAGGAAAGTCCGGGCGGGCTGCGCGACGTGCAGACCCTGCTGTGGGTCAGCCGCGCCGCCGGCCTGGCGGACAGCCTCCCGGGCCTGGCCAGGGCCGGCCTGCTGAGCGGCGAGGAAGCGCGGGCCACGGTAAGGGACCTGAACCTGCTGTCCCACCTGCGCATCCGTCTTCACCTCGCCGCCAACCGGCGCGAGGATCGCCTGCTGTTCGAATTCCAGGAAGCCATCGCCCACGGCATGGGCATCCAGGCCGGCGGCCAGCGGCGCGCGTCGGAACGGCTGATGCAGCGTTATTACCGCGCCGCCCGCCATGTCCGCCTGGTGAACGAACTGGTCATGGGCGAACTGCGCACCCGCCTGCTGCCGCCGCCGGACCCCGTCGACCTGCCCGCTGCCCCGGGGTTTCGCGCCTGCGGCAACCTGCTCGACGCCGACGAAGACCTGTTCGTTCGCCAGCCGGAAGCCTTGCTGGAGACTTTCCTGGTGCTGGCCCGGGAAACGGGCGTCAACGGCTGCACGCCCCGCCTGCTGCGCGCCCTCTGGCGGGCCGGACGACGAATCGACGCCCGATTCCGGCGTGACCCGGACAATCACCGGCGCTTCCTCGAACTCCTGCGCCAACCCCGGGGCGTGACGCTGACCCTGCGGCTCATGCACCGGCTCGGCATCCTGGGCCGCTACCTGCCGCTCTTCGGCCGCATCACCGGCCAGATGCAGCACGACCAGTTCCATATCTATCCGGTGGACGAGCACATCCTCATGGTGGCCCGCAATCTGCGCCGCCTCGCCGTGCCCGAGTTCGCCCACGAATATCCCCTGGCGCACCGCCTGATGAGCGCCTGCGAGCGCCAGGACCTGCTCCTGCTCGCCGCCCTGTTCCACGACATCGCCAAGGGGCGCGGCGGCGACCACTCCAGCCTGGGCGCCGGAGATGCCCGGCGCTTCTGTCGCGGCCACGGCCTCGGCGCCGAGGAGGGCGACATGGTGGCCTGGCTGGTGGCGGAGCATCTCTCCCTGTCCCAGGTCGCCCAGAAGCAGGACCTCACCGATCCGGAAGTCATCGCCGGTTTCGCCGCGAAATGCGGCGACGTGCGCCGTCTGACCGCCCTCTATCTGCTCACCGTCGCCGATATCCGGGGCACCAGCCCCAAGGTCTGGAACGCCTGGAAGGACAAGCTCACCCGGGAGCTTTACCTGGCCGCCCGCCGCGTGCTGGAAGGCGGCACCCCGGAAGCCGACAGCATCGAGGAGAAGAAGGAGCAGGCGCGCTCCCAGCTGCGCTTGTACGGCTTCGCCCCCGGCAGCGAGGAGGTGCTGTGGAAACGCCTGGATGATGTCTACTTCCTGCGCCAGGATGCGCGCGACATCGCCTGGCAGACGCGCCGCCTGCTGCCCGTCCTGAATCGTGGCGGATGCATCGTGCGGGCGCGCCTGGCGACGGTCGGCGAAGGGGTCGAGGTCATGGTGTTCGCCCCCGACGAGGAAGCCGTGTTCGCCCGCATCTGCGCCTTTTTCGCCAGGCTGGGCTACACCATCCTGGCCGCCCGCATCCACACCACCCGCGACGGCTACGCCCTGGATACCTTCTATGCCCTGGATCCGGAACAGCGCCAGGTGGCTTACCGGGACTTCCTGAACTACATCGAGCACGAACTGGCCGAGGAACTCGCGCGCCAGGAAAGCGCGATCGTTCCCCCGTCGGGACGCGTGTCGCGCAGGCTGAAGGCCTTCCCCATCGAACCCCAGGTCAGCCTGTCGCCCAGCGACAACGGCCGGGACTATGTGCTGACCTTCACCGCCGGCGATCGTCCGGGCCTGCTGGCCAATGTGGCGCGGCTACTGCATCGCCACGGCGCCAACGTGCTGTCCGCGCGCATCAATACCCTGGGCAATCGGGCGGAGGATGTCTTTGTCCTGGCCGGCGAGAACCTGCGGACGGCCTCCGGACGCCTGGTGCTGGAACAGTCCCTGCTGGATACCCTCAGGATCTAGTGGTCTGCTTCCGAAATATCGGAACATAAAACGGCTTCTTTTCCCGCATGGCGGCCTTGCTCGTTGTTGCCATAGTCTCGGCTATGGCGCCTCCTCGCGTCTTGCCCTGCGGAAAAACCCATCCGTTTTATTTGTCCCTCTATTTCGGAAGCAGACCACTAGGGGCGTTGGCGAGCAACGCGGCCTCCGCGCCATGGGCGGCGTGTTCGAGTCGATACAGCCAGGCCAGGAGTTCCGCCACCGCCACATAGAGTTCCGGGGGAATGCGTTCGTCCAGGTCCACCTGCATCAACAGGCTCACCAGGTCGGGGGATTCATGCACGAACACGCCCGCGGCCCTTGCCCGTTCGATGATCTCCTCGGCCAGCAACCCCCTGCCCTTGGCCACCACGCGGGGCGCGCCGTCGTTGGCATCGTAGGACAGGGCGACCGCCCGGGGGCTTGGATCAGGCCGATCCATCCGGGGCCTCCACGCTCAAGCCGACCGGCCGCAAACCCGCCGCTTCCAGGCCCTTGACCAGTACCGGCAGGGCAAGCCGCATTTCCTCCCGGGTCGTCTCCTCCGGGGCGCTCAGGCGCAGGCGGATGCGCTCGCCGCTCAGCCCCAGATGAATATGGATCGAGCCCATGCGCGGCAGGGACAGATTCAGTTCGGTCACCCACTGGGCAGACGCTTCATCACCCGCCCCCTCCCCTTCGCCCAGGCTCCGCTCCCGCACCAGCCATTCCAGCCATTGGCCGGGCCAGGCAAAGCCCTGCCAGACGAAGGGCGCGCCCTCCAGCAGATGGATCTGGCGTCCGGCCAGGCGCGCGGCCTCGTCCGGCATTCCGCCCAGTTCGGTGATGCCGGCATTGGGCATCGCTTCCCGGCCGAGCCGGGCCTGGGGCTCCCGCAGGATCGCCTCGAAAGACAGGCTGCCCTTGGCCCAGCGCGCCAGATGGGACTCGTAGAACAAACCGCTCTCGCTGAGGGTCTGGTGCAGGCGGGTGGGCAGCAGATTCCTGGACTGGGCGGGCAATTCCGCCAGCACATTGGGGTTCAAGGTCGTGCTGGCTGGAATCGAGGCCCGCAGCCCCTCGACGGTTTGGCCCACCAGCGTGGTATTCGGGCTGACCACGCCGGCGGGCGTGAATTGCACCGTCGCCGAATAGGCCTGCAGCATGACCACGTTGGCCACGATGGGGCGGGCGGCGGCGGGCCCGGCGACGGGAGCTTGGGCGGCGGAAGCGGCCAGCTGGCCGACCTGCCGGCCGGCATTGGCCAGGGCGGCTGCATTGGTCGCGGCGGTCGATCCAGCGGTCCCGGCCGATGGGGCCGCCGGCGCGCCAGCGGGCGCCGCGCCCGCCGGGCCGGAAGGGCGCGTCACGCTGGCCTGGAGTTCCGCGCCCCGGGCGGAGACCGGGCCGGCGAGGCGCATCAGGGCATTGACCTGCTGGGCCGTGCTGGACAGGCTGACCGGCTGGCTCGGAGAAACCCCACCCCCGGCACCGGCCTGATTCAGCAGGAAGGTCGGGCGCGGCCCGCCGCCCAGGAAGGTCAGCTGTACACGCTCTCCAGGCTGGGTATTGCGCGGCAGGGCCATGTCCAGTTTCTGGCTGGCCACCTGCACCAGGTGGCGACCGCCGGGCAAATTGTCGAGCACCCTGCCGTCATAGTGCCCGCCGATCTTGAATGGAGCGCCCTGGCCCTCGTTCCCGCCCGGCCGCAACAATGCCGCGCCCTGGTTCTTCACCCAGGCAAGCAGCAACTCGGGCAGGGCGGAGAGATTCATACGCTGCGCCTAAACCTGTACTTCCGATGCCGGGGTTCGAGCGCGGTGTCTCGGAATCACGCTAGTCAGCCTTGAGCAAGGCGGTGATAAGTTCCGCCTCGCCGCGAGAAATGCCCAGGCGGGCAGCCATTTCCGGGGGGGTGGCGCCCTCGCGCGCCATGCGTACCGCCTCGGCATGGACGACGGAATGGGTATCCAGGGCGCTTTCCGCGGGGGGGTGAAGTTCCAGCAATTCGAGCCGGGCCTTGAGAGCGTCGATTTCGCCCTGCAGGGCTTGTATCCGGTTCTCCAGCGCATCGAGTCCTGGCGGTTTGCGACGGGGAGAAAAGACCAGGACCTCCAGGAGATACACCACCGTGGCCAGCACGATGGCCATCAGCAACTCGCGGCCGGTGAAGGTCAGGCTCTCGATCATGTCTTGACTCAGTGCACGATGCTGGTATGGGAAGGATTATCCCGTGAATCCGAAAGCGTCCGGGACTTGGCGCCGCCGCGCCAGGCGGTGTCCCGTCAAGCGGTCTCACCGCGCAGGCCGGCGGCGATGTTCCGGTTGATGTTGATGAGTATGTCGAGTTTTTCCGGCGCCGGGTATGCCATCACCTCGAAGATACGGCGGTCGACAAAGACACTCAGGGTCAGGATGTTGCGCTTGATTTCATCGGGCAGGGGATTGTCCGACTGGGAGACCTCGGACTGAAAAAAACTCCAGACGCGCTGGTTGTATTTCAGCGCTTCGTCCAGCAGGGCTTCGTGATCGGCGTCCGCCCAGTGCTGCTGCACCTCCTGAAGCTTGATCGCGGCCTTGGTCAGAACCGATGCCTCCAGATCCCTCCCGGAAAGCGTGGATTTCTCCACACTCTGATAAGCCTCAAGCGGATTGGCTGGCATGGGACACCAACTCCTTTTCATACACGATCAGATCCGAGGTGTGCTTGAGCGCCTGATAGTAATGCCCGGCCAGCACCTCCTCGCTGATGAGCGAGATCAACTCGGTGGTGGTGGGCGCGGCGGCAAGCACTTCCTTGACCAGGGACCAATACACCTGGTGGTAATGGGCGAGGTTGGAGGGCTCCATGTACATCAACTGGATTGCCAGATAGATGCGCTTGCAGGGCGTGTTGGCCTCCGCCTTGGTGAGAATGTCCTTCTCGCGCAGGATGGATACATCATTGAGCACGGTGAGCGTGCAACGACTGTCGCCATTGACCAGCACCGCGCCCCCGACAAAGAGTTTCTCATGGGGTTTGAGATCCAGGCGCAACGGCATTACCGGGCTCGCTAGATGGTGTTGGCCATCAAACGGGAACTGGCCACACCGAGCCCATGGCCTGGGGTCGAAGCGACATAGGACTTCACCTCGCCCGCCTGGGAAACGGCACGGTTGACATCCAGGCTGCCGACAAACCGGGCCACTTCATCCCACATGCCTTGTTGCATCAGTGCGACCTGCTCCCGAGCTCCCACGACGGCGTTCAGCGCGCGCGTGACATCGCCGTCAGTCGCCGTGTCCGGAACGAGTTCGGGAATCGACAAATCGCCCTGCCTGGGCAATACCGGCTGGGGTGGCAATATTTCCCGCCAATCGATGCCGCTTGCCGGGACCGACCCAGGCCCTTCCCGCGCCCGCACCGGCGGAAACGAAAGCGCCTCCAACTGTTTTCTCAACCCCGTGATTGCATTCAGGTAGGCGATACGTTGGGGGCTATCCTGGGCAAACGGCGGGTATTGCTTGACGATCTGGGTGAGGTTGACTTCGGCTTCGGCCAGCACGCCATCCGCCTTCTCCAGGCCGGACTGAGCGAGACGTATCCGAAGGGCTGCTTCCGCCATCGCATCCTTCGCCAATCTGATCTGGGCGTGCACGCCTGACACCGCGGCCGGAACAGCCGGGTCCGTCCGCGCCTTCCCCTCTCCCCCACCGGACGCGAGCCCGACGGGCGAAACGGGTGCATGGGCCAAGGCCCGGGGCGGGGCAACGGGAAAGGAAAGAATGCTTCCGACCTCGTTAACCATGGTGTTCTCCCCGCCGGGAACCCGATGCACTGGGTGCCCGGCCATGGATTATCTTTTTTATTGATGCCCGAATCAGAACAACCGCAGGACCGATTGCGCCGCCTGGGAGGCCAGCGAGAGGGCTGTGACACCCAACTGCTGCCTGGTCTGCAGGATCAGCATGTTGGCGCCTTCCTCGTTGGTATCCGCGTTGGTCAACTTGCCCGCGCCTTCCACCAGGGTGTTCACCATGTTGGTGATGAACTGTTGACGGGTGGTCAGGACGGACAGGTTGGACGACAGCGTCGCGCCCTGGGTGCGCAAGGTGCCCAGGGCGGTGTTGAGGGTGGTCTCGATGTTGTCCAGGTTGCTGGCGCCGACCAGGTTGGCGGAGGTGAGGCTGCCCGCGCCGCTCTGGGAGCCGCCCGAGATCGCCAGGCCGCTGGAGGTACCGTTGAAGCCGGACATGACCAGACTGGTGGTGGCCTGCTCGTTGAAGTTCACGGTGAGGGTCACCGCGCTGCCGGCCAGGAAGTTCACGCCCTTGTACGCGGTGTCCGCCGAGCTGTTGTTCAACTGGCGCACCAACTCGTTGTACTGGGTGGTCAAACCGACCAGTTCGGTCGCGCTGGTGGTGGAACTGTTGGCGCTGCGAGCCTGGGTCACCACGGCACGGATGGATTCCAGCAGGGAGTTGATCGCGGTCACGCCGTTATCCGCGGCTTTCACGGTCTGGATCGCTTCGCTGATGTTGTCCTTCAGACCTTCCAGCAGGCCGGCGCGCTGGGTATGCGCGCGCGCGGCAAAGAAGTTGGTGGGATTGTCGAGGGCGCTGTTGACTTTCTTGCCGGTGGACAGGCGTTCCTGGGTACGGCCAAGCAGCATTTCGGTGCTTTGCAGGCTGACCAGGTTGGACCGCATCGCGGACGTGAGGGTGATGTCGCCGATTGCCATGGTGTAACTCCTTTCTGGGGTTGTATGACGGGAAATTCTTTCCCGACTCGCTACATAACAGCCTGAGGGGCTGTTGGGCCTTTATCGGCGCCTCGGTAACAAAACTTTAGGAAAATATCTCCGGCGCGCTTGCCTCAGGCGAAACCGGAAAATCCGGTGTATTCATCCGCTTCCGGATTCATGGAGAGGCCCGTGGCATCGGTGCCGCTGAACGCGAACCGGATATGGGAGGGGTCGAGGGTGCCGTTGGCGCTCTCGTTCTGTCGGATCGTGAACAGCACCGTGGCGGTCTGATAGGTCTCGTCGTAGCTGACCGAAACCGGGAAGCGCGACAGGCTGATTTCGCTGGCCGGCACGGCAAAACCGAAGTTGTAGCCATCGGCGCGGCCAGTATCGACCGAACGGGTGACCGCCCAGTTCATGACGTTTTCCACGGAAGCGGCATCCATGGGCTTGCTGAACAGGAACACCATCGAGAAAGTCCGCTGGTCGCCCGGGTTGTCAAGATAGTTGCCCAGCACGGAAACCTGGGTGTTCGGGCCCAGAGTCTTCGGGAACGTGCTGGTGCTTTCCACCGCCACCATCTCGGGGGGGGTCTTTTCGTAAATGTACTGGCTCAGGGTGTCGGCCAGATCGGAGGCCTTGGACGTCAGGGTGCTGACGATTTCGTCCGCCCGGTCCCGTTCGCCGATATCGGCCAGCACATAGCCCAGTTCGACCTGGGCGAAAGCGAAATCCCGGTCGATCGCGAGGGCGCGCTGGAACGCGGTGATCGCCTCCGCGCTTTGGCCCTGCCTGGCGTATACCAGGCCCATGCCGTAGTCCCCGTTGGGCTTGTTGGGCGTCAATTCCCGCACCAGGCGGAATTGCTGCTCGGCGTCGTCATGGCGGCCGGTTTCCAGATAGGCCTGCCCCAGGGAATATCGATTCACGGCGCTCGGATCCAGCGCGACGGCCTTTTCGTAGGCCTGTGACGCCTTCTCCGGCTGTTCCTGGGAGATATACAGGTTGCCGAGGGAAACATGGGTTTCCGCGCGTTGCGGGTCGATCTTCAGGGATTGCCCATAGGCCTCGACCGCCTTGTCCGCTTCGCCCTTGCCGAGGTACGAGCGCGCCATGTAGTCATAGGCGTTGATGGCGGTATTGGATTGCGGCGCCAGGCCGATCGCGCGCTTGAAGGTGGCGATCGCATCGTCGTATTTCTTGGCGACGAACAACTCCAGCGCATTGCCGAGAACGCGCTGGGCGATGTTTTCCATTTGCGCCCGCTGGCTGGATGCCGTGACAAACAGGCTGCTGGCGCTGACTTCGAATATGCCCATTAGCTGTTGTTCAGTTTCCCGAGGTTCACGATGAATATCGGCACATGCCACATTTCCTTTACCGCCCCGGCAGCCAGGCCTTGAGCCAGACATCCAGATGGTCTTCCAGCATCCAGTGGCGCTGCACATGCTGGCGCAGGGCATCGCCCCGGCGCGCCAGTTCATCGCGGTCCGCGACCAGGGCGCGGATCGTTTCCACCCAGGCCTTGAACTTGGGCGGCACCCGGGTCACCGGATAATCGCCACGATACGGCGTGATGTCGCTGCACACCACGGGATAGCCCATGACCCCGTATTCCAGCAGGCGCAGATGGCTCTTGCCGTGGTTGAACGGGATGTCTTCCAGCGGCGCGATGGCCAGATCCAGGTCCAGGCTGGCCAGCTTCGCCGCGTAGTCCTCGAGCTTGACCGGCTCGTGAAACTCCTTGACCAGGGGGCGGATGGGGTCCGGGCACATGCCGAAGAAGATCCAGTCCACCTCGTCAGCGGTGGCTTTCACCACGTCGACGATCAGGCGCAGGTCGCCGGCGTGGGTGGCGCTGCCGGCCCAACCCACGCGCGCCCTGGCGCCGCCGCGCCGTTTCGGCGCGAAACCGTCCCAGCGCGCCCGCTCCAGGTAGTTCGGCACCACCACGATTTCGTCGCAATAGCCCTTGAAGGCCTCGGCCAGATAATCGGTGGAGACCACGAAGCGATGGCACAGGCTGGCCGCCTTGCGGAATCGCTTGTTGACGTCTTTCTGCTCCACGAACAGCTTCTTCTGGGAACTCATGATCGGGATGTTGGTGATCAGGTCGTCCAGTTCGTAGACCCGGAAGGCCTTGCTGATGCGGGCGATGCGCTGCATGAACTCGATCTGGCCCCACTCCAGCTGGCGCTGGAAAACGATGGCATCCGGGTCCATGCGCCCATACTCGCGCGGATGGAAATAACCGGCCGCGTCCCAGCCCATCACCCTGCCGGCGCCGGTCAGGGCGCGCATCGGCGCGATGATGCGGTATTCGCCGCAGCCCATGGCATCGGCATGGATCGACAACACGCGCGGCGCCGGACGCCATTCGGGATCCCAGGTCAGCGCCGGCGTCGGTTCCGGCTGGAACGGCAGTATCAGGCTGAGATTGCGGTTATAGGCGGGATCCGCCGCGAACCAGCGCGGCCATTTCGCGACCACCGCCTCGACTTCCCGGTATTTACGTTTGTATTTCCCCTCCGCGTCCAGACGCTCCACGTCCGGCGCGGCCTGGCTCACCGATTCCTCGTGGCGCAGGGTGGCGTGGGGCGTCCACACCACCTTCAGGCCCCGGTCGCGCAATTTCAGGCAGTAATCCACGTCGTTGAAATTGACCTGGAACATGTCCTCATCCAGGCCGCCCACCGCCTGGTAATGAGATTTGCGCGTCAGCAGGCAGGCGGCGGTCAGGGCCGAGTAGCCCTGGGGCAGGCGCAATCGGCCGTAGTAGCCTGGATCATCCGCCGCGGCCTGGCGGAAAACGTGGTTGGAGCCCATGCCGCCCAGGCCCAGGATGGCGCCGGCGTGCTGGATGGTGCCATCCGGGTAAAGCAGGCGCGCGCCCACGGCGCCCACGTCCGGGCGCTGGGCGTAGCCGAGCATTTCCTCCAGCCAGTCCTCGTGCAGCACCTGGGTATCGTTGTTGAGCAATAGCAGGTACTCGCCCCGGGCTTGGCGCGCGGCCAGGTTGTTCATGGCCGAGAAGTTGAACGGGCCCGGGCAGGACAGCACCTTCAGGCTGTCCGTGCCCAGGTCGCGCAGGCTTTGCAGATAGGCCAGGGTTTCCGCGTCGTCGCTGCCGTTGTCCACCACCAGCACTTCACAGTGGCTGTAGCCGGTGCCTTCGATGAGGCTGGTGAGACAGGCGCGCAACAGGTCCACCTGGTTCTTGGTGGGGACGATGATCGACACCAGGGGCTCGCCCCGGACGCGATAGCGGATGCGGAAACTGCCCGGCAGCAAGCCGTCCTCGATCTCGGCCGGCAGGTCCAGGCGCCCCAGGTGGCTTTCCAGGCTGGCCCGCGCGGCCCGCCAGGTATCATCCGCCGCGCGCCGATTGTGGCCGCCCGACTCATGCCGGTGGTAGAGCACGTCCGCCAGGTGGCCGACCTGGGCATCGGCCAGGCGCTCGCAGGCGCGCAGGGCCAGGTCCCAGTTCTCGAGCCCTTCCGCCTCGACGCCATAACCGCCCAGTTCGGCGAACAGGCCCCGCTCCAGCAGCAGCAGGCCGCCCAGGCTGAAGGGCGCGGCACGCAGCAGATCGAGGTCGAAGTCCTTCTTGAAGTACGGCGTGTGGCGCTCGCCGTCGGCGCCCAGCCGATCCTCGTCGCTGAACAGCATGCGCCACTCGGGATGCCGGGTCAGCGCGTCGGCGATGGCGAAGGTGGCGTGGGGCGGCAGACGGTCGCCCGCCTCGACCATGCCCACCCAGTCGCCCCCGCCCTCGGCCAGCGCCCGGTTCAGGCGGGCGATGGCGTCATCGGCGGCGCAGGTCAGCCAGGCGAATTGGGGCAGTTGGGCGAGCGCCGCGGGCGCAGGCGTCTCGGCCACCACGGTCATGCGCCAGCCCTTGTGGAACTGTTGCGACAGGCTCTTGATGTTGTTGCCCAGGGCGTCCTCGTGCCCCGCCCGACAGATCACGCCGAGGTGGAATGCGGCCGGTGCCGGCCAGGTATCCATGCGCTGCGCGAACCAGCGCAGATCCGGGTCCCGATAGCCATGGCCGATCTGCCACAGGGCGTAGAAATCGGCCGCCGCGTCCGGTTGCTTCGCCGTCGCCTCGGCCGCGGCTCCGCCATCACCGACAGCGGCCATGGCCCGACCGCCACCGAGGCTGTCGATCAGCCGGCCATAGAGGCCAGCCACCCGTTGCGCCTGGCGCTGCAGCGAGTGTTCCTGATACACCTTGAGCTGCGCGGCCAGGGCCAGTTCCAGGCGCAATTCCGGATAGTCGATCAACAGCTTGATGGCGTTGATCCATTTCTCGGTGACGTTGTCCACCAGCAAGCCGGTCTTGCCCTGTTCGATCACGCCCAGATAGGCCGGCACGGCGCTGTACACGCCGGCCATGCCGAGGGCGGAGAATTCCAGCCACTTGATCGGGCTCTTGCAGGCATTGAACGGATTGTCCGCCAGGGGCGCCAGGCCGATGTCCAGGTCCAGCCCTTTCATGCGCGCGGCATAGCCGCCGTAATCGGCGGTAAACGGGATGGATTCGGCGTTGGGGTGGCCGCGCCAGGACTCCGGCATGGCGCCGACGAACTTGACGCGGACACGCTTGCCGTATTCCTGGCATATGGCGCGCAGGGCCGCATCGATCAGGCCGAAGTCTCCCGTCCGGGCCGAGGTGCCCACCACGCCGATATTGATCTGGCGGCCGTTGTCCGGCGGCGAGCGCTGGAACAGGGTGTAATCCACCAGGTTGGGCAGGACGTGGATGTTGGCGTTGAAACCCGCCATCCGGGCCGCCAGGCCCGGCGTCGACACCACCACGGCGGCGGCGCGGCGGGCCACCGCCTCGATGAACGGCACGTTGGCCGCGTATTCGTGGGCGTGCGGGTTATCGGCGGGCAGATCGATCAACAGGTCGTCGGTTTCGTAGATGACCGGCTTGCCCTTGGCGAACAGGGCCTCCACCACGGCCCGGGAATCCGGCCCCGGGAACAGGCGCGCGACCACGTAGGCGTCGGCCTCCCCTTCGAGATCGGCGGACCAGCCGCCATCCGCCAGTTCCCGGACCCCCCAGGTCAGGGTCCAGTCGCCCTGCAAATGATGGAATGGCCGCAGGAAGCGAATCTGTGGGCAGGAGGATGTTTTCACGTCGCGGGAATACACCGCCAGACGCTGGGGGCCGGCGTGGGCAAGGCCTGAGCCGGCCGCCCGCGAGGCAAGGGCGTCCGTCGCCAGGGGATGCGCGCGCACCACGAACTGCAGGCATTTCAGGTCCTCGAATTCCTCGGAGGACAGCCCCTTGATCACCAGCTTGTCGGTTTCCACCGCGCTGCCGCCCGGGGGCAGTTGCAGGTTCATCAGGCGCCCGTCCGGGGTGCGCGCCCAACTGTCGATGGCATAGCCCGTCTCGGCGAACAGCTTTTCGATCTCGACCCGGGTGAAGAAACGGATATGGGTGATGTCCAGCAGGCCCACCGGGGCATAGGGAAAGCGGCCGTTGGCCAGTTCGTTGATCAGCCAGAGGTTGCGCGCGTTGGGAATGCTGGCGATGACCTGGGCATCCGCCGTGAGGTAGGGTTTCAGCCGCACCAGCGCGCTCCAGGGGTCGTACATGTGCTCCAGCACGTCGGCGACGATCACGGTATCGATGCTGCCCGGGCCGATGCCCAGGCTTTCCAGGTCGGCGTCCTCGAATTTCGCGCTCACCACCAGGTCCATGCGCCCGCGCGCCACGTTGGCCGCCAGTTCCGACAATTCGATGCCCGCCACCCAGGCCTCCGGGTAGAGCGATTTCAGATGGGCGCCGGTGGCGCCGGTGGCGCAACCGATCTCCAGCACGCGCCGCGGCGGCCGGCCGAACTGGGCCACCACTTCCTTGCGTGGCAGGTCGGGATAGAACTCTTCCTCCTCGCGCGCGCCGGCGTCACCGCCCAGGCTGTGCCAGACATAGCGCTTCTTCTTGCCCTGCCCCAGGCTTTCGCCCTGGACATGGATCTCCTTCCCCCGCTGGTCGGCGACGCCCAAGGCTTCCAACATCACCGCCGCCACTCGACGGGCGGCGCCACCGTCGGCGCCCGCGTTGTAATGGGACAGCCGCGCCGCCATGGCCTCGGCCAGGATCTTGCGCAGGCCGGCATCCTCGACCACACGGATGAGGGTATCGGCCAGATCCTCGGCGGCCACCTCCAGGATGCCGGACTCGGCGTCGAAGCTGGGTCCCATCAGCAGGCCATGCTCGTTCAGCAGGTTGATGGCCGGCGTGCCCACGTGCATGGCCTCCACCAGCATGTTGGAGTCCGTGGCCACCAGCGCATCCGCGCAGACGACCCAGGGCATGGCTTCTTCCAGGGCATAGACATAATCCGCCTGAGACAGCCCCTCTTCCTCGGCCAGGCGGGCGATCCAGGCCTCCCCCTCGCCGGCGTTGGAGGGGCGGTCCTTGAACACGAAATTCCAGTCCCGGCCCCGGGCGCGAATCTCCCGGGCGGCCCGCAGGAAGGCCCGCACGCCCTCGCGGAAACGGGCCTCGCTGTCGAAGGCGGAAAGCCAGGCCACCCAGGTGGTGGCGAATACCACGGTCCGGCGCGTCCCCAGGCCATGGCGTTCGCCCAGGCTGGCCAGCCATTCGGCGCGGCGGTCGGCCGCCCGCGCGTATTCGTCCCAGCCCGGGTTGCCGGTGGCGCGCAGCCGCTCGGCCGGCATGCCCGCGTCCAGGCAGGCCTCGATGGAGCGCTGGCCATACACGGCATGGAAATCGGCGGTCAGCGTGGCGTGCACGGTGTAGGGTGTGGCGAGGGGCAGGCCATGGGCCACGTGCACGCTCGGGATGCCCCTGGTCCGGGCCCATTCCGCCACCGTGCGCGGCAGGCGGGTCAGGTCCTCGCTCAGGGCCACCAGTTCGATGTTGTAATGCCCGGCCGCCCGGTCCAGGGCCTCCACCATGACCATCTCGTCCTGGGCGCGGGTGGCCAGTTGGCCTCCCACCAGGGCCGCGAAGGCGTCCGCCTCCAGGGCGTTGTCCCGGGCCAGGGCCTGCCAGGCCGGACCGTCCACGATCTCCGGCCAGGCTTCCGCCAGCCGCTCGCCACGCGCCCGCACCCGGTCCATCACCCCTGCGTCCAGGAAACTGTCCAGGATCACCACCTCCCCTCCCGCCTGGGCGAGCAACTCCTTGCATTGCAGGACGGCGGCATAGCTGGAAGGCACCAGCACCACGCAGGGGTGGGCGGCGAGATAGTGGATCAGGGCGGTGAGGTGCCGATCCCAGAACAGGCAGACCAGGGCGGGGCGTTTCATGCTTGGGGAAAGGCCTTGAAATAGTGGGTCAGCATTTCGCGCGTGAACTCGTACTCCAGGCCCGCGCGCAGGTTGACGCCCATGTAGTCGAAGGGTTCGGCGAGACCGGGGTCCTCGACGAAGCGCCGCAGGGAACGGCTGGTGAGCAGGTCCAGCACGTAGCGTCGCTGCCAGGCATCCAGGCTCGCGGCATGGCCCGGGCCGAGGAAAGCGGTGAAATCGATCCGGCCGGGAAAGTTGGACAGCAGGAAATGCAACAGCACCCGGTTCCGGGGCCAATCCAGGTGGGCATCGAAGCGTGTTCGCCAGGATTCGTCCCAGGTCGGCAGCAAAGGCGCCAGGTCGGCCAGGCCCAGGGGCTGGCGCGCCAGAGCCTGGTCCAGGGCCGCCCAGTGGGCCAGGCAGGCGGCATTGCCGGCGGGATCCGCCCGATGCGCCAGGGCGACCATCATGCGTCCCGTGGCCTTGGGGCTCAGCACGCCGAACACCTCCTGCTCCAGGAAGCGGGCAAAAGCGTAAAAGCGCTCATCCACGGACAACCAGCTCAGCAAGCGATCGAATCGGGCACCGTCGGCCAGACTTTGCCTCACCCAGTGATTGGGGTTGCCCCCCGCCAGCACGCCGCCATAGGGCACCACGGCGACGATGGCCAGCCCCAGCTCGTCGGCCGCCTTGACCAGGTCCGCCGGGCGAATGCGGCAGGTGTAGCGGTCGGGAGGCAGGTCCACGGGCGGGGAAGGCAGACCCAGGGCCGCCGCAGCGGCCTCCTCGTGCTCCAGGGAATGGATGTCGAACACGATGCGGCCGCCGGGGCGCACCACCCGGCGCCACTCCCGCAACACTTCCCGCCAGTGGGGGAAGTGCACCAGCACATTGAGGGAGACCAGGGTATCGAAGCCGCCGTCGGGAAAATCGAGTTTCGCCAGGTCGCCCTGGCGCAAGCTCACGGGCAGATCGCCCGCCAGCCGGGCGCACTGGTCCAGCATGGCCTGGGAGCTGTCCACGCCGGTGAGTTCGAAGCCATCCCGCGCCAGGGGCAGGGAGCCCCGTCCGGTGCCAATGCCCACGTCCAGCACGCGCCTGCCCTGGGCGAATCGACGGCACAGCCCCACCTCCACTTCATTCTTGAGCTGGTTGGTGTGCCTGTTTTCCAGCATGCGCCGGTGATACCAGGCCACCATGGCCGGATCCTTCCAGGCATCGGTTTTCCAGCCGATCAGGTCATTCGCCATGCTTGCCCCGTTTTGTCATGCCAGGAGATCCCAGCTTACCGGCGTGCCTCGCGCCACGTCACGCCCCACCCGCTTGCCCAGCAGCATGTCATGGAATCTGGGCGCCAGCCCGTATCCGGGGCGGATGGCGCGCAAATTGTCCGGCGTGAATGCCTCGCCGGCGCGCATGTCCCGGACCACGTACAGGGATCGCCGGAATACGAGCGACGCCCGTTCCGCCTCCGTGGGACCGTAGCGCACGCCGCCCAGCGCCTGCCAGGCCCGCTCCGTTTCCACGCGCAGGCGGGCGAATTCCTCCGGCTCCAGGGAGAAGGCCGAATCCACGCCGCCGTCGGCCCGACTCAGGGTGAAATGCTTTTCGATGAGGGAGGCGCCCAGGGCCACGCCGGCCACCGCCACGCCCGTGCCCATGGTGTGGTCCGACAGCCCAACCTCCAGGTTGCCCCCTCCCGGGGCGAACATCTCGCGCAGGTGGGGGATGGTGCGCAGGTGGGTGTTCTCCGGCGTGGCCGGGTAGGTGCTGGTGCACTTGAGCAGGGCCAGGTCGCGGCAACCCGCGGCCCGCGCCGTGTCCACGGCCTCCTCCAGCTCCGCCAGGGTGGCCATGCCCGTGGAAATGATGAGGGGCTTGCCCGTGGCCGCCACCCGGCGGATGAGGGCCAGGTCGGTGTTCTCGAAGGAGGCGATCTTGTAGGCCGGCACGTCCAGCGTCTCCAGGAAATCCACGGCGCTGGCGTCGAAGGGTGTGGAAAACGCGATCAGGCCGAGCTCCCGCGCCCGCTCCAGGATGGGCTCATGCCACGCCCAGGGGGTGTGGGCCTGCCGGTAGAGCTGGTGCAGGGATTGTCCGCCCCACATGGGATGCTCGACACGAAAACCGCCCTGGTCCAGGTCCAGGGTCATGGTATCCGCGGTATAGGTCTGGATCTTCAGGGCGTGGGCGCCGCTGCTCGCCGCCGCCTCGACGATGGCCAGGGCCCGTTCCAGGGACTGGTTGTGATTGCCGGACATCTCGGCGATGAGGAAGGGGGGATGGTCCCGGCCGATGGCGCGGCCGCCGATGGCGAATTCAGGGTTCATGGCGATCCCGCTTGGTGATGCGTATCTCGTAGCGATGGCCCAGGTGGTCGAAAAAAGCCGGGTAGCGGTCCGGGTCCGCCACCCGCAGCAGGTTGAACTGCTCGGCAAGGCTCAGGCCGGGGTCAAGCCTGCTGTCTTCCGCCGTCCTGCGCCGGTAGTGGCTGGCGGCGCCAACCTGGGCACGGGGCTCGACCGTATCCAGATGCTCGACGGCATAGTCCATGAGGGCCAGTTCGGCGGCAAACAGCGCCTCATGGATTTCATCCGCCAGTTCGTGGCCCTGGAAATGGAGCCGGACCTGGTGCCAGATGGCGCCGCTGTCCACCGGGTCGGCGGCTTCCAGCAGCGTGACGGGGATGTCGTTGCGGCCTTCGAGTATCTGCCAGACCAGGGGGGACCAGCCCCGGCCCCGGGGGAGGTCGCTGGCGTGCACCACGAGGCTGGCGCGGTAAAGGCCGCGCACCCGGGCGGGCACGATCTCGCCGCAGGAAATCAGGAACAGCAGGTCGCCACCGCTCAGTCCCGCCACGCTTTCCACCAGTTCCACCTGGCAGGCGCGACGCCGGTCCTCGCACCAGCGGACCAGGTGGGGATAGACCGGATGGCTCCGGCTGGAACACAGCACGGAAATCCTCATGCGCCCATCCTGTCCGCCACCCGGCGAGTCCCCAGCCCGTCCACCAGCGCCATGCCCGTCCGGGATTGCGCCGCCAGCGTCGCGGGCGAGGCCAGGGCGTGGGCGATGGCCCGGCGCCAGGCCGGGACATCCACCCGCCCGGCCTCTCCCAGCCAGCGCAGAAGACCCGCCCGGTCGGCGGCCCGGGCGATGTCGTGCTGGTTATCCGCCACGCTCACGGCCAGGGCGGGCAGGCCCAGGCAGGCGCGCTCCCAGGTGGAAACGCCGGTGGCCCCCAGCGCCAGATCGGCGCGGGCCATGAGCCCGGCCATGTCTTCCGCCGGGCAATGGAAGCGGCAGCCGGGCAAGTCCCGACATCGCTTCCGGATCTCTTCCTTGCGGGGATTGGCGCTGCCCACCACCACGTCCGTTTGCAGTCGCCCGGCTTCCAGCGTGGCCAGCGCCGCCAGGACCTTGCCGGTTTCGTTGCCGGCATCGCCGCCGCCGAAGAACACCAGCACACGCTCGACCTCGCCGTCCCGGCCGGGCGTCTGTCTCGACAGGGCGTGGAATTCCGGGCGCAACAGGGCGTGGGCGGGGCCGATCAGAATCTGGCAGGCCCGGGGCACCAGGGGCTGGTAGCGACCCGGAGCCTGGAGGTTCTGGTCAAGCAGGCAGTCACAGGCATGGGCCCGGTCCGCCAGATCGTCGATGACGAGCACGCGCCCCACACGAGACGCCACGGCCGATTCCCAGCGGGCATCCAGGGCATAGTGGTCCACGACCAGCCAATCCGTGCCCACCGGCAGGCGGGCTGCGGTCTCGGCGGCATCCGTTTCCCAGGATGCGCCCAGCCAGGCGGCGTGAGGGCAAGCTTCCCCGGACGGGGCATAGTTGGCATCAGGCGGGGGCAACAAGCTCACCGGATGCCCGCCTCGCCCGATCAGGTCGGCCGGATGCCCCGGTTGCTCGCGACAGAGAAAGCGGGTCTCCCAGCCCCGTTGCCGCAATTCGTCAGCCAGGGCAAGGCAGCGCATGACGTGGCCGCTGCCGATTCGCGCGGAAGCGTCGGCGCGGAAAGCCACTCTCATGACGCCAGCTCGCCCGAGGCCCGGAGCGCCTGGAACATGAGTTCCGCGCGTCGCCAGTCTTCGTCGGTATCGATGTCCTGTACCAGATGCCGGGGCAGGATCACGGGCAGGGAGGCGGGAGAAAACAGCACCGCGTCGTTCAGGAATGCCCCGGCCCGGCCCCAGTAGAACTGGCCGGCGTCGTGATAGGCGGGTTCCAGGTCCTGGGAGCGGGTGTTCCGATATTCGGGATACAAGGCCTCCACCTCGCCCCGGCCATTCAGGCGGATGGCGCGCTGGATGGGAAAGGCATAGCTCGTCACCGAGAACACGAAGTCCTTGCCCGTGGACATCAATTTTTCGTAGCCCTCGCGCAAATAGCCGGGCCGCACGAAAGGAGCGGTGGCGTAGACGCAGCAGGCCGCCTCCACCTGGATATCCCGGGCTCCATGCCACTGGATGGCCTGCTTCACCACCGCGTTGGTGCCGGTATGGTCGTCGGCCAGTTCCTTGGGACGCAGAAAGGGGATTTCGGCCCCGTGATCGAGGGCGATGGCGGCGATTTCATCGTCGTCGGTGGAGACCATGACGCGGTCGAACAGGCCCGATTCCCGGGCGGCGCGGATGGACCAGGCCAGGATGGGCAGTCCGGCGAAGGGGCGGATGTTCTTGCGGGGGATGCGCTTGCTGCCGCCCCGAGCGGGAATGACGCACAGCTTCATGCAGACAGGCTCATAAGGACAACCTCATGCCAGGGCCTCGGCCAGGGCGTGCACCACACGATCCTGCTGCGCCTCGGTGAGCCGGGCATGGAGAGGCAGGCTCAGGGCGCCGTCGTAATAGGCCTCGGCATGGGGGAAATCGCCCGGCTTGAATCCCCGGCGGCGATAGTAGGGCTGGAGGTGGACCGGGATGTAATGCACGTTGACGCCGATGCCGGCATCGCGCAGGCGCTCGAACACCCGCCGCCGCCGGGAGGCATCGCGCAGGCGCACGGCATAGAGATGCCAGGCCGAATCGTCGTCCGGATGCGGTCGGTCCACCGGCAGATCGGCCAACAGCGTATCGTAGCGCCGGGCCAGGCCACGTCGGCGGGCCAGGAAATGATCCAGGCGGCCGAGCTGGGAAAGGCCCAGGGCCGCCTGCATGTCGGTCATGCGATAGTTGAAGCCCAGATCGAGCTGCTGGTAGTACCAGGGCCCCTCGCTGCCGCCCTCCATTTCGCCGGGTTCCCGCGTGATGCCATGGGAGCGCAGCCGCGCCACGCGCCGCAGCAACGCCTCGTCCCGGGCCAGGACCATGCCGCCCTCCCCGGTGGTCATGATCTTCACCGGGTGGAAACTGAACACGGCCAGGTCGGCGTGGGCGCAAGCCCCCACGGGCACGCCGCCATGCCGGGCCCCCACGGCATGGGAAGCGTCCTCGATCACCCGGAAACCGTATTCCCGGGCCAGGGCGCCGATGGCCGCCATGTCGCAGGACTGGCCGGCGAAGTGGACGGGAATGAGCACCTTGGGCAGCCGGCCCGTGGAGCGGGCGAGCCGCAGCTTCTCCTCCAGGGCGGGAATGCCCAGATTCCGGGTCCGGGGATCGATGTCCACGAAATCCACCTCGGCGCCGCAATACAGCAGGCAGTTGGCGGAGGCGACGAAGGTGTTGGGGACGGTCCAGCCCAGATCGCCCGGCCCCACGCCCAGCGCCAGGCAAGCCAGGTGCAGGGCCGAGGTGGCGCTGTTGACCGCCACGGCGCCGGCGGCGCCGCAACGGGCCGCCATGGCGGATTCGAAGCGGGTGACGGCGGGGCCCTGGGTCAGCCAGTCGGATTCCAGCACCGCCGCCACCGCGGCCATGTCCGCCGCGTCGATGTCCTGGCGGCCGTAGGGAATCTGCCCGGATGGGCTCAAGCCGCCTCCAGCGTCCGCAATTCCTCGACGGTCAGGAAGTGGGGATTGGTTCCGGAACTGTATTCGAAACCCTGCTCCACCCGTTCTCCCGCCTCGCCCGCGGCGTTGACGCGATAGTCCATGTCCAGTCCATGGAAACGGATGGAGGGCTGGATGACATAGTGATCCGCGAATTCCAGCGTGAGATGGGAGTCGTCGGCGGGGCACATGATCTCGTGCAGCTTCTCCCCCGGCCGGATGCCGATGTGCTTGATGGGCAGGCCCGGCGCCAGGGCCTCAGCCAGATCGGTCACCCGGGCGGAGGGAATGCGGGGCACGAAGATCTCGCCACCGCGCATGCGGCCGAAATTCCTGATGACGAATTCCATGGCCTGGGACAGGGTAATCCAGAAGCGGGTCATGCGGACGTCGGTAATGGGGATTTCCCGGGCGCCTTCCGCCACCAGCTTGCGGAACAGGGGTACCACCGAGCCGCGCGAGCCCACCACGTTGCCGTAGCGCACCACGGAAAAGCGGGTGCGCGCGCCGCCGGCGATGTTGTTGGCGGCCACGAACAGCTTGTCCGAGGCCAGCTTGGTGGCACCGTAAAGGTTGACCGGGTTGGCGGCCTTGTCGGTGGACAGGGCGATGACCTTTTCCACGTCGCTGGCCAGGGCCGCGTGGATGACGTTCTCCGCCCCATGGATATTGGTCTTGATGCACTCCATGGGGTTGTATTCGGCGGCCGGAACCTGCTTGAGGGCCGCCGCGTGCACCACGAAGTCGATGCCGCGCATGGCCTGGGTCAGGCGTTCGCGGTCGCGCACGTCGCCGAGAAAGAAGCGCATGCAGGACGCGTCGAAGTCCTGCTGCATCTCGTACTGCTTGAGTTCGTCCCGGGAATAGACCACCAGCCGGCGCGGGCGATATCGCCGCAACAGGGCACGGATGAAGTGCTTCCCGAACGAGCCCGTGCCCCCCGTGATCAATACCGCCTTGTCATCGAACACCGCCGCCTCGTGTGGTCAGTGAACCATCAGGCCGTCGGCCAGGCTCCGGTTGATCTTGATCAGGATGCCCAATTTGTCCGGCTCGGGATAGGCCATCACCTCGAACGTGCGGCGGTCGACAAAACTGGACAGGGTGAGGATGTTCTCCCGGAGCGAAACGGGCAGCGGGTTGTCCTCGTTCAGCAATTCCGCCTGGAACACGCTCCAGAGGGTCTGGTTGTATTTCAGGGCGTTGTCCAGCAAGGCATGGTCGGCATCATCATGCCAGTGTCCCACGACCTCCTCGAGCAGGGATGCCGCCTTGTTGAGCACCGCGGCCTCGAGTTCGCGCCCCGCCAGTTCGCTGGTATTGACTTCAAGTTCCTGGGCCATCATTTGCATCGCCATCATGCTGTTCTCCTTGATTAAACGGTTTCGTCCCGCGCCAGCCCTTCCAGGATGCCGCGGTTTGTGCTGATTGCATGGCTTCCACCCAGGCCGGTCAGCAAATCGCGACCCGCCCGACCGAGCTCGCGCGCCAGACCATCGGCATGGACCCTGGCTGCATCGGCTGTCATCGGCGCCTGGGGATAGCGAATGGACTCGATCTGCCTGCGCAGACCGGTAAGCCGATCGAGATAGGCCATGCGCGCCTCCAGTTCGGGGGGATAAGGCGGATAGAGTTTCCGAATCTCCACCTGCCTACCCCCTCCCCGGATGGTCCAGGCCAGGGCGTTCACCTCATCCTGTCGCAACCGCAAGCGCGCGTAATCGGCACCCGAAGGGGCCACATCCCCAAGCCGGGGCGTGGGCACCGTCGCGGGAATCGCGGGCGCGGCCCCGGCCACGCGCACCACCGGGCGTCCGCCCAGGTTGGCCCGCGCCGTCGATGGCCCGTCGATCTGCGGCAACATTCCCAGTTCCATGTCCCGGCGCTACGCCTGAAGGTTTAGAACAGGCGCAGGACGGCGGCGTTGGCCTGGGCGGACAGGCTGAGCGCCGTCGTGCCCAATTGCTGCCTGGTCTGCAGCAGCAGCATGTTGGCGCCTTCCTCGTTGGTGTCCGCCACGGTCAGCTTGGTGGCGCCCTCCGCCAGGGTATTGACCATGTCGGTGATGAATTGCTGCCGGGTGGTCAGGATGGACAGGTTGGCGGACAGGGTGCCCCCTTGGCTGCGCAGAGTCGCCAGGGCGGCGTTCAGCGTGGTTTCGATGCCATCCAGGCCCGCGGTCGTGCTCAGGTTGGCGGAAGTCAGGCTGCCGGCGCCGGTCTGCGTGCCGCCGGAGATCGCCAATCCGGAAGCGCTGCCGTTGAAGCCGCTCATGATCAGCTGCGAGGTGGCCTGCTCGTTGAAGTTCACCGTCAGGGTCACCGCGCTGCCGGCCAGGAAATTCACGCCCTTGTAGCTGGCATCCTGCTCGGTGTTGTTCAACTGGCGCACGAGCTCGTTGTATTGGGTGGTCAAGCCCGCCAGTTCCGTCGCCGAGGTCGTGGAATTCAAGGCCGAGCGCGACTGGGTGATGACGCCGCGGATCGCCTCGATCAGGCGATTGATGCCGGTGACGCCATTGTCCGCCGCCTTCACCGTCTGCACCGCTTCGCTGATGGTGTCCTTCAGGCCGTTGAGCAGGTCGGCGCGCTGGGTGTGGGCCCGGGCGGCGAAGAAGTTGGTGGGGTTGTCGATCGCGGAATTCACCCGCTTGCCCGTGGACAAACGCTCCTGGGTGCGCCCCAACAACATTTCCGTGGATTGCAGGCTCACCAGGTTGGCCCGCATCGCCGATGTCAACGTGATATCGCCAATTGCCATGTCATCTCTCCATTCAAATCGCAATCCTGACGAGATGGGCGCTCGGGCACCGATTAATCGGTACCGGATCGACCCACCGTAAGGAGCCCCAATCGGAGGTCGCTTTTACGGCGCCCGAATGATTCTCTGCGCTAGAAAAGCAATAGACGTGCCAGCAAAATTATTTTTAATTTTTATCTTATATATCAATAACATGCCGATTCAGTTGGCCAGCCATCGATACGAACGCATTCGGTTGAGCATCCCCGAGCGAATTCACGGCAACGGCAAGCTTTGCCTGGCGGAAATTCTTGCCGGAACTTGCGCTCGGGGGCTTCCATCGAGTCCAGTACCGGTACCCGGGACAGCACCATGCCGCTATCGCGAGTGGCCCATGACGGTCACCGCCGACGGAAGAACAGGTTCGCCCCTCTGGCGGGGATCACTTTCAATCTCAATCATGGTGAAATGACGCAACTTCCGATTCGGCTGAAGCTGATGATCCTTTTCCCCGAAGCCCTGGCCGCCTGGAACAGCGCGGCGTTCAACGCCACCATCAAGGACGAGATCGAGCATCTGGACGTCGATCTGCTGCCGCTGGAGCAGGGATTGTCCCGATCCAGCCATGTCAGCGCCGATCGGGTGGGCGCGACCATCCTGCGCGTCGAGGAGGAAAACGGCCGTATTCGGGTGAAGGCGGGACTGCTCTATGCGGGAATCATCGCCGGCTGCGCTTGCGCGGACGATCCAACGCCTGTGGACGAGTTGGCCGAATATTGCGAGGTCTGGTTCGACATCAACGCGGCCACAGGTGAGGCGGAGGTCTCGCCGGTGACCGATGCGGATGGATAGGGACGCCCCCTGGCGTCAGGCCATCGGCTTGCGCCGGGCTGGATTGGAACGTCTACGCCTTGGGAAAGGCGGGGCGTGGGTCAAATGCACATTCCTTCTCCAGTTGGCGGAAAAGCGCCCTTGCCGCCTCATTTGGCTGGTCGGGCATCACCACCTGCAGGATGGCAAAGAAATCCCCATGACCTTCCGGCGCCGGCATGCCTCGTCCCGGAAGCCGCAACTTCTGGCCGCCACGGGCGCCGGGGGGAATCCTGATGCGTACATTGCCGCCCGGGGTCGGCACGAGGATGCTCGTTCCCAATGCCGCCTCCCAGGGGGCGATGGGCGTGTCCAGGCAGATGTCGGCCCCCTCCAGGCGATAAAGGGGATGGGGGGCAATCTCGATGTTGAGGTAGAGGTCGCCCGGATGCCCGCCGAACCTCGACACGTGTCCCTTGCCGGCCAGGCGCAGACGCTTTCCCGGCAGCGTGCCGGCGGGAACGCGTAGTTTGATGTTGCGCCCGTCGCCGGCACCCGGGAGATCGATCTGTTTCTCCACGCCGTGAAAGGCGTCCTCCAGCGACACCGATAGCCTGGCCTCCACATCCTGGCCCCGCGGCGCGTGGCCAGGGTGAAATCCCTGGGAACGACGACTCCCGCCCCCATGACCCCCACCAAAGAATTGCGAGAACAGGTCGGAGAAATCCATGCCGGCGAAATCGGCTCCACCCTCCGCGCGTCCGCCCCACCCCGGAGGCGGCCGAAAGTCCTGTCCAGGCCGGTAATTGCCCAGTTGATCGTAAGCCGCGCGTTTCGTGGGATCCCCCAGAATGTCGTGGGCCTCGTTCACGTCCTTGAATTTCTCCTCGGCGCCCGGCTCCTTGGAAACATCCGGGTGGTACTTGCGGGCGAGCCGCCGGTAGGCCTTCTTGATGTCCTCCGCCGAGGCGCCGCGGGGCACGCCCAGTAGCTGGTAGTAATCCTTGTATTTCATGGTTCCGAGAACAGGCCTGGGGAGCCAATAGATCAAAAAAAAGAACTCGCGTTCGGGAATGTACGTGAACACCGCGCGGTCACGACTCGCCCGCGACATCCGGCGTGCTATGATGCCGTCCGAAATCAATTTCAGGCGAAATAAATGAGCGAGCGCCAGAATCTACAGGACCAGTTCCTCAACACCCTGCGCAAGGAGCATGTGCACTGCTCCGTGTTCCTGGTGAACGGCATCAAGCTGGTGGGACGCATCGAGTCCTTCGACCAATACATGGTATTGCTGCGCGGGAATGATCAGGCCGTTCAGGCGATCTTCAAGCACGCCATTTCCACCATCTCCCCGGCCAAGCAGGTGGCGTTCGGATCCCGCGAAGGCGGCCAGGCATCCGAGTAATACCGAGTCCCCGGCTCCGTAAACGAAACGGGGCGCCCAGAGGGCGCCCCGTTTCGTTTTGCTCCGCGATTTGGCGATGTCGGGAAGGAAGGGCAGCCGGAGGACAGCGGCTGCTTTCTTTCGGACAGTAGCGCCAATCAGGCGGGCATGGCGAAGGTCGGGAACGGGGGCTTTCGCCTCGCCGTCCGCCTAACCCTGTCGAAACATTACCTCACTTGGCACCAGGCTTCTTGAACGTGCTCTTGACCAGCACATTCACCTTGGCCTGAGGCGCGTGGCACTGCGTGCAGTTCCAGCGCCCCATGTAAAGCTGACCCTTGCTCACGTCGACATAGTGGCTGACGGGGGCCGGCACCGGCATGCCCTTGGTGATCTTCTGCTTGAGCAGGTCCGGCTGCACATGGCAGTCCTTGCACAGATTGAAGTCCTGCTTGATGGGCACCATGTCCTGGATGGTATGGGGGATCATGGGCGGCGCGGTCATGTAGGAACGCTCGGCGCGTTTGCCCACGCTGCCCACATCGGCATTGCCATATTCAGTGACCTCCGGATCGGGCACGTCGAACACGCTGGTTTTGGACAGCCCGAGCGAATCGTCGGGTATGGATTGGTCCTGCACCGCGAAAGCGGACAGGGACAAGAGAGAGGCCAACAAAGCACTCAACAGCAAGGTCTTCCTCATTTCGTCCTCCTTTGAACGGCGATGGCGTCCGCCTGCGCGTTGTGGCTGCGGATCAGGGGTTTGAAATCGAACTTCAGACTTCCTTCGGGGCAAATCGGTGTGCAGCGCCCACAATTGCTGCATTCACCGGAAAAAACATAACCGCGTTCTTCCAGCTTCTTGAGATTCAACACCTGCGGTTCCGGGCAGACCTTGGCACACTCGCCGCAATGGGTGCAGCTATTCTTGTCGAAGCGCACCCGCACCTGGCCAGCCTTGCCGAACAGGCTGTAGAAGGCACCCAGCGGGCAGAGATGGCCGCACCAACCGTTCTTCAATATCAGCAGATCGAACAGGAAAATGGCCAGCAGCGCGGTGAAACCCAGCCCGAACCCGAAGATGATTTCGCGGTGGGTCATGCCGATGGGGCTGACCCATTCGAACGCGGCCAATCCGCTGATCACGGTAATGACCAGGGTCGCGGCCAGGATGAAGTAACGCAGCGTGCGCGGCAGGTGGAAGATGGGTTGGATAGCCAGCTGGTTGCGGAACCAGCCAGCGGCATCGGTTACCACATTCACCGGGCAGACCCAGGCGCAGAACACGCGTCCGCCGAGCACAAGATAAATGCCGAGCACGATGGCGGCGCCGATCAGGCTTTCCTGCTGCAGGACATGTCCGGTCAGGAATATCTGCAAGGCGGCGAAGGGATCGACCAGGGGGATCAGGCCGATGAATTTCGACGCCGACAGGTTTCCCGCCAATAAAGGCACATCCTTGGCCACCTGCCAGCCCCAGTGAGCCGTGCCGAAAAACATCAGCAGAATGCCGAACTGACTGATTCGCCGCAGGACGATATAACGCCAGGACCAAACCCGGGCGCCCAGGGAACGATTGTGGAGTTTTTCCACGGAGGCAAGGGCATCCGCCCTGCTGAAGGAAGGCTGCTCGCTCATAGCCCACCCTCATTGAGGTAATCCAGGCCACCAGGCTTGCCGCCGGGTTCGGGAGTCGCGCTTGGCGCGGCTTGAGGTGCCTGTTTGAAATCCTGGGTGACCTCGGTGTCAAAAGTCCAGCCCAGGCGGTAGTGCTCGCCAATTTTCCCCTGCACCAGCTTGTGCGGCAGGATGCGGATGGCGGCCACCTCGGTGGGGCAGGCTTTTTCGCAGACCCCGCATCCGGTGCAGGCGTCGGAATGCACCAGAGGAATGAACATGGCATGCTTCGACGTCTGCCGGGGATGGGTTTCCAGGGTGATGGCCTTGCCCTTTATCGGGCATTCCCTGTGGCAGATTTCGCAACGCAAGCCCTTGTAAGACAGGCAGTTTTCGATATCGATCACCGCCAAGCCCATGCGCGCGTCCTCGATGCGCTTGAGCTCGGGAGACAAGGCCCCGGTAGGGCAGGCCTTCATGCAAGGAATGTCCGGGCACATGATGCAGGCACCGGTGCGCGGCTCATAGTAGGGTGTACCGATCGGAAGCGCGCCACCCGCGGGTTGCAACTTCAGGATGAGCGGCGGGCAATCGACCACGCATTGCCCGCATTTGATGCAGGCGGCGTTGAAATCGTCCTCCGCCAGGGCGCCGGGGGGACGCAGCGCGTAGGGCGCCGCGCGCGCCTCGTTGCGCAGGATGTAGTCCCACAGAAGACCACCTGTGCCGGCCAGAGCGGCGCCTTGCGCCAGCTTGACCAGAAAATCCCGGCGGTTGGGGTTGAGGCCAGGGCGGCCTTCGTCAGCCATTCAATTCACCTATCGAGTATGTCGCAGCCCATCCAGGCCGGGGTGAGGAAGCAACGACGCTCCCTCACCCCGGCCCTCTCCCGTCGGGAGAGGGTGGGATTAGTCAAATCACGCCTTGTAGATCTTCACCGAGCACTTCTTGTAGTCGGTCTCTTTCGAGAGCGGGCAAGTCGTGTCCAGGGTGACCTTGTTGATCAACACACCTTCGTCGAACCAGGGCACGTAGACCAGGCCGCGCGGTACGCGGTTGCGGCCGCCAGTCTCCAGGCGCACCTTGACCTTGCCGCGCCGGGATTCGACCCAGACCAGATCGTTGCGCTTGAGCCCGCGCGAGTCGGCGTCCTTCTGGTTGATCCAGCACACGGCGTTGGGCACGGCGCGGTGCAGTTCCGGCACGCGCCGAGTCATGGTGCCGGAGTGCCAGTGTTCCAGCACGCGGCCGGTGCACAGCCAGAGGTCGTAGTTGGCATCGGGCTTCTCGACCGGCGAGGCGTAGGGGCGGAAATAAATCTTGGCCTTGCCGGAGATATCCACCTTCTTGGCGGGATCGCCAGGCTTGTCCAGATCACCCATCACCAGCGCGGCGCCGTTGTTGCCGTAGAAGTCGAAGCCGGAGCCCTTCTTGACGTAGGGATCGTACTTCTCGTTGTTGCGCCACGGAGTTTCCACCCACTTGCCGTCCTTCTCCACCACGGGCCAGCGCAGGCCGCGCACCTTGTCGTCGTGGTACACATCGAAGGGCGCCAGGTCATGGGCATGACCACTACCGAACTGGCGGTATTCCTCGAACAAGGCTTTCTCCGGGAACCAGCCGTCCTTGAGCAGATCGGCGACATGGTTGCCATGGCCCTTGGCGATGGGATCGGGCCACTTGACCTTCTTGTTCTCCGGGGTGGCGAACAGCACTTCGTAGAGGGTCGATTCCGGGGTGTAGCCCATGGCCTGGGCGGCGGGCAACACATCAGGCAAACCGCCTTCGAGACCGGGGATTTTCTGTGCGCCCCAGACGTCCTTGAGTTTGAAGCGCTTGGACAACTCCAGCATCATCCAGATGTCGGCGCGGGCCTGGCCGGGCGGCAGGATCTGCTGGCGCCAGACCTGGGTACGACGCTCGGCGTTGCCGTAGGCGCCCCACTTCTCGTTGATCATGGCGGCGGGCAGAATCAGGTCGGCCACCTTGGCGGACACGCCGGGATAGGCATCGGCGACGACGATGAAGTTGTTCATCTCCCGCGCGCCCTTGATCCAGTGGTTGACGTTGGCGGTGTTCTGCCAGGGGTTGTTCACCTGGGTCCAGGAGAACAGGATCTGGCCGTCCTCCAGGTCGCGCATGATCTTGACAAAGTGGCTGCCCATCTGGGGATTGATGGTGCCGGCGGGCAGTTTCCAGATCTTCTCGGCGATGGCCCGGTGTTTCGGGTTCATCACCACCATATCGGCGGGCAGGCGATGGGCGAAGGTGCCCACTTCCCGCGCGGTGCCGCAGGCGGAAGGCTGGCCGGTGAGGGAGAAGGCGCCGTCGCCGGGCTTGCACTGGCGGCCGGTCAACAGGTGGTTCATGTAGGCCTGCTCGTTGACCCAGGTGCCGCGCTGGTGCTGGTTGAAGCCCATGGTCCAGTAGGACACGATCTTGCGACCCTTCTCGCAGTAAAGATCAGCCAGTTGTTGCAACTTGGCCTTGAAGGCATCCATCGGCTCGTCCGGATCGCCCTTGGCGACGGCGGCGGTGAAATCCAGGGTGTAGGGCTCCAGAGCAGCCTTGAAGTCGTCGAAGCTGATGGCCCAGTCCTTCATCGGGGTGGCGGCGTTCTTCTGCTCCACAACATCGCCTTCCTTCTTGCGCTGGGCGACGGCTTCCCATTGGTCGATGACGTGCTTCTGCTCATTCTTGACCACTTCCATCTCGGCGGCGGACGCGAACTTGTCGGCGTTCTTCGGGCGGAAGCCGTAGCCGATATCGTAGGGGCCGGTGGCGAACTGGGTGTGCTTCTTGACGAAGTCGTGATCGACGGCATCGCGCTTGACGATTTCCCGGGCGATGTAGTTCTGGATCGCCAGATCGCCGCTGGGGGAGAAGATGATTTCCAGGTCGGCGATGTCGGAAGACATGTTGCCGTAGGTGGACAGGTTGACCACCTTCATCTTCGAGTGGGTCAGGCGCCGGTCGGTGATACGGGACCACAGGATGGGGTGCATCTCGGCCATGTTGGCGCCCCACAGCACGGCGGTATCGGTGTGCTCGATGTCGTCGTAGTTGCCCTGGGGCTCGTCGATGCCGAAGGTCTGCATGAAGCCGACCACGGCGGAAGCCATGCAGTGACGGGCGTTCGGGTCCAGGTTGTTGGAGCGGAAGCCGGCCTTCATCAGCTTGGCGGCGGTGTAGCCCTCATGGATGGTGTACTGGCCGGAACCGAAGATGGAAATGCCGGTGGGGCCCTTTTCCTTCAGCGCCCAGCGCATCTTCTCTTCCATGACGTCCAGGGCCTGTTCCCAGGTGACGGGAACGAACTTGCCCTTCTTGTCGAACTTGCCGTCGGTCATGCGCAGCAGCGGCTGGGTCAGGCGGTCCTGGCCGTAGTTGATCTTGCCGTTGAAGTAGCCCTTGACGCAGTTCAGGCCCTTGTTGACCGGGGCGTCCGGGTCACCCTTGGTGGCGACGATGCGGCCGCCCTTGGTGGCCACCATGATGCCGCAACCGGTACCGCAGAAACGACACACACCCTTGTCCCACTGCCAGCCCGCCTCGCCGGCCTTGACGGCGGCCTCGGCCTGTTTGGAAAGCGGCATCCCCACCGTGGCGGCGGTGGCTCCGGCAACACTGGTCTTCAGAAAATCACGACGCGAAAGTCCCATCTCAGCCTCCTAGCTCGATCAACTGTTCAAATATGCCGGTACGGCACAGGTTTCGAACCCATCCTGCTGCTCAATCAACTCCGGCGGCATGGCTTCGTAAATGCGTTCATCCTCGGCGAGATAGTGGTAGACCATCTCGGCCATGATCACATGGGGGACCGCCTTGATGCGCTTGACGCCTTCAATCTCGGCGTGGATATCAGAGGCCTCCTGGACCGCGACGATACGGCCGGTTGCCGCGTCCACCTGGTGGACTTCAACCCCTTCCAGGGCATTGAGCGCCTCCACCACCTGCGCTTGCCATTCGGGCTTGGCCATTACCAAAATACCTGACAAATTCACGGTCTTCCTCCTGGGTTAGACAGCGCTCAAATCCTGACAATCGTGTCCTGACAATACTTTGACGATGATCAAGTTTCAGTCACGCATATAATGTACTAATGCCGCGCCGCCCATAATTTGATCGCCGAGGTCCCGCCTTGATCCTGGAAACACGCCACTCCATTCATGAGATCCTTTCCCGCCAACCCCTGTTCCGGGGACTGTCCGAAAGCGAACTGGCGCAGATTTCTGCCGGCACCCGGGAATTCCGGGTGAAGAAAAACGAAATGATCTTCCACAAGGGGGATGCATCCGAGGGCATGCATGTGGTGGTCATGGGCCAGATCAAACTGGCCCTGCCCTCGGCCCAGGGCATGGAAAAGGTGGTGCATGTATGCGGGCCGGGCAACACCTTTGGAGAAGCGGTGGTCTTTCTCGACAAGCCCTATCCGGTGAGCGCCCAGGCGACGGCGGAAAGCCTGTTACTGCTGCTATCCAAGCGTGTTCTCCTGGACGCCATGGACGCCAGCCCCGCGCTGTGCCGCAAGATGATGGCCAGCCTGTCCCAACGCTTGCATGAACTGCTGGGCGACATGGAAACCTGCATGCTGCGCAGCAGCCTGCAGCGGGTGATCTGCTTTCTCGTCCAGTCGGCGACCAGTGGCGACAAGGGCGCCTACGAGATCAACCTGCCTTCCAGCAAGCAGACCATCGCATCCCATCTCAATCTGGCGCCGGAAACCTTCTCCCGCGTGCTGGGGCAACTCACGGAAGCCGGCCTGATCCAGGTCAGGGGTCGCGTGATCACGGTTCTGGATCGTCAGAACCTGGTCAACTATTCGGCCTGATAGTTCAGATCGCCAGGCCGCGCGCCAGGTCGTCGCGAAGGTCAGCGACGTCCTCCAGTCCCGCCGCGATGCGGATCAGGCCGTCGCCGATGCCGGCGACTTCCCGCTGTTCGGGCGTCAGGCGGCTATGGGTGGTGGTGGCGGGATGGGTGATGGTGGTGCGGGTGTCCCCC
>WBZL01000664.1_pt1 | contig 38438 bp, 35 predicted proteins | sample 5204291 | NCBI WGS metagenome assembly WBZL01 (sample SAMN12344345, study PRJNA552823) | activated sludge metagenome | biome: Activated sludge suspended growth; feature: Nitrification reactor; material: Wastewater; isolation source: activated sludge from nitrification reactor of wastewater... | reverse complement strand
CGACAGCGTTCCGCGGGGGCCGTCAATGCGCTCGATCGCGATCTCGGCGGTCCCTTCCCCCCCTTCGAGGTGCGTCGTGCCGTTGAGCCGGACTACGGCTGCCGCACCAAATAGCGCCTCGCCGAGCACCACGCGATCGGCGCGGATCGACCCGATGTCCACCGACACCGGCAGTTCCGGCAGGCTGAACCCTGACGCCTCCGCGCTGGGGCCGGCGGCCCCGGGGGCACGCGGCAATTCGATCTCGGCCGCGCGCATCTCGCTGATCTCGACCCGGCCGGCAAGCAGCGCAGAGCGATTCCATCCGATGGCGCCGTCATGGATCGTGATCCAGACACCGTCACCATCCGCGATGGTCAGTTCATCGAAGGTCGCACGGGACGACAGCGCGCCACGGAACCCCTCGATCCGCACGGTACGGCCGAGCGACGACAGATTGTCCTCAAGGAATGCGGTGAGGAAGTCGCGGTCGCGCTCTGACGCCGCGGCATCCTCCTGGGCCGTGGCAGCCAGGGGTAAGAGGCAAAGCGCCAGGGAGAGGACGAGACGCCGCATCAGAATGCCTGCCCCAAACCGACGTATATCTGCACACCGTCTCCGGTCGGCCCCGACACCGGCATGGCGACATCGATCCGGATCGGCCCGATCCCGGTGTTATACCGCAGGCCGAGTCCGGCGCCGGCGTGCCATCGCCCTGTGCCGCCGAATAGTTCGTCGATGCCGACATAACCCGCATCGTAGAATGCGGCGGCGCCGATCGTGTCGGTGATCGATGCGCGCAACTCGGCCGAGGCTCCGGCGAAGCTCATGCCGCCCGTCTGGACGGAAAGGAACGCCGAACGCGCCAGCGCCACGCCGAGCGACTGGTATGGTTGCCCGCGCACCGTTCCGCCGCCGCCGGACCAGAACCGGAAGCTCGCCGGCGTCTGCGGCAGCGTCGGGCCGATGACCGTCCCGAGCTGAAGCCGCCCGGCAAGGACGACGCGGTCATCCGTGCCGAAGCCATGAAAGAGGCGCGCGTCGGCCTTGACCTGTGCGCCACTGCCGGCTGATGCATAGCCCAGAAACGGCGTGAGTTCTGTCCTGAGATAGAAACCTTGGTGGGCGTCGAGCACGTTGTCCCTGCTATCCCATGTCAGCGCGACGGGGAGCGTCAGCACGCGGTAGTCGGTCTGTCCGCCGGCGTCGGAAACACGCTCCGCGAGGTACCCGATCCCCGCCTGGGCGGTGAAGTGATCTCCGAACACGCGGGACAGGCCGAAATCGAGGGCAACGCGTTCGACGGTCTGATCCAGCAGCTCTTCGCGCGAGGCGCGTGCCTCGACGAAGGCAGTCGCATCGGTCACCGGTGTCGCGGGCCTGTCGATCCGCACGCCGAGCGAATAGTCGATGGCGCCGCTCTGTCCGCCGATCCGCTCGACCGAACCATCGACCCGCAGCCTCTCTGCCCCGCCTAGGAGGTTCCTGTGTAGCCAGTATCCGGAGAGGCTGAGACCCTCGCTGTTCGAGACTTCGGCGCCGAAGCCGAACCGGCGCAACTTTTCCTCGTCGAGCACTAGTTCCACGTCCAGAGTGTCGCCGGGGCCGATCGTGTCGGCTTCCGTCACCGCCACGGTGCGGAAGACGCCCGTCCGGCGAAGGCGCGCGGCGACCTTGTCGAGTTTGGCGGGATCGAAGACCTCGCCCGCCGGAAAGCCCGCGATCTTCAGGATACGCTCGAGCCGCATCCGTTCGTAACCCGAGACGCGCATCTGTCCGAACCGCAGGCGTGGGCCAGGCGCGAGGAGTATTTCCGAGAAGATCGCGGCGGCGGCATGGTCGGCAGTGATGGATTGGCCGGCGACCCGGGCCTTGGCATGACCGATCGCGCGCCAGCCCGCGACACCCGCTTCGGCGGCATCGACGATGGCGGTCGAATAGGCCGGCCTGGTGTCGCCATAGGCGGGCGGCAGCCTTGTTCCGCGCGCGTAGGGCCTCATGCGGGCCCTCTCGAAGCGGAAGATCGGCCCCGGCGTCACCCTGATCGAGACCACGCCGATGGACTCGGGCGTGTCAAGCGGAGCGATCTCCGCCGCCTCGCGCCCGTCGATCAGGATCTGGATCACGCCCGAGTAATAGCCCTCCGCGTAGAGCGCGCCGATCAATCGTGCATAGTCCGCGCGTGCAGCCGCGAAGATCGTCTGGCTGTCGGTCGTCTTGTCGCGTTCAGCCGCGATGGTGAGGGAGGCGGCGCGCAGCCGGTCGAGGAGTGCGCGGTCCGCGCCCGGAGCCGTCAGTTCGACGCGATCAAGTGCCCCGGCGGGGCGACACGGCACGACCAGCGCGGCTCCGGCAATGGCCATAACGGCCGCGCACCTCCGCCACCATCCTGCCCGTCGCAATGATCCGCCCCCGAACTCGTGATCTACAGAACAAGCCTCGCATTCTACGCGGCCGAACGCCAGTGGTTGCGCCTGTTCCAGGCGGGATTCGGCGGCGGCCGGCCACCCGTGGTCGTCAGGCGCCGCCGGACCGCCTATGCGGCGCGGAAGATTCGGTGGCGATGGTCGGCAAGGTAGATCCTGAGCCATGGAGTGAACCGTTCCGGCCCGGCCGCGATCTCGGCGTCCAGATCGGACAGGGTGACCCAGCGCACCTCCATGACCTCGGCGGGGTCCGGCGCGACCGGTAGCACCGCGGTTGCAACGGCAGTGAAGATGTCAACCACCTCGTGCTCGACCATGCCGCCGCCCACATCCGCGCGATATTCCACCGCCTCGGCGAAGACCGGGGACACCCCCTCGATGCCGAGCTCTTCGCGCAGACGGCGGACGGCGCAGTCGACCGTCGCCTCGCCCCAGTGGGGATGTGTGCAGCAGGTATTCGCCCAGAGACCGGGCGTATGGTACTTGCCCATCGCCCGGCGCTGGATCAGAACCCGGTCGCCCTCGAGCACAAAGACCGAAACGGCCCTGTGGCGGCGCCCCTCAAGGTGCGCCGCCAGCTTGTCGAAGGGTACGAGCCGCCCGTCGACCCAGGTCGGGATGAGATCGGCGGCGGCAGTCACGACACCTGCTGCGCCGGCACCTGAGCCTGGGCGCGTCGGGACAGTTCCTGACGGTAGAGACTGAGGTAATCGACCGTGTCGATGTTCAGCGGCGGGAAGCCCCCGTCGCGCGTCACGTCGGAGATGATGCGGCGGATGAAGGGGAACACCATCCGCGGGCATTCGATGAGCAGGAACGGGTGAAGCTGCTCTTCCGGCACTCCCTCGATGTGGAAGATCGCGCCATAGTCGAGTTCCAGCAGGAAGAGGGGCGCCTGGTCGGCCTTGTTCTTGGACGTGACCTTGAACTTGCTGACCACCTCGTACTGGTGATCCACCGCCCGCTTGCGTGCGTCGAGGCTCACCTGCACCTGGATGTCAGGCTGGACCTCGGCATTGGTGATGCCCTTCTGCGCCACGATATTCTCGAAGGAAAGGTCGCGCACATACTGGCCGAGCACCTGCATCCTGACCTGCGGTGCCTCCGGCGGTGCGGCGCCGTTGTTCCCGTTGCCGTTGTCGGCCATCTTTCACTCTCCCAACGAAGTCCGGTCGGGCGGGGGTGTAGCACCTTGGCGCCGCCGCCTCAATGGCGTGTCCAGCCGGAAGGGCCGCGCGGCCGGTCGTCGGGGCCGACCTCGTGGAACTCGCCGTCGATCACGTCCCGCCGCCAGGGTTCGCGCCGGGGCGGCATCCCGCCCACGGTGAACCGTTCTACCCGCACACGCGACGCGAGGTACCGCAAGACGGCCGAGCGAACCGGCGGGATCAACAGCAGGATGCCCATGGTGTCGGTGAAGAAGCCGGGCGTCAGCAGAAGCGCCCCGGCGAGGAGGATCAAGGCCCCGTGCGCGATCGGCTCGGTCGGATCGCGCAACTCGTTCAGAGAGCCCCGGAGCTCGGCGAGCGCCAGCGCCCCCTGCATCCTTACGAGCCAGCTTCCCGCGATCGCGGTCAGAAGCACGATCGCAAGTGTCGGCCAGAGGCCGATCAGACCGCCGACCTGTATGAACAGGCCGATCTCGATCAGCGGAACCGCAATGAACGCGACCAGAAGCCACATGAGATGTCCTTTCCGGGGCCGATGTGGACTTGACCCCACCCGTCACTTACATAAGTGGGAAGTGACTTCGATACCAACCCCGCCGGGAACCCGTGCGGCCGCAAGGGCCATTTTCCGATGAACAGCGCTGTCATCCAGCTTCTCGTCCTTGCGGCGATTGCGATCTTCCTTATCCTGCGGCTGAAAAACGTGCTCGGCAGCCGCGAAGGCTTCGAAAAGCCGCCGGCGCCCGCGCGGCTTCCGGATGAGCGCAAGGGCCGTTTCGAGGTCATCGAGGGCGGTCCCGACCGCGACATCACCGATCATGTCCCCGATGGCAGCGACGCTGCGCGGGCGCTAGCTGCCATGAAGCAGGCGGAGCCGAGTTTCTCGGTCTCCGACTTCCTCTCCGGCGCGCGCGGCGCGTACGAGATGATCCTGATGGCCTTCGAGAAGGGCGATCTCGCGAAGGTAGAGGCCTTTCTTTCGGAGGATGTCCACGAGGCCTTCGCGGAGGTCGTGGCCCAGCGCGCCTCGCGGGGCCTGAACGTCACGGCGGAGTTCCTGGGCATCCGCGAGGTCACGCTGCAGGACGCCGAGTTCGACCGGGCCACCGGTGAGGCCGAGTTGACGGTCCGCTTCGCCAGCGAACTGACCTCGGTTGCCCGCAACGCCGCGGGCGAGATTGTCGAGGGCGACCCGAAGGAAGTGCGGCGCCAGCGCGATATCTGGACCTTTGCCCGCAGGATGGGGTCGAACGACCCGAACTGGCAGCTCGTCGCGACCGGCGCCTGATCCGTGGCGGCCCGGCGGTTGGCGTTCAACACGCTGTCCGGCTGGGTGGCGGATGACCATGCCGCCGCGCTTGCCGCCTATGCGGCGACCGCAGATCTGCTTGACGGATCCTGGCCACGGCCCGGCAAGGGTGCTGCACGGGATTTCTTCGAACGCAACTTCAGCCCGGTTCTCATCGGCGATCCTCCCGCGCTGGTGACCGGATACTACGAGCCCGAGGTTGCAGGGGAACTTGCCCGCACCGGCAATTTCCGCCATCCGCTTCATGGGCGTCCTGCCCTCATCGGCAGCGGCCCGTGGTTCACGCGGGCGGAGATCGTCGCAGGCGACCTGCTCGCGGGCCACGAACTCGTCTGGCTTGAGAGTGCGGTGGAAGCCTTCCTGGCGCAGGTTCAGGGCTCTGTCCGCGTCCGCATGCCCGACGGTTCGGTGCGTCGTTTCGGCTTCGCGGGGAGGAACGGCCATCCCTACCGCTCGATCGGGGTCGAGCTCGTCCGGCAGGGTGAGATCGCGGAATCCGCGATGTCGGCCGCAGCTATCCGCGCCTGGTGCCTGGCGCGCCCCGAGGCGGTGACGAATCTTCTGAACCACAACCCGTCCTACGTATTCTTCCGCCCCCTCGACCTCCCTGAAGATGGCGGGCCGCTCGGCACCATGGGCCGGCAGGTGACAGCCGGCCGGAGCTTGGCGGTGGACCCGGACCACATCCCCCTTGGGGCACCGGTCTGGGCGGAGGCCGGCGATATCCGGGCGTTGATCATTGCGCAGGATACGGGCAGCGCAATCCGCGGTCCGCAGCGGGGCGACATCTTCTGCGGCAGCGGGGATGATGCCGGCCGCCGTGCTGGCGCCATGCGGCTCGGTGGCCGGCTCGTCACGCTCCTGCCCCACGAACTGGCCGCGAGGGTCGCGCCATGAGCCGCCGACGCCGCGGACTCAGCGAGGAGGAGCGCGCGCTCTGGGACCGGGTTGCCGGGACGGCGAAGCCCATGCGGACCCGGCGCCCCCTCTCGGCACTTCACGAGCCTGCGCCGAAGGTGAAGCCGCCAGTAGCGAGGCCCGCAGCGGCGGAATTCCACATCGGCGATCTCGCCCGACCGCTGACCGCCATGCACGACCTCGCCCCCACGATCGAAGAGCGGCTCGCGACGCAGACGGTTCGCATGGACCGGCGCGCGCATCGCGATCTGACACGCGGCAAGCTTGCTCCCGAAGGGCGGATCGACCTGCACGGCATGACCCTGGCCGAGGCGCATCCGGAACTGATCCGCTTCGTGATGGCCGCGCACCGAGCCGGCAAGCGCCTCGTTCTCGTCATCACGGGCAAGGGCAAGCGCGCCGACGATCACGGGCCGATCCCGCAGCGCGTCGGCGTGCTCCGCCATCAGGTGCCCCACTGGCTGACGCAACCGCCGCTGGGCACCGTCGTTCAGCAGATCGCGTCGGCACACCTGAAGCATGGCGGCATGGGAGCCTACTACGTGTACCTGCGCCGCGCCCGCTAGTTCTGGAGGCCGGACATCGCCGTGACCGGCGACAGGACGATCTGAGTGGCGCCCTGCACGGTCAGGACTGCGCCTGACAGCAGGCCGGTGCGTGACGCCTGATCGGCTGCAAGCACGGTATCGACATCGCCGATCCGGCTGAGGATCGAGATGAGCGCCGGCGAGTTCGCGACGTTGAAATGCCCCGCTCCCGTAGAAAATGCGGTGGTATCGAGCAAGACGACGTCCAGGTTGCCAAGTTCGGCAATGTCACGCACGTTGCCGAGCCGGTCGGCCTGTCCGGTAATCCGTGCCGAGAGTGCAAGCGCCCGGTCCCTGCGCGACGTGAAGATGATGATCGGATTCTTCAACGGTCCAACGGCTTGCGCCTGCGCGCGGAACACGTCGACATCAATATCGGGTGAGATCAGCACGACAGCCTCTATGCGCGAGAGAAGCTGCTTGTCGCCCCGGATCGCTATCTGCCGGAGCGTCTCCATCGCCAGGGCCGAGCCCATGGAATGGGCGATGATGAGGACATTCTGCGCCCCGGCCCGGTCTACCTGACGCAGCAGCGCTTCGAGCCCGTCGCGGGCAAACATGGCGCTGTCGCGGTCATAGACATAGGCCAGCGCATGAGCGCGCGAAGGCCAGGAATAGTGGACGAGAGCCCCTCCAAGGTCGAGGTCGTGGCCAAGTTGCGCAAGCCGGTAGGCGCCTTCGGCAAAGCTGGAGTTGAACCCGTGGACGAACACGACTGCGTTGCGCTCGCCGGGTGTCATGCGGGCAAGTTCGGCCGCGAGGTCCCGGCGAAAGGCCGTTCCAGAGGGATAGGCGACTTCGCGCGTCGTCAAGAACTCCCTGTTGGGATCGGGCTTGCGGTGCGGAGGCGTCCAGCGAATCTCACCAGGGGACCGCTCAGGAGGCACCGCGATGTCCAGCCGCGCGAAGCGCGTGATCTCGCTGCGGGCGCGGCCATATTCCTCGCCAGTGTCGGCCATCTCGCCGCGTGTCGTGCCGATGAAGACGGGTTCGACCGTACCGATCGACGCCGCCGACGGATCGACCCGGACCTCTCCCCGCGGCGCGCATCCCGCAAGGCTCAGAAAGATCGCCACCGTTCCGACAATCCGCTGCATCACGCCCTCAACCGCGCCCTCGCACCCTGATTAACCCAACCAGAACGGTCGCGCCACGTTATCAGAGCACATACCGGCTGAGATCCGCGGACCGGACGAGATCGCCGAGGTTCTTCTCGACGAACCCGGCATCGATCGTCACGGCGTCGCCCGCGCGATCGGGGGCGGTAAAGGAAAGCTCCTCGAACACCCTCTCCATGACGGTGTAGAGCCTGCGCGCGCCGATGTTCTCGATGCTGCGGTTCACCTCCGCGGCGATCCGGGCAAGTGCGGCAATCCCGTCCGCCGTGAAGCTGACCGATACCTCTTCGGTTCCCAGCAATGCCGTGTACTGCCGGGTCAGCGCATTGTCCGTTTCGGTCAGGATGCGCACGAAATCCTCTTCCGTCAGCGCGCGAAGCTCGACCCGGATCGGCAGTCGGCCCTGCAACTCGGGCAGAAGATCAGAGGGCTTGGCGATGTGGAAGGCACCGGAGGCGATGAAGAGGATGTGGTCGGTCTTCACCGCGCCGTACTTCGTCGACACGGTCGTGCCCTCGATCAGCGGCAGGAGGTCGCGCTGCACGCCCTCGCGGCTGACATCCGCGCCCCGCGTCTCGGCCCGGGCGCAGACCTTGTCGATCTCGTCGATGAAGACGATGCCGTTTTCCTGCACCGCCTCCAGGGCCGCCGCCTTCACCGCCTCGTCGTCGAGCAGCTTGTCGGCCTCTTCCTGGATCAGGAGTTCGTAGCTTTCGGCGACGGTCATGCGCTTGCGCACGCGCCGACCGCCGAAGGCCTTGCCGAAGAGGTCGCCCAGGTTCATCACTCCCATGCCCGGCTGGCCGGGAAGCTCGAATGGCATCTGCGGCGCCGCCTCGGCCACATCCAGCTCGATCATCGTGCCGTCAAGTTCGCCCTTCTTCAGCCGCGTGCGGAACATCTCCCGCGTCTGTTCGCGGGCGTCCGCGCCGGCGATGGCTTCGATCACCCTGTCCTCCGCCGCCTTGTGGGCGCGGGCCTTCACCTCCTCGCGCATGCGCTCGCGGGTTTCGATCATCGCGGCGTCGGTCAGGTCGCGCACGATCTGCTCGACGTCGCGGCCGACATAGCCCACCTCGGTGAATTTCGTCGCCTCGACTTTCAGGAACGGCGCCTTCGCCAGCTTTGCGAGGCGGCGCGATATCTCGGTCTTGCCGACGCCCGTCGGCCCGATCATCAGGATGTTCTTGGGATAGACTTCATCCCGCAGGTCGTCGGAAAGCTGCTTCCTCCGCCAGCGGTTCCGCAGGGCCACGGCAACCGCACGCTTGGCGTCCCTCTGGCCGATGATGAAACGGTCGAGTTCCGAGACGATCTCGCGCGGGGTCAGGTTGGTCATTTAAGCTCCGAATAGGGCGGCAACCGGTTCTTGCCTGGGAAATCGGGCAGCGACCGCATGATGGCGGCGCGCAACGGCACCCACCAGGTGCCAAGGATGGTGAAGAATGCGCCGAGGATGATGAGAATCCGTGCCCAGTCCATGGCGTCGGCCGCCCCGTCGCCGGTGACGGCCCAGTAGATCACGGCGCCGACATAGGCGGTGCCCGCGGTCAGAATCGACCGACGGTCGATGATGAGCGCGACGAGCGCGAAAATCACAAGCGCCAGCGTGGTCGGGAGGATCGCGGCCGATCCCCCGGCGCCCCAGATGTTCCCGGCGATGGAATTGACAAGTGCCGCGCCAGCCAGCAGGTGCAGCCAGAAGGCGGTCGCCGAATGCCGCCCGATCCGGTGCGTGTCCTTCAGGTCGAACCACATCGCGCCGGCGAAGGCACCGATGCCGAAGACCAGCGAGGCGAGCGTGAGATTGGCACGCGGGACAAAGCTGCGCACCCACCCGTCCAGATCGTGGACCATGCCGCCGGGATTGTAGCGGGTGAAAAGCGCGTAGGTCGCCAGCAGCGCAAAGAGGCCGAAGACGAACATCGAGAAGGGCAGCCGGAAGCGGCGGAACCAGACGAGGACCGCCGCTGCCGTCAGCGATGCCGAGGCGAAGGCGACGCCCCTGAACCCAAGGTCCATCTGCCCGAGGAAGGTGAGCAGCGAGACGTAGATTCCGCCTGAATAGGCACTGACGAGCACCATCGACGGCAGGTTCATCCGCCGCCTCAGCGTGAAATATCGCGCCATCGCCCATGCCACCCCGGCGATGATCGCGGGGATCAGGATCAGGACCGTCACCCCGCCGAGCACGGTCAGCAGGAGCGCGAGCCCGCCGATAAGCACCACGAGGCCGGTGGCGATGAAGATTTCGGCAAAACCCCGGAAGAACTCGAACGGCTCATCCTCGCCTGGAAGGGCACCACGTTTGCCTGCCCGGTCATTGGCAAGCGCCATCAGCCCCGCGGCCTGCGCCTCGGTCACGATCCCGGCGGCAACTGCGGCGCGCAGGTCGGCCGAGCCGAAGGTGTTCGGCTCCTCAGCCACGGATCGTCTCCACAGTGAGGTTGCCGTTGGTGTAGACGCAGATATCGGCCGCGATGGCCATGGCCCTGCGCGCAACCTCCTCGGCCGAGAGGTCCGTCTCCATGAGGCCCCGCGCGGCGGCGAGCGCGAAGTTTCCGCCCGAACCGATGGCGGCCACGTCATGTTCGGGCTCCAGCACGTCGCCCGCGCCAGTCACGACAAGGAGCGTCGTTCCGTCGGTGACGATCAGCATTGCTTCCAGCTTCTGGAGGTACTTGTCGGTGCGCCAGTCCTTCGCCAGTTCCACGCAGGCGCGCATCAGCTGCCCGGGGGCCGCCTCCAGCTTCTTCTCCAGCCGCTCCAGGAGCGTGAAGGCATCCGCCGTCGAGCCGGCAAAGCCCACGACCACATCGCGCCCGCCCGGCGAAAGCCTGCGGACCTTGCGCGCGGTGCCCTTGATCACCGTCTGGCCGAGGCTCACCTGGCCGTCGCCCGCGACCACGACTTCGCCACCGCGGCGGACACCGAGGATCGTCGTGCCGTGCCAGCCCGGAAACGTGTCATTCGCCATCGGCCCCTCCGTTCTTCACGACCCTATATGGCCACCGCCGCCATGGGCCGCAACCGCCAAGAAAAAGGGCGCCGGAAGGCGCCCTAGCCGGTCTGTTTTCGGGATCGGGTTCAGATCGCGGACTCGATCCAGTTCTGCAGCGCGGCCTTCGGCGCGGCGCCGACCTTGTTCGACACCACCTGACCGCCTTTGAACATGAAGAGAGCCGGAATGCCACGCACGCCGAACTGCATCGGCAGGTCGGGGTTCTCGTCGACGTTCACCTTGGCGATCTTCACCTTGCCGGCATACTGTTCGGACAGTTCCTCCAGCGCCGGGCCGATCTGCTTGCAGGGGCCGCACCACTCCGCCCAGAAGTCGACTACGACGGGAATGGCGGAGTTGCGGACCTCGGTGTCGAAGTTGGCGTCGGTGACGGCGACGGTGGACATGGAATCTCTCCAGATCGGGAACGGTTGCGCAGAAGGTATGGACCGTCCCCGGGCGCGTCAAGGGATGGTGGTTGCCAGGAGCGCGGCCCTCACGATCTCGGGAGGCAGCGGCATGAGGGTGCCGGTCCGCGTCCAGAGGATCGCTGTTTCGATCCGGCGATCCGGATAGATCTGCCCGAGCATCGCCGCGTAGGCGCCCATCTGGCGCAGGATTCCGTCAGGCACATCTTCGGGCCGCCCGGGCACAACGACATTCGATTTGTAGTCGACCGCCAGCACGCTGCTGTCGGAGACGATCAATCGGTCGATCGTGCCATGCACGACCCGCCCGCCCAGCGCCGGCACCCGCGCCGTGACCTCGACCTCCGTCAATGCCCCGCGACCGAGAAGCGCTTTCATCTCGGGTGCCGACAGAACTTGGCGTGCCTCGGCCAGAATCGTCTCTGTTTCTGCCGAATCCTCCGCCGCCGGCCCCTCCGAAAGAAGCGTCCCCGCCAGTTCGGGCCAGTCGGCCTCCGGCCACAGTGGCAGGTGCTCGAGAAGCCGGTGGAGCCAGGTGCCGCGCCGCATCGCTTCGTCTTCGTTTCGGGCCCCCTCTCCCGGAAGCGCCTTGGCGCCGCCGAGTGCCGAGGGCGACAGGGGCGGTGGGGCGCGTACTGGCGCCCCGGGTTGTTCGTGCACCCACAGGGGCGTCGCCTCGCGTCGCGGACTGTCGCCGGCGCGATTTGGCAGGTTTGAGGGCCAGGTGCCGCTTTCGTGCCGTCGGCCGACGCCGCCTTCGACGATCAGGTCGATCGCCCCGGCCTTCTCGATCCCGTCTGCGACGAGGCTGTGCCAGCTTTCCCGATCGTCTCCCGCATCGCCGGCGCCGCAGACGATGAGCCAGCTTTCCGCCCGCGTCATGGCAACGTAGAGAAGCCGCATCCGTTCGTCCCGTTGGCGTTCCAGCATGGCCTTTCGTTCCGCGGCGATCAGCGCCGGGCTTTCCTCTGAGGGCGTCTTCCAGAGAGCGCCCGCCTTCGCGGCGAGGATGGGATCACGGACGTCGTTCCGCCGCCTGGCGGTGTCGGGCAGGATGACGACGGGCGATTCGAGTCCCTTGGCGCCGTGGACCGTCATCACCCGGATTGCCCGGGTCGCGGTGTCGAGCCGCCGCTTGATCTCCACCTCCTCGGCATCGAGCCAGCCAAGGAAACCGGTAAGGCTTGGCACCGAGGCCCGCTCGTAGCCGAGCGCTTCGTTCAAGAGCGCATCGATCCCTTCCTCGGCTTCCGGCCCGAGGCGGGCGACAAGCCTCCCGCGCCCCTCGTGCCGCGTCAGGATCCTTTCGAGGAGTTCGAAGGGCCTGAGGAAGTCGGCGGCATCGAGCAGGTCACGCAAGATCTCCAGCGTTGCCAAATGACCCTCGGCCCCAGCCCGAAGCGCGCTCCAGAGGTAGCTCTTTTCCGGGCGCGGCTGGGCAAGGTCATAGAGCGCCCCTTCGCTCCAGCCGAACAGGGGCGAGCGCAGGGCGGCGGCGAGCGAAAGGTCATCCTCGGGCGTGGCAAGGAACCGCAAGAGGGCGGTGAGGTCTTTCACCGCCAGTTCGCCGCCGATCTTCAGCCGATCCGCGCCGGCGATCCTGAGCCCCGCCGCCTTGCAGGCGCGGATGATCTCGTGGAAGAGATCCGACCGACGCTGCACGAGGACAAGGAAGTCGCCCTCGTCCACGGGACGCGGGCCCTTGTCCGTCGGGATCGCCACGCCCTCGTCGATCATGCGACGGATGTTCTTGGCGATCCGCCGGGCAAGCACGACGTTGTGGTGATCTTCGGGCAGAAGATCGACGGGGTCGTACCAGTTCTCCGGCTCCGGTTCCTCTGCCTTTGGCACCAGTGGCCACAGGTCCACCCGTCCCGGCCGGTCGACATGGAAGGCGATGTGCTTCGGACTGCCGCCGAGTCCCCGGTTCACCCGTTCGTCGAACGTGAGATCGACAACGCGCAGGATCGCGTCGGAGGAGCGGAACGAATGTTCAAGCTCCAACGTCACCACCGCACGCCCGATCTGGGCATACTTCGCCGTGAAGTGATCGCGCATGGCATCGAAGGCGGCAAGGTCGGCGCCCTGGAAGGAATAGATCGACTGCTTCTTGTCGCCGACGACGAAGATCGTCCGCTCGACCCTCCGCGCGCCCTCGCCCGTCGTGAACTCCTCGGCAAGACGCTCGATCACCTGCCACTGGCCGGGGCTCGTGTCCTGCGCCTCGTCCACGAGGATATGGTCTATCCCGCCGTCAAGGCGGAAAAGGACCCAGGACGCCACCGTCCGGTCGGACAGAAGCACCGCGGACCGTGTGATGAGGTCGTCGAAGTCCAGCAGGCCGGCTTGGGCTTTTCGTGATTCGTACCGCGGCAGGAAGGCTGCGGCAAATCGATGAAGCGCAAGCGTCTTCTCGGCGGCAGCAAGTGCGAGGCGGCGTTCGCGCCCGTCGGCAAGGCGGGTCATCAGCGTCTCGATCTGCGGCATCAAGGCGGCAGCGGGACCTTCGCGGACATCTTTTGTCGGCACGACGCCGATCTTTGCGCCGTAGGGGTTCGCGGCCTTTGCGCCGAAGAGGAAGAGACGCTCGAGCGACGCTAGGAAGGCCGCGCCGCGAGGTTCGCGCAGTGCAGTTTCGATCCCCGAGGCAAGCTCCACATCCTTCGACTTGCCGGACATGAGGACGGGAACCAGCTGCCGCAGTGCGTCGATATCCCCGGGCGCGAGCGTCGCGCCGACGAGCGCGTCCTCGTCGACGTCGGGGCGAAGGCCAAAGCCCGCGAGTATCTCTTCACGGCCGAGGCTCGGATGAAAACAGGCTCTGATCCGGCAAAGATCCGAGAGAAATGTTCCGAGGTCCTCGCCGGACAGCAGGCCCGCACCGGCATCGAATGCCGCCAAGTCGTCGCCCGATGCCATCTCCTCGGCTATCTCGTCGCGCAAAAGGCGGGCCGCGCGGTCGTCGAGTTCGGTGAAGTCGGGTGATACCCGGGCTTCGAGCGGAAACCGCCGCAGGAGGCCCGCGCAAAAGGAGTGGATTGTCTGGATCTTCAATCCGCCCGGCGTCTCGATGGCGCGGGCAAAGAGCCTCCGCGCGCGCGCCAGTGCGTCGCCATCGACGGGCCCGTCGAGTCCGAGGGCGGCAAGCTCCTCGCGCAACTTATTCTCGGGCAGCATGGCCCAGGCACCGAGCCTTCGGAACAGGCGGTTCTGCATCTCGCTGGCGGCGGCCTTGGTGTAGGTCAGGCAAAGGATGTGCTGTGGCTCGGTGCCGCCAAGAAGCAGCCGCGCAACCCGATCGGTCAGGACCTTGGTCTTGCCCGATCCGGCGTTGGCAGAAAGCCACGTCGAGGCCGCCGGGTCGGCCGCCTGCACCTGCCGTTCGCTCGCGTCGTCGCGCCTCATCCCACGTCCTCCGGCGTCGAGGGGGAGGCCATCTCCCACTCGCCGAAGCGGGCCAGATGGTCGTAGTCACCGGCGGCGAGTGTTCCGAATACGGCGCGGCGAGACGTATATCCGGTCGTGCGACGCGCGAAAGCTCCGATGAGCCGGTGCAGCGACGCCCACGCCTCGGCCAGGATGTCCCGGTCGATCGGGACGACCGCTTCCTTGCCCTCGCCGCCAAGCTGGATGTAGGTCGCGCCCTCGACGCCACGCGGTCCGAGGGCGGCGAAGGCGCCGCGCTCGGCCATGGCTGCCTCAAGGAGAAGCTGCTTGTCGAAGGTTCGCTGCTGCTTGGAACTCGGCGGCGTGCCGGACTTGTAGTCGTAGATGTGGACACGGCCATCGCTCAGGAGGTCGATGCGGTCGGGTCGGGCCGTGAGGGTGAACGCGACGCCCTCCAACGGGACGGAGCCCTTCTCTTCGATGATCGCGGGCACACCCCTTGTCGCTCTCAGGGATTCCGCCGCCACGAAGGCGGGTGCAATCCGCGCAATTCGCATGCGCCAGAGGCGCTGGGCGCTGGGCCAGGGGACCTGATCGGCCAGCACCGACCCGGTCACGGCGAGAAGACGTGCCTTGGCCTCGGCCACAGTCTCACCCGAAGGACGTTCTCGTACGAAGCGGGCGACAATGTCATGCAGGGTCTCGCCCCGCATCCTGGCATCGGGTCGGCCGCTCAGGGGGTCGAGTGGATAGAGACGCAGGATGTGCCGGGCGTAGATGGCGTAGGGGTCGCGGATGAGCGTCGAGATGCCGGTCACCGCCAGGCTCCCGGGGCGGGCGCCGACCGGCGGGCGCGGCGCGGGTCGCGGGGCTGGGGGAACGCGCGCTGCGGGCGTTTCGAGCGCCGCCGCGAGGCCCAGCCAGTACCGGCCCCGGGCGCGCATTGCCTCCAGCGCTTCGGGGCCATCCTGGTCGGCAAGACCGGCGAGCAGGTTGGTCAGCCTTGCGAGCCACCGTGACGGCACCGTCTCTGCCTCCTCGTCGCGGACGGCGCGGGAAAGGACGACCTCGACCGCTGCCGCTGCCTGCTGGAAGTCATGGGCGGAGAGCCCGATCTGCCGCTCGGGCAGCAGAAGCCCTGCCTTGAGCCGCATCTGCCGCGAGAGCCAAGGATCGGGTGCGGGCGGGGCGGGCCAGATGCCTTCGTTCAGTCCGGCAAGGATGGTCAGGTCCGCCCCCCCGGTGCGGACCTCGAGCGTGCCACGAATGGCAACCAGTGGGTGCGCTTCCGGTCCCTGCCGGACGTTACCGGCCGAGAGGAGCCTGGTCACCATTTCGACGTAGTCCGTTGGCGAGAAGTCGGCGCCATGCACGGCTTCGCGCCGCAACTCCTCCATCACGCTGCGCGCAAGCTCACCGGCTTCGCGCCGCCAAAGCTCGCTTGCCTCAACGTTCCCGCCTGGCCCCGCGGCAATGGCACCGGCGAGCGCCAGATGCGCGTCTACACAGGCGCAAAGCGTACTGTCTGCCGGGCGGGTGGCGCTAGCGAGGATCGTCCCCACCCATTCCGCCCAGGCAAGGCGCTTGGACTCGCCCTTCCGGGCCGCCCAGACGGAAAGGGCCGCCGCAGTCGGAAAAGCGGGGCCATGACGTCGCAGGTGAAGTTCCAGATCGCGCGTGAACCGCAGATGCGATCCGCGATCACCGGCGCCCGTCGCCGCGAGCGGGTGCTTCAGAAGCACGATCAGCGCTTCGGCAGACACCGGCCGCCCGAAAAGTTGCGCGACGTGACGCAGGAATCGGCCCGGCGCGGATTGCACCAGCGGCCTGCCGGCGCTGTCGTCCGGGATGATTCCCCAGCGGTCCAACGCGGCCGTGACACGGCGGGCGAGCACGCGGTCGGGCGTCACGAGGTGCGCGCGCCGACCGTCCTCGGCCGCCTTGCGCAGACGAAGCGCGATGGCGAGCGCCTCGGCCCGCGGGTCGGGGGCCTCGATGAGATCGAGCCGCTCGGTGGCGGGAAGAAGCGGGCCAAGCGCGGCCCCCTCCCGGATCCATTGGTCGGTCACCGGCGCCGGCCGGAGCGACAGCGAGATCAGCCGGTTCCGGGCGGGGTCGGTTGGCGGCGTCCCGGCCCATCTGCCGACAGCGGATGGCGTGACGCCGAGCGCCCGGGTCAGCGCGAGGAACCGGTACTGCGGATGGTCCTCGTTGGGAACTGGCCCGGCGTGAAGGCTGTCCCAGGCAAAGCCGGGCATGTCGAAGTCGAACCCGGGCAGCACGACAGCGCCATTCGGCAGCCTCGCCGCCGCGCGCATCAGAAGCTGCGTCGCTCCGCGCGACCCGGTGGAGCCCGCGATGATCACCGGGTCGGGCGGCGGGCAATTGACCCATCGATCTGCCAGCGCCTCGGCGATCCGCCTCTGCCGCGCCTCCGCATCCGGCGTGGCATCGACCGCGAAGTAGCGCGAGACGATGCGGATGAAGGCGAGACTGCGCTCCCAGTGCGCGGCATGATCTTCGGCGAGATCGGCCGCATCGAGCGCCGCAGGTGTCACCCCTTCGCCCTGCATCTCGTCCATGAGCGCGGCGAGGCTCTCGGCAAGATCGAAGACGGCTGTTCCGGCCGCAAAATCCGCCTCGCGCCGGACAAGTTCGGCGACCAGCCGGGCGAGTTCGAGCCGACGCCTGAGTGGCGGCACTGCTGGCGGCACGCCGGGCATCGGAGTGCGGCCGAGATCGGTGACGATCCTGAGCCGCGGAAGCAAGCGTGCGCCGCGCGCATCAAACGCGGTACGGACGGCCGAGAGCATGCGCGCGGTGTTGAGATAGACAGTCACGCGCGCGATGGCCTCGGGCGCAGCGCTCGCCATCCGCGCGAGAAGACCGTCGACGAAGGCCGCGGGAAAATCCACTCCGGGCGGCAAGCCGTAAAGCTTCACCTCTGCGTCGTGGTCAATCACGCCCGTTCCCCCGCAAGAGCGCCTCGGCCAGCGGAATCGACTCCGGCCGACCCACGTCGCACCAGCCGCCGACATGGACGGTGCCGAAGAGCCGCCCGCCCGCCGCCATCTCGTTCCAGAGCCGGTTCAGCGAGAAGACCCGCTCTCCGACCCGGCCGAGGCCGTCCGTCTTCACGATCCCCGCCCCGGTGTAGACAAAGCCGCGCCCGCGCCGGATGCGCCCGTCGGCACAGAGATCGAAATCGCCCGCGCCGGTGTGGCCGGTCGCCGCCTCGCGCGGAACGAGGAGGAGGAGCCCATCCATCGGGTCCGGCCGCCAGGCGGTGCGCAGCTCTTCGATCGGGTTGGCGCCGGTCCAGACCGCGTCAGTGTTCAGCGTGAAGACGGGACCCTCCCCCAGCAGGGGAAGCGCATTCAGAAGCCCGCCGCCGGTTTCCAGGATCAGCGGCGTCTCGTCCGAGAACCGGATGCCCGGGCGCATGGAAAGGTGTCGAACGATCTGGTCGGGAAGATAATGCAGGTTGGCGACAACATCGCGGATGCCGGCACCGTCCAGCACAGCCAGAGCGTGGTCGAGCAACGTGTGCCCGCCGACCTCGATCAGGGGCTTTGGCCGGTCCTGCGTGAGAGAACCCATGCGGGTGCCAAAGCCGGCCGTGAAGAGCATCGCGGCACTGGGGTTCATCCCGATCCCCCTGCGAGCCGGGCGATGCGTTGCGGTGTCGGCGCAGGCAGGCCGGCACGGACGGCTGCGGCAAGCCCGGCCAATTCCGGATGCAGCAGATTGCGCTCCAGCGCAGCCCAGACGCGGGGCAGGTATGCGAGGTAGTGCGGCTTGCGGTCGCGCTGGGCGAGACGGGCGAAGACGCCGACGATCCGCAGCGCCCGCTGCGCGCCGAGGAGCGAGTAGGTCGCCGTGAAGCCTTCCATCTCAAATCCCCGCGCTGCCACGTAGCGCGCGATCATCGCCTCCTCGGTCCCCTTGGCAAGATCGCGCCGTGCGTCCTGCAGAAGCGACACGAGGTCGTAGGCCGGGTGGGTCACGACGGCGTCCTGAAAGTCGAGCAGCCCAAGCCGCGCATGGCCCCCGCGGTCGGGGAGCCAGATCAGGTTCTCGGAATGGAAGTCACGCAACGACAGGACCGGCGTGGCATGGTTCAGCCGGTCATACAGTTCCTTGACCAGTTCCGGCAGGGCGTATGCGGCTGCGCTCGAAGCCGCGCCGATTCCGCGCAGATACCAATCCGGTGTAAGTGCCGTCAGCCCGGCAAGCGCAGGCCCGTCGAGCGCCGCGGCGAAGGCCGGCGGCCGATGGCGATGAAGGTCCGAGAGGAAGTCTGTCGCGGCGGCATAGATCGTCCGTTCCCGGTCCGGCGCCGATGCAAGCAACCGGGCGACCAGCGCGTCGCCGAGATCTTCGAGCAGAAGCAACCCCCTCGCGTGATCCCCGGCCAGGATCCGCGGAGCGGAGTAGCCCCGGTCGCAGAGCCACCGATCCATCAACTCGAAGCGCCGCGTGTCTTCGCCGCGCTCCGGCGGGGCGTCCATGAGCACTGCGCTTTGCGCACCCAGCCTCAACCGCTCGTATCGCCGCGCGGAGGCGTCCCCGGCGAGCGGCGCGCGGTCTGCGGCATCCCAGCCTGCGGCGGCGAGAAAGGCTGCGATGTCCCTTCCGCGATCACTCATCGGCGCGCCACTCCCCTTCCGCGAGTGCGGCGAGTACCGGGGCCCAGCGGGAGGCGGACGCCGAAATCGATACGTCCCGTTCGGCGTCCCCGCCTGATGCTGGCGAAAGCGTGATCGCCAGCGCGCCCGAGGGGCAGGCATCGCCCAGCCGGTCGGGCCATTCGACCAGGCAGATGGCTTCTTCGAACGCGTCCTCCAGGCCAAGTGCTGCAACCTCGTCGGCTCCGCCGAGGCGGTAAAGGTCCGCGTGCCAGATTTCGACCGGCCCCGCATCATAGACCTGTACCAGTGTGAAGGTCGGCGACGGCACGTCCTCGGAGCGGCCAAGGTCGGCCAGGCGCGATTGGATGAGGCCGCGGCAGAAATGCGACTTCCCTGCCCCGATGGCGCCCTCCAGCAGAACCGTATCGCCCGCTCCGAGCCGGGCGCCCAGCCAGCGCGCAAGCCGCGTCGTCTCCTCGGGCGAGCCAACGGTGAGGTGGACGGTTCGGACAAGGGGCGCGGCATCGCTCATGTGGCGACTTTACCGGCCCCGCCCCTGCCCGCAAGGGATCAGACGACGGCCGCCCCGCGCACCATATGGTCCCCGCGTCGGATCCGGCGCCCGCGGCGAAGAGGCGGTCGTGCCACCGGTGGCCGCGCGAATGCGACGAGTGTCGCCCCGCCCGGAAGCGGCACGACCCGGCAGACGAGCACATCTCCACCAAGGAGGCGGAGGTCGGCGGTCCACGCGGCCCGCTCCTCCATTGCCAGCACGAAATCACGGATGTCGCCGAAGGCCGGATCGGGCTTTGACACCTCCTGCCAGCGCCGGATCGAATCCACGACGGTGACCTTCCCGAGCGTCAGCGCAGGCTCGACACCCCAAAGCGTATCGTAGGCGCTGTTAGAAAGGATGAGTTCGCCCGCCGGCGAGAAGACGACGATCGCCTCCTCGACCGTGTCGACAACGGCCTGTCCAAGCTCGATCTCCGACCGGAAGCGGCGCGTGAGAGTGATCTCCGCGGTGATGTCTTCGAGAAGGAAGGCCACAGCCCCGTCCGGATGCGGCCGCCCTACAACGTGATAGGTCTGGCCCGAGGGCAGCGTCCATGTATCCTCGTAGAGCCCGCGAGACGCCTGTTTTTCCAGATCCATCATCTGCTGGCGCCAGCTCGCGTAATCCTTCGGTTCGGGGATTACCTGGCGTTCGCGCAGCCGGTCAAGAAAGGCATGGAGCGTGGGCCGCGCCGATAGGAACTCCACTTCGGCACCGGTTAGATCGACGAGCGCCGGGTTGAACAGCGCAAGTTGTCGCTGGCGATCGAAGATCGCGAGGCCGATCGGCAGGTGCGCGAAGGTCTTGCTGAGCGTCTGCACGAATTCTCGCAGCGACCCTTCGGCCTTGACCGCGGCATCGGCCGGCAGCGCGTAATGCACGATACCGTTCGGCAGCCGCTGGCTATGGCAGTCGAACCAAAGTGCCGCGCGTTCGCCGATGGGCGCGAGTACCTGCCGTCTTGGCGTGTCGCCGGCAACACCGGCGAGGGGAAAGAGCGCCGGAACGGGCCAGGTCAGCGTATCCTCTCCGTCATCACGTTGCTCGGCGACAGCATCGAGGTAGGCATGATTTGCCCAGACCACATCGCCCTGATCGTCGGTGCGCCAGATGAGGACCGGAGCGGCCGCGAGCGTATCACGCAACGCGGCCAGTTCGGATTCCTGGGCCTTGTGGCTCAGTGCATCGACGAGCACCCCCTGACCTTCGGCAGAAAGGTCAGTCACGGTCAGCCGTGCGAGTTGGCCGAGCCACTCGGCCCGCACGCGAAGATCGCCACTCGCGTCCCGCAACGCAAGCTCACCACGCTCCGCGAGCGAGCGCATTTCCGCGTCGAATCCCCTGAGGCGCTGGGAAAGGTAACCGGACAGGCGCGCCCATTCCGACCCCGGGCCCGGGATGGCGCCTAGCAGTTCCCGAGCGGTGCCCGTTGCGTCGACGAGATCCTTGTCGTCAAAGAGAAAGACCGCCTGCTCAAGCGACCCGTCCACGCGGGCCAAGGCCGGCTTTCGGCGGCCTGCGTTCGGCCAAGAAGAGAGCAAGAGCAAAGCGACCAGAGCGGCCGCGATCGACGTCGCCACGACGACCGCCGCAAGCATGAGCGGAGTAACCATCTGTCCCGTCCTTCCCGTCGGGGTCTTTGCCCCTTGGCAGCAAGGTTCCCTTGAGGGGTTAACGGGGCGTTAATCACACAACCTTCTGGCGAATTGATGGCGCAACTCAAATGACAATATGGCGGTTTTCTCCCAATCCTCCCGATTTCGGCACCTCAATCCGCTCTCGGGGCCAGCGAACGGTCACTACAGCGCCAGATCTTGCCGGCCGTTCATCCTCTGTCAGGAAGGGGTCGAACGCATTGGCGAAGCTGAGCCGCGCACCGGTTCTTTCGAGAAGCGTCTTGGCTATGAAGAGTCCGAGACCCATCCCGTCATACTCCGGACGGCGCTCCGCGGCGTCTTCACGCCGGCGCAGCAGGTAGGGGTCGCCGATCCGTCCGAGAAGGTGGGCCGGAAAACCTTCGCCGTCGTCGGCAATCACGACGGTGATGTCGCGGTCGCTCCAGTCGGCATCAACCCAAACCTCGGCCCGGGCGAAATCGACCGCGTTCTGGACGAGGTTCCGCAGTCCGTGGATGATCTCGGGTTTGCGCTGGACATGCGGTTGCGGCTCACTGGTGCCGGGCACATCGCCGAGGTCGAAATGCAGGGCCTTGCCACGACCGAGGTGGGGTTCTGCTGCCTCGCGGACAATCATCGAAATAGGCGCCGACCGCATATGTTGGTCGACCTTTCCGGCACGGCCCATCGACCGCAGTATGTCGCGGCAGCGGTCGGCCTGATCGCGGATCAGTTCCGCGTCACTCCGTAGCTCCGGTCGATCGGCGAGATCGTGCGCCAGTTCGACGCTGGCGAGCTTGATCGTGGCGAGCGGCGTCCCGAGTTCATGCGCGGCTGCGGCGATCACGCCGCCGAGATCGGTCAACTTCTGCTCGCGCGCGAGCGCCATCTGCGTTGCAAGAAGCGCGTCTCCCATCAATCGTATCTCGGACGCGACGCGACGGGCGTATAGACCGAGGAAGACGACTCCGATCACGATGGCAAGCCAGAAGCCGAAGCCGAAGACCGCCGGCACCGCGATGACATCGCCGCTTCGGGTACGGAGCGGTACGTGGACGAACGCGACGAGGGTTACGAGCGCGATCGTCACAAGTCCGAGGAGCACCGTCGCGCGTGCCTGAAGTGCGGTTGCGGCAATTGTGGCTGGCGCGAGCATCAGGAGCGCGAACGGGTTGTCGAGGCCGCCGGTGAAGTAAAGGAGGAGCGCGAGCTGAGAGGTGTCGAACAGGAGCGTCAGCATCGCGGCCGCTTCGCCCAGTCGCGTGTTCTGGGGAAAGGCGAATCCGGCTGCAAGGTTCACGACCACGGCAGCGCCGACCACGAGGAAGCAGACCGCGAGATCGAGGTCGATTGCATAGAATCGCCATGCGACATAGATCGCCGAAGCTTGGCCCAGGATTGCCGTCCAGCGCAGGAGCACGAGAGTCCTGAGCCGGACCCAGTCACCTCTCCCGGAAAAACCCATCGAGTCCAACGGGTCAGTCGGTGCATTCGACCCTGCGGCCGGCTGGCTCATGATCGGTCCTGTTGTCGCATTCCGGCGCTTGTGAATTGATAGTCCCCGGACAATCGGCGATCAATGGCGCCGCACACTTCGGGGAAGAACCATGTCTGTTTCCACCAAGAGCTATGCCATTGCCGCGGCGTCGGTCGCAGTCATCGGGCTCGTCGCGATCTATGCCGTCAGTATCAACGGCACAGGTGACCGTTTTGAGCAGTGCCGCAACGGCGCCGTCGGTGGCGGCAGTGTCGGCGGACCATTCACGCTGACGGATGAGAACGGCCGGCGTGTCACCGACAAGGACGTTCTGGCCGGACCCAGCCTCGTCTATTTCGGCTACACCTTCTGTCCGGACATCTGTCCTGCCGATACTGCGCGCAATGCGGAAGCGGTCGATGCGCTCGAAGAAAAGGGCTACGAGGTGACCCCGGTAATGATTTCGGTCGACCCGGCACGCGACACGCCCGAAGTCCTGAAGGAATGGACCGACTACATCCACCCGCGGATGATCGGGTTGACTGGTTCGCCGGAGGAAATCGCAGCGGTCGCAAAGGAATACCGCACCTATTACAAGGTTCCCGAAAACCCGACGGACGAGTTTTACATCGTCGATCACATGACCCAGACTTACCTTATGTTGCCGGGTTACGGCTTCGTGGAATTCTTCACCCGCGATACGACGCCGGAAGACATCGCCGACCGCACGGCATGCTTCATCGAAGCCGCGCGGGAGTGAAATTGACCGCTGCCGCCTGACGCTCTAGAACCGGAAACAGGACAAGAGGAAAGAGGCGCTCATGGCGGAAGACGCGTTTGCCGAACTCGGTCCGGACCGGACGTTATTGCTCGTCGACGACGACGGCCCCTTCGTGAACCGCCTGGCACGTGCGATGGAAAAGCGCGGATTCAGGCCAGAGACGGCCGAAAGCGTTGCCGCCGGCCGCGCTGCAGCGCAGGCGCGGCCGCCCGCCTTTGCGGTGGTCGACCTCAGGCTCGGGGATGGGAACGGTCTCGATGTGGTGGAGGTCCTGCGCGAACGCCGCCACGATTGCCGCGTCGTTGTTCTGACGGGATATGGCGCCATCGCAACCGCAGTCGCGGCCGTTAAGATCGGCGCTGTCGATTATCTGGCGAAACCGGCCGATGCGGACGACATCACCAATGCGCTTCTCGCGAAAGGAGAGGTCCTGCCGCCGCCGCCGGAAAACCCGATGTCCGCCGACCGGGTCCGCTGGGAGCATATTCAGCGCGTCTACGAGCAGTGCGACCGGAACATCTCGGAAACCGCGCGGCGGCTTTCGATGCATCGCCGGACCCTTCAGCGCATTCTTGCCAAGCGCAGCCCTAAATAATATCCGCGGTTGAAATCGGATTCCGATTCGGTGACTCTTGTATTTGTGCCTTCGGTGTTGCAAATCTCGCGCCTGAAATCGCACTCGCAGGGAGCAATGAATTGAAAATGGATCTCGATTCCCTTTCGCTGAAGGATCTCAAGACTCTCCAGTCGCAGGTGAGCGAAAAGATCGCCACGTACGAGCAGCGGAAAAAGCAGGAAGCCCTTTCCGCGCTGGAGGAAAAGGCGAAGGCGCTCGGATATTCCCTCAACGAACTCGTCGGAATGGCTGCGGTGCGAAAGAGGAAGCCGGCGAAGGCGAAATACGCCAACCCCGACAACAAATCCCAAACCTGGACCGGCCGCGGGCGCAAACCGCGCTGGATCGAGGCGGCGCTGAAGGCCGGAAAGTCGCTCGACGACATGGCGATCTGACGCATGACCCTCCGCGGGCCGACCCCATTCGCGTTCGGCCCGCAGTTGGCGGCGCCGTCTCAGGCGCCGAACTCTGCCATCAGCGCGGAGTGGCGCGCGATATAGTCTTTGCGGACTTCGACGGGCGGTCTGAGCCGAATGATGAGGCTGCGCATCATGGCCTCGGCCGGGGCGCCGAAGAAACGGTCGGCTTCGCTGCGCGTGAAGCCGGCTATTTGCACCGCCTCGAGCCATGCAGAGACCTTGTCGGCGGCCTTGATCGCCTTCTTGATCTCCTGCGGCAGTTGCGCGGGAAGCCCGAAACGACGGTGAATGGCCGCCGTCAGCCGCTCGTCCAACGTGCCGTAGGCGGGTCCGATGGCTGCCTTCACCGGGCTGATCATGTCGCCGATCACGTATTCAGGTGCATCGTGCAGAAGTGCGGCAAGTCGCCAGCGCGCCGCTATGCCAGGATTGGCGTTGGCGAAGATCTGCTCGACGAGCAGCGAATGCTCGGCCACCGAAAAGGGGAAATCGCCCACGGTCTGCCCGTTCCAGCGTGCGACGAATGCCAGACCATGCGCGATGTCCTCGATCTCGATATCCATCGGCGTCGGATCGAGCAGGTCAAGTCTGCGCCCCGACAGCATCCGTTGCCATGCGCGTTTCTTCCTCGCAGCCATCGCGTCCCGTCCCGACCCATCCACCGGCTCCGCGTTGAATAACGCAACGTCGGCGCAGATCAAACAGCATGCGGGTTGCCCGAGCACAATCCGGAGCGCGACAACAGACGCAAGCGGAACCAGGCACCAGATCAGGAATGAGTGGCAATGATCTCGGAAACCGGCGAAATTGAAAAGGGGGCGAGTCATTGCGGGTTGGGATGCCGTCCGAGGAAAGCCGCCTGATCGAGACTCTCCGGGTCTTCTGCGTCATCGCGATGATGTGGGTGCATGTGAACCCCGGCCTTTCCGCGCCGTCGGCCGTGACATCAGGCGACTACGCGCTTTTCGGCGCGGTCTTCGGAAACACGCTGGGTCGTGTCAGCGTGGCGCTCCTCAGTTTCGTCAGCGGCTATCTCATTTGGCATCGTTCCCGAACGGTGCCGCTACCGCGCTTCGCCGCCAGTCGCTTTCGCAGCGTGGTAGTCCCGATGCTCGTGTGGAGCGCGCTGTTCATCCTTTTCGCCGTGATGAAGGAACCGCTCACCGGGGTCATGGCACAGAAGATCGAAGGAATTGATCTCGATGCGGAATCGCTGGCCAATGCCTGGGCCGGGATCACCGGGCCGACGGCGAACCTATCGCTCTTCTTCCTGCGAGACCTCTTCGTCTGCTCGTTGATCCTGCGTGCGGCCCTGCCGCTCGTCGCTCGGGCGCCGTTCGCCGTGGCTGCAGTCGTGCTCGTGGTCGCCCATGGACGGACGCTCGAGCCGCTGATCTTTCGCGGGCCGATCCTCCAGTTCCTGGTCTTCGGCGCTGTCGCCGCACGTCTCGGCTACACCATGAACGGCCTCGCCCGGCCGCTGGTCGCCCTTCCGCTGGGCTATCTCCTGTCGGTCGCGAGTCTCGCTGCCGCCGGCCAGCCAGTCAGCCCACTGCTCCACGCGCTCAGCCTTCCCGCGCTTGCGCTGCGCGCGGGCGTGTCCTTCCTGCTGCTCGCCTTCACTCGTGCGCTCATGGCCGGAACCCGTTGGCTTGCCCTTCACCGCCTCGGGCGTCACGCCTATCTGGCCTATCTCATGCACGCTCCCCTTTTCGGCATTTTCTGGGTTTTCTGGCGCAGCCTGGTCGGGGGGCCATCCGACTCTTCCTATGTGATCTTCTTCCTCGCGGGACCTGTTGTCGCCTTCGCTGCCGCCGTGCCCGTCGGCCTCTTGCTCGACCGGGCGCCGCGGGCGGTGCAAATCGCGCTGAGGGGACGCATTGTCTGGCCCGCTCCGCCAAAACCCGCGGATTGATTGCCGGGCCAGCGCCGCGATGCTATGGGGGCGCAAACGCAATTTGCAGGAGAACGTCGGATGCCGAAGGATTCGACCGATTACATCGTCAAGGATATCGCGCTGGCCGATTTTGGCCGCAAGGAACTGGACATCGCCGAAACCGAGATGCCGGGGCTCATGGCCCTGCGCGAGGAGTTCGGGGCGAAGCAGCCGCTGAAGGGCGCCCGCATCGCCGGGAGCCTGCACATGACGGTGCAGACCGCGGTGCTCATCGAGACGCTGAAGGCGCTGGGCGCTGACGTGCGCTGGGCCTCGTGCAACATATTCTCCACCCAGGACCACGCCGCGGCAGCCATCGCCGCCGGCGGCACCCCCGTCTTCGCCATCAAGGGCGAGACGCTGGAGGATTACTGGGCCTATACCGACATGATATTCCGCTTCCCGGAGGGAACGGCCAACATGATCCTCGACGATGGCGGGGACGCGACCCTCTACATCCTTCTCGGCGCACGGGTGGAGAATGGCGAGAAGGACCTGATCGCCGTGCCGACGTCGGAGGAGGAGATCTGCCTCTTCAACCAGATCAGGAAGCGCATGGCCGAAACGCCAGGCTGGTTCACCAGGCAGCGCGACGCGATCAAGGGCGTGTCCGAGGAGACGACGACCGGCGTTCACCGGCTTTACGATCTGCACAGGAAGGGGCTCCTTCCCTTCCCGGCGATCAACGTGAACGACAGCGTCACCAAATCGAAGTTCGACAACAAGTATGGCTGCAAGGAAAGCCTCGTCGACGGCATCCGCCGCGCGACCGATACGATGATGGCCGGCAAGGTCGCCGTGGTCTGCGGCTATGGTGATGTCGGCAAGGGCTCTGCCGCCTCTCTCCGCGGGGCGGGTGCCCGCGTGAAGGTGACGGAGATCGACCCGATCTGCGCCCTTCAGGCCGCGATGGACGGATACGAGGTTGTCCTGCTGGAAGACGTGGTGGGCAGCGCCGACATCTTCATCACCACCACCGGAAACAAGGACGTCATCCGCATCGAGCACATGCGCGCGATGAAGGACATGGCGATCGTCGGCAACATCGGCCACTTCGACAACGAGATCCAGGTCGCTGCACTCAGGAACCACAAGTGGACCAACATCAAGGACCAGGTCGACATGATCGAGATGCCCTCGGGCAACCGGATCATTCTGCTGTCTGAGGGCCGCCTCCTGAACCTCGGCAACGCCACGGGTCATCCGTCCTTCGTCATGTCGGCCTCGTTCACCAATCAGGTGCTGGCCCAGATCGAGCTCTGGACCAAGGGCAAGGACTACGGTGCCGGAGTCTACATCCTGCCCAAGCACCTCGACGAGAAGGTGGCGCGCCTCCACCTGAGGAAGATCGGCGTGCGGTTGACCGAACTGCGCCCTGACCAGGCGGACTACATCGGCGTGACGGTTGCGGGCCCCTACAAGTCCGACCACTACCGCTATTGACCTGGAGAGGGAGGCCCGGACAGGGCTTCCCTTGCATTTCCCGTACGCCTGACGCGCTGGATGCGCGGATTCCCGGCTTTTTCCCATTATCATGACGCGGGAATAGGAGTTTTCCTTTGCCCGCCGGGTCAATCCGACCTAACTTTTTCCCGCCTTGGGCGCGACACGGCAGGTCTGGACACTTTGTAGAGGGATAGTAGGAGCTTCACATGGGCAAGAGAGACGAACTGATCGCCAAATATGCCGACGATCTGAAGAACAAGTGCGGCATGACGCCGGACATGGCGCTGCTGACGAAAGTGACGATCGGCTGCGGTCCGTCGATCTACGATGCGGACTCCGCGACCGTGGCTGCTAGCCAGGCGACCGAACTCGAGACGGTCAAGAAGAACTTCCTCATGAAGAAGCTCGGCCTGAAGGACGGGCCGCAACTCATGGATGCGATCAACTCGGTGATCGAGACCTATGGCAAGTCGGAACGCAACAAGTACCGTGCCGTGGTCTACTACATGCTTGTGAAGCACTTCGGCAAGGAAGCGGTCTACAAGTGAGGCTGCGCCTCCGCTCGGACCGCGCCTTGCGGGGTTCGAGCGGTCCGGTTAACGGGGCGTTACCGCAAAACACTGATTTTAAAGGGAATTGTCGCAAGACACGACTTGCGCGACTCTGCGGCGATGTCTAGATTGACCGCAACAGGCCAGGATGGCCGAGACCTTTTCAGTTTCACGTGTGGTGCGAAGGGAGCACGTGGGGTGGCGAAGGGTCCCGGTTGGGTGGCCGGGACCCTTTGTTTTTTCAAAACAAGGTCAGCACCGCGCCGATAATCGCCGAGCCGGCCACGGCGTATCCGCCGTCGATCAGCGTCAGCCGGAAGGGCCGCATCGCATAGGCGTTGTTGATCATGATCCAGGGGGCGATGAAGAAAAGCCCGATTCCGAGACCGGAGACGATGCCCGCGCCGAATGTCTCGACACCTCCCTTCGAGAGGATGTGCCGCATCATCCCGGCGACAAGCAGCATCGCGATGGCCGAGAGAACGAAGGGCATCGGGTTGGTCCCTCCGGCAGGTCGCCCGTTCGCGTCGACCGGTACGCCGGACGCCTCGATCCAGGGTTTCGACAGGACCATGTAGTACCCGGCCCCGAATATCCAGGCCGCCGCAGCCGCGGCGATTACAGTCAGAAGTCCCATGTTTCCCTCGCGCGTTGATGGTGCGTCCATCATGCCCGGGCGGGAGCCATGGGTCTACAACCCGCCAAGCGCGCAGATCACCTTCCACTCAGCCTCGGTCACCGGCTGCACCGAAAGCCGGGTGTTGGTGACCAGCACCATCCCGGCCAGCCGCGGGTCAGCCTTCGCCTCGTCCAGAGTCACCGGGCGGGGCAGGGACTTCACGGCGCGGATGTCCACGCAATCCCAGCGCGGGTCGTCGCTGGTGCTGTCGGGGTGGCTCTCCGCGCAAACCTCGACGATGCCGACGATCTCCTTGCCGACGTTGGAGTGATAGAAGAACCCGAGATCGCCGACCTTCATCGCCCGCATGTTGTTGCGCGCCTGATAATTGCGCACGCCGTGCCATTCCTCGCCTTGCGCACCCTTCGCGACCTGCTGCGCCCAGCTCCAGGTGTCGGGCTCGGACTTGAAAAGCCAGTAGGCCATCAGCCGATCACCTTCTTCCATTCGATCACGCTCACGTTCTCAAACAGCCCTGCCGCCTTGTAGGGGTCACCTGCCGCCCAGGCATTTGCCGAACCGAGGCTGTCGGTCTCCAGAACGATCAAGGAGCCGCACATCTGGCCATCCTCGATGAAGGGCCCGGCCATCCTCACGATCCCGGTCGCCTCGATATAGGCCAGATGCGCCGCGCGAGTGTCGAGACGGGTCTGCAGATGCCCGGGCTTGTCGCGGCAGATGACGGCGTAGAGCATGATCTATTCCTTCTTGAGCGGGCGGGAGAGGAGGGCAGACATCGCCTCTTCGACAGAAATCCTGCGACTGACGAGTGCGGCAACCATGGTGGAGACCGGCATGTCTATTCCGCGCGATCTGGCAATGACGCTGACCGCTTCCGATGTGGCGGCACCTTCCACCGTGACCTCGGGATCGAAATCCTCGCCAGCACCGAGCGCATGGCCGAAGCGGAAGTTGCGTGACTGGAGCGATGTGCATGTCAGGACAAGGTCACCAAGGCCGGAAAGACCCGCGAGCGTGTCGGACCGCGCTCCCATCGCCTGCGCGAGACGGTTCATCTCGGCGAATCCGCGGGTCATCAGGGCAGCCCGTGCGCTGTCGCCAAGCCCTGCTCCCATGACCACGCCCGCTGCAATCGCGATGACATTCTTGAGCGCCCCGCCCAGCTCCGCGCCGAGCGTGTCGGTCGTGCGATAGAGCCGCAGGACCGGGGTCGAAAGCGTGTCCTGAAGCATGGCCCCGGCCCCGTCGTCGCGGCAGGCGAGCGTCAGTGCGGTCGGCAAGCCCTTCGCGATGTCCGCGGCAAAGCTCGGCCCTGTCAGGACCGCAGGGGTCGCTCCCGGGCAGGCGTCGGCAAGGATCGCCGTCGGTCCTCGCCCCGTGGCGATGTCGATTCCCTTCGCGCAGGCGACGAGCGCCTTCCCGTCCAGCTCGTGCGCGACCGCCGCAAGTAACCCCGCCATCTGCTGCATCGGCACCGCAACGAGAAGGATTCCCGCGCTGCGAAAATCGCCGATTTCGGCCGAGATAGACACGCTTTCTGGCAACGCTACGCCGGCAAGCCGCTTTGCGTTCTGTCGTGTCCGGCGCATCTCGGCCGCATGATCTCGCCCGCGCGTCCAGAGCCCGACCTCCGTCCCGGTCCGCGCCAGCGTCAGCGCCATTGCCGTGCCGAAAGCCCCGGCGCCCAGAACCGCGACTCTCACGCCTTTGCCCCCTTCTTGCCACTGCCGATCAGCGCCGGTTGCGCGATGTCGAGCGGCCAACGCGGTCGCGCCACGAGATCCAGCCCGTCACGATGCCCAAGGCTGAATCGCTCGATCCCCGCCCAGGCGATCATCGCGGCATTGTCGGTGCAAAGCGCCAGCGGAGGGGCGACGAAGCGCGCTCCGGCGCGGGTCGCCACGCCCTCCAGCCGCGCTCGGATTCTCGCGTTTGCGGCCACGCCCCCGGCGACGGCAAGGGTCGGAATCTTTGGACCGGTCGAGAGGTATTCGTCGAGTGCCCTCCGGGTCTTCTCGGCCAGCACGTCGGCGACGGCGGCCTGGAATCCGGCACAGAGGTCCGCACGATCCTCGCCGGTAAGACCGCCCTTTTCCGCCACGATCCCGTCGCGCGCCCTGAGAAGCGCGGTCTTGAGCCCCGAGAACGACAGGTCGCAGCCGGGCCGGTCCAGCAAAGGCCGCGGAAACACGAAGCGCGCGGGATCACCGGTGCGGGCCTCGGCCTCAACGGCCGGGCCGCCGGGCTGTGGCAGGCCGAGCAGCTTTGCCGTCTTGTCAAATGCCTCCCCCGGCGCGTCGTCGATCGTCCCGCCCAGCCGTCCGAACCGCTCGGCGCCCTCGACAATCAGGAACTGGCAATGGCCGCCCGAAACAAGAAGCATGAGATAGGGGAACGCGATGCCGTGCGTCAGCCGGGGGGTCAGCGCGTGCCCGGCGAGGTGGTTGATGCCGAGAAGCGGAAGTCCGGTCGCCGCAGCCATTCCCTTGGCGCACATCACGCCGGCAAGTACACCGCCTATGAGGCCCGGCCCGGCGGTGACCGCAATGCCGTTGACATCGCAGAGCGCGATTCCTGCCTTCGCCAGAGCCTCCTCGACGCAGAGGTCAACCTTCTCCACATGGGCGCGGGCGGCGATTTCCGGGACCACGCCGCCGAACGCAGCATGCAGATCGTTCTGCCCGGCAACCACCGAGGACAGGATCGCGCTCTTGCCTCCAGACAGCCGGACGACCGCCGCAGCGGTATCGTCGCAGCTCGACTCGAGCCCGAGGAGGGTGATCGTCTCATCGTCCATGGCGCCGCCGGTTGCCCTGACCCTCCGGGGCAGGTAACACCGGGGAGGCCATCGCACAATCCCGAGGGGGCCGTGAAACCTGCTCGTCCGATCCTGTTCCTGACCCGCCCGGAGGCGCAGTCGCGCCGCTTCGCAGACGAGTTTCGGGCCCGCTTCGGCGCTGATTGGACGGTCGTCATCGCGCCCCTGACGGAAATCGTCCTTCTTGATCCCTCACTTCCCAGCGATGCTCCCAAGCACGTCATCTTCACGTCGGAGAACGCAGTAACCGCTTTCGCACAGCTGTCGACCGACCGGACCACCCTTGCCTGGTGCGTCGGAACGCGGACGCAGGCAGCAGCTCGGGCGGCGGGCTTCGAGACCCGGCTCGGCCCCGGCGACGGTGCGGGGCTCGCGGAGGCGATCGCCGCCGACCGGTCTGTGAGGCGAATTCTCTACCCACGTCCCGTGCATGCCGCCGGCGACATCCCCGGTGCGTTGAAATCGGCAGGAATAGAGACGATCCCGGTAGTCGTCTACGATCAGCGCGAGCAGCCACTTTCCGACACCGCACGCGCCGTGCTCGGCGGCCCGGTACCGGTGTTGCTGCCGCTCTTCTCCCCGCGGTCGGCGCAGCTTGCCGCGAACGCGGCCCGCGCGGCCGCCGCGCCTTTGCTCATCGCCGCGATCAGCCCGAACGCGGCCGAGGCGGTGCGCGGAGTTCCCGCCCGCCGGATCGTGACGGCCGCGCGGCCCGACGGCGAAGCCATGCTCGACGCGCTCGGTGCGCTTATTGCCGCAGCGAAGACGGGTTGAGCCCGCGCGCCCCGCTGACTAAGTTTCGCGTAAGGCTGGCATGGGCGAGTCCGGTCCCGCGATTTCTGCGAAAGGATTCTCTGATGGCAAGGGCGCGGAAGGGCGAAGGCAAGGCCGAGACGGAAGCCCCGGAAGCGCTGGCGAGCGAAGCGGCCAGCGAAGATGCGCTGGATCCCGGCGCCCGGGAAGAAGCGTCGGTCACAGCGCCCGAGGACGCCGAGCCTACCGGGTGGGATACCTCGGCACCCGAGGCTAAGCCCGAAGAAGAGCCATCCCACCAAGCTCCGCCGCAGTCGGAATCCTCGCGTCCGCGTCGCGGCGGGCTTCTTCCGCTGGTCCTTGGTGGCGCCATCGCGGCGGGCCTCGGCTTCGGGACTGCCCTCTACGTCCTGCCCCGATACTGGGTGCCGGAGGCACCGACCGCTGAACTTGATGCCCTCAAGAACAGCATTGCCGAACAGGCGGCGCGGATCGACAGCCTTTCGACGTTGATCGAGGCGGCGAATTCGGACGCAAAGGTGGCGGACCTTTCCGCCGCTGTCGCGGCACTCGACGCGAAGTCGGCATCCGGCCTCGCTGACTTCGGCGACATGGTCGCCGGGCTCGATTCGCGTGTGGCTTCCGCGGCGACCCGACTCGATGACGTGGAAGCGCGAATTTCCGCGCTCGAGAAACGCCCCGTCGCGGGCGGGGCGGCCTCGGCCACGGCGCTGGAGGCCTTCGGGCGGGAGATGGACACTCTCAGGGCCCAGATGGCGGCTCAGAATTCCGCGCTTTCCGAGGCGCGGGCGACGCTCGCCGAGGAGGCGAATCGTGCGGTCGAGAGCGTCAGGGCCGCCGCAGCCGAGGCCGCGCGGATACGGACGGAGTCCGAGGCGGCGGCGCGGCGGGCAACCGCGCGTGCCGCGCTCGACCGTATCGACGCGGCGCTGATGGCCGGCGGAGCCCTCGACCCGGCGCTTGCCGATCTGCGCGACGCGGGCGTTGCCATTCCGCCGCCTCTCGCCGAGCAGGGCCAGGGCGTGCCGACGCTGGAGGCGCTCCGCACGGCGTTCCCGGATGCTGCGCGTGACGCTCTCGCCGCCTCGCTGAAGGAGACCGCGGCCGGCGACACCTGGGAGCGACTCCTCGCCTTCCTGCGCACACAGTCGGGGGCCCGCTCTCTCACCCCGCGCGAGGGAACCGACCCGGATGCGATCCTTTCCCGCGCCGAGGCGGCATTGGCCGCCGGGGACCTCGCCGGGTCGATCAGTGAAATCGGCGGCCTGCCCGCCGAGGGCCAGGCGCGCATGACGGAGTGGGTAGCACTCGCCAGTCGCCGCATTTCCGCAACCGAAGCCGCCGCCGCCCTTGCGGCCGAATTGCAGTGAGGCTGGCATGATCTGGTCCTTCATCAAGGTCGTCCTTTTCGTCGCGATCGTGGCCGGTCTGACGCTTGGCGCCAGCTACCTCGCCGAGACCGGCAGCGGCGTTCGCATCTCGGTTGCCGATATGGAATTCAGTCTTGGCCCGGTTCAGATGGTCGTCGCCGTGCTCGTGGCATTGCTGGTCCTCTGGCTGGTGATGAAGCTCGCCGGTCTCATCGTCGCGACACTGCGGTTTCTCAATGGCGACGAAACCGCGCTCAGCCGGTACTTCGACCGCAACCGCGAACGGAAAGGGTTTCAGGCGCTTGCCGATGGGTTGATGGCGATCGCGTCGGGCGAGGGGAAGGTGGCGCTTGCCCAGGCCGCGAAAGCCGAACGCTACCTCGGCCGGCCAGAGCTGACGAACCTGATAGCGGCCCAGGCCGCAGAAGTGGCGGGGGATTCGAAGCGGGCAACCGAGGTCTACAAGCGGCTCCTTGCCGGCGATCGTACCCGTTTCGTGGGCGTTCGGGGGCTGTTGCGCCAGAAGCTTGCCGAAGGTGATACGGAAACCGCGCTGAAACTTGCCGAGAAGGCTTATGCCCTGAAGCCCCGGCACCAGGACGTGCAGGACACGCTCCTGAAGCTGCAGGCCGAAAAGGGCGACTGGAAGGGCGCACGGCAGGTGCTCGGTACGAAACACAGGCAGGGCCTTCTGCCGCGGGACGTGTTCAGGCGGCGGGATGCGGTCCTGGCGCTGCAGGAGGCGAAAGAGGTCTTTTCGGACGATGCGCCCATCGAGGTGCGCGAGGCCGCAATCGTGGCGAACAAGCAGTCGCCCGATCTCATTCCGGCCGCGGTTCTGGCAGCCAAGGGCTACGTGCAGTCCGGCAAACCGAAGTACGCCGCCCGGGTCCTCAAGAAGGCTTGGGAGGCGCAGCCCCACCCTGACCTGGCGGCTGCCTTTGCGGCAATCGTGCCGGACGAGACGCCGACCGCACGGCTGAAGCGCTTCGAGGCCCTTCTTTCGTCCAATCCGAATCACGAGGAGTCGCGGTTGCTCAGGGCCGAGCTCCGGATCGCCGCCGAGGATTTCCCCGCCGCCCGCCGCGCGCTGGGCGACATCGCCGAGACGCATCCGACGGCGCGCAGCCTGACGATAATGGCCGCCATAGCCCGCGGGGAGGGGGAGGATGATGCTGTCGTCCGCGGCTGGCTGACCCGCGCGTTGACCGCGAGCCGCGGCCCGCAGTGGGTCTGCGACAAGTGCCACAACATCCAGTCCGACTGGACGCCCACTTGCGACAACTGCGGCAGCTTCGACACGCTGAGCTGGCGCGAACCGCCGCACGCCGCCGCTCCGATGGCGAACGGTGCCGACATGCTGCCCCTGATCGTCGGCCGCCCGGCCAGCGACCCTCAGAAGGGCGAAGGCGACTATGGATCGACCGCTGACGAGGGATCCGAGAAGCTCGTCATTCTCGATGAGGAAGTCGGCCAGCGGTCATGATTTTGGGGCTACACACCCGTCCCCGATGATGCTATCAGCCCGCCACTCGCGCCCGGTCCGGCGCGAGCCAGAGAAGTGCCGGTGTAGCTCAGCTGGTAGAGCACGTCATTCGTAATGATGGGGTCGGGGGTTCGAGTCCCTTCACCGGCACCACTTCTCGCTTGGAACAACTCCGAAGCCAGTTGCCGCACCACTCCTCGGCGGATCGGGATACAAGGGCACAAGAACGCCAGGGTCTTTGGTCGGGTCCGGTATCTTCCATCCGGCCCGATTCTGCATGGTCCTGTTTTTCGCGGGCAACCTGCCGATCATGTGCCGACGGATGCTCCGATCCCGCGAGGCAGCGCGATCGACTTCGGTTCCTGCGGTCTGAAGGCTTCGGGGGGGCGTCAGATCTGCAACGCGACCTTTCGCCCCTCGTGGAACGCGTAAGGTCCCTGACGGGGGGCAGCGCAGTCGCCGATACGGTGGACGGTCTTGTCTCCGAAGCTTTCCGGAAACGGATCGAACGCGATGTTCGTCGTCGCCATCACGAGTGCCGATGCGGGGATCGTCTCCTCCTTGCCGGTCAGCAGGCTGCGGACGCTCGCACCGTTGCCGTGCCAGCGGCTGATGACATGTTCGGTGACGAATCGTGCGCCGAGCCGCGCGAGCCGTGCGCGTGCGGGGCCGTCGGCGGAGGTGCGCGCGATCTCCTTGCCGACGTATGGGTCGGGGGTGACGATCACAACGCGCCTGCCCTGTTCGGCAAGCGCCCAGGCCGTACCGACGCCGCGCCAGTTGCCGCCCTCGTCAAGCACGATCACGGTGTCGCCCAGCTTCGCCTCGCGCCGCATGACCTCCTCGGGTGTCCAGACCCCGCCGTTGTCGAGCCCGGGCAGTGCCCCTGCCGAGGGGAGCCAGCGCTGCCGCGCCTCCGGGTCCGGGAGCGAACCCGTTGCGACGATCACGACCTCGGCCGGATGGGCGGCGATGTCGTCCGCCTCCAGAAATGTGTTGAGCCGCAGGGTCACACCGAGCTTCGCGAACTGTCGCTCGTACCAGTCCAGAAGATCGAGTATCTGCGCCCGCCGCGGCTGCATGCCCGCAAGCCTGAACTGCCCGCCGACCTGCGGCGCGGCCTCGGCGATCTCGACCCGGTGCCCCCGTTCGGCCGCTGCCCGCGCGGCCTCCAGCCCGGCCGGGCCCGCGCCGACGACGAGCACCGATTTCGGCGCGTCAGTCTTGGTGAAACGGTCGCCGCCCCATTCCCATTCGCGGCCTGCGCTCGGATTGATCAGGCAGGAAATCCAGTAATCGCGCGACCGCCGCCCCCAGCACATCTGGTTGCACGAAATGCAGCCACGCACGTCCTCGGCCCGGCCCTCCATGGTCTTGCGTGCCAGATGCGGGTCGGCGATCTGCCCGCGCACGATCGAGACGAGGTCCGCCTGGCCGGAGGCGATGATCGCCTCGGCGTTCTCCGGCGTGCGCACATGCGCCTCGGATGTCACCTTCGCGTGCCTCACCACGCCCTTGATCTGCTCGGTGACCGGGGCCGTCAGCTTCTCGGCGAAAAGGAACGTCGGCATCAACCGCTCGAAGTCGAGGTATCCGCCGTGCCCGCAGGTGACGTAATCGACGTGGCCGGTGGCGTCGTGGAGGGCGACGATCTCCAGCAGGCTTTCGACCGAAAGCGTAACGTCATGGGCATCCGAGGTCGATACGGCGAGACCGATGATGAAGTCCTCGCCGCATTCGCGGCGAATCCGCTCGATGATGCTGCGGGAGAACCGCGTGCGGTTCATCAGGCTGCCGCCCCACTGGTCGTCTCGGGTATTCGACCAGGGCGTCCAGAACTGGTCGAGGAGCGAATGGTAGGCCGCCCAGACCTCCACGCCCTGAAAGCCCGCCCTCCGGCAACGCACGGCAGCGGCTACATGAGCCTCGATCAGTACTTCAATCTCGGCCTCGGTCATGCGGTGGGAGCCGTCGCTGTCATGGTAGCTTGCATGACCCGAGGGCGACCAGTGCGGCGCAAAGCTGAGGTCGGAATCGCCGTGCGCACCGACGTGATACAGCTGCTGCAGGATGACCGCCCCGGCTTCCTTCACCGGTTCGGTGACCCGTCGGAAATGCGGGATGATCTCGTCGGTCGAATGCAGGAAGTTGCCGCGTGTCAGTACGCCAGTCCGGTGCACCGGCATCGGCTCCGCGACGATCATCGCGGCCCCGCCGAGCGCACGTTCCAGAAGGTAGGCGGCGGTGCGTGGGCCGGGAAGTCCCATGTCGGACATGTTGTTGGTATGCGCGCCGAAGACGATCCGGTTCCTTAGCGTCTGGCCACGGAGTTCGATTGGCGAAAGCAGGTTGCGGTGCTGTGTCATGCAGTCTCCAGGGTTCCTGCGTCCAGACTAGTCGGCAGGAGGGGCCAGTCGCACGGTTTGGCGACATCGAGCTGCGTTCCAGCGTCACGCCCCGAAGCGAGCCGCAAACGGTTCGCGCGCTCAGGTCCGCCTGAGGACGAAAAGCGCTCCGGTCGCGGCAAGTCCGATCGCGGCAGTAAGCCAGATCGCCGATAGACCCCATGCAGAAAGAGCCGCGCCAAAAACCAGCGGTGCCGCTGCCTGAAGGGCGCGCGCCGGGGCATTGAGCCAGCCGAGCCGCTGGCCATATCCCGCGGCGCCGAAGAGTGCGAGCGGCAGTGTGCCCTTCGCGATTGTCAGGATCCCGTTGCCCGCCCCGTGGAGGAGCGCAAAGGCATAGGCGGCGGGTCCGCCAAATACGACCAGCACCACCGCGGCCAGTGGATGCGTTGCCGCGGCAAGGCGCGCCGAGACGAGCGGGTGAAATCGGCCGAGAAGCCCGAACTCCAGGAGCCGCGCCGCGACCTGCGCAGGACCGATGAGCGCGCCGGCGGCAATCGCCGCGGCAGTGCTTGCCCCTGCGGCCTGCAGGAGACCCGGCAGGTGCGCGGCCATGGCCGTTGACGTGAACCAGGTGGCCGCGAAAACGAAGGC
>WBZL01000663.1_pt1 | contig 38439 bp, 36 predicted proteins | sample 5204291 | NCBI WGS metagenome assembly WBZL01 (sample SAMN12344345, study PRJNA552823) | activated sludge metagenome | biome: Activated sludge suspended growth; feature: Nitrification reactor; material: Wastewater; isolation source: activated sludge from nitrification reactor of wastewater... | reverse complement strand
CCTTGGCCTTCTCGATGAGGGTGAGGACGTCGCCCATGCCGAGGATGCGCCCGGCGAGGCGGTCGGGGTGGAAGAGGTCGAACTCGTCGAGCTTCTCGCCCGTGGACGCGAAGGCGATGGGCTTGCCCACCACCTCCTTCACCGACAGGGCGGCGCCGCCGCGGGCGTCGCCGTCGAGCTTGGTGAGGATCACGCCGTCGAGGGCCAACGTGGCGTGGAAGTTCTCGGCGACGGTCACGGCGTCCTGGCCGGTCATGGCATCGACCACGAGGAACGTGTAGTGCGGGTTGGTGGCCTCGGAGATCTGGCGCACCTGCTCCATGAGCTCGGCGTCGATGGCGAGGCGGCCGGCGGTGTCGACGATGACCACGTCACGACCGAGCCGCTTGGCCTCCTGCAGGCACCCGAGGGCCACGTCGACGGGGTTGCCGGCACCGGAGGCCACCACGTCGTCGGGGGCCGAGTAGACCGGCACGTCGACCTGGCGGGCCAGGGTGCGGAGCTGCTCCACCGCGGCCGGACGCTGGAGGTCGGCACCCACCAGCATCGGATTGCGGCCCTGGGCCTTGAACCAGCGGGCGAGCTTGGCCGACGTGGTGGTCTTGCCCGAGCCCTGGAGGCCGGCCATGAGGATCACCGTGGGCGGCTTGGCCGCGAAGGTGATCCGGATCGTCTCACCGCCGAGGGTGGCGATGAGCTCCTGGTGGACGATGTCGATGACCTGCTGGGCCGGGTTGAGGGCCTCGTGCAGATCGGCGCCGATGGCCCGCTCGCGGATGCGGGCCACGAGGCCCTTGACCACGGTGAAGTTGACGTCGGCCTCGAGGAGCGCGAGACGGATCTCGCGCAGGACCTCGTCGACATCGGCCTCGCTCAGGCGGCCCTTGCCGCGGAGCTTCTTGAAGATTCCGTCGAAACGATCTGACAGTGACTCGAACATGGCTCGGCGATGCTACCGGACCGGCCCCGCCCGCTCCCCCGCCCGCCCGGGCGCCACACCGGCGCACCCTGGCGGACCCCAGGGGTCAGGGCGCGAAGCCGGCGCCCTCGGGCACGGAGGACGGAGCCTGGAGCCGGGCCTTGAGCTTGGCCCGCAGCCGTGCGCCCGACGTGGGGGCGATCAACAGCCCGATGGCCACGCCCACCGCCAGCAGGAGCGCGCCACGCACGCCGGCCAGCTTGACGAAGGTGCGGGTGGCCTTGAAGGGGAACAACAGGATCTTGAGCACGGCGTCTCCTCGACGGTGGGTGGACCGGGTCCCGGGGTGGCCCGACCGTACGCGACGGCGGGGCGCGCCGTCGTCAGCGACCTCAGACCGCCAGCAGGCCCTCGACGAACTCGTCGGGATCGAAGTCGACGAGGTCGTCGGCCGTCTCACCCAGGCCCACCAACTTGACGGGGATGCCGAGCTCCTGGTGGATGGCGAAGACGATGCCGCCCTTGGCCGAGCCGTCGAGCTTGGTGAGCACGACACCGGTGACCTCGGTGGCCTCGGTGAACTGACGGGCCTGCACCAGGCCGTTCTGGCCGGTGGTGGCGTCGATCACGAGCAGGACCTCGGTGACGTGGCCCGGGTCCTTGTCGGCCACCCGGCGCACCTTGCGCAGCTCCTCCATGAGGTTGGTCTTGGTGTGGAGCCGGCCCGCGGTGTCGGCGAGCACCAGGTCGGCGTGGCGGGCGGCGGCCGACTCGATGGCGTCGAAGATGATGGCGCTGGGGTCGGCGCCCTCGGCGCCCCGCACGAGGTCGGCGCCGGCACGACCCGCCCACGTCTCGAGCTGCTCGGCGGCCGCGGCCCGGAAGGTGTCGCCCGCGGCCATCACCACCTGGTGGCCGTCGCCCACCAGGCGCTTGCCGAGCTTGCCGATCGTGGTGGTCTTGCCCACTCCGTTGACGCCCACGAACAACCACACGTTGGTGCGGCCGTCGTCGAGGCGAAGGGCCCGGTCGGAGACCTGGAGCTGGGCCTTCATCTCGGTCTTGAGCGCCTCCACCAGCTGTTCGCCGGTCTCCAGCCCCTCGTCCTTCACCCGGGCCCGCAGCTGGTCGAGCAGCTCGGTGGTGGGGCCCACCCCGAGGTCGGCCCGGATCAGAGCCTCCTCGAGCTCGTCCCACGTCTCCTCGTCGATGCGAGTCCGGCCGAGGAAGCCGGCGAAGGTGGACCGGGCCTTGGCCAGCCGGTCGCGGAGCGACGGCTTGCGGACGGGCGCGACGACCTCGGGCTCGACGACCTCGGGCTCGAGCACCTCGGGCTCGAGCACCTCCGGCTCGGTGACCGGTGGGCGTTCCTCGACCACCACCCCGCCTTCTGGGCGTGGTGGGGCCAGCACGCCCCCGCGCGACGGCGGTTCGAGGTCTGGTCCGCGCCGTCCGGTGGTGCGGTTGACGACGTAGAAGGTCCCGGCGATGAGAGCGACGGCCAGGACCGCGAGGATGACGAGGATGGGCTCCATGAGGGGTCGGAGCCTACCGGCCGCACCCGACGGGCCCGCAGGCCGCCACCAGGCGGCGAGGGTTCATCGGGTCAGTACGGGGACTCGTCGAGGGTGACCGTCACGGTCACCTCGTCGCCGTCGCGCAGGACGGTGAGCTCCACCTCGTCGCCGGGGACGTGGGTGGTGACCGCCGCCACCAGGTCGATGGCGCTGCCGATCGACCGACCGTCGAAGGCCACGACGAGGTCGCCCACCTCGAGGCCCGCGGAGGCGGCGGGGGCGCCCGACTCCACCCGCTGGATCTCGGCTCCGGCGACCGACCCGGTGGCGTCGGCGCTGCTCACCCCGAGGTAGCCGCTCACCGTCGACGTACCGGCCACGAGCCGGTCGGCGACGGCCTTGGCGATGTCGATCGGCACCGCGAACCCGACCCCCACGTTGCCGCTCGAACTGGCGTCGGCCGTGATGATCGACGAGTTGATGCCGATCACCCGCCCGTTCCGGTCGGCCAAGGCCCCGCCCGAGTTGCCGCTGTTGATCGGCGCATCGGTCTGGATGGCCGGGATGGCCCGGGTGACGCCGTCGGAGCCGCTGGTCTCGGTCGACCGACCCACGGCGCTCACGATGCCGGCGGTGACGGTCTGGTCGAGGCCGAACGGACTACCGATGGCCACCGCGGTCTGACCCACCTGGAGGTCGACACCGAGGGCGAGCGTGGCCACCGCGAGGTCGTCGACCCCTGTCACCCGGATGACGCCGACGTCGGTGCTGGAGTCGGTTCCCACCACCGTGCCGCTGGCGCGGTTGCCGTTGGCGAAGCGGACGGTGACCGAGCTCGCCCCCTCGACCACGTGGGCGGCCGTCATGATGAGCCCATCGGCGTCGTAGACGAAGCCTGATCCCAGCCCCGTGTCGGTCTCGATCTGCACCACGGCGGGCGCCAGCACGGCGGCGACGGCCGCCACCGGCTCCTCGGCGTCGCCGGCCACGGTGACGCCGGTGGGGCTCACGGTCGCCGTCTCGCCGGTTCCGGCGGGCGCCAGCCTGGCGCTGCCGCCCGTGTCGTCGACCAGGTTGGCCCCGACGGCCACGCCCCCCGCACCCGCCGCGAACACCGCGAAGGCCACCAGGGCCGAGCGCACGGCGCGACCCGTCCCGCCCCCGCCGCCCCGGGAAGGGAGAGGACCCGGAGCGACGGAGGGCGGGGCGGGTGGGGTCCCGGCCGGACCGGTCGACCACGAGGGCGGACCGGCCACCGGTGGGATGGATGCACCGGGCGGGCCCCACAGCGGCGGGCTGTCGACGTAGGTGGGAGGCGCCGCCGGCATCGCAGCGGGAGCGGGCGTGGCCCAGCGACCGGTGTCGCTGCCGGCCGGGCCGAGCGGGGTGGTGGTGTCGGTGTCCATGGTTGGGGTGCCTCCTGGACGACCAGGGTACGGGCAGCCCCTGAAAACTCCCGTCAAGACGCCCTTGGAATTGGCTCCGAATCGGCGGATCTCCGCCCTCAGGCCGAAGCCGTGTCGTCGGGCAGGTGGTGGGGCAGACGGAGCGTGAACGTGGACCCTCCGGCAGCAGAGTCGGTGAGGACCACCGATCCCCCGTGGTCACGGACGATCTGGTCGACGATGGCCAGGCCCAGGCCGCTGTGGCCGCCCGCGTCGCGGGAGGAGCGGTCGCCGCGCCAGAACCGCTGGAACACCCGCGCCCGCTGCTCGACCGGGATGCCCGGTCCCTCGTCGCTCACGCTCACCCACGCCGCTTCGTCGTCGGCACCACTGGCCACGGTGATGGTGGAGCCCTCGGGCGCCAGGCGGACGGCGTTGGCGAGCAGGTTGGCCACCGCCTGACGGAGCCCCACCCGGTCGCCCCAGGTGACCGTCGGCCCGGCGCCGGTGTCGACGGCCACCGCGATGGCACGCTCCCCCGCCGGGGCCCGGAACTCCTCGGCGGCCTCGGCCGCGAGCGGGCGGAGGTCGACGGGGCCCAGTTCGTGCGCCGGGGCGCCCAGCCGTCCGTACACCAGGAGGTCGTCGACCAGGTGGCTCATCCGGGCGGCGGTGCGCCGCACCACGTCGAGCGTGCGGCGCAGGTCGGCGGGGTCGGGATCGGGATCGGCGAGCGCCACGTCGAGGTTGGTGCGGATCACCGCCAGCGGGTTGCGCAGCTCGTGCGATGCCTCCTGGATGAACCGACGCTGGCCGTCGAAGGCCTCGTCGAGGCGTTCGATCATGGCGTCGAAGGTGTCGGCCAGCTCCTTCAGCTCGTCGGGTGGACCGCGGAGGTCGATCCGGCGCGACAGATCGGTGGCCTGGATGTCCCGGGCCACTGCGGTGATGCGCCCTATGGGGGCCAGCACCCGACCGGCCACGAACCAGCCCACGCCGAGGCTCGCCAGGAACAGGAGGAACAGGGAGGACGCGGAGTAGGTGCGCAGCAGGCCGAGCGCCCGCTCGTTGGCCAGCGCCTCCACGCTGCGGTACTCCGAGCGGATCTCGGTGGGCGTGAGCTCGAAGCCACCGGGTACGGCCTGCACGGTCGTCACCTGGTAGGAGCGGTACACGTGCTCCTCGTGCAGGCGTGCCGCCAGCACGGCGTAGAGCCCCGCCACCATGAAGGCGGCCAGGCCGAACAGGACGAGCGAGTAGATGGCGGTGAGGCGGAAGCGCACCGATCCGAGCCAGTCGGGGAGGGCATCGGCCACCCGCACCACGCCGCGCGCGGTGGGCGACATCGACGAGGCGTCCACCACGGGGACGATCCGACCCGCCGGGGCCGCCGGATTGGGGGGCGGCGGCCGGTGGGACAATTCGGCTGCTCCGACCGGGTGCACCCCGGGTGGGGCGGGCGGCGCCGCTACCGGACGCCGGGCGTCGGTCACGGTCGGGGGCCGGGGGCGGGGGCGGGGACGAGGAGGTCGGGGCGGAGCCGGTAACCCGCGCCGATGACGGTCTCGATCGGCGGCTCGGGATCGTCGTCCCGGGTGAGCTTGCGGCGCAGCGTGCCCACCGTGACCCGCACGGTGTTGGTGAGCGGATCGGCGTTCTCGTCCCACACGTGCTCGAGGAGGCGCTCCTGGCTGAGCACCTCGCCGGCGTGGCTCATGAAGTAGCGCAACAGCGCGAACTCCTTGGCGGTGAGGTCGACCAGTCGGCCCCGCCGGGTGACCTCGAAGCGGGCCGAGTCCAGGACCAGCTCGCCCACGGTGAGGCGGGCGCCGCTGCGTCCTGCGTCGCGTCGCAACAGGCTGCGCACCCGCGCCGACAGCTCACCGAAGTCGAAGGGCTTCACGAGGTAGTCGTCGGCACCCTCGTCGAGCCCCACCACCCGCTCACCGACGCCGTCCCGCGCCGTCAACATCAGGATCCGGGGGGCGGTCTCGTCGTCGGCGGGGGCGAGCAGCGGGTCGGTGCGCAACCGTGCCGCCAGCGCCAGGCCGTCGCCGTCGGGCAGGTTCAGGTCGAGCGTGATGAGGTCGTAGCTGGAGACCCCGAGCCGGTCGACGGCGCCGGCCACGTCGTGGGCCACGTCGACCGCGTAGCCCTCGCGACGCAACCCGACGGCGATGGCCTCCGCCAGGTCGACCTCGTCCTCCACCACCAACAAGCGCATGGCGCGACGGTACCGGCGGGACGCGAAACCCGGGCGAAACCGCGGACCCGACCCCCGTCGTGGTCACCGGGTGGGCCGCCGCCCGATCGGCGCGGTCGGACCTTTACGCTGGTCTTCGCACCGAACGGGTCCGCTGGGGCGGTCCGGCCGCACGAGGAGCTCCCATGACCCACGCCATCACGACGTCCGAGGCCGGCGAGGCCGCGGAGCGCCTCGAGCAGACGCTGTTCGAGGTCAAGCGGGTGATCGTGGGCCAGGACCGCGTGGTCGAGCGGCTGTTGGTGTGCCTCCTGGCCAAGGGCCACACGTTGCTGGAGGGCGTGCCCGGCCTGGCCAAGACCCTGGCCGCCGAGACCATCGCCCGCGTGGTGGGCGGCACCTTCGCCCGCATCCAGTTCACGCCCGACCTGCTTCCCGCCGACGTGATGGGCACCCGGATCTACCGCGCCGGTACCGAGTCGTTCGACGTGGAGCTCGGCCCGGTCTTCGCCAACTTCGTGTTGGCCGACGAGATCAACCGGGCGCCGGCCAAGGTCCAGTCCGCGCTCCTGGAGGTGATGGCGGAACGTCAGGTGTCGATCGGCGGCAAGAGCTACCCGGTGCCGCTCCCGTTCCTGGTGCTCGCTACCCAGAACCCCATCGAGCAGGAGGGCGTGTACCCCCTGCCCGAGGCCCAGCGGGACCGCTTCCTCATGAAGATCGTGGTGGGCTACCCCACCCCGGCCGAGGAGGTGGAGATCGTGCAGCGCATGGGGGTCCAGCCACCGGCGCCGCGCGAGGTGCTCAGCGTCGAGCGCCTGGCCGAGATGCAGGCCGTGGCCGACCGGGTGTTCGTGGCCCGTGAGGTGGTCGACTACGCGGTGTCGCTGGTGCTCGCCACCCGCGAACCCGAGCGGTACGGGCTGGGCGACCTGCGCGAGCTGGTCACCTACGGGGCCAGTCCCCGCGCCAGCCTCGGACTGGTCGCCGCCGGCCGGGCGCTGGCGCTCATGCGCGGTCGCACCTACGTGTTGCCCCAGGACGTGTTCGACGTGGCCCCCGACATCTTGCGCCACCGCCTGGTGCTGTCCTACGAGGCGCTGGCGCGAGACGTCGGGGTCGACGAGGTCCTCGCCCGGTTCCTGTCCACCGTGCCGGCGCCGCGGGTGGCCCCGTCGCAGGACCACTCCGCCGCCACCCTGGCCCCGGTGCCATCGCCGGTTGCTGTGCCCGCGTCCACGCCGGCGCCCGCAGGGCTGATCACCTCGGCCCCCGGCCAGCTCCCGCCGCCGCCGTCGTCGCCCTGGGCCCCGGCCGGCACCCCCGTCGACGCCACGGGCACCGACGGCCGGCCCACCCCCTGACCATGGCCGACCCCCTCAACGTGCCACCGCGCACCGTGCACACCGGGCCCGACGAGGTGCTGCGCCGACTCGACCTGGCCGTGGCGCACAAGATCGACGGGCTCCTGCACGGTGAGTACCAGGGCCTGGTCCCGGGGCACGGATCCGAGCTGGGCGAGACCCGGGCGTACGCCCCTGGCGACGACGTCAGACGCATCGACTGGAACGTGACCGCCCGCACCCGCACCCCCTACGTGCGAGACACGATCGCCGACCGGGAGCTGGAGACCTGGGCGCTGGTCGACCTCGGCCCCTCCATGGACTTCGGTACGGCGCACTGTGAGAAGCGCGACCTCGCGGTGTCGGCCGCCGCGGCCATCGGCTTCCTCACCGCCCGCACCGGCAACCGTTTCGGCGCCCTGCTCGCAACACCCGACGATGTCGAGGTCATCCCGGCCCGGGGTGGCCGCAACCACCTCATGGCCACCCTCCACCGGCTGGTCACCGCCCCGCGGGCCGAATCGGGCACGGTCGACCTGGGTGCCGCCATCCACCGCCTCGGCGCCTACGCCCGCCGCCGAGGTCTGGTCGCGGTGGTGTCGGACTTCCTCGAGGACCCCGACACCTGGGCCCAGCCTCTCCGACAGGTCGCCACCCGCCACACGGCCATCGCGGTGGAGATCATCGACCCGCGGGAGCTCTCGTTGACCGACGTCGGCCTGCTGACCATGGTCGACCCGGCGTCGGGTCGCACCCGGGAGGTGCCCACCGCGTCCCGCAAGCTCCGCGCCCGGTACGAAGCAGCGGCGGCCGAACAGCGGGCGGCCACCGCGGCGGCGATCCGGGCCTCGGGTGCCGACCACCTGGTCCTGCGCACCGACCGGGACTGGCTGCTCGACGTGGTCCGGTTCGTGGTCGACCGCAGGGCCCGCGTGCACGCGCGCCGCGCCGGCTGGGGGGCCCGCTGATGGACCCGAAGCTGGAGTTCGTGATGCCGCAACGGTTGTGGCTGCTGCTCGCCGTGGTGGCCCTCGCCGCCTCCTACATCGCCCTGCAGGCCCGGCGCAGCCGCTATGCCGTGCGGTTCACCAACCTCGCACTGCTGGACCGGGTCGCCCCCAAGCGACCGGGGTGGCGGCGCCACCTACCGGCCCTGCTGCTGCTGATCGCACTCACCGGCATGGTCGGAGCGTTCGCCCAACCGGCCCGCATGACCCGGGTGCCTCGGGAGCGGGCCACGATCATCGTGGCGATCGACACCTCGCTGTCGATGCAGGCGACCGACGTGGATCCGTCGCGCCTGGTGGCCGCCCAGGCGGCGGCGAACGAGTTCGTCGACAAGCTCCCCGCCCGACTGAACGTGGGTCTCGTCACCTTCAACGGCATCGCCAAGGTGGCGGTGCCCCCCACCCAGAACCGCGACGAGTTGCACGCCGCAATCGACCAGCTCCGCCTCGGTGAGCGGACCGCCATCGGCGAGGCGATCTACGCCTCGCTCGATGCCATCGGCGTCGACACGTCGGATCCGGGCGCCGGCGGCGACGGCACCGGCGACGACCCGGCCGACGACCCGGCCGACGACGACCCGGTGCCGGCCCGCATCGTGTTGATGAGCGACGGCTCCACCACGGTGGGCCGCCCCGACGCCCAGGCCGCCGCCGCCGCCAAGCGGGCGGGCGTGCCCGTGTCGACCATCGCCTTCGGCACCCCCTACGGCACCATCGACCTGGAGGGTCAAGAGGGCCCGATCTCGGTGGCGGTGAACCCCGAGGCGCTGGCGGCCATCGCCAACGCCACCGACGGCACCGCCTTCACGGCCGAGACCGGAGCCGAGCTCCAGCAGGTGTACGACGACATCGGGTCGTCGGTGGGCTACACCACCGAGCAGCGCGACATCACCACCACCTTCGTCGGGGTGTCGTTGGTGTTCCTGTTCGGGGCGGCCGTGCTCTCCCAGCTCTGGTTCAGCCGACTGCCCTGACGGTGCGGACCGGGTGGACCGGCACCGTCGACCCGGACCGTCACGCACGGTACTGTTACCACCACGTTCCGCGCAGACAGCTCCCAGGGGGGTCCCATGGACGCACGCACCACCACGCCGATGCGCTTGCTCGCCGCCATCGCGCTCACCCTCGGGGCCTGGTTCGTGGCCCCCGCCGTCCGGGCCGAGGCCCGACCCGCCCAGGTGGTGGTGGAGTACGGCACCACCCTGGAGGCCGGGGCCAAGGCCGCCGATCAGGGCAAGGCCGCCGGGTCCGGGGCCAAGAGCGCGGGCGACAAGATCGGCGACCTGGTCGACGACGCCAAGGCCAACACCCCGCTGTTCGTGGTCGGGATCGGTGCCGTGATGGTCACCGGCCTCTGGAAGGTCGTCAGCCGCTGACCAGCCACCACCGGGCGACCACACCCGGCGACCACGCCGTCGGCCGCCCTGTTCAGCGGCCGGTCCGACGGCCGGCTCAGCTGCCCGAGGACTTCTCGCTGACGACCTTGCTGGAGCCGCCGGGCTGCATGGTGACCCCGTAGAGGCAGTCGGCCGCCTCCATGGTGCGCTTCTGGTGGGACACGATGATCAGCTGGGCGTCGTTGCGGAACTCGTGCACCAGGCCGAGGAAGCGAGACAGGTTCACGTCGTCGAGGGCGGCTTCCACCTCGTCCATCACGTAGAAGGGGCTGGGGCGGGCCCGGAACACCGCGAACAGGTAGGCGAGCGCGGTCAGGGAGCGCTCGCCACCCGAGAGCAGGGAGAGCTTCCGCACGTTCTTGCCCGACGGACGGGCCTCCACCTCGATGCCGGTGGCCAGCAGGTCCTCGGGCTCGGTGAGCTTCAGCCGACCCTTGCCTCCCGGGAACAACATCTCGAAAAGCTGGGTGTAGTTCTGGGACACCTCGGCGAAGGCGGAGGCGAACACGCTCACGATCTCGGCGTCGATCGCCCGGATCACCTTGGAGAGGTCCCGTCGGGTGGTGCGCACGTCTTCCAGCTGGCCCTCGATGAACTGGTGGCGCTCCTGGAGCGCCTGGAACTCCTCCAGCGCCAGCGGGTTGATCGGCCCCATCAGCCGGAGGTCCCGTTCCAGTTCGCGCACCCGGGCCACGGGCGACGTGCCTTCGACCAACTCGGGCGCCGGAGCCGCCATGGCCGCCTCCGGCTCGGTGTCCAGATCTCGCCGGAGCGCCTCCACCGCGTTCTCCAGGCGGAGTCGGATCTCGGCCTCCTCGATCTCCCCCCGCTGGGAGCGCTCTCGCACCTCGCCCAGGGATCGTTCGGCCGCGGTCCGTTCGGCGCGGAGGGCATCCAGGCGTGAGGTGACCTCGCGGTTCGCCTCGGACTGCTGGCGGCGACGTTCGCGCAGGCCCACCAGTTCGGCCTCGATGCGTTCGGCTCGCTGGGCCACGTAGGCGGCCAGGGCGTCGGTGGCGGCCGCGCGACGGGACAGCTCCACCCGCCGGTGCTCGGCCTCGCGCCGTTCGACCTCGTGGCGAGAGAGCCGGCCGTCGATCTCAGCCAGTCGATGCTCCAGGCCCTGACGTTGCTGGTTGAGCCGGGCGGCCTCCACGTCGAGCTCGTTGCGACGCACCGTGAGGGCCCGGGCCCGCTCGTCGATGCGGGCCCTGGCCTCGTCCATGGCCCGACCCTGCTCGGCCACGGCGGCCTCCTCGGCCTCCAGGGCAGGTAGGCGGGCCGCCAGCTCCTCGACGCGGGCCACGTCGCGGCGGGCCCGGTCCTCCAGGTCCAGGACCTGCGTCCGCAGGCCCTCCAACTCCCCCGCGGCGTCGGCCCGGTCGCGCTCGACCCGGGCCAGCGCCTCGGTGTCGGCGCGCCGTTGCGCCGCCCGCCGCTCCAGGTCCTTGGCCAGCTGCGCCTCGGCCTGCCGGGCCTGCTGCAGGGTGGCCCGGCACGCCGACACGGCCTCGCGCGCCAGATCCGCGGCCTCCGCGGCGGTGGCGGCCCGACTCCGGGCCTCCTCGAGCGCGGCGCCGGTGGCGCCGGCACCCCCCGAACCCAGCCGCCAACCGGTGGGCCCGAAGCGGTCGCCCGATCGGGTGACCACCACGGTGCCCGGGTGGGCCAGGGCCACGTCGACGGCCTCGGCCCAGTCGCTCGCGACCACGGCGGCGCCCACCAGGGCGTCGAGCAGCTCGTCGACGCCAGGGCGGATGCCGCGGACGTGGGCCCGCACGCCCTCGCGGCCCGACGGAGGCGCAACGGCCGACCGCGCCGCGCCCAGCGCCACCACCGCTCCGGTGGCGTCTCCGGCCCGCAGCTCGGCCAGGGCCCGGCGGCCGGCATCGACCGAGGCCACCACCACCGCGGCGATGGCCTCGCCCGCCGCCGCCTCGAAGGCGTCCTCCCACCCCGGGTCCACCTGCACCACGTCGAGCAGCGTGCCCACCACACCGTCGACCGCGGCGAGCCGCTCGGCACCCGCGCGGGCCCGGGCCTGATCGAGCGCCAGCGCGAGCGCGTCGGCCCGGGCCGTCCAGGAGTGGCGTTCGGCCTCGGCCTGGCGGCCGGCCTCGTCGGCCGTTTCGAGCGCCAGCTCGGCATCACGGCGGGTGGTCTCGGCCCGGTCCAGGTCGGCCGGGGTGGGGGCCGGCCCGGCCGGGGCATCCAGCCCGGCGGACGCGGAGGCGGAGCCGGCCCCGCCGAGCCGGTCCGTGAGTCGTTCCGCCTCGGCGGCCAGTCGGGCCAGCCGCTGCTCCAGCGCGTCGAGCCGCCCCCGGCCGCGGCCGGCCTCGGCCTCGCTGCGCTCCACGCCGGCGCGGACCGCGGCCAGCTCGCCCCTGACCTCGGCGGCGGCACCGGTGACCACCGGGGCGCCGTCGGCCCACTCGCGGGTGAAGTCGTGGCGGGCCGCCACCAGGTCGGCCTCGGCACGCGCCAGATCGAGCGCACGCGGTTCGAGCTCGGCAGCCGCCGCCTCCACCCCGGCGAGGGCCTCGGTGACCCGCGCGGCCTCGGACTCGAGCGAGGCGACCACGTCCTGGTCGACCGAGACGTCGCGGTCTCGTTCGATGCCCCGACGGCGCTCGGCCAGCACGGCCTCCAGACCGTGCGCCTTCTCCCGGAGCGACTCGAAGCGCACCAGGGCGTCGCCCAGGTGATCGCCGCCGAGTGCGCCCAGCCGGGCCTCGGTGGCCATCACGTCGGTGTCGAGCTGGCGCAGCCGGGTGCGCAGCTCGCGCTCGGTTCGTTCCAGCTCCTGTTTGGAGACCTGGTTGGCCTGCAGCTTGGAGCGGAGTCGGGTGAGCTCCTGGCCCGCCAGGTGCACGCGGAGTGCGGTGAGCTCCGCCACCACGTCGCCGTGGCGCCGGGCGGCGTCGGCCTGCTTCTCCAGCGGGCGGAGCTGACGGCGCACCTCGCGCAACAGGTCCTGCAACCGGGTGAGGTTGCCCTCGGTGTTGGCCAGCCGCCGTTCGGCCTTCTCCTTGCGTCGGCGGAACTTGAGGACGCCCGCGGCCTCCTCGATGATCAGCCGTCGTTCCTCGGGTCGGGCGTTCAGGACCGCGTCGATCTGGCCCTGGCTGATGATCACGTGCTGCTGGCGGCCCACACCCGAGTCGCTCAGGAGCTCCTGGATGTCGAGCAGCCGGCACGGCACGCCGTTGATGGAGTACTCGCTGTCTCCGGAGCGGAACAGCGTGCGGGTGATCGTGACCTCGGTGAACTCGATCGGCAGCGACCCGGCGCTGTTGTCGATGGTGAGCGACACCTCGGCGCGACCCAGGGCGGGACGCTTCTGGGTGCCGGCGAAGATGACGTCGTCCATCTTCTGGGAGCGCACCGCGCTCGGGGCCTGGGCGCCGAGCACCCAGCCGATGGCGTCGACCACGTTGGACTTGCCGCTGCCGTTGGGGCCGACCACGACGGTGACGCCGGGTTCCATCACCAGGGTGGTGGCGTCGGCGAAGGACTTGAAGCCCTTGATGGAGAGCGATCTCAGGAACACGGGAACTCCGGCGGGACAGGACCGAACGGACGGCTCAGACCTGGCAGGCCTCGCACAGGTAGGCGGTTCGGCCCGCCAGCCGCACCTTGGACACCACGCCGCGGCAGCGCAGGCACGCCTGGCCGTCGCGCTCGAACACCTGGAGTTGCTCGGTCCACCCACCGGGCTTGCCCGCCAGGTCTCGGAACTGGTCGTCGGACGTGGTGACGCCGCGGTGCTTGGCCCCTTCGTGCAGGGTCTCCACCACGGCCCGGAAGAACCGCCGGATCTCCTGGGTGGACAGGGTCGAGACCTCGCGGTCGGGCCGCAGGCCCGAGGCGTGGAGGATCTCGTCGGCGTACACGGGCCCGATGCCCGACACCACGGTCCGGTCCAGCAGGAGGTTGCGGAGCTTGGCCGACCGGTGCCGCAGCATGCGTTCGCCGAACGACGTCCACGAGACGGGCTCGTCGAGCACGTCGAAGCCCAGCTCGGCCAGTGCGGGCACCGCGGTGGCCAGCTCGTCGTAGGCGACCACGAACGCCTCGGCCTTGCCGGTGGTGTCGAGGATCCGGAGCTGGCCGCCCTGGGTGAAGGTGATGATCGCCTTGGTGGGCTTCTCGACCGGATCCTTGGCCGCACTCCGACGCAGCTGGCCGCCGTCGTGGATGTCGATCACCAGGGCGTCGCCGGTGTCGAGCTTGGCCACCAGCAGCAGGTCCTTGCGCTGGACGTTGCCGATCTTGGCCCCCTCGAGGAGGGACGAGAACTGCTTCTTGTTGGTGTGCCGGGGGATCAGCCCGGATCCGGGCACCTCGACGGTCTTGATGCGCTTGCCGCCGACCTCGCGGTCGAGGTCTCGCCGCAGGGTCTCGATCTCGGGCTGTTCAGCCATCGGTTTCCTCTCGTGCGGGGTCGTCGGCCCCGGGGCGGGGGCCGAGCCGGAGCCACGCCTCTCGGGCGGCTCCCTGCTCGGCCAACTTCTTCGACCGGCCCGAACCGGACCCGACGGGTTCCCCGTCGAGGAGCACGACCGCCTCGAACAGCTTGTCGTGCTCGGGGCCGTGGTCGGTGATGCGATAGGTGATGCGGCCCTGACGGGACTGGGCCACCAGCTCGTGCAGCCGGCTCTTGTTGTCGGGTGCTCCCTCGGCGTCGAGCCGGGGCGCCACCAGCCGGTCCACCAGGGCCTGGGCCGCGGTCATGCCCCCGTCGAGGTAGACGGCGCCGATCACGGCCTCCATGGCGTCGGCGAGGATCGACGGCCGCTCCCGCCCGCCCGTGGCGGCTTCGCCCTTGCCGAGCAGCAGGACCAGCCCGATGCCCAGGTCGGAGGCCATCTCGGCCAGCGCCGGGGCACAGACCACCGAGGCGCGCACCCGGGACAGCTGACCTTCGGACGCATCGGGGATGCGGACGTAGATGTCGTCGGTGACGAGGAGGCCGAGCACCGCGTCGCCCAGGAACTCCAGGCGCTCGTTGCTCTGGAACCCGGCGTGTTCGGCGCACCAGGAACGATGGGTGAGCGCCCGTCCCAGGAGGTCGGGATCGTCGAAGCGGTAGCCGAGCCGGTCGAGGAACGCCTCCAAGGCCGCCGTGGCGATCGGGTAGTCGAGCTTGGGCGCGGGGCGCGCGACGGCCACGGTCCGTGGTTCGTCGGTTCTGGTTCGCTCCGGCGCGCCCTCGCCCGAAGGCACGGTTACTTGCCGCCCAGCTTCTCGAACACGTAGTCGACGGCGTCGCGCACCGTCTTGAGGTCTTCGAGGTCCTCGTCTTCGATGCGGAAGCCCACCGAGCGCTCGCCCAGCTCCTCTTCCAGCTCCTCGACCAGTTCGATCAGCGCCAGGGAGTCGGCTCCGAGGTCGTCGTTGAACGAGTCGCCTTCACCGATGCCGCCCGGCTCGATCTCGAGGATGTCGGCCAGGCGGTCTCGCACGAGCTCGAACACCTCCTGGCGGCTCATGGGTCCCTGCTCCACATGGGTCTCGGCGGGCACGCGCGTCTCCTGGTCATCTCGCTGCTTCTGGGCCGGGGGCACTGTAGCCGCTGGCAAACTTTGTGCGCTCGTGAACGACGCCTGGTCACCGCCCCGCGCCGCGCCGCGGTCGGCATGATGGGGGTGACCGACCGCACCAGGTGGAGACCGCGACCCATGCCCGATGCCGAGACGCCCCCGGGAACCGAGCCCGAGCCCGAGTCCGATGACCCGCCGGCCGAGCCGGTCGGGACCGGCGACGACCGCGAGCTCGGCGACGTCGAGCCCGCTCCGGCCAAGCTCACCCGGGAACAGGCCCGCGAGCAGGCCGAGGCCGAACGGATCGAACGCGAGCTCCAGGCCCAGCGGGAGGCGCTGGAGCTGGCCCGGGCCGACGCCGAGCGGCAGCTGGCCGGGCCCGGCCTGATCAGTCCCGATCCTCCCCTGCCCCCCACCGATCTGGAGGCGCTCTGGGCGCCCGAGGTCACCCGGTCGCTCCACCACCTCCGAGAGGACCTGGAGTCGCACCGCGTGGGCCTGGCCATCAGCGGCGGCGGCGCGCTGGGGAGCTTCGAGGCAGGCGCCCTCCGCTTCCTCTACGACCACACCCGGGTGGACCCGGTGGCGATCTGCGGCAACTCGGCCGGGGCGCTGAACGCGGCCAAGCTGGCCGAGGGCGAGCACGGCGGCGCCCGTCCCATCGACGAGGTGGAGCGGATCTGGCGATCGCTGCGCATCAACTCCGACATGTGGGAACCCGAGCCGTGGTTGGTCCGCCTCCAGGCCTCGGCGTCGTGGGCGGCGACGCTCCGGGACCAGGTCAGCGACTCGGACAGCGCAGCCAGCGCGGTGCGGGTGGCCGTGCGGGTCGTGGGCAGCCTCGTCCGTCGTCCCCCCGAGACCGACGGCACGATCGACGCCATCCGTGAGTCGCTGCGGGCCCAGTCGCTGCTCTCGCTGGCGCCGATCGCCACGCTGGTGGAGCGAGAGCTCCAGCCCGAGCGGGTGCGGGCGTCGGGCATCGCCCTGCGCATGGGCACGGTGTCGTTGGAGGCCGGCGAGCTCCGCTACGTGACCGAGACCGGCGAACTGGTGGACCGCCACGACCGATCCATCGGCCAACCGGCGGTCGAACTGGCCGAGGGCGTGCTGGCCTCGGCGTCGATCCCCCTCGCCTTCCCTCCGGTGGTGCTCAACGACGAGCACTACGTGGACGGCGGGGCCCGGGAGATCCTGCCCCTGGAGCTCCTGGTGGAGCACATGGGCGTGCAGCGGGTGGTGGCGGTGTCGGCCAGCTCCGCCACCATCAAGCGGGCCCCCTCCTTCGCCGATCGCAACATGCTCGACATCCTGCGCCGGGTGAGCGCCGAGATCGGCCCCAACGAGACGCTCCGCAAGGAGCTCGACCCGCCCGGTGGCTGGAGGCCCGAGGTGCGCCTGGTGGTCCCCCGCTTCAACGTGCACGACTCCATGACCATCGATCCCGCCCTGATCGCCATCTCGCTCGACCACGGCTACCTCCGCGCCGCCGACGTGCTGTTGCGGCTCGGGCCCGAGGCCTCCGACCTCACCGAGCGCATCACCCGCATCCGCGTGCAGCTCCGCCACCTGTCCGGCCCGGTGCCCACCATCTTCGACACCACGCTCGGCCGCGACCGCCTCCAGCTCGCCGAGCCCGCGGACCGGGGGCCCGACGACCCCGACGAGGTGGGTGAAGCCGGGGGCGCCCGCACCGACGAGCGCGGGACGGGCCGGGACCAGGAAGAGCCCGTCGACGACGACGAACCCGACGACTCGGCGGCCCAGCGCGCCGCCGAGTCGATGGTGCGATCCGCCCGGGCCTTCACCGCCTCGGGTCGGGCCGTTCTGGCCAAGGTCATGACCCGCGACGAGCAACCCGACGACGACGACGAGCGCGTCGCTGGTCGGCCAGACGACGCTCAGCCAGAGGACGCTCAGCCAGAGGACGCTCAGCCAGAGGACGCTCAATCCACCGACGGGTCGGTCCCCGCCGGGGACGGCACCCCCGGTCCGCAGCGGGAGGGCGGCGACCGCCGGGCCCGAGCCGGCGGTGGCGCCGACGTCGCCCCGGTGACCCCGGCCGAGGCCGTGGAACGGGCAGCCGAGGTGCCGCTGGCCGAGGCCGAGGAGACCGCCGCCCGGTCGGCGGCACGACAGGCGCGCCGGGCGGCCGAGGCCCGGGCCGAGGCCGAGGCCCGAGAGGTGGTGCAGCTCACCGCGGAGCTGCGCGACCTGGTGGAACGTCGCCTGGCCCTCGGCCTCCCGTTGCCGGCCACGCTGGTGGCCTGGTTGCGCGGGTCCTGACCCCGGGGCGGGCCGGCCCCGGGGGGATCAGCCGGCGTCGGGGCCGGGCTCGCCCGCCTCGGGGCGGATGGTGCGGGCGATGGCCCCCACCAGATCGGCGTCGACCAACTCGGCGGCCACCTTCACCGCGTTCACGATGGCCGTGGCCGACGAGGAGCCATGGCTGATGATGCAGGGCCCGTTGAGCCCGAGCAGCAGGGCGCCACCGGTGTTGTCGGGATCGAGCTGGCCGTAGAGCGGGAGCAGCGCCGGCAGCAGCACGTTGCCCGCCTCCCGGGTGGCCTCGTCGGTGTCGAACGCGGCCAGGATCGCCTTCACCAGCGCCTTCATCCCGCCTTCGAGCGTCTTCAGGACCACGTTGCCGGTGAAGCCGTCGGTGACCACCACGTCGACATCGGGCGACATGATGTCTCGTCCCTCGACGTTGCCCACGAACGTCCCGCCCGACACCACCGACCAGGCACCGGCCGCCAGCAGGGCGTGGGTCTCCTTCACCAGCGGGGTGCCCTTGGAGGCCTCCTCACCGATGGACAGCAGCCCCACCCGGGGCTCGGCGATGCCGTAGCGCTGCCGGGCGTAGACCACGCCCATCTGGGCGAACTGCACCAGCCACTCGGGCGTGCACTCGGCGTTCGCCCCGGCATCGAGCAGCACCGTGGGCACCTCGGCGCCAGGGCACGGGATGGGCGTGGCGATGGCCGGCCGACCCACGCCGGGCAGGCGCTTCATGCGCAGCAGCGCCGAGGCCATGGTGGCGCCGGTGTTGCCGGCCGACACCATGGCGCACGCCTTGCCGTCGCGCACGGCCTCGGCGGCGCGGACCAGCGACGAGTCCTTCATGGTGCGGACGCTGCGACCGGGGTCGGCGTCCATGGCGATGACCTCGGAGGCCGCGATGACGTCGAGGCCGCCCGTGTCGGTGAGGTCCTCGGGGCGACCGACCAGCACCACGTCGATGCCCAGCTCGTCGCGGGCCCGCACCGCCCCGGCCACGATCTCGCCGGGAGCGCGGTCTCCACCCATCGCGTCGATCGCGACGGGGAGGCGCTGGTTGGAGCTCACGAGGGCTCGGGCGACCGGGACCGGAAGGAGGGCGTCGGCGACGTCAGTCGACGTCGATGGCCTGGCGGCCGTGGTACCAGCCACAGCCGCCGCAGACCACGTGGGGCAGCTTGGCCGCACCGCAACGCGGGCACAGGCTCCGCGAGGGAGCGTCGAGCCGCCACGCCGAGGCCCGGCGGCTCCGGCTCTTGGCCTTGGAGGTCTTCTTCTTGGGGACAGCCATCGTCGTGGTCCTGGAGGTGAGTTCGGGAGCGCGCGGTGGCACGCCTTGCGAGGGTGAGAGCGTAGCGGCGACCCCTCATGGGGGTCCAAGCGGGGTTCTTCGACCGGGCGCCGGTGGGCCGTGGCGCTACAGGTCCAGGTCGTCGAGCGCGGCCCAGCGCGGGTCTCGCGGCGGACCCGCGTCGTCCTCGGCCACCGAGTCGTCGGCGACGGCGGCCGGGTACACCTCGGGTGCCGGGCCGGCGCAGTCCTCCCGGCACAACGGCGCGAGCGGCAGGGCCAACAGCGCGGTGTCGTGGAGCAGCGGACCCACGTCGATGTGGTCGTGCTCGAGCGGCCAGGTCTCGCCGTCGACCGGACGGGTCTCGTAGATCTCGCGCACCTCGACCTCGGTGGTGCCCGCCACCGGGCCCAGGCAACGTCGACACCCCCCCACCCAGGGCACGGCCACCGCCCCGGTGAGCACGACACCTTCGGAGATCGACTCCACCTCACCGGTGAGCACGACCTCGGCGCCGTCGACCACCCGAACGTCGGACAGGGCCAGTCCCTGGACCTCGATCGAGGCCCGGACCGGCGCCCGCGATCCCAGGTGGCGGCGGATCTCGGTGACCGAGACCAGCTCCCGCGGTGGGTGCGGCGCGTCAGCCACGGCCGTCATCCGCGGTCGTCGTCGAAGAAGCCGCTGTCGTCGAGCCCCTCCAGCTCCGGCATGGGCGTGCTGGTGGCCTGCATCTTCTCGCGGCCCTTGGCCACCCAGTCGAGGGTGCGCTCCAGCACGATCTCGAAGGCGGCGAGGCGCTGGTCGCAGTAGTCCTCGCACTCCAGGCGGAGGCGCCGGGCCTCGGCGTCGGCCCGCTCCACGATCTGGCGGGCCCGCAGCTCGGCGGCCTTCACCACCTCGGTGCGCTGCACCATCTGCTCGGCCCGGGCCCGGGCGGCATCGACGAGGTCGTCGCCGTCGGCCCGCACCTTGGCCAGGTACTCGTCGCGCTGCTTGCGGAGCCAGCGGGCGTCTCGCAGCTCGGTGGGGAGGCGGTCGATGGCCTCCTGCAGGAGCTCCATCACCTCCTCCTTGTTGTTGATCTTGGCCGAGGCCGACAGCGGGATGGGCCGGGCGGCGTCGACCAGCTCGAGGACGCGGAGGAGCAGGCTCTCGGTGTCGGGTTGGTGGCCCCGGCCGCGACCGGGTGCGGGACGGGCGGGGGCGTCGGTTCCGTCGGGCGGAGGCGGCAGGTCGTCGACCAGCTCGTCCTCGGCGTCGACGTCGTAGAGATCGTCGTTCACGGGTGCCTCCTCAGGCGAAGCGTTCGGCGAGTCGGCGGGCGACAGACGGGGGGACCATCGAGCTGACGTCGCCGCCGAAGCGGGCGACCTCCCGGATCAGGCGCGACGCGACGAACGAGTGGGTGGTGGCCGAGGGCAGGAACACGGTGTGCATCCCCGAGATGGCCAGGTTGGTCTGGGCCTGCTGCAGCTCGGACTCGAAGTCGGACACGGCCCGGAGGCCCTTCACGATGAAGTCGGCCTCGATGTCTCGGGCCAGGTCGACCACCAGGCTGCTGAAGCTGGTGATGGTGACGTTGGGCAGGTGGGCCACCGAGTCGGCGATCATCTCCTGCCGTTCGGCGAGGTCGAACAGGCCTTTGCCCTTCTGGGGGTTGCTGATGGCCGCCACCACCACCTCGTCGAACAGGCGCGCCGCCACCTCGATCAACTCGATGTGGCCGGTGTGGATCGGGTCGAACGATCCGGGGTACAGCACGCGCGTCACGACGGGGCTCCAGGGAGAGCGGCGAACAAGACAACCGTACTGCCGTACCGCTTGGATCTGATGACACGCAGGTGCGGGGCCACGGCCACCTCGCGATCGGACTCCACCACCACCACGGCCCGCTCCGCGAGCGACGGCACGAGCCGGGCCAACAGGCCGTCCCAGTCGGCGAAGTCGTAGGGCGGGTCGAGCAGCACCAGGTCCCACGGCCCGCCCGCCGCCACCGTCCGCTCGCCGGGGCCGGCCACCACCCGGGCCCGGTCGGCGAAACCGGTGGCCGCCAGGTTGGCCTCGATGACCTGCCGGGCCGCGGCGCTCGTCTCGCACAAGGTGGCACTGGCCGCCCCCCGCGACAGCGCCTCGATGGCCAGCGCGCCGCTCCCGGCGAACGGGTCCAGGACCGCGGCGTCCTCGACTGCGTCGAGGCTGTCGAGCGCGTTGAAGATCGCCTGGCGGACCCGGTCGGCGGTGGGACGGGTGGTGGATCCGGGCGGCACCTCGAGGCGCAGCCCTCCGGCGGTGCCCGCGACCACCCGCAGCGCGCCCGGCCGCGGCCGACTCACCGGCGGGACGAGTCTGCGTCGGCGCCCACGAGCTGTTCGCTGATCTCCCACAGGCGTCGGGCGGCCTCGGCGTCGCGGGCGGCTCGCGACGGCCGCCACTGGCGGCCGTGGGAGAAGTAGCCGCCGGTGACCTCGGCCACCCGGGGGCTCGTGGATGCGGCCAGCATCACGGGGGTGCGCGCTCCCTGTTCGGGGCTGGCCATGAACACCCGGCCGACCTGGGAGATCAACTTGCCCAGGAAGCGGGTGTCGCCGTCGCCGCCGAAGCCGCTGGCGATCGAGCCGGGGTGCACGCAGTTGACCGCGACCCCGGTGCCCTCGAGCCGCCGGGCCAGCTCCAGGGCGTGCATGGCGTTGGCCAGCTTCGACCGGCCGTACACCGGGAACATGTGGAACGAGCGGTGGGCGTGCAGATCGTCGAATCGGAGGCCACGCGGGGAGAACCGGTGGGCCAGCGACGACAGGATCACCACCCGCGACGGGGCGCTGGCCACCAGCCGGTCGAGGAGGAGGTCGGTGAGCAGGAAGTGCCCGAGGTGGTTCACCCCGAACATCTCCTCGAAGCCCTGGCGGGTCTCGCGTCGCTCGTCGGCGATGATCCCGGCGTTGTTCACCAGCACGTCGATGCGTTCGAGGCGGTCCAGCAGCTCACCGGCGCACCGCCGCACCGAGTCCAGGTCGGCGAGGTCGAGCTGCGCCTGGCTCACCAGGTCGCTGCCCGAGCGGCGGCGGATGTCGGCCAGCGCCTCGGCGCCCTTGGTGGGGTTGCGCACCGCGATCGTGACCTCGGCCCCCAACCGGGCCAGGCCCACCGCCGTCTCCCGGCCGATCCCGGAGTTGGCGCCGGTGATCACCACCGATCTGCCAGTGAGGTCTGCCGTGTGGTCGTGTCGCACCGGAGCAGTCTCGCGCCCGGACCGGCGCCCACGCCCAGCCCACGGCCACGGCCACGGGGCCGAGGCGTCGATGCCACACCTGGTGCCAGCGACGAAGGCGCCGCTGGTGCCGCCGTGACCGGGGAGGCGGTACCCGGTCGACTCCGATCGGGCTACCGTCCGATCCGTGGCCGATCACCTACAGGGCTCCGACGCCGTCCGGGTGGTCCGCATCGACCGTCCGGAGCGGCGCAACGCCATCGACTCCGACACCGCCGAGCGCCTGTACCAGGAGTTCACCGCCTTCGACGCCGACCCCGACGCCCGCGTGGCGGTGCTCGTGGGCGACGACCGCGCCTTCTGCGCCGGCGCCGACCTCACCTCGCTCCCCCGCCTGCGCCCGAGCGGCCCGCTCGGCCCCACCCGGCTCACCCTCTCCAAGCCGGTGATCGCAGCGATCGAGGGCTGGTGCGTGGCCGGAGGCGTGGAGCTGGCGGCGTGGTGCGACATCCGGGTGGCCTCCACCACCGCCCGGTTCGGGTGCCTGGAACGGCGCTGGGGCGTGCCGTTGATCGACGGGGGCACGGTCCGCCTGCCCCGCATCGTGGGCCTGGGCCGGGCCATGGACCTCATGCTCACCGGCCGTGAGTTCGACGCCGTCGAGGCCGAACGGATCGGCTTCGTCACCCGTCTCACCGAGCCCGGCCAGGCCCTCGCCACCGCCATGGAGGTGGCGGAGGTGATCGCCGCCTCGCCGTGGCCCGCCGTGGTCCACGACCGGCTGGCCACCTACGAGAGCTACGGGCTCAGCCCCCACGAGGCCCTGGCCAACGAGGAGCGCCACGGCCGCGAGGTCATCTTCGACCCCGGCTTCGCCGACGGCGTGGCCCGCTTCGCCGCCAACCAGGCCCGCCGCACCGAGTCCGGCGACCGGTGACCGATCCCACCGGCCCGGGCGACCCCGAGGAGCTGGCGCCCGAGCGCATCGACTGCATCGACTGCGGCGGGGTGGCCCACCTGCTCAGCCGCCCCGACGACACCGGCCGCTTCTGGCCCGGCGACCTCCTCACCTACCGCTGCGAGGACTGCCTCGACCGCTGGGACCTCATCATCCCCGACGAGCACGAGTCCCCGTCCCCCTGACTGCGTGGTGAGGCGGCGAGGTTGTTCCCCGAGGCGAACGCTTGGGGTCGGCGTCGATGGTCACGACGTCATGGTGCGAGCGCCGCGACGCACGTCCGACGGGCGGTCAGCGGTCAGGCCATCACGCGGAGGCAGGCATCGGCGCGCTCGGTAACGGCCGCGAGGAGACGCTCGGGAAGGTCGGAGCCGAGGTCGAGGATCGTCGGGTCCGCAGCCGCATCGGCGAACGCCGCGCCCACCTTCGCTGCCAGGTCCACCACGCGGCCAGCCACCTCGTCGTCAGGCAGCATCACCGCCGCAGCCAGCGATCGCCACGCTGAGACACGGTCCGTGGCCAGGAGGCGGTACTCCCGACCGAGCTTCATGGCCAGCTTGAGCTTGTGGCCCCCGCTCCCGTCGTACGGCAATGCCGATGCGACGTCGTACAGCGGTGCCAGCCGGGTCTGGTGGCCGGCATGGAGCAGCGAGTAGTTCTTCGCATGCGCATCGGTTCCCGCCACGATCCAGTTGAAGGCGAGCGCATCCACGAATCGCCTGATGTCGTGCAGTGCCCGGTCAGCAGGCAGGACAGAGCGCAGGAGCCCGGCGATGTCGGCGGGCGACGGACCGCCATCGGACTGGTACTTGCGGGAGGGGTCGATGCCGAGGGCCTGACAGACGTCCTCCTGGTGGATCCGGGTGAGCTCCCCCGCCACCACGTGACGGTCGTAGCGCTCGACCACGATGGCGGTCTGGTCCTCGAATGCCTCGACCCGGGTGGACGCCACCACCAGACCACAACGACGAGCGGCAGCGAGGCAGAGGTGCTCGTTGAGGTCGTGGCCATCGAGGCCGACGACCGCAGGTTTGAGGATGTGCGTGGTCGGCGCCGAACCACCAGGTTGGACCCAACCGTGGACCTCGTCGAAGGCCAGGGCGGTCTTGGCCTGCGCACCGGCCAGGCTGAACCGGCCCGTGAACTCTGGGCCGAGCCAGGTGGTGGTGTCGGTCCGCAGTGCTCGCATCCGGTCGGCGATCTCCGCCTCACTCAATGGTTGGACCGTCCCTGGTCGAGCGAGCAGGTCATCGACCTCGCCCGGCGCACAGAACTGCACCGCGCCCGCGCAGTCGTGGCCGACCTGGGTCGCGAGCAGTGGGAACGGCGACGCCACGGACACGCCGAACTCACGCCCCCAGCGGCCGAGGACGTCCGCGTTGTCCGGGAGCAGGCCCCAGAGCCAGGGGGTCAGGACCCGATCGGTGTGGTGCCGGACCGGGGCGGACATCGACACAGACAGCGTCGTGGCGTGCGGATCGTCCAGGTAGTGGTCGTCGTAGGTCAGCCGTAGACCCCGGCCTCGACGTTCGACTCGTCCGATCGGCACGCCCTCGAGGATGACGATCAGGGTGTCGCCGTCTCGTTCAGAGGAGCTCATCGAGATCGACCTTGCCGGAGGCGGCGGGTGCGGGCGTCAGGTCCACCACCAACTGGAGGGCCTCGATCACGGCCAACACGCGACCGAGCTCAGCGGTTCGCTTGCCGCCCTCGAGCTCGGAGAGCCACGGACGGCCGACGTTGGCTCGATCGGCCAAGTCCGCCTGCGTCCAACCGCGGTCGGCTCGCGCCCGGCGGATCGCCAGTCCCAGGTCCCTCGGGGTACGGATCGGTCGCATCACAACCTCCTGTCGCCGCTCGACGACATCCTAACCATGTCGCCGTTCGACGACACAACGCTCCTGTCGCCGTTCGACGACAGTCAGGACTTGAGGAGGAAGTCGGCTTCGCCTTCGTCGAGGAAGAGGGCCACCTCGTCCCGCAGCGCCGGATGGGCGGTCAGGTCGGGGTCGCCGGCGACCAGTTCGAACGCCACCTCGCGGGCCCGCTCCACCCACACCCGGTCGCGTCGGAGCGACGCCAGCTTGAGGTCGTTGCGGCCCTTCTGGCGCTCGCCCATCAGGGTGCCCTCGCCCCGCAGGTCCAGGTCGACCTCGGCCAGGTCGAACCCATCGGTGGTGCGGACCATGGCTTCCAGGCGGGCCTCGCCATCGGGCGTGGCGCCCGCGCCCACCAGCCAGCAGGTGGACGCCTGGCTCCCCCGCCCCACCCGGCCCCGGAGCTGGTGGAGCTGGGCGATGCCGAAGCGGTCGGCGTCGAGGATCACCATCACCGTGGCGTTCGGGACGTCGACGCCCACCTCGATCACCGTGGTGGCCACCAGCACGTCGAGCTCCCCGGCCCGGAACGCCGCCATGGTGGCTGCCTTGTCGGCGGCCGACACCCGACCGTGCAACAGCCCGAGCCGCAGATCGTGCAGTTCACCGCCGGACAGACGCTCCAGGGTCTCCTCGGCCGACCGGACCTCGAGCTTCTCGGACTCCTCCACCAGCGGGCACACCACGTAGGCCTGGCGACCGGCGGCCACCTCGGCCCGGACGTGGTCCCACACCGGGGCCTCGGCCTCGGGGTCGTCGCCGCCCTCGGTGCGCACCCACTCGGTGCGGATGGGCGTGCGGCCGGGGGGCAGCTCGTCGAGCACCGACACGTCGAGGTCGCCGTAGACCGTCATGGCCGCGGTGCGGGGGATGGGGGTGGCGGTCATCACCAGCACGTCGGGGGTGGTGCCGTCGGCCCCCTTGCTTCGCAGGGCGGCCCGTTGCTCCACGCCGAAACGGTGCTGCTCGTCGATGACCACGACGCCGAGGGACTTGAACGCCACCGAGCCCTCGATCAGGGCGTGGGTGCCGATGAGCACGTCGACCGACCCGTCGAGCAGTGCCTCGGCCAGCTTGCGGCGGTTGGCCGCGGTGGTGCGGTTGGTGAGCAGTTCCACCCGCAGCGGGCGTTCACTGGCGAGCCCCTCGAACAACGACCCCTCGTCGGCGTCGCCCGGCACCTGAAGCCCGTCGAGCAACGAGCTGATGCCGGCGTGGTGCTGTTCGGCCAGCACCTCGGTGGGGGCCATGAGCGCGCCCTGGTGCCCGCCCTGCACCGCGGTCAGCAGCGCCGACACCGCCACCACGGTCTTGCCGGAACCCACGTCGCCCTGGAGGAGACGGTGCATGGGGTGGGGACCGGCCAGATCGGTGGTGATCTCGGCGATCACCCGCTGCTGGGCCCCGGTGAGGGGGAAGGCGAGCCGCTCGTGGAAGCGCCGGACCAGCTCACCCGAGGTGTCCTGGGCGATGCCGCGGGCGGTGCGCTCCAGGGCCCGCTTGCGCAGCACGAGGGCCAGCTGCACCCGCAGCAGCTCGTCGAACACCAGCCGCTTGCGGGCCGCCTCGACCTCGGCCATGGACTGCGGGAGGTGGATGCCGGTGAAAGCGGCGGTGCGGTCGACGAAGTCGTACCGGTCGAGCAGGTCGTCGCCCAGCGGCTCGGCCAGGCCCCGGCGGCGGCACTTGCCCAGCGCGGCCTCGACCCATGACCCGATCTCCCAGGTTGTGATGCGGTGCTTCTCACTCTGGGCGTAGAGCGGCACGATGCGACCGGTGCGGTCGCCGCCGATCAGGTCGACCACCGGGTTGGCCAGCTGCTTGCGCCCCTGGAACACCTCGACCTTGCCGAAGAACACGGCCTCGGTGCCCACCGGGAGCTGGCGTTCGCGCCACCCCTGGTTGAAGAAGCTCACCCGCAGGTAGCCCGACCCGTCGCTCACCTCGGCGGTGACCAGCACCTTGGGTGGGCGACCGCGGGTGCGCCGGGTGGAGATGCGGGCCACGGTGGCGATGACCATGGCCTCGTCGCCGGGGAGCAGGTCACGGATGGTGGCCTGGCGGGTGCGGTCGAGGTACCGGCGCGGGTAGTCGGTGAGCAGGTCGAGCACGGACTCCACGCCCAGCTCGGTCAGGCCGGCGATCTTCTTGGGCTTGGCGGCCAGCGCGGTGATGGCCGTGAGCGGGAACCCGGCCAGCTCGGCGAGGGAGATCGGCCCGTCGGTCATCGGTGTGCCGCCCGGCTCCCCGATCGCCACGGCGACTACTCGATGCCGAACAGGTACGGGTAGAGCGGCTGGCCGCCGTGGTGGACCTCTGGCTCCACGTCGGGGTGGTGCTCGCCGAGCCACTCGGTGATGCGGCGGGTATCAGCCGCGCTGGCCCCTTCGCCCTCGATGACGGTGAGGATCTCCTGGCTGCCGTCGAGCAGGGCGGCGAGGAGCCCGATGGCCGCGTCGGCGGCCGAGGGCGCCACCGAGCGGATCGCCTTGCGGTCGATGCCGATGTAGTCGCCCTCGGCGATGGGTCCGGCGTCGCAGGTGGAGGCCCGCACGGCGCGGGTGACCTCACCGGCGATCACGCTGGCCGCGGCCTCGGTCATGCCCGCGGCGTTCTGCTCGCCGGGCGCCTCGGGGTCGTAGGCCAACAGGGCGGCGAACCCTTCGGGGATCCCCTTGGTGGGCACCACCAGCACGGTCTTGTTCGTGGTGGCGTTCACCTGTTCGGCCACCGCGATGATGTTCTTGTTGTTGGGGAGGATGACCACCTGGTCGGCCGGCACCGCCTCGACCGCTGCGCACAGCTGGGCGGTGGAGGGGTTCATGGACTGGCCCCCGGTGATCACCTGCTGCACGCCGAGCGACCGGAAGATGCGCTTGATGCCGTCGCCGGTGGCCACGGCCACCACCGCGGTGGTGACCGGCTCGAGCACGGTCTCCGGTTCGGCCTGCTCGGCCGCCTCGCGCACCCAGCGCTCCTCCTCGACCTCCTCGAGGAGGTCGGTGACCCGGATCTTCATGGGCCGGCCGATCTCGATGGCGGCCTCGATCGCCGCACCGATGTCGTCGGTGTGGATGTGGCAGTTGAACAGGCCGTCGCCGCCGACCACCACGATGGAGTCGCCGATGCCGGCCCACACCTCCTTGAAGGCGGCGATGGCGTCATCGGGCGCCTCGAGCAGGTACATCACCTCGTAGCGCAGGTCGGCCAGCCCCGAGTGGTCGTGGTCGTGGTCCGCCCCGGTGGATCCCTGGACCACCCCGACCCCCATCCCCGGGTCGGCCTCGGGCATCGGGCGGCCGTCGACGCGGGTGAGGGCGGCATCGAGGAACAGCAGCACCCCGGTGCCACCGGCGTCGACCACCCCGGCGGCGGCCAGCACGGGCAACAGCTCCGGCGTGCGGGCCAGCGCGTCTCGTCCGGCGGTCTGGGCCGCCTCCAACACCTCGACCAGCGGCGCGTCGCCGGCGGCCACCGCGCCCTCGGCGGCGCAGCGGATCACGGTGAGGATGGTGCCCTCGACCGGGTTGCCGACCGCCTCGTACGCCCCGGCGGCCGCCACGGTGAGGGCCTCGGCCAGCTCGGGCCCCCCGGCGCTCTCGGCACCGGCCAGGGTGGTGGTGAGGCCCCGGAGGATCTGCGACAGGATCACGCCGCTGTTGCCGCGGGCACCCATGAGGGCCCCGTAGCCGATGGCCTTGCAGGTGCCGGCCATGTCGGGCTCGGCCCCGTCGAGCTCGGCCACCACCGACTCCAGGGTGAGCGCCATGTTGGTGCCGGTGTCGCCGTCGGGCACCGGGTACACGTTCAGTCGGTTGATGCCCTCCTGGTGGAGCCGCAGCGCATCACGGAACCCGATGATCACGTGGCGCAGGTCGCTGGCGTCCAGCCGGTCGAGCGTCGTCATGGCGGCGCAGCCTAGAAGGTGGGCGAACCGGCCACCGCGCCCGTCCGCCCGGTTCGCGGGCTTGTGATCCACGGGTCCGGCCCCGTAGCCTTGCCCGTCGGCCCGACCGGGCCCCCGACCTCGACAGCGCAAGCAACCCTGGAGTGCAGTGATGGCAGCGATCTGTGACGTGTGCGGCAAGAAGCCGTCGTTCGGCATGAGCGTGAGCCACTCGCACCGGCGCACCAAGCGCCGTTGGAACCCCAACATCCAGCGGGTGCGCGCCGTCGTCGCCCCCGGCACCATCCGCCGGGTGAACGTGTGCACCGGCTGCCTCAAGGCCGGCAAGGTCACCAAGGCCACCCGGGTCTGACCACCCGGGCGCTCCCGGCCGGTCCTCCGGCCGGTCGATCCCTCGCACCACGGCCGACGCCCCCGGGCGTCGGCCGTGGCCGTTTTCACCATCGATCCTGTTGACGTCGCGGTCGACGTCATCGCCCGAGACGATGGGTGTCATGTCAACCTGGCATGAACCGGACCTGACGCGCGTGTGCGCCACCTCCGGAGGCGCGCCTAGGGTTTTGCCATCCGAAGAGGTGGAGGCGTCGCTGTGCAAGGTGTGATCAAGTCGTACGACCCGGGCACGGGCGACGGCATCATCATGTGCGACACCGATCTCGCGGACTACGACCTCGCCCGCGGCGCGCTGGTCGATTCGCCCTTCCGCATGCTCCGGCAGGGGCAGCGGGTGATCTTCGACCTCGACACCGACGGGCGGGCCACCGGCCTGCGCCTCGGCTCCGAGGTCGACATGGGTACGCCGGGCTTCGCCCCACCGCCCGAGATCTGACCCCGGCCGCAACCCGCTCTCCCAGCGCCTCTCGGAGGAACCCATGACTGCCACCACCAGCAATGCCAACCTCAAGGCCTGGGTCGACGACTGGGCGGCCATCTTCCAGCCCGACGCCGTGCACTGGTGCGACGGCTCCGGCGAGGAGTACGACGCGCTCTGCCAGGCCCTGGTCGACGGCGGCACCTTCGAGCGGCTGAGCGACGCCAAGCGGCCCAACAGCTACCTGGCGCTCTCCGATCCCGGCGACGTGGCCCGGGTGGAGGACCGCACCTACATCTGTTGCGAGAACGAGATCGACGCCGGCCCCACCAACAACTGGCGGGCCCCGGCCGAGATGAAGGCCGAGCTCACCGGTCTCTACACCGGCGCCATGAAGGGTCGCACCCTCTACGTGGTGCCGTTCTCCATGGGCCCGCTCGGCTCCCCCATCGCCCACATCGGCGTGCAGCTCACCGACTCCCCGTACGTGGCCGTGAGCATGCGCATCATGACCCGCATGGGCCAGGGTGCCCTCGACGTGCTGGGCGACGGCGAGTGGGTGCGCTGCCTGCACTCGGTGGGCGCACCGCTGGCCGAGGGCGAGGCCGACGTGGCCTGGCCGTGCAACGCCGACAACAAGTACATCACCCACTACCCCGAGACCAACGAGATCTGGAGCTACGGCTCGGGCTACGGCGGCAACGCCCTGCTCGGCAAGAAGTGCTTCGCCCTGCGCATCGCCTCCACCATGGCCCGCGACGAGGGCTGGATGGCCGAGCACATGCTGATCGTGGGGGTCACCAACCCTGCCGGCGAGAAGAAGTACATCGCCGGCGCGTTCCCGTCGGCCTGCGGCAAGACCAACATGGCCATGCTCATCCCCACCCTTCCGGGGTGGACGTGCGAGACCATCGGCGACGACATCGCCTGGATGAAGTTCGGCGACGACGGCCGCCTGTACGCCATCAACCCCGAGGCCGGCTTCTTCGGCGTGGCCCCCGGCACCGGCCTCAACACCAACCCCAACGCCATCCACACGCTCGACGCCAACTGCATCTTCACCAACGTGGCCAAGACCGACGACGGCGACGTGTGGTGGGAGGGGCTCACCGACGACGAGCCGGCCCACCTCGTCGACTGGAAGGGCAACGACTGGACCCCCGAGTCGGGCGCCCCCGCCGCCCACCCCAACGCCCGCTTCACCGCTCCGGCATCGCAGTGCCCCTCGATCGACCCCGAGTGGGAGGATCCCAAGGGCGTGCCGATCTCGGCCATCCTCTTCGGCGGGCGGCGGGCCACCAACGTCCCGCTGGTCACCGAATCGTTCGACTGGCAGCACGGCACCTTCCTGGGCTCGATCATGAGCTCGGAGAAGACCGCCGCCGCGGCGGGCACCATCGGCGAGGTGCGGTTCGACCCCTTCGCCATGCTCCCGTTCATGGGCTACAACGCCGGTGACTACATGCAGCACTGGCTCGACATCGGCAAGGCCACCGATCCCGAGAAGCTGCCCCGGCTGTTCTGGGTGAACTGGTTCCGCAAGGGCGACGACGGGTCCTTCCTGTGGCCGGGCTTCGGCGACAACAGCCGGGTGCTCAAGTGGGTGTTCGAGCGGCTCGATGGCACCGTCGACGCCGTAGACACCGCCATCGGTCGGATCCCCACGGCCGACGGCATCGACACCACCGGCCTGGACCTGTCCCCCGAGACGCTGGCCGAGCTGCTGGCCGTGGACAACGAGGCCTGGCGGGGCGAGATCCCGCTGATCGAGGAGCACTTCGGCTTCGTCGGCGAGCGACTGCCCGCCGAGCTGGCCGACGAGCTGCGCGAGCTCGAGAAGCGCCTGGCCAACTGAGCCCATGTCGGTCTCGGCCTACATCCTGATCCAGTCCGAGGTCGGCAAGGCGGCAGCGGTCGCCCACCAGGTCCGGTCCATCCCGGGCGTGGTCGGCGCCGACGATGTGACCGGGCCCTACGACGTGGTCGTACGGGTGGAGGCCGCCTCCATGGACGAGCTCGGCCGCCTGGTGGTGGGGCAGGTGCAGGCCATCGACGGCATCACCAAGACCACCACCATGCCGGTCGTCAACCTCTGATCCCGCTGGACCGGGGCCCCGTTCAGGCCGGGTTCAGCGAGATGGCCCGCAGGGCCAGGCCGGCCAGGAAGAGCCCGCCGCCGCCGTAGAGCAGGTACAGGTGCGGCTTGAGCTGCGACCGGTAGCTGTAGATGATCGCCATCGCGAACAGGGCCACGAACCCGTAGAACATGTGGAACTGCAGGCCGTCGGGGTCGTCGCCCCGGTACAGCTGCTGACGGAGCACCACCCCGGCCACCACCTGCACCACGATCGTGGCCTGGGCCCCGGCGGTGAACCACCACAGCGCCCTGTGGCGGGCCACGGCGAACCGGTGGGCCGCCAGGGCCCAGATGCCGGCCAGGGTGTTGGCGGCCACCACCACCCACGCGAACGTCTCGTGGAAGCGGTGGAGCGCGTCAGTTCCCATCGCCGGCCGGGGTGCGGTCAGCCCGTGTAGCCCGGCACGCCGGACCGGGGCGAGGCCGGCGGAGCCGAGGGAACGCGGGTCCCGCCCGTCGACGAGCCGGGACGGCCGGAGGTACCGGGCACGGTGACCGAGGTTCCCGGCCGGGTGGTCGTGGTGGTGGTCGCGGTGGTGGGGACGGAGGTGGGGCCGCCGGGAACGGTGGACGGCGTGGTGGACGAGGGGGTCGAGGGGGTCGGCACCTCGGGTCGCGACGGGGGCATGCCCGTGCGCTCCAACTGGTCGTCCTGGCAGGAGGGTGGCGCGTTGACCGGGTTGCAGCGGGCCACGGTGCCGCCGGGGATCTCCACGTAGAAGGGCGACGTGAAGCCAACCGCCATGCCCGGCACCGGGTAGTCGGTGCTCACCCACTGGGCACCGCTGGCCAGCGCGGCGTCGCGGGGCCCGGTGTCGTTGGCGCGTGCTTCGACGGTGTCGCCGTCGGAGCGGGTGCGCACCACGAAGCCGTCGGCCACCAGGCCGGGGATCGAGGGGTCGGACGGGTCGTTGCGCTTGATGAAGGCGGCGTCGGCGTCGCCGGGGTCGGCGTTGGTGAAGAGCACCCGGTCGATGAGCGACGGGTGGCCGGCCAGGTAGTCGGAGCGGTAGCCGCCACCGTTGTCCATCATGAACATGACCTGGCCACGGCTCTCGCCCAGGGTCGGCCAGCCGTCGGTGACCACCGCGTCCCGGAGGGTGTCGTGGCCACCCCGGATGTCGTCGGGGGTGATCATCCGGTCCTCGGGGAACACCGAGCGGATCTCGTCGTCCATGGCATCCATGGCCGCCGCGGTCCAGGGCTCGGGATCGGTGAAGTCGATCGAACCGACGACCAGGGGGGAGTCCTTGAGCTCCACCAGGATGGCGATGGGAACGTGGTACGGGTTGGCGTCGCTCCACTGCTTCACCTGCTGGAGGCAGCGCACGAAGCTCGGACAGGTGGAGCCGTAGTCGACGTCTTGGATGTGGAACGTCTTGATGCCGGGTTGATCCATGATCTCGGGCTCGTAGGGGCCGAGGCCGACCGCGGTGCGCAGCACGGGCTGGCGGAACCGGCCCCCGGCCTCGTCGACCCAGACGTCGAGCTCGATCTGGCGAACCTTCTGGGATCCGAACTGGGTGGGGAGCGGCGCGTGCTGGTACTGCATGAGGTCGGCGCCGGCGCCGATCACGGTGCGGATCAGGTCCTGCTCGGCCTGGCTGGGCAGGACCTTGTAGCTGTTGTGGCTGCCCACCACCTGGATCTCGTTGAGCCGGACGTCGTCGCCGGGCACGGCGCGGGCCGCGCCCACCCCGTCGCCGGTGCCGGCGCCCACCGGTGTGAACCCGGACACCGCCGCCACCGAACCGAGGCTCAGGGCCACCGCCAACGCCGTACCGACCATGCCGTGCCTGCGCGTACGAACCCGCATCGAGACCCCCTGTCCTCCCGGTGAACGAAGGGTGAACCCTAGCCCTCTGCCGGTGCGGCGTTGGTGGGATCGGGCTCGAGCGGCTGGAACAGGTCACGGAACAGCGACGGCGGATCGTCGGGCAACGAGTCGACGATGAACCACTCCGAACCGAACACGAACTGGAAGGCCTCGAGGGGAAGGGCCGCCATGAAGTGGTCGGATCCGATCTGGCTGCCGTGGGCCAGCATCGACGAGCGCTTGCGGTGGATGACGGCGGTGCCGTCGACCACGTGGGTGATCAAGGCCTCGGGCGTACCGAAGTCGGCGGGCAGCTCGGGTGGCGGCACGTCGTCGCCCAGGTCGATGCCCATCTCGGCCGCCGCGGCCCGGGACCGCATGATCAGGTCCCGGTTCATGGTGCTCTGCACCACCACGGGCACGGCGGCCAGTTCGGCCGCCCGCTTGCCCACCCGGTGGACCTGGATGTGGTCGGGATGGCCGTAGCCGCCGTGGTCGTCGTAGATGGTGACCACATCGGCCTGCTCCTCGCTGAGGATCACCGCCAGGCGCCGGGCGGCGTGGTCGACGTCGGCCTGCCAGAAGCACCAGGGTGCGTCGTTGGAGGCTTCGCCCATCATCCCCGAGTCGGTGAAGCCCAGGAACTCCACCCGGTGGGCGCCGATGACGGCGGCCGACTCGTAGCACTCGCCGGTGCGCCGGAGCGTGAGCTGCTCACCTTCCTCCAGCACGCCCGCCACCGGCTCGCCCAGCTCGCCGCGGGTGGCGAAGACCAGGACCACCCGGTGGCCGGCGTCGGCGGCGAGCGCCAGCACGCCACTGGTGGCGATCGACTCGTCGTCGGGATGGGCGTGGAAGCTCACGATCGTTCCCATGACCGGGCACGCTACCCATCGCGACCCGGCCCGCCGACCGGGACGGCCGTGAGGAGGCGAAGCCGACCAGACGAGCACGGTGGGTGAACCGAGGCGCCAGCCGAGGTCCAACCAACATCGACGCGACGACAGGCGACCTTTCCGCTCGAGTCCTGCGTGGGACTAGTGCCGTGACCGGCATCGTTGGCGGGGTGGACGGTGGCGGCACAGTCCCGTCGCTGCCAGCCTCGTGGTGCGCCTCCGGCGCTCATCGGCTGGTTCCGCTCGGGCAGTTCCTCGCTGCGCTGCGGAGCCCGAACGGCGTTTGCGCCGTTGGCATCGGTGGTCGCGAGCCGGAGACCTGCGCGGGCAAACGTCGCAAACGTTCCTGGTCTCGGCACTAGGCGATGGCGCCGGCGGCGCGGCGGGCGGCGACCACGTCGGCCGCCAGGCCCCAGTCCGCCAGGGCCTCGTCGGTGTGCTGGCCGGCGTGAGCCGGGGGCCGGCTCACGCCCCCGGGCGTGCGGCTGAACCGGGGGACGGGAGCGGGCTGGGTGAGGCCGGCCACCTCGGTGAACGTGCCGCGCTGGGCGATGTGGGGGTGTTGGGGAGCCTCGTCCATGGCGAGCACCGGGGCGAAACACACATCGGTGCCCTCCATGAGCTCGCACCACTCGTCGCGGGTCTTGGAGCGGAAGATCGCGGCGAAGCGCTCCTTGAGGGCCGGCCACTGGCTGCGATCGTGCTGCCACGGCAGCTCCTCGCCCTCCAGGCCCGTGAGGCGCAGCAGCTCGGCGTAGAACTGGGGCTCGATCGACCCGATCGACACGTACCTGCCGTCGGCCGTCTCGTAGGTGTCGTAGAAGTGGGCGCCGGTGTCGAGGAGGTTGGTGCCCCGCTCGTCGTGCCACATGCCCATGTGGCGGAACGACCAGGTCATGGTCATCAGGCTGGCGGCACCGTCGATCATGGCGGCATCGACCACCTGGCCCTGACCGGAGCGCTGCGCCTCCAGGAGGGCGGCGCAGATGCCGAAGGCCAGCATCATGCCGCCGCCGCCGAAGTCGCCCACCAGGTTGATCGGCGGGGTGGGCTGCTCCCCCGCCCGCCCGAGCGGCTCGAGCACGCCGGCCAGGGCGATGTAGTTGATGTCGTGGCCGGCCGTGGACGCGTACGGACCCTCCTGGCCCCAGCCGGTCATGCGGCCGTACACCAGCTTCGGGTTGCGCTCCAGGCACACCTCGGGGCCCAGGCCCAACCGTTCCATGACCCCGGGCCGGAACCCTTCGATCAGGGCATCGGCCCCGGCCACCAGGTCGAGCACGGTGGCCACACCGTCGGGGTGCTTCAGGTCGACGCCCACCGAGCGACGGCTCCGGTTGGTGATGTCGGCCGGAGGATTATCGGGGTCGCCGCCGGTGACGTTGCCGGACCGGTCGATGCGCACCACGTCGGCGCCCAGGTCGGCCAACAGCATGGCTCCGTAGGGTCCGGGGCCGATGCCGGCCAGCTCGACGATCTTGATTCCCGACAGTGGGCCCATGGGTGTGCTGCTCCTGGTGCGGTGGGACTGGCGACCGGTGTCGCCGCCGGCGTCCGCCGACCCCGGGGCCGGCGCGGCGCCATGCTGCCACACTTGACCGGGCGGTCAAGCGGTCAGGCCGATCCCTCCGGGCCCTCCCGGAGCCACCGGTGGGTGGCCTGGTCGAAGCGGGTGAGGCGTCGGCCCGGCACCACCGCCGGTCCGTCGCCCCCGGCACCCGTCACCCCACCCACCGCGGTGCGCACCGCGCCCCGCACCACCGCGGCGGTGGCTGCGAGGTCGTCGGGCACCACGCCGTCGACGATGCCCAGATCCATCAGGTCCGCGCTGGTGAGCTTCAAGAGGGGCGCCACCTGCGGGGCCCGGCCGGCATCACGCTCGAGGATCACGGCCGCCCCCTCAGGGCCGATCACCGAGAACACGGCATGCTCCTGCACCAGCAACAGGTCGGTGGCGGCCAGCGCCAGCGCGCCGCCGCTGCCCCCTTCGCCGACGCACACCGAGATCGACGGCGACGAGAGGTCGGCCATGTCCGCGAAGGTGCGGGCCAGCTCGCCGGCGATGCCGCCGTTCTCGGCATCGGGACCGGGCTCGGCGCCGGACATGTCGACCAGGGTGACCACCGGCAGGCTCAGGCGGCCGGCCAGGCCGATGCCGCGCCGGGCGAGCCGGAAGGCGTCGGGCCCCGGCCGACCGGTGCCGGCGTATCGGTCGCTGGCCACCAGCACCACCCGGTGGCCGGCAATGGTGGCCAGGCCGGTGCGCAGGGTTGGGTCGGTACCAGGCGCCAGCTCCACCCACGCCGACGCAACCGCGGCCGCCACGTGGATGCCGGTGGGGCGACCGATGGCGCGGGCGGCCTGCACCTCGGCCCAGGCGCCGCCCGCCGGGGCGGCATCGGTCGGCCCAGCATCGGCGGCGGGCGGTTCGGAGACCACCAACGGTCGCTCACGCCGGCCGAGGGCGGCCTCGATCCACGGGCCCAGGTCCTCGGGAGCCGCGACGCCGTCGATCAGACCCGACGCCAGTGCCGACTCGGCCGTGTGCGACCGCTGCCCCACCGCCTGCCCCGTGACGGCTTCGGCCACGCGGGGCCCGGCGAAGCCGAGGGTGGCTCCGGCCTCCGCCACGCGCAGGTCGGTGAGCGACCCGTAGGACGCGAACACGCCACCCGTGGTCGGGGACCGGAGGATCGCAACCGAGAACAGGCCGGCGGTGGTGTGCCGACGGGCGGCGGCCGCCACCCGGGCGAGCTGCACCAGCGAGACCATGCCCTCCTGCATGCGCGCCCCACCCGACCGCGTCACGATCACCACAGGGAGGCGGGCGGCGATGGCCCGGTCGTAGGCCCGCACCACCTTCTCGCCGTGGACCAGGCCCATGGATCCGCCGATCACCTCGAAGTCGCCCTCGATCAGCACCGCCGGACCGTCGCCGACCTGGACCAAGCCGGTGCGCACCGACTCGCCGGAGACGGCTGCCAACTTGGCCGCATAACCCGGGAACGCCAACGGGTCACGGCTTCGCAGCTCGGTGTCCCACTCCTCGGTGAACGCCCACGACATGGGGGAAGCCTGCCAACGGGCCCACGCCCCGTGCCAACCGGGCTCACCGGACCCCAGACGCAGCCTGGACGCACCGCTGCGGCCGGCGGGCCGGTTCACGCGGCGTTCACGGCCGCTGCTGGGGCGCACGGACCGCCCCCCACCTACCATGTGCCAACCCATTTGGTCTCCCCCCGCCGACCCAGGAGAACCCGCATGCGCAACCGTCGCGCCCACCGTCTGCTCGCCGTAGGCCTCGCCGCCTCACTGCTGTTCGGCGCCGCCGCCTGTTCGAGCGACGACGACGACGAGGCCGTCACCACCGAGGAAGGGGGCGACACCACCGAGGCCGCCGCCGAGGGCTCTGCCATCACCAGCATCGAGGACCTGGCGGGCAAGACGATCGGCGTGCAGACCGGCACCACCGGCGAGACCTACGCCAACGAGAACAAGCCCGAGGGCGCCACCGTCAAGTCGTTCGAGGACACCACCGGCCTGTTCGGCGCCCTGGAGTCCGGCGACATCGACGCCATCCTCCAGGACCTGCCCGTGAACGCCGGGCGCGTGGCCGAGGACGACTCGGTGGCCGTGGTCGAGACCTACGAGACCGGCGAGGAGTACGGCTTCGCCGTCACCAAGGGCAGCGACCTCAAGGCCGAGCTTGACACCGCGCTCCAGGCCGTGCGAGACGACGGCACCTACGACCTCCTCTACGCCAAGTACTTCCCGATCGACGGTGAAGAGGCCGGCCCCGGCCCCGACCCGTCCGACGTGGAGGGCACCGACACCCTCACCGTGTGCTCCGACATCCCCTACGCCCCCATGGAGATGGAAGGTGAAGGTCCCCGCGGCCTGCAGTACACCGGCTTCGACATCGAGCTGATCGATGCCATGGC
>WBZL01000662.1_pt1 | contig 38474 bp, 25 predicted proteins | sample 5204291 | NCBI WGS metagenome assembly WBZL01 (sample SAMN12344345, study PRJNA552823) | activated sludge metagenome | biome: Activated sludge suspended growth; feature: Nitrification reactor; material: Wastewater; isolation source: activated sludge from nitrification reactor of wastewater... | reverse complement strand
CGCTGGCCGCGCGAGCTTCTCGCCGAGATGGCCGCCGCCGGGCTGCGCGGGCGAGTCGTGCGCCCGGACTTTCGCTTCACCTTCGATCCCGCGCCCTGGCGCCGCCGCTTCTACCGCAGCCTGGGTGCGCTGATCGCCTGGGGCCACCCCCTGAGCCTGCCGATCTCACCCTGGCTGGAAGTGATGGGGGAGAAGGCATAGGTCGTCGCCGGGCGCCGGGCTCGCATGGGCCTGGCTGACGTGCCGCTTGCCGCCCCACCGATGTCGACGCTACGACCGACTTGCCGCGAGATGTTCGTCGCCCCTCCGGCAGGGCTGCCGGCCGGCGAGCGCCGCCGCCTCGAGGAGAGCTTCTTCCGCCGGCTCCGCCTGCCCGAGGGCGTCACCAAGCGCACCCACGGCGGCCGTCTGGCGGCGCTCGATCCCGTGCTCGCGGCGGCCTTGCCGCGCGACCAGCGGCTCGCGCTGATGGACGTCGCGGTCTCTTCGGGAGTGACCACCCTCGACTGGCTGGCGAGCCTCGAGGCCGCGGGTTTCGACTTTCACCTCCTGGCGGGCGACCTCACCCTGGCGGCGAGGCTCGTCTCGTTCCACCTCGGCGGCCGGCCGTGGCTCGACGCCCTCTTCGACGGCCAGGGGCGGCCGCTGCAGTTCGACCTTCTCGGCCGGGCGATGCCGAGCGCCGTCGCCGGCCCCCGCGGCGCGTTGCCGGGCCTGCTCCGGGCCTGGATGCGACTTTGGCGCCGGGCGATCGCGGCGGCACCGGGCAATGGCCGCGGGCGCCGCTTCGGGATAAGCTCGCGAGCCGTCTCGCTGGTGGTGCCGGAGCTGGCGAGGCATCCGCGGGTCGAGGTCGTCGAGGACGACCTGCGCGCCGCGCCGCCGGCCGCCTGGGTCTCTCGCTTCGATGCCGTGCGGGCCGCCAACATCTTGAACCGTGACTACTTCTCGGACTCGGAGCTGCGCGCGTTGGCGGCCCTTCTGCGCCGCCGCCTGAAGGTCGGCGGGCTCCTTGCCGTGGGCCGCAACGACCCCACGGAAGCCCTGCACGCCACGGTCTTCCGCCGCCTGGAGGGCGACCTCTGGCAGGTGGTGGGCCGCCTGGGTGGGGGTTCCGACCTCGATGACCTCGTCCCGATCGCCTGAAAAGGCCGCCGCAGCCGGCAAGGAGCCTCGCCGTCCATGAGCCACCAGATCCCGTTCTACGACCCCCATCGCGTGCCGCTCGCCAAGCCCTGGCTGGGTGAGGAGGAGGCGAGCGCCGTCGCCGAGGTGGTGCGCTCCGGCATGCTCTGCCAAGGTGAGAAGGTGGCCGCCTTCGAGGCGGCCTTCGCGGCCAAGATGGGTGCCCGCCACGCGGTGGCGATCGCCAACGGCTCGGCGGCGCTCCTGGTGAGCCTGGAGGCGATGGGCGTCGGGCCGGGCGACGAGGTGATCGTTCCCGACATGACGTTCATCTCGACGGCGACGGCGGCGCTGCGCTTGGGGGCCAAGCCGGTGCTCGGCGATATCACGCTGAGCGACCACAACCTCGACCCGGACCGCGTGGAGGCGTTGATCTCGCCGCGCACCAAGGTGATCTTGCCGGTGCACTACGCCGGCCAGACGGCCGAGATGGACGCCTTGCGGGCGCTCGCCGCGCGGCACGGTCTCAAGGTCCTCGAGGACGCCGCCGAGGCCCACCTGGCGCGCTATCGTGGCGGCGCGCTTGCCGGTTGCCTGGGGGATGCCGGGATCTTCAGCTTCACCCCCACGAAGCTGATGACGACGGGCGAGGGCGGCATGATCACCACCGACGACGACGAGCTTGCCGCCCGTTGCCGGCTGATCCGCAACTTCGGCGACGCCGGCAAGTTCGACTGGCAGCGCTCGGGCTTCAACTACCGGATGACCGACATGGCGGCGGCGATCGGCCTTCTCCAGCTGGGCAAGCTCGACGCCATCCTCGCCGAGCGGCGGCGCAAGACGCGCCGCTACGACGAGGCCTTCGCCGGCGAGCCGGTGCTGGTGACGCCCTGGGTGCGGGGGCCGGAGGACTGCAACTACCAGCTCTACACGCTGCGCCTGGAGCTGAACGCGCTGGCGATCGATCGCGACACCTTCCTCGCTCGCCTGCAGGAGGCTGGCGTCTCGGCCCGGCTCTACTATCCTGCGCTGCACCGGCAGGGGGTGCTGGCGGCCTCGCGCGCCGGCGGCGACGCAGACTTCCCGGCCAGCGTGGCCTTCGCCGCGAGCGCCTTCTCGCTGCCGATCTTCACCCAGATGACCGACGCCGAGCAGGACCATGTGATCGCAACCGTGCTCCGCACGGCAGACGGCGCCCGGCGCTGAGGAGAAGGCTGATGATCTCGGGCAAGAAAGTGGTGATCTACGGTGGGGCCGGCTTCATCGGCACCCACATGGGTGAGCGCCTGGCGGCGAACAACGAGCTGGTGCTCTTCGATCGTGACCTTGCCGGGCCCCTGCGCTTCAGCCGGCTGGCGAGCGACCCGGCGGTGCGCCAGATCGCGGGCGACGTGCGCGACGTGGTGGCGGTGGAGAAGGCGATGGAAGGGGCCGAGATCGTCCTTCACTTCGCCTCGCTGGTGGGCGTCAAGCACGTCATCGAGAACGCTCGCGAGACGATCGAGACCATTTTGGGCGGCACCGCCAATGTCCTCGCGGCGGCGGCCAGGAACCCGGCCCTCGAGCGGCTGGTCTACATCTCGACCAGCGAGGTCTACGGCAACGTGATGGACGCCACCGAGGGCGTCCCGGCCTCGGTGGGCACCGGCAACGATGCCCGACTTTCCTACGCCTCGGCGAAGCTCGCCGGTGAGCACCTGGTGTGGGCCTACCACCGCGACGCCAGCTTGCCGACGGTGATCGTGCGGCCGTTCAACATCTTCGGCCCCCGGCGGCTGACCGCCAACGCGGTCGGCATCTTCGTGGTGCGCGCTCTGGCGGGTGCTCCGATCACCCTCCACGGCGACGGCAGCCAGCTGCGTTCCTGGTGCTACATCGAGGACTTCTGCGCCGGCATGCTGGCGGCGCTCGAGGTGCCAGCGGCCGCCGGGCAGGACTTCAACCTCGGCAACCCGGTCACCGCCTCGACGATCTACGACCTCGCCGACCGCATCGTGCGGCTCGCCGGTAGCAGCTCGGTGATCGAACGTTCGCCCTACACCTACAACGACATCGGGGTGCGGGCACCAAACTCCTCGAAGGCCCGCGAGGTCCTCGGCTACGTGCCGCGCTTCGACCTCGACCAGGGCCTGCGGCCGACGATCGACTGGCACCGCGAGCACCTCGACGCCCTCCGGCATTGGCTGTAGGGCGCCGCCGGGCCGCCCGTGAGCTTGGCCGGGGCGAGCCTCGGATAAGATGAGCCGATTGCCATGGAGCGCACCTCGCATCCCATAACCCGCGCGATGGCCCTGCGCATGCTCGCCGACGCGGCGATCATCCAGGTCTCGCTGTTCGCCGCGCTGGCGATCCGGCTGATCTACCACCTCGCGACCCTGGCGCCCAACGCCAAGGTCAACCTGCGGGGGCTGATCCGTGCCTTCGTCTCCTACTACTGGGAGAGCGCCTTCCCGCTTACCGTGCTCGCCCTGGTGATCTTCTACCTGATGGGTTTCTACACCTACGGGCGGTCCTACCAGGGGCGCTACAAGGCGCTGGTGGTGCTGCAGGCAGTGACCCTGGCCTATCTCAGCTTCGGTTTCCTGACCCTCTTCTTCGGCGGCGTCTCGCCCCTGCCGCGCACGGCGCTGGTGATCGCCTGGGCGCTCACCGCAGCGCTGGCCGTGGCGGCGCGCATCTTCGCCGCCTCCTGGAAGAGCGTGGTGAGCCAGGAAACGGCGAGCGGCCGCCTGCTGGTCCCCCGCGAGCAGCGCCTGGTGCTGGTGATCGGCGGTGCCGGCTACATCGGCTCGGCACTCCTGCCGCTGCTGCTCCAGAAGCGCTACCGGGTGCGCGTGCTCGACCTCCTCGTCTTCGGCGAAGAGCCGATCCGCGCGGTGGCCGGCCACCCGGACCTGGAGATCATCCGCGGCGATTTCCGGCACATCGAGAAGGTGGTCGAGGCGCTGCGCGGCGTCAACGCCGTGATCCACCTCGGCGGCATCGTCGGCGACCCGGCCTGCAGCCTCGACGAGGACCTGACGATCGACGTCAATCTCTCGGCCACGCGGATGATCGGCGAGCTGGCCAAGGCGGTGGAGGTCGAGCGCTTCATCTTCGCCAGCACCTGTTCGGTCTACGGCGCCTCGCGCGAGGTGGTGGACGAGCGCAGCGTGGTCAAGCCGCTGTCGCTCTACGGGCAGACCAAGGCGGCCTCGGAGCGCCTCCTCCTCGACCTGATGCCGGACGGCTTCTCGCCGGCGATCGCCCGCTTCGGCACCATCTACGGCCTGTCGGGGCGCACCCGTTTCGACCTGGTAGTCAACCTGCTCGCCGCCCGCGCCAAGATGGACGGCAAGATCACCGTCTTCGGTGGCGACCAGTGGCGGCCCTTCGTGCACGTCGAGGATGCCGCCCGCGCCGTCCTCGCCCTCCTCGAGGCCCCTCTCGAAGTGGTCCGCGGGCAGATCTTCAACGTCGGCTCGAACCAGCAGAACTTCACCATCGGCGAGGTCGGCCGGCTGATCGCCCAGCGGGTGCCGGAGGCCGAGCTGCTGATCGAAGAGGACTCGAAAGACCGCCGCGACTACCGGGTGAGCTTCGACCGCATTCACGACCAGCTGGGCTTCCTGCCGGTGTGGAGCCTCGAGCAGGGCATCGAGCAGGTGATCGAGGCGATCGAGCGCGGCGAGATCGTCGACTACCAGCTGCCCAAATACAGCAACGTCAAGTTCTTGAGCGAGAGCCCGGCCGCCCTGCCCTCGCGCACCGACTGGGTCCGGGACGCGCTGAGCGGCGTCTCGGGAGAGTAGCCGCTTGCGCCGCCTGGGGGCTGGGGCGGCGCTCGCCCTCGGTCTGGTCGTCGGCCTCTATTCGCAATGGCCGAGCTTCGGCCGGCCGTATGTGATCAACAACGACGCCCGCCAGCACACCTACTGGATGCAACAGTGGGCGGACCCGGAGCTCTACGCCGGCGACCCGATCACCGAGTACGCCAAGGCCTACCAGCCCTGGGGCTACGTGGCGGTCTACCGGGCCCTGTCGCCCGTGGTGGCGCCGCTCACCCTCGGCAAGCTCCTCCCCAGCATGCTGCTCGGCCTCACGGCCCTGCTTTTCTTCTTGCTCGGCGAGCGGCTGGGCGGCCCCTGGGCGGGCGCGATCTCCGCCGTCTGGGTGACGGTGACGCCGATCGTCTTGCACAAGATGGCCGGCGGCCACGCCCGTGCCTTTGCCATCCCGCTCCTGGCCGCCTTCCTCCTCGCCCTGCTGCGGCGCTCGCGCTGGGGCGTCGTAGCCGTGCTGGTGGTGCAGTCGCTCTTCTACCCGATGGTATTGCTGATCTCGCTCGGCGCCGGCGGGCTCAGCCTGCTGCGCCGCGGCGAAGGCCGCTGGCGCCTCGACCGCGGCCTGGCCGTGGCTCTCCTCGCTGGCGGTCTCCTGGGCGGCGCCCTGGTGATGGCGCGCCAGGCGCGCACGGAGGCGGTGCTAGGGCCGCTCGCTACCGCCGAGGACCTGCGGGGCAAGCCGGAAGCTGGCCCGAGCGGCTTCTTCCCCCTCGACCCCGGTCCGCGAGCGCTCTCGACCGTGCGCCGCGAGGTGCGCCAGGTCTTCACCCTCCTGCCCAGCCCAGTGCTGCGGCCGAGGCTGCCGGTGGGGAGCCCGTGGCGGCACGCCGAGCCCTGGCTGGTGCTCCTTCTCGCCGCCATCCTGGCGCTTGGCTGGCGCTGGGGGCTTCCTCCCGCGGTGCCCAGCGTGCTGGTCGCCGGCATCGGGCTCTGGGTGCTGGCGGACCGGCTGCTGCTCCGTCTCTTCATCCCCGCTCGCTACCTGCAGTACCCGCTGCGGGTAGTGGGGGTGCTCGCCTTCGCGTGGCTGGCCGCCCGGCTGCTGGGGCTGCTCCCCGCCGCCTGGCAGCGGCTGGCTGGCGGCGCCGTCCTCCTCGCCCTGCTCGCCCACGTGCCGGCCCTCTCGGGCGTCGGCCTCGAGAACCATGGCGGTGCTCGGGCCCTCTTCGAGTACCTGCGGACGACGCCCAAGAACACCCTGGTGGCTGCCCATCCCTACCTCGCCGACGACATCCAGATCTTTGCCGAGAGGAAGGTGCTGGTGGACTTCGAGCACGTCCAGCCGTTCTATCCGCAGTTCTGGAACGCCATGAAGGGCCGCACCTCCGACCTCTTCGCCGCCTACTACGCCGAGGACCTGGAGACGGTGTGCGGCTTTCTCGCTCGCTACGGCATCGATGATCTGGTGATCGATGGCCGGCATTTTGCGGCGGCCTTCCTGCGCTCGCGCCGGCTCTACCCCGAGCCCTTCCGCAGCGAGATCCTGGGCAGCATCGGTCACCGCCGACGCTTCGTCCTCGACGGCCTGCCGCCGACGGCGCCGGTCTTCCGCCGCGGCCCGCTGCAAGTGGTCACCCCGGCGTCGCTCGGCTGTCTTCCGCTAGCGCCATCGCCAGCAGCAGGCCCAGGAGAGGCGCCACCCGGAAGTTGATGATCTCGGGCGAGGAGACGGCGAGCACCACGGTCCCCGTCCAGGCGGCACCGACGGCGGCGAGCAGCCGGCGCTCGCCGCCGCTCGCCGCGAAGGCCCGCCGCAGCGGCACCACCACGAAGCTGCCGAGGGCCGCCAGGATGGCGAGCCCGCCCACCAGGCCCAGCTTGTAGAGCAAGAAGAGATAGAAGTTGTGGATGTAGTTGGTCGGCACGGCCCGCCGCCGAGCGCCGCCCGAGGTGCCGGCGCGGTCGAGGTCGAAGTCGGCACCGAGGCCGCGGCCGAGGAGCTTCTCGCCGAGGTCGCCTGCGGCGAAGAGGCCGAGCAGCTGGCGGCTCTCACCGAGGCGAAACTGCAATGAGGCGTCCCGCCGGCGGTTGCCCTGCGTCGCCCCCGGGGCCAGGCTGGCGAGGCGGCGGTGCAGGTAGGAGAGCTGCGTGAGGAGGGGCTGCGCCCACAAGGGCCCGAGGCGCTCGAGACGAGCCATGCGCAGCCACCAGACGCCGCGCTCGCCATCGCCAGTGATCTCCAGACGCACGGTGGCCGTCCCTGAGGGCAGCGCCGCCACCAGCTCACGGCGCTCCCAGCGCTGCGTCGGGCGCACCCAGAGGCCCAGGCTCGCCGTGACGGAGCCGTCTGCGGCGAGACCACGGACCAGGACCTGGCCGCGGCCCTGGCCGCGACCGCGGCCCTCGATCTCGAGCCGGTAGGTCCCTCCGCCGGGCACCTCGCGCGCCTCGCCGACTTCCAGGGCCGGGCCCGGCGTGCCCCAGCGGACGCTGCGCGGCGGGCGTGGCCCGGCCTGCGCCGCTTCCGGCTGCTCGAGGCGGGCGAGCAGGTTGGGGCGTTGCAGGCCGATCCAGGCGAGCAGGACGACGAGGCCGGCTGCGACGAGCAGGCCGAGGCCGACGATCGTCGCCCAGCGCCGCTTGCCGAGGGCCGCGAGCTCGCCGCTGGCGAGGACGTAGAGGCCGAGGGCCGGCAGCAGGCTGAGCCACAGGCCGCGGGTGCCCGAGCCCAGCACGAAGAAGCCGGCGAGGGCGAGGCAGGGCAGGGCAAGGCGGGCGTCACGGACCGGGCGGCGGGCCCAGGAGAGGGCGAGGAGGAGGCCCGCGAGGCAGAAGCCGGTCGCCGCCACCGAGTTGGGCAGCACGAGCCGCTGCAGCAGCCGCCCCTCGCGCACGGCCTGCCACCAGAAGGCGAGGTGGAGGAGGGTGGCGAGCGCCAGGGCAACGGGCAGGGCGACCTCGAGGCTCCGGCGCCGGGCCTGCGGGGCCAGGCGACTGGCGAGGAAGGCGCCAGCCGGCAGCAAGGCGAGGGAGAGCGCCTGGCCGGCGACCTGCGCCAGCGGGTTGCCGCGCACCAGGCCAACCGCTGTGCCGAGGCCGGTGGCCCCCAGGTAGAGAACGAGGCCGCGGACCAGGGGCTCGTGCCGTGGGTCGGGCAGGGGTGGGGCTGGAAGAACGGCGGCGCGCCGCTCGAGAGTCAGGGCGAGGGCGCCGAGGCCGAGCAGGGTGACGAGGCCTGTGGCCTGGACGACCATCCCGCGGCGGAACTCGAGGCCGGTGGTGGCATAGGGCAGGAGGGCCAGGGCCACGGCCGTGGCGCCCAGCAGCCAGGCGCCGCGGGCTGCATCGCCGCGGCGAGCGGCGGCCTTGGCCGGGGTGGCACGAGAGCTGGGAGGTCGGCGGCGACGCGGCACGGCGAGCCACTATAGCCCGAGCGGCAAGCCGGTTCGGAGTGGCTCGGGGGCCCGGGCCGGGCTGTCACTGGCGAGTCGTCGTCGGTGCTCCGGCGGGTGGTACTCTATGCCGCGCCATGGCGGACGAAGGCCCCAAGACCATCCTCGTGACCGGCGGTGCCGGCTTCATTGGTTCTCACCTCGTCGAGGCATTCCTCGCTGCCGACCACCGGGTGGTGGCCCTGGACGACCTCTCGAGCGGCAAACCGGAGAACCTCCCCGAGCACGCCGATCTGCGGGTGGCGGACATCCGCACCCCGGAGGCGGCGGCGATCGTCGAGTCCCTGCGGCCGCAGGTGCTGGTGCACCACGCCGCTCAGATGGAGCTGCGGCGCTCGGTGGAGGAGCCGGTTTACGACGCCGGGATCAACGTCCTCGGCACCTTGAACCTCCTCGAGGCGGGTCGCAAGGCGGGCCTCGAGCAGGTGATCTTCGCCTCGACGGGCGGCGCCATCTACGGCGAGCAGGAGGTCTTTCCCGCCGACGAGAGCCACCCGACCCGGCCCCTCTCGCCCTACGGTGTGGCCAAGCTGGCGGTCGAGCACTACCTCTACGCCTACCACGCGACCTACGGCCTCGACGTCACCTGCCTGCGCTACGCCAACGTCTACGGCGAGCGCCAGAACCCGCACGGCGAGGCCGGGGTGATCGGCATCTTCCTCGACCGCCTGCTCTCTGGCCGCCAGCCGATCATCCATGGCGACGGCCTGCAGACCCGCGACTACGTCCACGTCTCGGACGTCGTGCGGGCCAACCGTGCCGTCCTCGGCCTGCCGGGCTTCCACATCTACAACGTGGGCTCGGGGGTGGAGTCGACAGTCGTCGAGCTCTACGACGAGCTGCGGCGCGCCCTCGGCAGCCCGCTCGCCGCCCACCACGGCCCGGCGAAGAAGGGCGAGCAGCGCCGCTCGGTGATCAGCCCGGCGCGCCTCCAGCGCGACCTCGGCGTGCCGCCGGCCTTGCCGCTGAGCGTAGGCCTGCCGCGCACCGTCGAGTGGTTCCGCGCCCGCGCCGAGCGCTAGTCAGCTAGCCGCCGGCAAAGGCGCCGACGACGAGCAGGGGCTCCTTGCCGGCTGCCACGGCCGCCGGCAGCGGCTCGTCGACCGACTGGTGCGACAGGTCCTCACCACAGGCGAAGAACCGGATGAAGGCCCGCCGCGGCCCGCCGCCGTGGTCGCGCACGGTGCCTCGGAGGGTGGGGTAGGTCGCTTCGAGGGCGTCGAGCACGGCGCGGATCGAGACCGGCTCGACGACCTCCACCTCGACGTCCCCCGCTACCTTCGCCAAGGTGCGCAGGTGGGCGGGGAGGACGACGCGGACGACCGCTCGCTGGCTCACGGCAGCGTCTGCGCCTCGACCGAGAGCACCGGCGGCAGGTCGCGGACGATCGCCGTCCAATGGTCGCCGCCGTCTCTCGAGGCGTAGACCTGGCCGCCCGTGGTGCCGAAGTAGACGCCGCAACCCGGCAGCCGATCGACCGACATGGCGCCGCGAAGGACGTTGACGTAGCAGTCCTGCTGCGGCAGCCCCTGGGTGAGCGCCTGCCACTGGTTGCCGCCCGTGCGGCTGCGGTAGACCCGCAGCTTGCCGTCCGGCGGGTAGTGCAGCGAGTCGCTGGTGATCGGTACCACGTAGATCGTCTCCGGCTCGTGGCTGTGGACGGCGATGGGGAAGCCGAAATCGGTCGGCAGGTCGCCGCTCACCTCGTGCCAGCTCTCGCCGGCGTCGTCGCTGCGCATCACGTCCCAGTGCTTCTGCATGAAGAGGACGTCGGGCTGCGACGGATGGCAGGCGATGCGATGCACGCAGTGGCCCACCTCGGCGTTGGGGTCGGGCAGCGAGTACTCGGTCTTGAGGCCGCGGTTGATCGGCCTCCAGGTCACGCCCCCATCGTCGCTGCGGAAGGCCCCGGCGGCGGAGATGGCGACGAACATCCGCCCGCGGTTGACCTCGTCGAGAACGATGGTGTGGAGGCCCATGCCCCCGGCCCCCGGCTGCCAGTAGTTGCCCGAGCCGTGGCCGCGCAGGCCGGCCATCTCGTGCCAGGTCTTGGCGCCGTCGGTGGAGCGGAAGAGGGCGGCGTCTTCCACCCCGGCGTAGACCGTGTCGGGGTCGTCGAGCGCGGGCTCGAGGTGCCAGACGCGCTTGAACTCCCAGGGGTGGGGCGTGCCGTCGTACCACTGGTGGGTGCCGGGAACGCCGTCGTACTTGAACTCGTTGCCCATCGTCTCCCAGGTCTTGCCGGCGTCGTCCGAGCGTTGGATGACCTGGCCGAACCAGCCGCTCGACTGCGAGGCGTAGAGCCGATTGGGATCGGCAGGCGAGGCCTTGAGGTGGTAGATCTCCCAGCCGGCGAAGTGGGGCCCGTCGACCGTCCAGTGCTCGCGCCGCTCGTCCGCGCTCAGCACGAAGGCACCCTTCTTCGTCCCCACCAGAACTCTGACTCCGCTCATCGGTCGTCTCCTCGATCGTCCCCTGCCCTGGGGGTGGTCTTGCGGCGGGCAGCCTATCGCGGATCCGGGCAGCGGGCTTGGTCGGAGGGTGCAGCGTGCCCGTGCTACGCTCGCCGGCCAACCTCCGGGCCCGGAAAGGCGGCGATCATGCGGCGTGTCTCCCTCGCTCTCATCCTCATCGGCCTCACGGCCGTCCTCTCGCCACCCCTCGCGGCCACCTGCGGTGGTGGCGGTGGAGGCGGCCTCGGGGGCGCGACACCCGGCGGCGCCGAGCCGCAGGTCTACCGGGTCGCCTGGAAGGTCACGGCGGCGGGGAGCAGCCTGCCGGCGGCGCCCGAGGCTGCCCTGGTGGTCGCCTGGTTCCCCACCTCCTCGGCCGCTGCTCGCGCCTCGGCCCTGCAGACCTCGCGGGCCCTCTCTCTCGCCGGCGCGCGCTGCGTGGCCGACGCCCTGGTCACCCCCGATCACGGCGAGCTCCACGAGCGCCTCAAGGTGCCGGCTGGGCAGGAGATGGTCGTCCTCTTGGGGGGCGATGGCGGCGAGCTGGGGCGCGTGGTGGCGGGCGAGCAGGGCCTCGATGTGCGGGCCGTCGAGAAGCTGCTCCAGCGGGCGATCGACGAGCGTGAGAAGAGCCTCGAGGAGAGCTTCAAGGCCGCCGAGAAGCGCGCGCAGGACGGTGATGCGACGGCGGCCGAGGCGCTGCGGCGGGTCTGGGACGAGCGCTGCCTGGTGCCGTCGCTGGGGCGCAAGGCAGCCAAGGCCCTGAAGAAGCTCGGCGTCGAGGTCGACAAGGCCGCTCTCGACGGCCTGGGGCCCGAAGGCCTCGCCGATCCCGACGTGCGGGGCGAGCGGGCTGCCACTGCGGGAGTGCTGGCGGCGGGGCTCGCGGCCGAGGAGGCGGGCCGCTACCGCGAGGCTGAGGGCCTCTACCGCGAGGCGACCAAGCTCGATCCGGCGGACCCCACGGCGCTGCGTTTCCTGGGCGAGCTCTACCGCCACCACACCGGGCAGTGGGACCTCGCGACGAGCACTTTTCGCCGGGTCCTGGCGCAGCCGGCGGACCCGGTCTCGCGTGCCGTGGCCCTGCACGGCCTCGGCAAGATGACCATCCACGGCGGTGAATACGCGCGGGGCCTCGCCCTCTTCGAGCAGTCGATCGCCACCTACCCGCTGCCGATCACTTACCGCAACCTCGCCGTCTACTGGTTCTCCGAGAAGCAGACGGACAAGGCGACGGGCTACATGCGGCAGGCGGTCGCCCTCGAGCCGGAGGACGGCTACAACCAGATCTTCGCCGCCGTCTACCTCGCCGTGGCGGGTCAGAAGGAGGAGGCGCGGCGTATCGCCGAGGCCAACGCCGGCGTCCTCGCCGCGAGCTACAACCTGGCCGCGCTCTGGGCGCAGTTGGGGGACACGAAGAAGGCGATGGAGCTGCTGCGCCGGCACTTCTACGAGTACGAGCGCTTCGACGCCGTGCGGGCGATGGAGATGCAGGAGGCGCGGGACGACTACATGTTCGCCGCCCTGCATGCCGATCCCGGCTTCGTGGAGCTCACCAAGCTGGCGAGCCGCCACCAGCTCTGAGGCGGCGAGCTCAGCGGGGCGCTGCTGAGGCAGCCTGGGCTGGTTCGGCGGCCGGCTCGGGGGCTCGGCTCCAGCCGAGGGCCGTCATCGCGGCAGCGACCGGCTCCTGCCGGCCCTGGCGGACGGCGAGCTCGACGATGTCGCCCGCCGCCGGCTTCCATTGATCGGAGACCGGCAGCGAGCTCTCGCCGCGGCGCACCACCAGCGGCAGGACGTCGCTCGAGGGCTCGCCCTTGTCGTCTTGGGGGAAGGTTGCGCCGTCCTTCGGCGGCTGCCAGCGCTCGATCGCCAGCAGGCCCTGCTCGGCGCGCACCGCCCACAGGTTGAGGTTCCGCTTGCCGTCGAAGAGGCGGTGGATGCGCGCCGGTGCCAGCATCTCGGTGCCGATGCCGGGATGGTCGCGCCGCAGGGCCACCCAGATCTCGGCGCCGCGCAGCGACTCGCGCACCCGTCGCCCGAAGAGGAAGTTCACCTCTTCGTTGGGGGTGAGGGCGAGGAAGCGGCCCCGTTCGCCCAGGTGCGCCGCCTCGAAGGCTTCCTCTTCCAGCGGATTGCCACAGAAGACCTGAAAGCCGGCCTTGGCTCCTTGGGCGCACGAATCATGGTTGGCGTCCACGAGCAGCACCTCGGCGGGCGGCGCCAGGCGGGTGGCGAGCAGCCGCGAGAGGCCATTGGCCCCGAGCACCGCCCAGCCGGTGGGCTTGGGCAGGGCGACGCGCAGCAGGCGGGCGACGAGGCCGCCGGAGAGGCCCTGCACGGTGACGGTGACGGCGATCACCAGGAAGACCAGGGCCTGGAGCTCGCGGCCGCCCGGCCGCCCGGCCGCCGAGAGCACGCTCGCGAAGTGGGCAGCGACCGCCGCGGCGACGATGCCGCGCGGGGCGAGCCAGGAGAGGAAGAGCTGGTCACGCAGCGACAGGCCGGTGCCGGCGGTCGATACGAAGACGTTGACCGGCCGCACTACGAAGATCAGCGCCGCGACCACCAGGGCACCTCCCAGGCCGAGCTGGCGCACATCGGCCAGGCGCACGTCGGCGGCCAGCAGCACGAAGAGGAGGCCGATCAGCATCACCGTCAGCTCCTCTTTGAACTCCCGCAGCCGTTGCAGGGGCTGGCCCTTCAAGTTGCCGACGAAGAGACCTGCGACGATCGCGGCCAGGATGCCGCTTTCGGTCTGCAAGGCGTTGCAGGCCTGGTAGAAGCCGAGCAGGAGGGCGAGGGCGGTGACGTTGCGCAGCTCTTCGGGGAGCAGCCGCTCGAAGCGGATCACTGCCGCCAGCGTGATGCCGGCGAGGAGGCCCCCCACGCTGCCGAAGGCGAGGCGGAAGAAGAGGCCGAGGGCGCCCTGGCTCAAGGTGTCGCCGGGTGGTGCCATGAGCACCTCGAGGGTGACCACGGCAAGGGTAGCGCCGACCGCGTCGCCCAAGATCCCTTCGGCCTCGAGCACCGTGGCGAGGCGCGGCAGCACCCGCACGCGGCGCAGGATGGGCTGGATCACCGTCGGCCCCGTCACCACCACCAGCGAGCCGAAGAGGAGCGAGGTGGCCCACGGCCAGGCGAGCAGCCCGCGGGCGGCGAGCGAGGCGAGGACGGCGGTGATCAGGATACCGACCGTCACCAGGCGGCGGATCGCCAGGCCATGGCGGAAGAGACCGCGCAGGTCGAGGGCGAGGCCGCCCTCGAAGAGGATGATCGCGACGGCGAAGCTCACCAGATCGGCCAACCCATGGCCGAGCGCCGACGGGTGCAGCCAGCCGAGCCCCTCGGGCCCGGTGGCCACACCCAGAGCGAGCAGCACGACGATGCCCGGCACGCGCAGATGGCGAGCGAGGACCTGCCCCAGCATTCCCAGGGCGAGCGCGAGACCTACTTGGAAGGCGGCGGAATGGAAGTCGGGCTGCAGCACGCGGGGGGTAGTAGATCAGACCCCGGCGTCGGCTGGCGAGCGCGACCGGGCGGCTGGCGCCGCGCCGTCAGTCGAGCTTGAAGTTGAAGGTGAGCATGTAGAAGACGGCGACCGGCTCGCCGTGGAGCGTGGCAGGCTCGAAGAGCCAGCCACGGGCGGCGTCGACGGCCGCCTGGTCGAGCTCCGGGTAGCCGCTGGTGCCCTTGACCAGCAGGTCGGTGACCTTGCCTTCAGTGGTGATCGTCGCCTGCACGATGACCACCCCCGTCTTCCCCTGCTCCTTCATCGCCGCCGGGTAGACGGGGGCCTCGGCGTGGAGCTTCTTCGGTGGCACGACGTCACCCTCGACGGCGATCGGGGTGGTCGCCGCGACGGCGCGCTGCGCGAAGGGGAAGCTGGCGAGCCCCGCCACCGCGATGGTGGCGAGCGTGGCGGCGGTCAGCAACAACGAGGCGAAACGGCGGAGTGGGGACATGGTGACCTCCCGGGTCAGATGCGCCACCCGCTCTTGCAGATGGCGGCGGTTGAGGAAGGCGGTGCCGGTGAGCGGCGGTGGTGCCGGCCGGCAGGCGAGCGCGAAAAGGGCTTCGAGATAGGTGCGACGGGCGCCGGTGAGGCGCACCACCTCGCGGTCCACGGTCTGCTCGCGGGCGAGGTCGAGCTCGGCGAGGAGGAAGGGTAGGAGGGGCTGAAACCACAGCACGGCCCGCAGCAGCTCCTCGACCAGGAGCAGGCGGCCGTCGCGCCGCCCGGCGTGCAGGAGCTCGTGGCAGAGGATGCTGCGCGAGGCGGCCCCAGGCTCGGCCAGCAGGCCCGTGGGGAGCAGCACCGTGGGGCGGAAGAAGCCCAGCGTGATCGGCCGGGCGAGCTCGGTGGTCGAGCGCACCTCGGCACCGGCGCCGACGCTTCGCCGCAGCTCCTCGAGCTCGGGCGGGAGGGCGAGAAGCGCCGCTCGCCGGCGGTAGGCGCGGATGCGCAGCAGGCCGACGCCCAGCCAGGCGAGGCGAGCGAGAGCACCGCTCGCCAGCACGAGCACGAAGACGCCACCCAGGGAGAGCCGCCAGCCGGTGCCGCTGGGGCTCGCGGCGAGGGCGTCGATCTGCAGGCTGAGGCCGCCCGCAGCGAGCCCGCCCGCAGCCGTGCCCAGCCAGCCGCCTGCCGGCGGGAGCCAGGGCAGCACGAGGCAGAGCGCGAGCACGGCCCGGCACAGGGCGAGCCGCCAGGCCGGGGGCTCGACGGGCCAGCGGCGGCAGAGCAGGGCGGTGCCGCCCAGCAGGAGACCGCTCTGCAGGGTCCAGACGGCGAGGTCGGTGGCCAGGTGGTCGAGGTTCATGGCTCCTCCGGCGGCAGGGACGCGATCTGCTTGGCGATAGCGTTGAGCTCCTCGCGGCTCAGCTTCTGCTCGCGGAGCAGGGCGAGCACCAGCGGCTCGGCGGCACCGTCGAAGACCCGTCCCACGAAGTCGTCGACCAGGCGGGCGATGGTCGCCCCCTTGGGTTCCACGGGCCGGTAGAGGAAGGCGCGGCCCTCGGGCTCCTTCTGCAGGTGGCCCTTGGCCTCAAGGATGTTCATCATCGTCTGCACGGTGGTGTAGGCCACGCTGCGCTCGCGGCGCAGGGCCTCGTAGACATCGCGCACGGTGGCGGGGCCCAGCGCCCAGACCACCTTCATGATCTCCAGCTCTTGCTCGGTGAGAGTTCGGCTCTTGGCTCGCATGACTCCGAAATTATTAGTACTAGTCTCGTCGGATGTCAAGGCGTACCGCGGGCCGGGGCCGTGGGACGCGCCGGCTTAGCTGATGGTGATCGTCTCGGCGGCGGAGACGAAGAGCACGTCGCCCAGGCTGGGGTGGCGGCGTAGGAGCTCGCGGCCGCGGCTCTCGAGGCGGGCGCGGGTGAGCCCGAAGAGCACGAGGTCGGCGTGGCTCGAACGTTCGGCGACGAGGGTCTTGAAGTCGGTCTCGTCGTCGGTGGGGATGACTTCGAGGTTCTTGCGGCTGATCGGCAGGCGGCCGCTCTCGACCAGCTCGCTCAGCCGTGCGTGCTCGCGGGGTGCATCCTCGCGGGGGAAGGCGGCGAAGATGCGTACCTCGGCGGCGCTCCAGTCGGGGTGACCGAGGAGCACGTAGACGATGAGGATCATCAGCGGGGCGTTGTCGAAGTCGTGCCAGGTGAGCCAGAGGTGGACCTGCTGGCGGCTGCCGAAGAAGCGCTCGCCGTGGCGCAGCACGATCGGGCTCAAGCCCGCCTCCCAGGCCAGGGTGCAGCCGTCGACGATCTCGGCGATCTCGCCGTCCGGGCTCTGCGGGGTGAGCGAGAAGAGGGTGGCGTTGTGGTCGCGCCCCGTGGCGCTCGGCATCTGGAAGGCCTGGGCGAGGGCCGTGCGCAGCGAGGGCGAGACGATCGAGTCCACCACCAGGCCGCTGCCACGGGTCTGCGACAGCTCGACGAGCAGGGGCAGCACCTCCTGCCGCTGCGTCTGGGTGGAGCTGTCCAGGCGGCCGCGGATGAGGTGGATGAGGGTGCCGAAGCCCTGGCGGCGGCAGATCCAGGTCAGCAACTGGATGGGGGCGGCCCGCTCGAAGGTGTGGTCGGCGACGACGATGATGTTCGGCCGCCAGTCGCGGGCGAGGGCCGCCGAGCGCTGCAGCTGAATCTGGAAATAGCGCGTCGTCTGCGCCATCACGCCACGAAACATGTCGGCGAGATCGTCGTGGCGGTCCGTCGAGCGGATGCCGAGGTAGATCAGCACCATCACGGCGATCGCCAGCAGCGCGTAGGCGGGGTCCATCTGGAACATCAGCAGCAGGCAGAGCACGGCACCCAGGAGGCTCAGGTACCACTTCGAGCGAAAGGTCGGGCGGTAGCTCGGGCGGGCGGCGAAGTGCTCGAGGAAGCTGATCGCGCACAGCGAGCCGTAGGTCACCATGAAGAACATCGAGACCATCCGCGCCACGAAATCGATCGAACCGCCGGCGACCGTCACCGCGGCGATCACCGAGGTGACCAGGGTGGCGTGGCGCGGCTCGTTGGCCGCGCCCTCGCCGCGCGCCAGGACCGCGTTGAGCTTCGGCCAGGGAGCGACACCGTCGCTGGCCAGCGCCTGCAGCGTGCGTGGCGCCACCAGGATCGAGCCGAGGGCCGAGGACAAGGTGGCGCAGGCGAGACCGATGGGCACGATCGGCGGCCAGATGGCGATCCGGGCCATCACCAGCGGCTCGCTCGCCAGCAGCGCCGCGGGGGCCGAGAAGGCGAGCTTGGCGACCACGGCGAGGTAGATCACCAGGCCCACCGCGGTGGCGGAGAGCACGCCGAGGGGGATCGAGCGCCGCGGGTTCTTGAGGTCTCCCGACAGCCCGACCCCGGCCGTCATGCCGGTGAAGGCGGGGAAGACGATGGCGAAGACGAGCATGAACGGGTCGCCGCCGGCGACGCCGTGGAGGAGCGCGAGGGGCTCACCGGCCGTCTCTGGCAGCGCCCTGCCGGCGAAGAACATGGCGAGCGAGAGGCCGAGCACCACGGCGATCAACCACAGCGCCTTGACGCCCACGTTGGCGCCGCGAGTGAGCACCAGGACCATCATCAGGGTGGTCGCCGGCAGCGAGATCAGCCGTGGGTCGAAGCTGAGGCCCGTCCACGCCGTGAGCGCTGGGGCCAGCGGCCGGAAGGCCTCGGCGAAGGCGATCATGTAGAAGGCCACCGAGACGGCCTGGGAGAGATAGAGGGCGATGCCGATCGCGGCGCCGATCGTGCGGCCGAACGAGCGCGAGATGATGAAGTACTCGCCGCCGCCCTCCACCCGCCGGTTGGTCGCCAGCTCGGCGATGGCGAGCGCTGTCGGCATCGTCACCAGGTGGCCGAGCAGGACGATCAGGACGGCCCCGGCCATCCCCACGTTGCCGACGGCATAGCCGAAGCGCAGGAAGAGGATGGCGCCGAGAATGGTGCTGATCGAGGCCAGGAAGACCGGCGCGGTGCCGAAGCCGTGGCCGGCGGGGGGCGTGGCGCTAGCGGGCACCGCGATCTCCGCGCCGGCCGCGGGCTCGGAGCTCAAGCGCCGCTCTCGGGCGCCGAGCTTGGTGCCGCGGGCGGGGCGCCGCCGGAAGCTGGCGGCAAGGCCCCCGGCGCCTCTGCTGCCGGTGCCGGCTGCCGGAAGCTCGCCGGCCGCACGGCGTCGCGCACCACGTCCGGGCGGTAGGCGAGCCAGACGATGGCGAGCACCTTGCCACCCTCGATCACCGGCGCGGCGACCTCGACGACCCCGGGCGTCGCTGCCTCACGCTCGCTGAGCTCGCTCGCCGCCAGGGCCCAGGCGGCGCGGTCGTCGGCTTGGCCGGTGGTGGCGTACTTGCCGTCGCTCGAGTAGAGCACCGAGCCGTCGGGCCGCAGCACGTGGAGGGCCGTCACCCCCGCGACCCGCAGGAGGCCGACGGCGGCGAGCTCCAGGCTCTCGCGGCGCTCGGCGAGGAGCGCGGGGTTGATGCCGGCGAGGAAGCCCCGGAAGGTACCGATGGCAGAGCGGCGGGCCACGGCCCCCGCCCAGCTCTCGGCCTCCTGGCGCAGCTGCGCCTGTTCACCGGCCGCCTTTTCCTCGGCGGCGGCGAGGCGAGCGCCCCAGGCGCGGTCCTGCCATTTCCAGATGGCGTAGCCCGCGCCGGCAGCGGTGGCCAGAGCGAGGATCAGCGTCAACGGCACGGCGACGGTGCGCTTGCGATCGGTGTCGGTCATGGTATCTCCGAGGATATCGAGGCGCGGAGCCGGACCGCTAGCTCCCAGCCAAGCCGCGGCCGGTCACCAGGTAGACGGCGAAGCTGCCCAGCCAGTGGCCGCCCTCGTAGTGCTCGCCCGTCACCGCGGCGAGGCCGGCGCGGCGGTGGGCGTCGGCGGTGGCCCGCAGGGCCGGAAGGCGAGGGTCGTCCGCCGGCAGGCCGTGGGCGATCCCGGCGAGCATCCAGGCGCGGCTCAGGTTGAGGCCGTCGAGGTGGGCGAGCTTGGGGTCCGTGGGGTCGGTGACCACCGCCGGCGGCAGCCACTCGGCTGCGGCGCTCGCCGGGAGTTGCGGCAGGAAGCTCGTCAACCAACGGGCGAACTCCGCCGGCGGCATCACCCGGCGGAGAAGGTCCGCCTCGGCGAGGCATGGGGAGAGAAAGTCCTGGCCGCCCGGCTCGTAGGCGAGCGGGCAGGCCACGTCGCCGGCATAGAAGTCGAGCACCCGCGAGCGCAGCAGCGCGGCGAGCCCCTGGTCACCGCTCACCCGGGCCCAGTCGAGCACCAGGCCGAAGGCGAAGGCGGTTTGGTCGTGCTCGCCGATGCGGATCGGGCGCGAGAGCTTCGGGAGCCAGGCGCGGAAGCGGTCGGCCGCCACCGCCTCGAGCGGCGCCAGGGCCTGGCGCCAGCCGCGGGCGGCAGGGTCGTCCCATTCGCGCAGCTCGGCGGCCAGCTGCAGCAGCCAGGCGAGGCCGTAAGGCCGCTCGAAGGAGACCCGCCCCGGCCCTTCGAGGTAGGCGACCTCGCGGGCGATCTTCTCCGGGGTCAGGCTTGCCGCGAGCGCCGCCCGCGCCGGCGCCGCGAAGGGGGCGTCGGGATAGGTTCGCGCCAACCGGGCGAGCAGCCAGTGCCCGTGCACCGCCGAATGCCAGTCGTAGCAGCCGAAAAACGCCGGCGTGAGCTCCCGCGGCGGCTTGACGTCGGCGTCGCTCGCCAGCACGTGGGCGATCTTGCCCGGGTACTCCTTGCCCACGCAGGCGAGCGCCAGGTCGGCGAAGCGCTGCGCCGAGGCGGCGGGGAAGTCCCCGGGCGTCGCCGCGGCGAGGGAGGGCAGGCCCGCCATGAGAACGAGAAGGCACAAGAAGGATCGCATGAGGGCGAGTGTAACGTGCGGGGAGGGCCCCACTCGGCCGCTGCAGCGCCGGCTCAGCCGCTCTCGAAGGCGTCCACGTGCGCCTGGCCGCAGATCTCGCCGGGTGGATTGAGGTAGGACCGCTCGCTGCCGGTCGAGGTGTCGCGGACGTGGATCGTGTACTCGACGTCGGAGAGGGCACCGAAGAAAAACCAGAAGTTGCCGTTGATCGGCGTACCGTCGAGCATCTTCACGACCAGCTCAAGGTTGGCAGAGTTGAAGAAGGAGAAGAACCCGCTTTTCTCGGTGCCGGCCACCGCGCTCCCTCGACCGGTCGTGCCGGTGCGCTGGTCGCGCCAATCGACGGAGACCTCGAAGCGGCCAAGGAGACAAAGTGTGTCCGCGGTGCTCGTGCAGCTCGTCGCTGCTGCCGCTGGCTGGGCATCGGGCTTCCCAGCGCCGGGGAAGACGAACGAGCTCGCCTCGGTGAAGAACGCCGGCACGGGCAGCGAAAACGTGTCTCCGACGCCGCAGATCTCCCCTTGAGGGTTGTGGTAGGTCTTGGCGGTACCCGTCGCCAGGTCGGTCACCTCGAGCCAGTACTCGACGTCCGAGAGAGCGCCATAGAAGGTCCAGAGGTGGCCGTTCACCGCGGTGCCATCGAGGACTTTGACCACCAACTCCAGGTTATCGGCGTTGAAAAACCAGAAGAAGCCCGTGCGGTCGGAGAAGGGCACTGGCGTCCCCTCCCCTTCTTGCCCGCTGCGGGCTTCTCGCCAGCGCACCCGCACGCGGACCCGCCCGTCCCGCAAACAAAGGTCACGGGCCTCGTCGCAGCTCACCAAGGACGTGAGCGGCAAGGCCCACAGCGCCTGGCTTCCGCTGCCGTCGTCGGCCACGAAGTAGAGCTCGTCGCCCACCACGTTCATGGCGAACGGGTTCGACGAGCGCGGGCCGGGCGCGAGGTCGGCCACCATCTGGGTCCCTCCCGCCGTGCCGTCCGAGACCCAGAGCTCGACACCATGGATGCCATCAGAAGCCTGGAACACCACGCGCTCACCGACCGCGGCAAGCTCGCGAGGGAACGAGGAGAGCCAGCCGGGCAGGAGGTCGGCGACGAGGTGCGTGCCGGCCTCGCTGCCGTCGCTCACCCACAGCTCGCGGCCGTGGCTGCCGTCCTCGGCGACGAAGAAGAGCCGGTTGCCCACGGCCGTCAGCGAGTCGGGAGCGCCGCTACCGAAGTCTCCAGGGTAGATGTCCTTGACGAGAGCGGTCCCGGCCGCCGTACCGTCAGTACGCCAGAGCTCGACACCCGCGGCGGCGTCGCTGTTGGCGAAGTACAGCTGGTTGCCGAGCACGGCGCGCTGATACAGCACCTCGGTGAAGATAGCGGGCCCCGCGACTTCGGTCGTCGTGGTGCCGTCGGTGCGCCAGAAGGCGCCCGTGCCGCTCGTCGCTCCCTCGCTGGCGAGGAGGAGCTGATTCGGCAAGGCGGTGAGGAACCCCTGCCTGACCTGCGAGGGGGGAAGGTCGAAGTGCTTGGTCGTCCCCGCAGCGGAACCGTCGCTGCGGTAGAGGTCGCCGTCGACTCCAAGGAAGTAGAGATTGCCGGCGAAGGCGATTGGGGCCTTGCCCGTGCAGTGGGCCGGCCCCAGGCCCGCGGCAATGAGGTGAGTGCCGGCCGGCGTGCCGTCCGAGGTCCAGAGGTCCGGGACGAACTCGCCGTCCCTGAAATAGGCCCTCCCCCCAAGGCTCTCCATGCCGCAGTACTGCAGGCCGTTGTTGAGGTCAGCGAGGTGATGGGTACCGGCGGCCGTGCCGTCCGTCGACCACACGCCAGCACCATCGAAGCCAGTCTGGCTGGCGACGATGGCTCTTTGCCCCAAGACGAGGGGCCGGCTGAGCGGCCCGGATTGCTCGTTGCTCCCGCTCAGCACTGCGGTGGCGACGGCCGGGTTGCCACCGAAGTGCCAGAGAGCCCATTCCGCCGCTCCTCTGGAGGTGAGGAGGAGGCCAGCGCCGAAGGGCACGGCGCTGAAGACCTGCAAGGGGCGTAGATCGTCCCGTCCGATGTTGCGGACCAATGCCAGGTCTCCGGCGCTGGCGCTGGTTTTCCAAAGCTCGTGCCCGGCTGCTGGGCCGCCGGCAATTCGGGCCGAGAAGATGAGCTCTCCTGCCGCATCGACGACACCCGGGACGACGGTCTGTACCTCGAGCGGCGAGATCTCGGTCGTGCCGGCGGGAGTTCCGTCCGTGCGCCAGAGGCGCGTTCCCAGCCGGAAAACGAGTCGACCTCCTACCTCTCCGGCCACACCGAGGTCACAACTGCGCTCACAGGGGGCGATGAGAGCCTGGGTGCCCGCCGTCGTGCCGTCGGTAGCCCAGATCTGTGTGGGCGCCCCCGGGCCGGTCACGAAGACGAACCGACTTCCGGCCCAGCCGAGCGTTCTCACCACCGAGCTGCAGGTGCCCGGGCAGCCGTCGCGCACCAACGCCGTGCCGAGCGCGGTGCCGTCGGTCGACCATAGCTCCTGACCGGTGGCTGAGGTCGTCCAAAGAAAGAAGTACCGCGGACGCGCAGGTCCTGCCTCGACGGCGGCTGCGAGGTCCTCAAAGCCGCCGCCGTTGGCGAGGAGTTGGAACGTCCCGGCTGCGGTGCCATCGGTGCGCCAGAGCGTTTGCGAACCCTGGCTGCGCAGGCCCAGGACCACAGCGTATTCCTGACCCGCGAAGACCACCGACTGATAGGGGTAGGGCGCGAGGGCGGGAACCAGCTCGTCCAGCCGCAGCGTCCCGGCGGGAGTGCCATCCGAAACCCAGAGCCGTTCGCCGCCCTCGGCATCCAAAGCCGCCGCCAGGGCACGGTCGCCGACGACAGCCAGCCGGGCCTCGCCTCCGGGGTCACTCAGTCGGCGCAAGAGTCGGGTCCCGGCGGGCGTGCCGTCGCTCACCAGCAAGCTCCACCCCAGCGGATCTCCCGAGTTCCCCAGCAGGTAGGCGAGGCGGCGACCGGCGGCGATGGCTCCGATACGAGCTTGCCGGTCGTTCGAGAAGTTCCCCAGCGCGAAGGTGCCGGCTGCCGTGCCATCGCTCACCCAGGGCTCTCGGCCTCCAGGGCCCCTGGGGGCGAAGATGAGCTTGTGGGCCTCGGGGAGCCAAGCTCCCAGCTCATCAAACCCGAAGACCTGCCCGGGCCTGGTCAGCACCTGGGTGCCCGCGCTCGTACCGTCGGTCACCACGAGCTCCTGCACGAAGTTGCCCACATCGGCGAGGTAGAAGGCCAGATCGTCGCCGGCAGCGATCGGCGAAACAGCCCCGCAGGGGCCGGGGCAGAAGTCACGCAGGAGGTCGGTGCCGGCCGTGGTGCCGTCCGTGGCCCACAGCTCGTATCCCTCGGCGTGGGTTCCCGCAGCAAGCACCACACGGCTGCCGATCCGCGTCAACCAGCCCGGCACGCTCGACAGCCCTTGGGCTGGAGCCATCTCGTTGAGGTCGGCGGCGCGGCGCGGACCAGCGGCGCCGGCAAGCGCCGGCAGCAGGGAGAGCAGGCAGGTCCAGATGGAGAACGTACGTGATGTCATCGGCGGCGTGGACTTCCTCCTGCAGTTTCTGTAGATCCTAAGTATAGAGGAAGCAACAGGCGCGCCTGACAAGGGTGCCAGCATCCAGTAGCAGCATCCTGCAGGGACGCCGTTCGGAGTCAGCCGGTACGCCTTGGCGGGCTGGGGCGAGAAGCCAGCGACGGCTCGCGACCTCGGCCCACAAAGCGCCACGCCCGCACGAGCTTCAGCCGTGCCCCTTGCCCCGCCTCGGCGGCAGGATGTCCGTCACCGTGCCCTCGTAGACCTCGGCGGCGAGGCCGATGGTCTCGGAGAGGGTGGGGTGGGCGTGGATGGTGAGGGCGAGGTCGGCGGCCTCGGCGCCCATCTCGATGGCGAGGCCGGCCTCGGCGATGAGGTCACCGGCATTGGGGCCCACGGCGCCGGCACCGAGCAGGCGGTGGGTCGCCGGATCGAAGAGCAGCTTCGTCGAGCCCTCGTCGCGGCCGAGCGACAGCGCCCGGCCACTCGCCGCCCACGGGAAGGCGCCCTTCTCGTAGGCGATCCCTTTCGCCTTGGCCTCGCGCTCGGTGAGCCCCACCCAGGCCACCTCGGGGTCGGTGTAGGCGACGGCGGGCACCACGCGGGCATCGAAAGCGCTCTTCTGGCCAGCGGCCACCTCGGCGGCCACCTTGGCTTCGTGCACGGCCTTGTGGGCGAGCATAGGTGCCCCGGCGACGTCGCCGATCGCGAAGATGTGGCCGACGTTGGTGCGCATCTGCTTGTCGACCGCGAGGAAGCCACGCTCGGAGACGGTGAGGCCGGCCTTGGCGGCGTCGATCTGGTCGCCGTTGGGCCGCCGGCCCACCGCCACCAGCACACGGTCGAACGGCGCCGGCGGCGGCGACTTCTTGCCCTCGAAGTGGGCCGTGAGCCCGTCGGCGCCTCCTTCGAGGTGGGCGACCTTGGTTTCCAGGTGGATCGCCTCGCAGCGGCCGGCGAGCCGCCGGGCGAGGGGGCGGACGAGGTCGGCGTCGGCCTCGGGGATGAGCTGGGAGGCCATCTCGACCACCGTCACCCGTGCGCCGAGCGCGAGGTAGACGCAGGCCATCTCAAGGCCGATGATGCCGCCGCCGATCACCAGCAGGCGCTCCGGCACGTCCTCCAGGGCCAGGGCGCCCGTCGAGTCCATCAGCCGCGGATCACCGAGGTCCATGCCGGGCAGCTGGACGACCCGCGAGCCAACGGCGACGATCGCCTGCTCGAAGCGAAGGCGCAGGGGACCCTCGGCGGTCTCGATCGCCAGGTGGTGGGGGTCGGCAAAGCGGCCGACGCCCTGGATCACCCGCACCTTGCGCCGCTCGGCCATCTGCGTCAGGCCGCCGGTCAGCCGGCCGACCACCGAGGCCTTCCAGTCGCGCAGCTTCGCGAGGTCGATCTGCGGCGTGCCGAAGTCGATGCCGTGCGCGCGGAAGGCGGCGGCCTCGTCGATTACCCGCGCGGCGTGCAGGAGCGCCTTCGAGGGGATGCAGCCGACGTTGAGACAGACGCCGCCGAGAATGGGAAAGCGCTCGACGAGGGTGACCTCGAGGCCGAGGTCGGCGGCACGGAAGGCGGCCGTGTAGCCGCCGGGGCCCGAGCCGAGCACCACGAGCTGGGTGCTGTCCTCGCGGCCGTTCGCTTGCTCGGGGGCGGGTGCGTTCGCGCCGCCGGTAGCCGGCGCGGTCGCAGCGGGCTCGGCTCGCGGGGCCGCCGCGGGAGCCTCCGCCTCGGCCGTCTCGCGGACTGCGAGGCGGGCCACGAGCTGGCCTTGGCGCACCTTGTCGCCAGCCTTTACGTGGAGCTCGACGACCTCGCCCGCCGCCGGCGCCGGCAAGTCGAGCGAAGCTTTGTCGCTGGTCAGCACCACGAGACCGGCGTCCTTTTCGACGCTCGCCCCCACGGCCACCAGCACCTCCGCAACCTCCACCGCCTCGAGCCCACCGAGGTCGGTCACCTTGACGTCGAGCGTTCCTCGCATCCGCGCACCTCGTCAGTCGTTCCGCCGGATGATCTCACAGGGCAGGACGGCGCCTCCGAAGCGCAGAAGCGAACGGGCGCCCTCCCCCGGACGGCGTGGCCCGCGGCGAGGCCGGCCCCGCCAGGGGCCGAGGTTGAGCCTGCGGCCAGCACAGAGGCCGGCCGCTTCAGAAGAGGGGAGGCGCTGGGTCCTGGCTGTTACAGGGCCGTGGTGCGTCTCACAGCAACAACCGTCGCAGATCTCCCAGCACGCGGCCCAGATAGGTCGTGAAGCGCACCGCGGCGGCGCCGTCGATCACCCGGTGATCGTAGGAGAGGGAGAGGGGGAGAAGCAGACGCGGCGCGAACGCGCTGCCGTTCCAGACCGGCTGCAGCGCGGAGCGGGAGACGCCGAGGATCGCTACCTCGGGGGCATTGACGATCGGCGTGAAGGCCGTGCCACCGATGCCGCCGAGGCTCGAGATCGAGAAGGTGCCGCCCTGCAGATCGTCCGGTCGCAGCTTGCCGTCGCGGGCGCGCGCCGAGACCTCGGCGAGCTCGCGGGCGAGGTCGAAGAGGCCCTTCTGGTCGACGTTGCGCAGCACCGGCACCAGGAGCCCGTCGGGGGTGTCGACCGCCACGCCGAGATGGAAGTAGCGCTTGCGGATCAGGCTCTCGCCGTCGGCGGCGAGCGAGGCGTTGAAGTCCGGGAAGGCCTTGAGCGCCGCCACCGCGGCCTTAAGCAGGAAAGCGAGAGGGGTGAGCTTGACACCGGCCGCCTTGGCTTCCTCGGCGAGGCCCTGGCGAAAGGCCTCGAGCTCGGTGATGTCGGCGTGGTCGTGCTGCGTCACATGCGGCACGTTGAGCCAGGCGCGGTGGAGATGGGCGGCCGAGAGCCGCCGGATGCGCGACAGCGGCACGGTCTCGATCTCGCCGAAACGGGCGAAGTCGATCACCGGGATGGCGGGAATGCCGCTGCCCGCCGCCTGCGGCGCGGGCGTCGCGAGAGCTTCCTTGACGAAGCCCTGGACGTCCTCGCGCAAGATCCGGCCGCTGCGCCCGGTGCCGTGCACGCGCCCGAGCTCGACGCCCAGCTCGCGGGCGAAGCGCCGCACGGCGGGGCTGGCGTAGGCGGCAAGGAAGCCGTCCTCGTCGAGAGGGTAGATGCCCGGCGGCGGCGGCGGCGAAGGCTGCCGGCCGGTCGTCGACCCTGTCGCGGGCGGGGCGGCCACCGCGGCCGCCGGCTTGGTCTCGGCTGGTTTGGTCTCGGCCGGTTTGCTCTCAGCTGCCTTGCTCTCAGCTGCCTTGATCTCAGCTGACTGGGCTTCGGTGGGCTTTCCCTCGGCCGATTTGGCTTCGGCGGCCTTCGCCGCCGGGGCCTCGGCTGCCGCTTCCAGGGTGAGCACCAGGGCCCCTTGCCCGACTTTGTCACCCGCCTTGACCTTGATCGCGCGCACCGTGCCGGCAAACGGCGCCGGCACATCCATGCTCGCCTTGTCGCTTTCGAGCGTGAGCAGCGACTCGTCCCGCTGCACCGCCTGCCCGGGCGCCACCAGCACCTCGAGCACGTCGACGGTGTCGAAGTTGCCGATGTCCGGCACCAGCACGTCCTTGATCTGACCCATCGCAGCTCTCCCTGGGGCGCCCATCAGACGGTGATCGGATCCGGCGCGTCGCTGCGGATCCCGAAGCTCTGGATCGCCTGCTGCACCGTCTTCGCCGGCACGGCGCCGCCGTCGGCGAGCGCCTTCAAGGCCGCCACCACGACGTGCTGGCGGTCGACCTCGAAGAAGCGGCGCAGGTCCTCCCGGGTGTCGCTACGACCGAAGCCGTCGGTGCCGAGCACGCTGTACGGGGACGGCACGAAGGCGCGGATCTGGTCGGCGTAGGCCTTGATGTAGTCGGTGGCGGCGATCACCGGTCCAGGGTGGCCGCTGAGGCAGGCGGTCACGTAGGGCAACGCCGGCTGGGCGGTCGGGTGGAGGCGGTTGGCGCGTTCCACGGCGCGACCCTCGCGGGCGAGGAGGGTGAAGCTGGTGACGCTCCACACCTCGGAGGAGACCCCGTAGTCGCGGGCCAGGATCTCGGCCGCCGCCTCCACCTCGCGGAGGATCGCGCCCGAACCCAGGAGCTGGACCCGCAAGTCCCTGCTCTTGCCACGTTTGGTGGCCCAGACCTCGCGCAGCCGGTAGAGGCCCTTGAGGATCCCTTCCTCGACGCCGGCCGGCATCGCCGGCTGCGGGTAGTTCTCGTTGAGCACCGTGAGGTAGTAGAAGACCGGCTCGAGGTCGGCGTACATCCGCTTGAGGCCGTCCTGGAGGATCACCGCCAGCTCGTAGGCGTAGGTCGGGTCGTAGGGCACGCAGTTCGGCACCGTCGAGGCCAGCACGTGGCTGTGGCCGTCCTGGTGCTGCAAGCCCTCGCCATTGAGCGTCGTGCGGCCCGAGGTGGCACCCAGAAGGAAGCCCTTGGCTTGCATGTCGGCACCCGCCCAGATGAGGTCGCCCACCCGCTGGAAGCCGAACATCGAGTAGAAGATGAAGAAGGGGATGGTGGTCACGCCGTGGTTGGCGTAGGAGGTGCCGGCGGCGATCCACGACGACAGGGCGCCCGCCTCGGTGATGCCTTCCTGGAGGATCTGGCCGCCCGAGTCCTCGCGGTAGAACATCAGCTGCTCGGCATCGACCGGCGTGTAGAGCTGGCCGAAGGGCGCGTAGATGCCCACCTGGCGGAACAGCCCCTCCATGCCGAAGGTGCGCGCCTCGTCGGCGACGATCGGCACCAGGCGGGGGCCGATCTCCTTGTCGCGCAGCAGTGTCGTCAGGGCGCGGACGAAGGCCATGGTGGTCGACATCTCGCGGCCGCCGCTGCCCTCGAGGAGGGCCTTGAAGCTGTCGAGGCCGGGCACCGGCAGCCGGCTCGGGGTATCCAGGCGCACGGGGAAGGGGCCACCGAGGGTGGCCCGCCGCTCGCGCAGGTAGACGATCTCGGGGCTGTCGTCCGCCGGCCGGTAGAACGCCGCGTCGGCCACCTGCTCGTCGGAGATCGGCAGGGCGAAGCGGTCGCGGAAGGCGCGCAGGTCTTCCTCGTCGAGCTTCTTCTGCTGGTGGGTGGGGTTTTGGCCCTCGCCCGCGGCACCCATGCCATAGCCCTTCACCGTCTTGGCGAGGATCACCGTCGGCTGCCCGGTGTGGGCCACCGCCGCGGCGTAGGCGGCGTAGACCTTGTCGGGGTCGTGGCCGCCGCGCTTCAGGCGCCAGAGGTCGTTGTCGCTCATGTGCGCCACCGCCTCGGCGAGCTCGGGGTATTTGCCGAAGAAGTGCTCGCGAATGTAGGCGCCACCCTTGGCGGCGTAGGCCTGGTAGTCGCCGTCGACGGCCTCTTCCATGCGCCGCCGCAGCATGCCGTGCTGGTTCTGCATCAGGAGCGGGTCCCAGTTGGCGCCCCAGATCACCTTGATGACGTTCCAGCCGGCACCGCGGAACACGGCCTCGAGCTCCTGAATGATCTTGCCGTTGCCGCGCACCGGGCCGTCGAGGCGCTGGAGGTTGCAGTTGACGACGAAGATCAGGTTGTCGAGCTTCTCGCGCACGGCGAGGGAGATCGCGCCCAGCGCCTCCGGCTCGTCCATCTCGCCGTCGCCGAGGAAGGCCCAGACCTTGCGCCCGGCCGTCTTCGCATGGCCGCGCTTCTCGAGGTACTTCATGAAGCGGGCCTGGTAGATCGCCATCAGCGGGCCGAGGCCCATCGAGACGGTGGCGAACTGCCAGAAGTCGCGCATCAGCCAGGGGTGGGGGTAGGACGACAGGCCCTTGCCCAGGGCCTCGCGACGGAAGCGTTCGAGGTCGTGCCCGCCGATCCGCCCTTCGAGGAAGGCGCGAGCGTAGATGCCGGGTGCCGAGTGGCCCTGCATGTAGACGAGGTCGCCGGCGTGCTTGTCGCTCGGCGCGTGAAAGAAGTGGTTGAAGCCCACCTCGTAGAGGGTGGCGGCGCTTTGATAGGTGGCAATGTGGCCGCCGACCCCAGAGGAGCCGCGGTTGGCCCGCACGACCATCGCCATGGCGTTCCAACGGATCAGGCTCTTGAGGCGCCGTTCGAGGGCGGGGTCGCCGGGCCGCTTGGCCTCGTGGGCCGGATGGATCGTGTTGAGGTAAGCGGTGGTGGCGTTGTACGGCAGGTAAGCGCCCGAGCGGCGGGCCTTCTCGACCAGCGCCTCGATCAGGAAGTGGGCGCGCTCGGGGCCGTCACGCTCGATGACCGCCTCGATGGCCTCGACCCACTCCGTCGTCTCGAGCGGGTCGATATCGATCCGTTTGGGTTCCATGGTGTCGCAGGGTCCTCGTGGGTTGGGTGGCCGCGCGCGTCAGCCCGGCGGCAGGAACGGTGGATTATGTCAGTTCCGGCGCGCCGGCCGGGTCGATGATCGCGGCGAGCAATCTTTCTTGAGCTAAGATGTTGAGTCAGCGATCGGACCTTTCGCAGGCCGCCGCGAACATCCGACCCCCTGACTCCGTAGACGCAGACGAGATGCCTCGAACCGTCGCCGCGCTCCGTGCCCTGGGCTCTTGCGGTGGCCGGCTCGCGCGCCGCTGCCGCGGGCGCGCTGTCTTCGCGCCGCTGGTCCTCACCCCTCTCGTGCTCAGCGCCGCTGGCCTCCTCGCCGCTGGATGTCAGGAAGGCCGCGGCGTCGCCCAGGCCGCTTCGGCCGCGGAGCCGCTGGTCAGCCACCGTGGCAACCTCGCCCGCCGGTGGTTGCTGAGCGGCGAGCTGGTGGCCGACTCGGGGGCGGTGCTCTCGGTGCCGAAAACGCCCAGCTGGCAGGTCACCATCCGCTGGCTGGTGGCGGATGGGGCCCGGGTGGCCGCCGGCGACCTCTTGGCCGAGCTCGACAACACGACCTTCGCCTCCGAGCTCGAGGACCGCCGCTTGAAAGTGCTCGAGGCCGAGCAGCAGCTGGCTCAGCGCCGCCTCGCCTTGGGCGTGGAGCGGGAGAAGACGACCCTGGCGGTGGCACGGGCCGAGGTCGAGCTGACCAAGGCGCAGCGGCAGGCCGCGGTGCCGGAGGAGCTCCTCGGGCGCCAGGAGCGTGACGAACGGGAGCTGGCGGCGAAGAAAGCGGAGATCTCCCGCGACAAAGCGGCGACCGACCTCGCGACGCTCGGCAAGAGCAGTGAGGCCGAGCTGGCGCAGCTCGGCCTCGACCTGCGCGAGGCCCGCCGTGCCGTCGCCGAGGTCGAGCAGAGCATCACCGCCTTCTCGATCCGTGCGCCCGCCGCCGGCACGGTGGTGATCGCCGACCACCCCTGGGAGCGGCGCAAGCTGCGGGCGGGCGATGACGTCTGGGTGGGGGCCGAGCTGCTGCGGCTGCCGGACTTCGCGCACCTGACTGTGCGCGCCGCCCTTTCCGATGTCGACCAGGGGGCGGTGGTGAGCGGACAGACGGTGCGCTGCCTCCTCGACGCCTTCCCCGAGCGGCCGTTTGCCGGCGTCGTCCGCGAAGTGGCCGAGGTCGCCCGCGAGGAACGTGGCGGCTCGCCGCGACGCTTCTTCGAGGTGGTCGTCGAGCCGGACGCGAGCGCTCTCGCCCCGGACGAGGTGCGACCCGGGCTCTCGGTCAAGGTCGAGGTGGCGGCCCGCGCGGCCGCGGCCGTCCTCGTGCCACGCGCGGCGCTCGACCCGGCAGCCCTGGCGACGCTGGCCGGCCCGGTCCGGGCGCGGCTGGCGAGCGGCGAGGCGCGCGAGATCGCGATCGCCGGCTGTGACGCCCAGAGCTGCCAGGTCGAGAGCGGCCTCGACGCCGGCGTCGGGCTGGCGCCGTGGCAGGGCGGCGAGGTGCCGCCGTGAGTCGCGGCGGTCGTCGCCTCACCGTGGCCGGCCTGGGCCTCGCGCTCGCCCTCGGCTGGTTGGCGCTGCGCGGTGGGGGCGACGCGGCTGCCGGCGCTTGGCGGGCCGTCGAGCGGGGCACGATCGAGCTCGCCGTCGAGGTCTCCGGCACCCTCGGCGCCGTGCGCTCGGCCGTCCTCTCGCCGCCGCAGGTGCGCGAGCTGTGGGACTACCGCGTTTCCTTCCTGGCCCCGGAAGGCGCCGAGGTCAAGCAGGGCATGCCCGTCCTCGGCTTCGACACCTCGGAGCTCGAAAAACGTCGTTTCGACCTCGCCGCCGAGGTGGAGAAGGCCGGCCGCGAGGTGGAGCAGAAGCGCATCGAGCTCGCCCAGTCGCAGGCCGACCTCGCCCTCGAGCTGGCCGAGGCCGAGGCCCGACTGGCCAAGCTCGAGCTCGATCGCCGTCTGCCCTCCGAGCTGGTCGCCGCCCTCGACGCCGAGGCCTCGCGGCTGGATCGCGAGCTGGCCAGCCAGGAGGTGGCCTCGCTCGGGCGCCAGCTGGCCCTGGAGAACGAGAAGGGCGCCAGCGAGCTCGCCGCCCTCGTCGGGCGCCGGGAGCGGGCCGCCAGCCGGCTCGCCGAGGTCGAAGCGGCGCTCCAGGCGATGACGGTCCGCGCTCCGCAGGACGGCACGGTGGTCTATGTCAGCGACCGCCGGCAGGACAAGGTCAAGGTCGGCGACCAGGTCTGGCGGGGCCGGGGCATCCTGGAGATCCCGGACCTCGACCTCCTCGAGGCGCGGGGCGAGGTGGCGGAGGGCGACGTCGGGCGGCTCGCTGTGGGGCAGACGGCGCGGATCGGCTTCGACGCCCTGCCCGGGCTCGAAGTGGCGGCGCGGCTGGTCGAGATCGGCACCACCGTTGACTGGCGCTCGGAGGGCACGCCGGTGCGGGTGGTGGCGGTCAAGCTCGCCCTCGAGCGTGGCCTCGATCGCCGCCTGCGCCCGGGGATGCGCCTGCGCGGTCGCATCGTCTACGAACGCCGCGAAGGCGTCGTGCGGGTGCCAGTGGAAGCCGTGGAGCTCACCGCGGAGGGGCCGCGCGTCGAGCGCCGGGAGCGGCTGGGGAGCGCCGCGGTGGCGCTCCAGCTGGGGCGGCAGAACGGTGAATGGGCCGAGGTGGTCACCGGCCTCGCCGCCGGCGACTGGGTGCGCCGGCCCCGGGGGGCGGGATGAGGCTCAAGCTCCTCGGCAGGCGAAGCGGCTGGTTCGCCCTCGGCGCCGGAACGCTCGCCGTGGTGGCCACCTTGGGCCTCGGCGGCCTCGCTGGCCGGGGCGGCGCCGGTGTCGCCACCGCGAAGGTCGTGCAGGAGGACTTCGCGGAGGTGGTGGTTGCCGACGGCAACCTCGCGGCAGTCCGCGCCGTGCCGGTCCACGTGCCGCCGGAGGCGCCGAGCCCCGCCCGCATCGGCTGGCTGATCGCCGACGGCAGCGCCGTCGAGGCGGGGACGGTGGTGGCCCGCTTCGACCCTTCCGAGCTCGAGAAGGCGAGCGAGACGGCGAGCGCCGACCTCGACCGCAACCACCTGGACCGCCGGATGAAGCAAGCCGCGAGCGAAGCCACCCGCAGCAAGCTGGCGGGTGACGCCGAGGCCGCCCGCCGCGAGCAGGAGGTCGCCTCCCGTTACGCCAGCAGTGACGTCAACCTGTTCTCGCAGCGGGAGATCGCTGCTTCGAAGATCGACGAAGAGCTGGCCAGCCGCCGGCTCGACCACGCCGAGAGCAGCCTCGAAGCCGAGGTGCGGCGGGCCCGGGTCGAAGGCCGCCTGGCCGGCCTCGCCGAGCAGCGGAGCGCCGTCCAGCTCCGGCGCGCCGAGCAGGGCCTCGCGGCGCTCACCGTCACCGCGCCAGGGCCCGGCGTGCTGGTCCTGGAACGCGGCTGGCGAGGCGAGCTGCCGCGGGTCGGGGACACCGTCTGGCCAGGCCAGAAGCTGGGCGAGATCCCCGATCCGAGCCAGCTGGTCGCCGAGGTCTTCGTGCTGGAGGCCGACTCGGGAGGGCTTGCCGCCGGAGCGCCGGCCGAGGTCGTCGTCGAAGCCGACCCGGACCATCGCTACGCCGCCGTCCTCGAAAAGCTCGGCACCTTGGCCCGGCCGCGCTTCCCGGGCTCGCCGGTACAGTACTTCTCTGCCACCGTGCGCTTTGCCGCGGAGCTCCCGGCGACGCTGCGGCCGGGCCAGCGGCTACGGGCCTTCCTCGCGACGCGGCGGCAAGCGGCGGCGCTGGTGGTGCCGGCGACCGCCGTCTTCAACCGTGACGGCCGCAACGTGGTCTACCGCCGGCGGGGTCGGCAGCTCGAGGAGGTCGAGGTCGAGCTGGGCGGCGGCGTCGGCGGCCGGGTGAGCATCGTCGCGGGCCTCGCAGCGGGCGACGAGGTGGCGCTCAGCGCTCCCGGCTCGCTGGCCACAGAGGTCGTGCGTCCCGGGGAGGGCGGCTCATGACGCCGCGCGAGGCCCTGACCACGGCGCTCGAAGACCTCGCCGCCCACAAGCTGCGCTCGGCACTCACCATGCTGGGGATGATCTTCGGCGTCGCGGCGGTGATCGCGATGCTGGCGATCGGCAAGGGGGCGGAGCGCCAGGCGCTGGCGGCGATCGAGCGCCTCGGCGTGCTCAACCTGATCGCCCGCGCCCGTGTCCTGCAGCCGGACGAGGCGCGCGAGGTGCGGGCGAAGTCGATCGGCCTGTCGCCGCGCGACGCGCAGGCGATCCTGGCAGCGATCCCCGCTACCGAGGCGGTGCTCGGCACGGTCAAGATTGAGGCCTACGCCGTGCGCTCGGCGAGCGGCACGGCGACGGCGGGCGTCCTCGGCGTCGAACCGCGGCAGGCCGAGCTCGCCGGCCTCGTCCTCGCCGAGGGCCGTTTCCTCGATGCTGGTGACCTCGCCCACCACGCCCAGGTCTGCGTGCTGGGGGCGGTGGTCCGCCGCGAGCTCTTTGCCTTCGCTCCGGCCCTCGGCCAGGACGTCAAGATCAACGACACCTGGTTCGAGGTGATCGGCGTCCTGGCGCCGGCGGTCGGGGCTGGCGATCGCACGATCTACGTCCCCGCCTCGACGGCCAGTCGCAAGCTCAACCTCGATCCCCTGGCCTCGCCCTACGCCGAGCTCCTGGTGCGCCTGCGGCCGGGCAGCTCGCCGCCGGCGGCGGCCGAACAGCTGGCGAGCCTCCTCGACCGCCTGCACGCCGGCGCCCGTGACTACGAGATCGTCGTCCCCGAGCGGTTGCTGGCCGAGAGCCGGCGCACCCAGCGGCTGTTCTCGGCGGTGATGGCCTCGATCGCCGGCATCTCGCTGCTGGTGGGCGGCATCGGGATCATGAACATCATGCTGGCGACCGTTCTCGAACGGACCCGCGAGATCGGCATCCGCCGCGCCGCCGGGGCCCGCCGCCGCGACATCCGCTTCCAGTTCCTCGCCGAGGCCTTCACCATCAGCCTGCTCGGTGGTGGCATCGGGGTGCTCGCCGGCGTCGGGATCGCCGCCGCGGTGGGCCAGGCCACCGGCTGGCCGACTCTCGTCACCCCCGGCGCCGTTGCCCTCGCGAGTCTGGTGGCGCTCTCGGTCGGCGTCGTCTCCGGGCTCTACCCGGCCCACCGCGCCGCCCAGCTCGATCCCATCGAAGCCCTGCGCTACGAGTAGCGCTGCCCCCCGGTTCCTCACCCGGCACCACCAGGTGCTGGCGGTTGGCGGCAGCCGTTGCCGTTTCTCGCTGCGGACCCGTCCGCGTGCCGCCCGAGCCGGGCGGCGACGCAAGGAGAGGCGGGAAGGAGCTCGCGATGCGTGGGATCGGAAGCGACAACGAGGCCGAGGGCCGGGCGTCGACGCGGCGCTGCCTGGCGGCCGGGCTGCTCGGCCTGGCGCTGGCGGCCGGGGGGCTCGGGGCCGCGGTGACGGCACCGCCGCCCCTGGTGCTGTTGCGCAGCGCCTTCCCGGGTGAGGCGATCGCCCGGCTCGACAGTTTCGGCCAGGTGCTGGCGACGGGCGATTTCAATGGCGACGGCTTTGCCGACCTCGCGACGGCGGCGCCCGGGGAAGCCGTCGGCGGCGCGCCAGGGGTCGGCGGCGTGCACGTTGCGCCGGGCAGCGCCACGGGCCTGCGCCCCGACCTCGGCACGACGTTGCGCCTCACCTGGGGCGGCCAGCCCGACCCCGCCGCCAACCAGCTCTACGGCTGGGCCCTGGCGGCCGGCGACTTCAATGCCGACGGCTTCGCGGACCTGGCGGTCGGCTTCGGCAAGAACTACCCGGGCAAGCTCTGGTCCGGCGGCGTCAGCGTGCTCAACGGCAGCCCCACGGGGCTCGATCCGGCGACCACCCTCGACCTCGCTTCCGACATCGAGGGCCTGTTGCCGGCGCCGGCGGCCTACCAGCAATTCGGCGTCGCCCTCGCCGCCGCCGACCTCAACGGCGACGGCTATGCAGACCTTGCGATCGGTGAGCCCGGCCTGGGCAGCAGCACGGTCGGCTACGGCGAGGGAGCGGTCGCCGTTCTCTACGGGAGCGCGATGGGCTTGCAGACCTTCTTCGGGACCTACCTCACGACCGCTGCCTTGGGCGGCGTGCCGCGGCTCGGCGACGGCTTCGGGGCCAGCCTCACGAGCGGTGACTTCGATGGCGACGGTTTTGCCGACCTGGTGATCGGCGCGCCGGGCAAGCTCGTCCTCGGCCTGGAGGCGGCCGGGCAGGTTCAGGTCGTCTACGGCAAGCATGGCACCGTCTATCCGTTCCGCACCATCGCCTACACGGCCCAAAGCCGCGCCAGCCTCGGCGGCGCCCAGGCCTACGCCTTCTTCGGTGCCGGTCTTGCGGCCGGGGACTTGAACGGCGATGGCCGTGACGAGCTCATCGTCGGGTCGCCCGGTCGCAAGGTCGGCCTGGCGGCCGGCGCAGGGGCTGTCAACATCCTCCCCGGGACGGTCAACGGCCTTGCCCTGACCGGCAGCTGGTACCTACACCAGGACTCGAACGACGTCGCCGATCTCGCCGAGTCCCACGACCAGTTCGGCAGCCCCTTGGTTGCCTGCGACCTCAACGGCGACCACCGCGACGACCTTCTGGTGGGAGTGCCTGGAGAGGGCAGCTACGGCGCCTACCACCGCTTCTTCGGCAGCGCCACCGTCCTGTCGCTCGCCGACGACGCGCTGGCCTATCAGCCGGGCTTTCGTTCCGTCGAGGCGAGAGACCTCTTCGCCGCGGCGCTGGCCTGTGCCGATTTCGATGCCAACGGCCGGCCCGACCTCGCCGTGGCGGCCCCCGACGAGGTCCTCAATGGGCTGGTCGGAAGCGGCCAGGTGGACGTGCTCTATGCGCCGCCGGAGGTGACCCAGCTCCCCTGAGCCGACCCCTGGCGCCGGTGGCGGTTCCGGCGCCCTCACTACGTTCAAGAAGACGACGGGGCCACAGAGGGCCCCACACCTCGCACCACGAAACCCGTTGATCGCAGGGCGAGCCCTGCGACATGGAGGACGCCATGCCTTGCCGACGACCCGGGCCCGCTGGGGCCCTGCTGTGGACGCTCCTGGCCCTGTTTGGCCTGACTGCGCCCGCGGCCTTCGCCCAGGACCAGACTCCCGGCCCGCAGTTCATCCAACAGGGGCAGTTCCGCTACCAGGTGGGCGAGAAGGGAGACCGGTTCGGGGCCGCCCTCGCCGCGGCTGACTTCGACGGTGACGGCAGGGCTGACCTGGCCATTGCCGCCCCCGGCCAGAGCGTGGCGTCGCTGGCCGCTGCCGGCTCGGTGGCGGTGGCGGTGGGCGACAGCTCCGGCCTGCGTACGGACGTGACTCCCGAGATCCTGCAAACCTGGGATGGTCAGGCCGACAGCGAGACCGAGGACTGGTTCGGTTCGACCTTGGTGAGCGGCGATTTCAATGGCGACGGCTACGCCGACCTGGCGATTGGGTCCTCGTACGAGGACCATCACGCCACAGACGCCGGCGTCGTCGAGGTCCACTACGGTGGGTCGGACATCTTCTGGATCGCCCGCATCCAGGACTTCGCGCAGGACTCACCAGGCCTGTCCGGGGACCCGGAGAAGGAAGATCACTTCGGTTGGTCGCTCGCCAGCGGCGACTTCGACGGCGATGGATTCGACGATCTGGCGATCGGGGTCGTCGGCGAGGTGGTGGAGGAGCAGCTCTTCGTGACGAACTCCTACCAGGGTGCCGTGCAGGTGCTCTACGGCGGTGCCGAGGGCCTCGCGCCGCGTGCAACCAACTTTTTTGCCCAGCGCGACCTGAGCGGCGCCGGCGACAGCGAGGACAGCGACCACTTCGGCCGCTCGCTCGCCGCCGGTGACTTCGACGGCGACGGCTTCGACGACCTCGCCATCGGCGTGTCCGGCGAGACCTGGCAGGGGATCTCCCACTGCGGTGTCGTCGACATCGTCTTCGGCGGCCCCGGCGGCCTCGACCGCCAGCGCACCCAGGTGCTCTGGCAGGGGACCCACCCGAGCCTGGGTACGCCGGAGACCAACGACGCCTTCGGCCACGTTCTGGCCGCGGGCGACCTCAACGGCGATGGCCGGGACGATCTTGCCGTCGGTGTGCCCTACGAAGACGTCGGTACCGTGCGGGACGCCGGCGCGGTGGTCGTGGCCTTTGGCTCCGCGGCCGGTTTGTCGGCACAGGGGCTCTTCATCGACCAGGACTCTCCTGGGGTGGCCGACGTCCCCGAGGTCGAGGATCGGTTCGGTTGGGCGCTGGCGATCGCCGATCTCGACCGCAACGGCGCTGCCGAGCTCATCGTCGGGGTGCCGTGGGAGAACGGGACCGGCGCCGTCCACGGATTTCTCGGCAGCGCCAGCGGACCGGTCCTGGCGACGAGCGTACAGCTGTTCCAACCGGGCTCAGGGGCGCCCGAGATCAACGACCTTTTCGGCTCGAGCCTGGCGAGCGGCGACTTCGACGGCAACGGATACCCCGATCTGGCCATCG
>WBZL01000661.1_pt1 | contig 38499 bp, 38 predicted proteins | sample 5204291 | NCBI WGS metagenome assembly WBZL01 (sample SAMN12344345, study PRJNA552823) | activated sludge metagenome | biome: Activated sludge suspended growth; feature: Nitrification reactor; material: Wastewater; isolation source: activated sludge from nitrification reactor of wastewater... | reverse complement strand
TCCTTCGGTGAGTGTTCTGGGATGTCGTAATCACCAGAAAAGCCCACCGAACGGGCACTTGTCGCGTCTCAGAGCCCTCGCGTCATCTCAGACCCGTGAAGAATCAGGGCTAGCAACGTCGGTGGTGCGTACTCCGTGTGCAGCGGCTATTGCAGGTGCCCGGCGTGAAGGTCGAGGGAAGGCGATGTTGAAGCCAGTCATCCGCACGCGGAAGCGTGACCGATGGTTAGTGGACCTTGGCCGGGAAGGCCTACCATCGAAGATGGTGATTGTGCGTGGGTTCTGGGAACGGTTCTCCGGAAGGCTGGAGCCGCCACTTCCCTGGGACTTGGTCACGGTGCGCATGAGTGACAAGTACGCTGCCGCGTTGTGCCAGGGGAGTCTGAAACGTACCCAGTGTCAGATGCGTTTGAAGGAATCGACGGCCCGGCTGGAAGTGGTTGGATCGGACGGGTCGGTTCTCCTCCATAGATCGATCTTCGTTCCTGCTGGATACGGACTGGCCGTGGGATTTGTCCCTCCTGTTTCGGCTTGGCCGGGCATGCGGAATCCGAGGGGTGACTTCTCGGCCGGCCTCGTTCCGGTGCATGAGTGAGGTTCAGGCTACCGGTGTCGTGGATCCGTCTCGGTTATCGGTTCGGGTTGATGATCTCCACCGATGTTGATGGTGCGTCGAGGGGTGGCTCAGTTCCAGGAAAGGATCCGGTTCGTTCGTTACGCCCGCGACGAGACCGCGGCGGCCACCTTCGTCATGTTGGCCGAATGCTTCGATACGATCGGCGGGGCCTCCGGCCGAGATACTCGCCGATCCGATGGGCTGCCTCAGGGCCGGAACTTGCTGCATCGCGCTGGTACTTGGTTAAGCGGCACGTCACCGGGCCGCTGCTCGTTGGCGCAGGAAGAACGCTCGGTCGCGGCGGGAGAATGCTTAATCGCGCAAGCACCGCAGGTGGCGCGTACTCAGCGTGCAGTGGGTATGGGCGGTGTCCTGCCTGATGGTCGGAGGAACGCGATGTTGAAGCCGATCATTCGCATTCGGAAGCGCGATCGGTGGATGGAGGTTCTTGGCCGGGAAGGATTGTCTTCGCGGATGGTGATTGTGCGCGGGTTCTGGGAGCGGTTCTCCGGGCGGAGCCTGGAGCCGCCAATTCCTTGGGAGACCGTCACGGTGACTATCAACGGCAAATATGTGACTACTTTGTACCAGGGGAGCCTGGAGCGAACCCAGTGTCAGGTTCCACTGAAGGCTTCAACCGCCCGCATAGAGCTGGTTGGGTCCGACGGCACGGCCTTGTATCGAAGATCGCTGTTTGTACCCTCCGGATGTGGACTCGCGGTGGGTTTCGTCCCTCCCGTATCGGCGGTGCCAGGCATGCGAAACCCGACGGGAGACTTCGTTTCAAGGTGCTCGCTGTTTGTCGGTAGAGTAGCAGGCAGGGTTTCTTTGGAGGTCTCGGGTATCTATATGGGCGATACCGGATGGCCCGATGGCGTAGTTGCAGCCGCCGTGGAACGTGTAGTGCACGATCGGGATCACGGGCTTACGGCGCCGGAGCGACAGAGATGCTGCGGGCGGGGAGGCGCGGGTGTTGGGGGTGGTAGGCTGAGAATGGCGGGGGCCCGGGTGGTGTCGCGGGCGATAACGACCGTCGGAGGCCGCGATCGGACTGTTGCCGATGATTGAGATGGGTGCCCGCCAGTATCTGCCTCGGATCGGCAGGTTCATCGAGATCGACCCGTTCGATGGCGGGTCATGAAACGACGACGGCTACGTGTGCGCCGACCCCATCAACACGACCGACCTCGACGGCGTGTGGTGCGTGTTCGGCCACAGCGAGGACGGCTCCTGCCGCGGCTCCGGCGTGGTGAAGAAGCTGGCGAATACGAAGATCGGAACGACATTGCGTGGGAAGAAGGATGGATGCAGTCTGAAGGGAGCGAAGAACTTCGTCGGCCGAAACTGGCGCACTTGGAGCTATCTGGGCACAGCAGCGGCACGTCTCGCCCTGTTCGCTGTCTGCATCGGTGCGACGTAAACGGGGGCCGCATGGTCGCTGGAGCAGCGGTCGCTCTGCCGGATGGCGGCTGTGCGTTGAATCGTCATACATACATCAAATGACGAACGGGGATCCGCTTTGACCATAAAGAACCGCTGGCACGTGATCAACGGGGTCGGGATTGTGGTCGTGTCCATAGTTTTCTCGACCTTTGTTGTCTTCTTCCAAGACTGGGGTTCGCTGATCCTGCGGTTGATGGCCGGAATGGCGTTGCTGTCATATGCTGGGTGGACGGCAAATTGGGCCTATTTCGCTCCGCGATTCGTCATTCATGGCGACCGATTGGAGATCGTTGCTGGAATGAAGTCTCAGAGTCGTGTTCTTCGTCGAGATCAGGTCGCCGGGGCCGACGGTCAAGAGGTCCTGGTGATTCACACGACCGATGGAGAGTCGATACGCGTGACGGCAGTTACGGCTTTCCTGGCTGGGCTGCTGGGCACGCGCCGATCACGCGAGACGTTCGTCGACCGGACCGCTCGGCTCGTGCGAACTTGGGTCGCGGACGGCGAAGGGGAGAACGACAACCGCGCTGATGCGGGGGCGTAGCGCTCAGCAGCAGCGAGGCGGAGCCTGTCAATAGGGTGTTGCCGGGCCTGTTGGTTACGGGTTGGGGGTGGGGCCGGTTCCGAGGGTGGGCGACGCTACAGCCAGGGTCGGGCGATTGGGAGTAGCCGTGATGAGCCACGGGCGGGCGACAGGCGAAGGTGCCCATGGAGCGCGATGGCCCTCGCCCGCACCCGGTTGGGTCAGTCGGTGTTCCACGCGAGTGTGATCGCTGGCGGTGGGCTGCGCGCTAACCGTCGGCTGCTTGGCGCACGTTGGGTCGGAGCGCTACCCTCTAGGAATGATTCCTACTCCGATACTTCGTGGGCTTCGGTTGTCCCTCGCGGGACTCGCCATCGCAGGCCTGACCACAGCGACCGGGTGCGGCGACGATGCCAACAGCGATGCCAAGGATGCGAGGTCGACCGTGGTCGTGACCACGCCGATTCTCGGCTCCCTCGTCGAGCAGCTCGTCGGCGCCGATGCCGAGGTGCAGGTGCTCATCCCGAACGGTGCCGATCCGCACGACTTCAGCCCCTCGGCCCGCGACATCGCCGCGTTGGGCAACGCGACGTTGATTGTTTCCAACGGTCTCGACCTCGAGGAGGGGATGGTCGAGGCGATCGAGAACGCGGAGCGCGACGGCGTCACGGTGTTCCATGCCGCCGACCACGTGACGGTGCGCGAGATCGACGAGGAAGATGGACACGACGAGCACGCGGACGAGCACGCGGACGAGCACGCAGAGGAGGGGCACGAGCACCATCACGAAGGTGGCGACCCCCACATCTGGACGGACCCGCTCACGATGCGCGAGATGGTGCCGTCGCTCACGACCGCTCTCGAGCGGGCCACCGGGGTGCAGCTCGACGCGACGTCGACGGCTCTGACCAAGGAGCTCACTGCGCTCGACGGCGAGGTGCGATCGATCCTGGCCGACCTCCCGGCGGGCGGATGCCGACTCGTGACGGGCCACGACTCACTCGGCTACTTCGCCGAGCGGTACGGATGCGAGATCGTCGGCACCGTGATCCCCGGCCTCTCCTCGACCGCCGAGGAGTCCGCGAAGGATCTGGCGAGGCTGAAGGACGCCATCGCCGAGGCGCAGGTCACCACGGTGTTCACCGAGGTCGGCACCCCGAAGAAGGTTGCCGAACAGGTCGCCACCGAGACCGGAGCGCGCCTCGTGGAGCTTCCGTCTCACGGACTGGCGACGGGCGGCGACTACCGTGCCTTCATCACCGAACTCGCCACCCGCATTCACGACGGGCTGAGCCGCTGACGCGTTCCTCATGATCGACCTGCTGATCTCGCCCTTCGCCGACAACGCCTTCATGCGTCACTCGCTCGGTGCGGGCCTGATCGTCGCGGCGATCTGTGCAGTCGTCGGCACCTTTGTGGTGCTGCGCGGGCTGTCGTTCGTCGCCGATGCGCTGGCCCACGGTGTGCTCCCGGGCATCGCGATCGCGGTGCTCGCGGGGTTGCCCGCTGTGCTCGGTGCGGCCGTCGGCGCAGCGATCATGATGGGCGGGATCGGCGCGATCACCCGACGGTCCCGCCTCTCGGGCGACACGGCGGTCGGGCTGCTCTTCGCCGGGATGCTGGCGCTCGGCGTCATGATCACCAGTCGCTCGCGCAGCTTCACCGGCGATCTCACGCGGCTGCTCTTCGGCGAACTGCTCGGGGTTCGACCCGCCGAGGTGGCCGCGCTGGGTGCGGTGGCGTTGGCGGTCGGGCTGATCGCGTACGTCTGCCGCCGCCCGTTCCTCCTGCTGAGCGTCGATCCCGATGTGGCCGCCACGTCGGGGTTCCCCGTTCGCCGCTTCGAGAACCTGCTGCTCGGGCTGGTCGCGCTCGCCGTCGTCGCGTCGTTCGCCGTCGCCGGGACGTTGTTGGTGTTCGGCATGCTGGTCGCGCCGGCCGCCACCGGTGCGCTCGTCGCACGGCGACCGGCGACGATGATGGCGGTCGCCGCCGCGGTCGGCGGCGTGAGTATGTACGTGGGATTGCTCGTGAGCTACCACGCGAACCTGGCTGCGGGCGCGAGCGTGGTGACCGTATCGGTGGCAGCGTTCCTGGTGACGCTCGTGATCCGGAACTGGCGGTGGCGATGAGCGCCCCGGCGGCGGCAGCGGTCAGCATCCGGGCGGCGTCGGTCGGCTACGACGGCGCGGCGGTGGTCGACGCGATCGATGTGCGTCTCGACGGCGGGCAGCTCGCCGTGCTCATGGGCACCAACGGCTGCGGCAAGAGCACGCTGCTCAAGACGCTCGCCGGCCTCATCGCCCCCGTCGACGGCGAGGTGCGGGTGTTGGGCGCCGCACCGGGCACCCAACCCGTCGAGGTCGCCTACCTGTCGCAACATCCCGCTTCGTCGCCGACCATGCCGCTCAGCGTCGCCGACGTGGTGGCGATGGGCCGATTTGCTCGCCTCGGCCTGCTCGGCCGGTTCGGCGCGGCCGACAAGGCGGCGTGCGCCGCCTCGATGGAGCGCATGGGCATCACCGACCTCGCCGGCCGATCGATGATGGAGCTCTCCGGAGGCCAGCGACAGCGGACCTTTCTCGCCCAGGCCCTCGCCCGCGAGGCTTCGCTGCTGCTCGTGGACGAGCCGACCGCCGGCCTCGATCCCGCGAGCCGAGCGCTGTTCGACACGGCGATCGCCGACGAGCGCGCTCGCGGCGCGGCCGTTGTGATGGCCACCCACGACCTGTCCGATGCCGAGTCGGCCGACCTGGCGGTGCTATTGGCGCACCGTGTGATTGCTGCGGGGCCCCCGGCCGAGGTGCTGACCGACGCCAACCTGCGCGACTGCTACGGGTTCACCGAGCAACACTGACGCGACGGCACCGGCTGCGTCGGACTAGTTCGGTCGGCAGTCGTAGATCACGTCGACCCCCGGACGCGCGGCGAGCCGCGCTGCGGCCTCAGGCCCGAGGTCGAGTGCGTAGTCGACCTCATCGACGCGTTCGACGTGTTCAGCGAGCCGGTCGGCGACATCGCGGCCGAAGAGGCGAAGGTGGTCGGACTGGCCGAACGCTGCGAGCCGGCCGGCCGGAGTGGTGATGGCGCTGTCCTCGTATGTCGCTGCACGCTCGAAGTCCACCGGGACCATGACGAGCAGACGGCCCTTGGGGCGGGTGACCCGTGCCAATTCACGCATGGCCGCCCGGTCGTCGGGTACATGTTCGAGCACGTGTGAGCACACCACGACGTCGAAGGAATCATCTGAGAACGGTAGGGCGAGGAGATCGACGCGAACGTCGACGTCGGTGCGCATCAGGTCCGCCGTCACATAATCCAGGTTGGTCGCCTGTTCCAGTTGGCGCCGAAGACCCGTCTCGGGAGCTACGTGCAGCAGCCGACACGGTGTCGCTCCAACGCCGACCTGGTTGCGGAGATACAGCGTCAGCATCCGATGGCGCTGACGGCTTCCGCAGTTCGGACACGCCATGCCGGACACCCCGTTGTACGGAGCGAAGCGCCGGAACTGCTTCCCACAGGACGGACACTCAAGGCCGCGGCCGCCGAAGCGCACGGCAAGCACAGCGCCGCGGAGCACTCGCTTGAGGGGGCTCGGGAGCCTGGCCAGCACGGAGCGGAGGCTAACACGGCCGGCGCGACTGCTACGTGTTCGCCGAGCAACACTGGGGGCATGACGCCGCAATCGGCCGGCGCCGCTCCAGCGGGGTGGAACTGGAGCCTGCAGCGCCACCGGGCAATCCTCGAGCCGGTACCGCCCGGTGCGCGCACCGCCGTCGACATCCATCCGTCACCGGGCTCGATGCGAACGCGGCGCCGCGGCGCGGCGCAGGAGCCATCGTGGCCAGGAGCGAGTCTCGGAGCCCATCGCCCGCTGAGTCTTGCTTCCTGCGATCGAGTTGTCCGTAGGTAGGTCTGCCTCACCGGCGCGCGGTGAGGTAGCTTCGCCGCGCCGTCACCCAGGGGAGGTTGCCGTGTCGGACGAAACAGGCGCGCCGGAGGCGATCGATGTGCTCGATCAGCTTCGCGATTGGCTGCGAGACAACTGGGACCCCGACCTCACCGTCGCGCAGTGGTGGGAGCGGCTCGGCGTCGACGGCTGGGCGGCTCCCGGCCTTCCGGCGAACGCCTACGGACGTGGTCTCAGCCGCAACGACGTCGTTCGTGTGCAGCAGACGATCGCCGAACACGGCGCCGTGGGGGCGCCCGCCGGGCTGGGGTTGCTCCTCGCTGCGCCGACGATCGCCACGCACGGCACCCAGGCGCAGATCGACACGTTCGTGCGCGACATCGTCACCGGTCAACGGGCATGGTGCCAGCTGTTCTCCGAACCCGGCGCCGGTTCGGACCTCGCGGGGCTGACGTGTCGGGCCGAGCGCGACGGCGACCAGTGGATCATCAACGGGCAGAAGGTGTGGACCTCCATGGGGCACCAGGCCGACCTCGGGATGCTGATCGCCCGCACCGACCCCGACGCCCCGAAACACCAGGGCATCACCTGGTTCGTGATCGACATGCACCAGCCGGGCGTCGAGGTTCGTCCGCTGCGAGAGATAACCGGCCACGCCATGTTCAACGAGGTGTTCCTGACTGACGCCGTCGTTGCGGGCGACGCGATGATCGGCGATCTCGGTGCCGGCTGGGCGGTCGCGAACACCACGCTCATGCACGAACGCGCAGGGCTGGGCGCGGGTGGTGGATCGGCCGGCGCTCCGACCGTCATGCCCGGCACGATCGCGGCGCAGCTCGACCGACGTGTCGGCGACGTCGCTCCCGCGCCGCTCGCCACGACCTCCAAGGCGCCGCGATCCGGTGGTCGTCCCCCGAGCGGAGCGAAGCAGCTCGCCGATCTGGCCCGCTCGAACGGTCGCATCGCCGACCCGACGATCCGTCAGGATCTGGTGCGACTCCATACGTTGGGCGAACTCGGCCGGTTCAACACGTTGCGGGTGAAGGCGGCCAAGGCGGCCGGCCACGACCTGCCGGGCATGGCCAACATCGCCAAGCTCTCGATGAGCGACATGATGCGCCTCACCCGCGACCTCTCGCTGCGCATCGTCGGCGCCGCCGGCATGCTGCACGCGTACAAGCCCGAGGATGCCGGCCCGATCGTCGCGGCGACGGGCAACCCCGCCCTGCCCATGGTCACCGGCATGGCGCTGTGGGCACAGGCGCCTCCCATCTACGGCGGCACCGACCAGATCCAGCGCAACATCGTGGGGGAGCGTGTGCTCGGGCTGCCACGCGAGCCCGGCAACGACCGAACGGTTCCGTTCTCGGAGCTCCCGCGTAACGCATGACCACGGTCGTCGTCGCCATCGCCTTGGCGCTGGTGTTCGACGTGTCGAACGGGTTTCACGACTCGTCCAACTCGGTTGCCGCGCTCGTCGCGACGCGGGCGGCTCGACCGGCGAGCGCCGTCGTGCTGGCCGGCGCGTTCCACCTGCTCGGGCCGTTGCTCGCGGGCGAGGCGGTCGCCGACACGGTCGGCTCGATCGTCCACGTCGCCGACGGCGCGACGACGGTCCAGGTCGCGGGCGCCGCGCTCACCGGCGCGCTCGCGTGGAACCTGGTGACCTGGTGGCGCGGCATACCATCCAGTTCGAGCCACGCCTTGGTCGGGGGACTTGCAGGCGCCGGGCTGGCCGCCGTGGGGCCCGCAGCGATCGACTGGGGCCACCTCGACGGCTGGCGCCCGAAGGGGGTGCTCGGCGTCGTGGCCGCACTCGCGGTGTCGCCGATGCTCGGCTTCGCCGCCGGGTTCATCGGCAACCGCGTCGCTCGCCGCGCGCTGCGGCGAGCGACCCGTCGGATCGACCGGCCGATTCGTCGCGCCGAGTGGGTCACCGCAGCCGGGTTGGCGTTCAGCCACGGGGCGAACGACGCGCAGAAGACGATGGGCGTGATGACGCTGGTGCTCGTCGCGTCGGGCCACCTCGATCACTTCGCCGTGCCGCTGTGGGTGAAGCTCGCCGCCGCCACGTCGCTCACGATCGGCACGTCGCTCGGCGGATGGCGGATCGTGCGCACCATCGGCCGCGGGATCTTCCGGATGCGCCCGCTCGACGGCCTCGTTTCGCAGGCGGGGAGCGCGGCCGTCATCTGGTCGGGGGCGTTGGTCGGCGCGCCGGTGAGCACGAGCCACGTGGTCGCGATGTCGGTGGTGGGCTCGGGCGCGAGCCATCGCTTCCGTCACGTTCGTTGGACGGTCGTACGCGAGATGGGCGTGGCCTGGCTGGTTACGCTCCCGATGTCGGGGCTGGCCGCTGTGGCCGCCTTGCCCCTGTGGAGGTGGTTGGGGTGACCCGCTGGTTCTTGCCCGCCGAGCCGGACCTGCTCGGGCTCCTGGATCGCCAATGCGACATCACGGTCGGCGGGCTCGACGCGTTCGCCGACTGGGCGAGCGGATCGGTGGCCGATGAGGCAGTGGTGCGCGCCGCGGAGCACGACGCCGACGACGCTCGTCGTGGGCTCCTTCGGGCGTTGCGCGAGGCCTTCACGACACCGATCGACGCCGAGGACCTCTTCGCGTTGAGCGAGTCGCTCGACGCGGTGATGAATGGTGCCAAGAACCTGGTGCGCGAGTCCGAGGTGATCGGCGTGCCGCCCGATGGGTTCATCGCCGCGATGGCCTCGGAGTTGGCCTCCGGCGCCCGACACGCGAAGCTCGCGTTCGCCGCGCTCGTCGACGACCACGACGGCGCCACGGCCGCCGCCGACGCCGCCACCAAGTCGGTGCGGCGCGTGGAACACATCTACCGCGACGCGATGTCCAAGCTGCTCGATCTGGACGAGCTGCGCGAGGTGATGGGGAGTCGGGAGCTCTACCGTCGGTGCAGCCGCATGGGCGACGACCTCGAGCGGGTCGCCGACCGCGTCTGGTACGCGGTGGTCAAGAGCGGGTGAGGGCGACGCCGCGCATCTGCAGGTCGGTCAGGCGTCGTTCCAGATGCCTCGCGGCGGCGTCGTAGGCCAGGGGATAGACCTCCCGGGCAAGCGCCGTGTCCATCAGCCCACGGGGGTGACGGCCGACCGCAGCGGCGAATCGGGCATCGGGGCGGACCACGACGGTTGCGCCGCCGTGGCGGCTTCGCCACCGCGCCATTGCGTTGCGCGTGACCCGCTCGAAGGTTCGCCCGACGGGCCCGAACAGCGGTCCGCCGATGGGGAGTGACGCCACCATCAGTGCCGCCGGTGGCGCCTGATCGGCCGAGGCCATCGACCGCACCCCACCGTCGATGTAGTCGCGGCTGCCCACCCGATGCGGCGCGAACACGCCCGGCACCGCCGACGATGCCGCCACCAAGTCGGCCAGGTCGTGGCGTCGACCATCCAACAGGTGGCGCCTCAGCGATCGCACTGCGACCGCCGAGATCCAGATCCGCGTCGGCCGGGCGTCGCCGAAGACCTCACGGGCCATCGCCTCGAGTGCGCCGCGTCGCCGGTTCGGCACGTCGAAGTCGCCGAGCGCGGCGAACTCGTCGAAGCCCAGGCCGAGCCGCGCCGCGCCGCACGCCCACGAGCCGGCGCTGGTGCCGATCGACGGCGCGGTGCGCACCGGCAGGCCGAGCTGTTCCATTGCGTCGATGACCGCGACGTGCCACGCGATGCCCACCGCACCGCCTCCGCCGTACACGACGGTGAGCGGCTCGGGCTGGCGCAGGTCGATGATCTGGGTCACGTCGTGCATGGTGACGGCATCCTCGTTCGATCGGTACCGGGGCAACCTACCCATCGCGGTCGCGCCGGGCGCTCCCATCGCGCTCGCGCCGTTCGTGGCCTTCGCTCCGTTCGTGGCCTTCGCGCCGTTCGTGGCCTTCGCTCCGTTCGTGGCCTTCGCGCCGTTCGTGGCCTTCGCTCCGTTCGTGGCCTTCGCACCGGTCGAGCTCATCGAGGAACCGGCGCGGTCCGATCCGGCGCACACGCGCCGCAAGACGCTGCTGGAGCCCACGATCAGCGCTGACAACCGTCACTGCGGGCGAGCCGTCGGCGTCGGTCGGAGCAGCGGCGACCACGGCGTTCGCTCGCTCGACGATGTGGTCGTCGGCCCCGTCGCGGCCGCGACGGGGCGCGAATTCGATCCGCAGCCGGCCCCCGGCGACGAGGGCCACCGCGGCGATCGGCGCCCCGTCGAAGACCAGCACCACGTCGTCCTCGACGGTGCGGCACCAGCGGGCGACTCGTTGGGCCAGCCGCTCCATCGCCGCGGGCCGGTCGTTCCACCAGCCGTCGGGGATCGAGCCCATCACGTTGTTGCCGTCGATCAACCAGATCATGCGTGGCTGAGGTTGTCGGCGACGTCGATCGCGGCAGCGATGAACGCCCGAGTGGCCGGGGCGAGGGTGGTGCCCGCAAGGTAGGCGAGCGCGATGCGGCGCGGCTGCAGCGGTGGGTCCAGGTCGGCGACGATGACCTCGGGGTCGTCGGGATTGATCGCGAGGAACGGCATGACGGCACGGCCCATGCCGGCGCGCACCATCGCCTGCACGGCCCCGTTGTCGGCGGACCGGAACACGTACTGCGTGTCGGTGCCCAAGCTGCGGAGTTGGCGGTCGATCGACTGGCCGCAGAACTGATCCGGCTGGCCGATGAGCGCGGCGCCGTCTAGCGCCGCGACGGGCAGCACGTCGCGCCGACCGTCGCGGCGCGACCCCGGATGGGGCTGCACCGATCGGTCGTCGACCGGGCAGAGGACCACGAACGGGTCGTCGCACAGGCGGATCGTCGTGATGGCATCGTCGTTGATCGGCTCGACCACGAACGACACGTCGAGCGAGCCGCTGCGGAGCGCCTCGACCAGGTCGTTCTGCTCGTCGTTCTCCACCAGGCGGATCTCCACGCCGGGCCGCTGCCGCCGGATCCGACCGATCGCCTCCGGTAGGACCTTGACCGACACGCTCTGGAACGTGCCGACGACGATCGTGCCCTCGGTGCCGGCAGCGAGCCGCTCCAATTCGTCGTCGGCCTCCGCGAGCTGGCGGAGGACCAGCTCGGCATGGTCGACGAGGATGCGCCCGGCGGGCGTGAGCGTGACGCGACGGGCGCCACCCAGCCGGTCGAACACGGGGGCGCCGATCGCTCGCTCGATCGCGCCGATCTGCTGGCTGATCGCCGACTGCGAGAACCCGAGTGCAGCGCCGGCCTTGGCGAAGGTGCCTTCGTCGACGACAGCGCAGAGGGCAGCGAAATGGCGGATGCCGAGGTCGCGTACTGACATAAGCGGAGCTTATCGTAAGGTCCCGCGATAATCGCTTTGCGTGATGAGGTTCCGCCCGTACGGTGAACGCATGACCTCCCTCGCTCGCCTCCATCTCGACCGCCTCGCCGACCTCCTCGTCCGTGACGGCTGCGCGCCCCACGAGGCCGCGCTGCGCTACGTCGCGGGCGAGGCCCGCGACCTCGGTCTCTCCGCCGTGCTGTGCGACATCGTCGAGTCAAGCGACGAACCGCCGATCGCTCGGCTCCGGGCGTTTGGCATGCTCGCCGGGCTCCTCGGCGCCGACGACGAGCCCTCAGCAGCACCCGCCGGCGATTCCGCCGTTCCCGAGGTTCTTCCCTCCCGCCGAGATACGCTCCTCGTCGACGTCGCCTGACCCGGCGTCGTTCGCAGACGGGGGACGGTCATGCGAATCGGGGTACCCAAGGAGATCAAGAACGCCGAGCGACGGGTCGGCCTGACACCGGCGAGCGTGCGTGAGCTGGTAGCGCACGGTCACGACGTGCTGATCGAGTCGTCGGCAGGCATCGGCATCGGCGCAACCGACGCGGCGTATGCCGCGACCGGCGCACGGATCGTCGATTCGCCCGAGCAGGTCTTCGACGGCGCGGACCTCATCGTGAAGGTGAAGGAGCCGCAGCCGTCCGAGCGAGCGATGCTGCGCGCCGACCACGTGTTGTTCACCTACCTGCACCTGGCACCCGACCCCGACCAGGCCTACGACCTGATCTCGAGCGGCGCCACGTGCGTGGCGTACGAAACCGTGACCGACGCCGCCGGGAGGCTCCCGCTGCTCGCTCCGATGTCGCAGGTGGCCGGGCGAATGTCGGTGCAGGCCGGCGCCCATTGCCTGGAGAGCCCGCAGGGCGGCGCCGGACTCCTGCTGGGCGGCGTCCCCGGCGTGCCTCCCGCGAACGTGGTGGTCATCGGTGGCGGTGTCGTGGGGGAGAACGCGATCGAGATGGCTGTCGGCCTCGATGCATCCGTCACGGTGCTCGATCGCGACGTCGGCGTGCTCGATCGGCTCGCGCAGCGGTTCGGCCCGGCGCTGCGAACCGTGTACTCCACGGCGACGGCGCTGGACGACCTGGTGATCGGCGCTGATCTCGTGATCGGCGCCGTACTGGTGAAGGGCAGCCGCGCCCCGCGCCTGGTGACGAAGGACATGGTGGCCGAGATGCACGCCGGCGCCGTGTTGGTGGACGTGGCAATCGATCAGGGTGGCTGCTTCGCGACCTCGCGGGCGACGACCCACGACGAACCGACCTATGTGGTCGACGGCGTCGTGCACTACTGCGTCGCGAACATGCCGGGAGCGGTGCCGCGTACGTCGACGTATGCGCTGAACAACGTGACGTTGCCGCACGTGCTCGCGCTCGCCGACCTCGGCGCGAGCGAGGCGCTCCGGCGCGATCGGTTCCTCCGTGACGGTCTCAACGTGTGCCGCGGCAACGTCACGGACGCAGCGGTCGCCGAGGCGTTGGGACTCGACGCGGCCGACCCGCTCGCCGCCATGTCGGCCTGACACCGCGAGCGCCGCGTATCTCCACGGATCAACTGTGGAGAAGATCGGTTCCGGGAGCGCCGCGTATCTCCACGGATCAACTGTGGAGAAGGTCTGTTCCGGGAGCGCCGCGTATCTCCACGGATCAACTGTGGAGATGTGACGTGCACTCCGGCGAGGCGCACTGCGGCCCGGTGTGCCTGCGGGCGCAGCGATCGGGGCGACACCAACGATGCAGCGACGCGGCGATCTGTCAAGGGCCGGTCGTCCCTGTTGGTCGTTCGCATGTTCCGATAGGGTCCGCCGATCGGATCCGGGAGGTGCGTGGTGAGCGAGGTCGTCGAAATGGACGGTCGGCAGGTTGGCGTCGACGAGGTGGTGGGCGAGCTGCTCGCCGCCCGCGAGACCATCAAGGAGCTTCGCTCCGAGGCACGCTCCGCGGTGCGTCGGCAGCGCCTCGAGCAGGAACTCGAGCCGTACCAGGTGGAGCTCTTGAAGCTCCAGCGTCATCTCGAAGAGACGAACCGGCGGATGATCGTGGTGTTCGAGGGTCGCGACGCCGCGGGCAAGGGCGGCACCATCCGTCGCGTCACCCGCTACATGAACGAAAAGCACTACCGCGTCGTCGCGCTCGGCAAGCCGACCGAGGAGCAGCGCTCCCAGTGGTACTTCCAGCGTCACGTCGCCCAGTTCCCGACGGGTGGCGAGATCGTGCTCTTCGACCGCTCGTGGTACAACCGGGCGATGGTCGAGCCGGTCTTCGGCTTCTGCACCGACGATGAGTACCGCAACTTCATCCGCGGGGTCGTCGGCTTCGAGAAGGACCTGGTGCGCCAAGGCACAATCCTGTTGAAGCTGTACTTCTCGGTGACCAAGGAAGAGCAGCGACGTCGCTTCGATCGGCGCCGCACCGACCCACTCCGGCAGTGGAAGCTGAGCGAGATCGACGTGCAGGCCCAGGAGCACTGGGACGACTTCACCGACATGAAGTACCGGATGCTCAAGAAGACCTCCACGAGCGAGGCGCCGTGGTGGATCGTGCGCTCGGAGAACAAGCACTTCGCCCGGCTCAACGCGATGCGCCTCATCCTCAACGCAGTGCCGTACCAGGGCCGCAGCGAGTCGCTCGACTTCGTGCCGGACCCGGCGATCGTCGTGTCGGGGCCCCAAGAGTTGGCGCTGATGGAGGCCGACCGAATCCGCAGCGGACGGTTCGAGGCATGAGCGCCAAACGCTCGAAGCTCGACAAGGTCTTCTACGAAACCGAACTGGCGCGCCTGCAGCGCGAGCTCGTGAAGCTGCAGGAGTGGGTCCGCCAGGAGCAGCTCAAGGTGTGCGTGCTGTTCGAGGGCCGCGACGCGGCGGGCAAGGGCGGCACGATCAAGCGGGTCGTGGAACGGACCAATCCACGCGTGGTACGAGTGGCAGCCCTCGACAAGCCGACCGAGAAGGAGCGGACGCAGTGGTACTTCCAGCGCTACGTCCAGAACCTGCCCTCTGGTGGCGAGATCGTGCTCTTCGACCGCTCGTGGTACAACCGGGCGGGCGTCGAGAAGGTCATGGGCTTCTGCACGGACGAGGAGTACCAGGAGTTCCTGCGCTCGTGTCCGGAGTTCGAGCGGATGCTCATCCGATCGGGGATCATCCTGATCAAGTACTGGTTCTCGGTGAGCGACGAGGAGCAGGAGCGGCGCTTCAAGGAGCGCATCGAGAACCCGGAGAAGCGCTGGAAGCTGAGCCCGATGGACCTGCAATCGCGCGCCCGATGGGCCGACTACTCGCGCGCCAAGGACGCGATGTTCACCTACACCGATACCAAGTGGTCGCCGTGGTGGGTCGTGAACTCCGACGACAAGAAGCGGGCGCGGCTCAACTGCATCCGCCACCTGCTCGAGGCGGTGCCCTACCAGGACGTGACGTCGAAGAAGCTGGCGCTGCCCGATCGCCAGATCGACGACTACATGCGCCCGCCGCTGGAAGACCAGACGTTCGTCCCCGAGCACTACTGAGCAGCCTCGAAGGGCCGGCGACGGCGGCCGAGGTCTACGCCGGGTCGTCGCCGGCGCGGCGCGAGCGAGCCGCCAGATAGTCGAGCGCTGCCTGCCGCGACTCGGGGTCGGCGAGCGCCGCGACGAGCACGTCGCGATCGCCCGACGCCCGCGAGGTCGACGCCATGTCTTCGGCCGCTGCGTTCACCTGTTCCTTCGTGACGCGCAGCCCGAATGCCGGCTTGCGCGCCAGTTCCGCTGCCAGATCGTCCACCACCTGGGCGCGCTGGGGATCGTCGACCACGCGATTGAGAAATCCGGCGCTCGCCGCGAGCTCCGGCCCGAACGTGCGGCATGTGAGCACCAGCTCCTTGGTGAGCGCGGGGCCGAACTCGCGCACCAGGCGCGGGATGCCACCCCAGGTGAGCGGGATGCCGAGGTCGAGCTCGGGAATCGCGAACGTCGCCGACGCCGCCGCCACCCGGAGGTCGCAGGCCGAGGCGAGCACGAGCCCTCCGCCGACGCAGTGCCCGTGGATCGACGCGATCGTGAGCTGGCGAACCGCCGTGAGGGCCTCCGCGGCCAGGCGTCCCAGGTCGGCCGTCTCGCCGGGATCGGCGCTCGAACCGGCGAAGTCCTCCAGATCGAATCCCGCGGAGAAGGCCCGCCCCGACCCGGCGACGATCACGACCTTCACGTCGCGCCTTCCGCCGAGCCAGCGACATGTCTCGATGATCTCGCCCAGCATCACCCTCGACAGGGCGTTCAACCGGTCGGGCCGATGCAGCGTGAGGCGGGCGATTGCGCCGTCGACGGTCAGGGTGAGCGCGCTGAGATGCGGTGGCGGAGTCATGCGACGGTGCCTACGCGCTCGCACGGCGCCGCGCAAGACCCCTGGCGCGGACCTCGAAGGGCGGCCCGCTCGGCGGACCGGACGCCTCGACGAGGTCGCCGGAGCCTCTCGATGGGGTCGAATCGGGGCCGACCGGTAGATTCCCCTCCATGGCCGAACCGAGCGACACGCCCTTCGAGACGATGTCCGGCATTCCTGTGGAGGGTGTCTACGGGCCCGACGACGCCGAGCGTCCGGGCACCTATCCCTACACACGCGGCCCGTACGCCTCGATGTATCGCTCCAAGGTGTGGACGATGCGCATGTTCGCCGGGTTCGGCACGGCGATCGACACGAACGCCCGGTTCAAGGACCTCCTCGCCAACGGCGGTGACGGCCTGAGCACGGCGTTCGACCTTCCGACGCTGATGGGTCGCGACTCCGACGACGAGCTCAGCCTCGGCGAGGTCGGGCGTTGCGGCGTCGCCGTCGACACGCTCGCCGACATGACGGACCTTTTCAGCGGGATCGACCTGGGTGCCACGACCACGTCGATGACGATCAACTCGCCGGCGGCGTCGGTGTTCGCCATGTTCATCGCGGCGGCCGAACAGGCGGGAACCCCGCGGGCGTCGCTCGGCGGCACGCTGCAGAACGACATCCTGAAGGAGTACCAGGCGCAGAAGGAGTTCGTGTTTCCGCCGCGGCCCTCGATGCGGCTCGTGCGCGACACGATGCGCTTCTGCGCTGCCGAGATGCCGCGTTGGCACGCCATTTCGGTGTCCGGCTACCACATTCGCGAAGCGGGCTCGACCGCGGCGCAGGAGCTGGCCTTCACACTCGCCAACGGGTTCGCCTACGTCGAGCTCGGGCTGGCCGCCGGACTGGCGATCGACGAGTTCGCCCCGCGGCTGTCGTTCTTCTTCAACGCCCACGTCGACTTCTTCGAGGAGATCGCCAAGTATCGGGCGGCGCGCCGGATCTGGGCGCGGTGGATGAAGGACCGTTACGGCGCGCAGCTTGAACGCTCGATGACGCTGCGGTTCCACACGCAGACAGCGGGGGTGTCGTTGACCGCACAGCAGCCCGAGGTCAACATCGTGCGCACGGCGATCGAGGCCCTCGCTGGGGTGCTCGGCGGCACCCAGAGCCTGCATACCAACTCGATGGACGAGACGCTCGCACTGCCGACCGAGAAGAGCGCACGCATCGCACTGCGGACCCAACAGGTCATCGCCAACGAGAGCCGGGTCACCAACGTCGCCGATCCCCTCGGAGGGTCGTGGTACGTCGAGGCACTCACCGACGAGATGGAGGCGCAGGCCGAGGCGATCTTCGCCCGCATCGCCGAGTTCGGCGGCGGGTCCCTGCTCGACGGGGTGATCGAGGGGATCGAGGCAGGCTGGTTTCAGGGCGAGATCGCGGATTCGGCCTATGAGTTCGAACGCAAGCTGAACGATCGCCGCCACGTGATCGTCGGCGTGAACGCGTTCACCGAGGGCAACGACGAGCCGCAGCCCGAGACGCTGTACATCGACCACGAGATCGAGGTCATGCAACGCAAGCGTCTCGCCGCGGTGAAGGCCGACCGCGACGACGCAGCCGTCGTCGCGACGCTCGAGCGCCTGCGCCGCGACGCAGCGGACCCCGAGGTGAACCTGATGCCACCGCTGATCGAGGCGTCGCGTGCGCATGCGACCCTGGGCGAGATGATGGCGACGATGGGAGAGGAGTTCGGGCTGTGGAACGAGACGGCGAGAATCTGACCGGCGAACCACGCGGCAGAGTGCTGGTTGCGAAGCTCGGGCTCGACGGCCATGACCGTGGCGTTCGCGTGGTGGCCCGGCTGCTGCGCGATGCGGGTTTCGAAGTGATCTATACGGGTCTTCGCCAGACCCCCGAACGGGTCGTCGCTGCGGCGATCGACGAGGACGTGGATGTGATTGGGTTGTCGATGTTGTCCGGGGCGCACCTCGCGTTGGTTCCCCCGGTGTTGGAGCGCCTTCGATCGGAGGGATCCGACATTCCCGTCGTGGTCGGCGGGATCATCCCCGAACGTGACGTACCGGTGCTCGGCGAGGCCGGCGTGCGGGCCGTGTTGGCGCCCGGCGCTGCGGTCGACGAGATCGTCGCCGTGATGGACGATGCCGTCGCATCGCGCGCCCGACACAGCGCGGCCGGCCAGTGAACTTCGCGGAGCTCGGGCTCCACGAGGATCTCCTCGCCGTTCTCACCGCCCTCGGCTACGAAGAGCCGACGCCGATTCAGGCCGAGACCATCCCGGCGCTCATCGCCGGCCGCGACCTGTTGGGCCAAGCCGCCACCGGCACCGGCAAGACAGCCGCGTTCGCGCTGCCGATCCTGGAGCGCCTCGGGTCGCGTGGTGAATCCACCGCACCGCGAGCGCTCATTCTGGCCCCGACCCGCGAGCTGGCGATGCAGGTGTCCGAGGCGATCCATCGCTACGGACGATCGACCGGCCTGCGCGTCCTGCCGATCTGTGGCGGCCAGCCCATGGGTCGCCAGCTCGGTGCGTTGCGCTCGGGGACCGACATCGTGGTCGCCACGCCGGGCCGCGCCGTCGACCACGTGGAGCGCGGCAGCCTCGATCTGCAGGGCATCGAGATCGTGGTGCTCGACGAGGCCGACGAGATGCTCGACATGGGCTTCGCCGAGGATCTCCAGCGCCTGCTCGACGCGACGCCGTCGACGCGCCAGACCGTGCTGTTCTCGGCGACGCTCCCGCCTCGCATCGGCGGGTTGGCCCGCCAGCACCTGACCGAGCCGGTCACCGTCAGCATTCGCGCCGAGCGCTCTGCCGAGGAGTCGGCGCGGGTGCGCCAGGTCGCCTACGTGGTGCCCCGAAGCCACAAGGCATCCGCACTCGGTCGCATCCTCGATGTGGAGGCACCCGAGTCGGCGATCGTGTTCTGCCGCACGCGACTGGAGGTCGACGAGCTCACCGAGACGCTCAACGGGCGCGGCTACCGCGCCGAGGCGCTCCACGGCGGGATGGACCAGCAGCAGCGCGAGCGCGTGCTCGGGCGGGTGCGCTCGGGGCTCGCCGACCTGATGATCGCGACCGATGTTGCGGCACGCGGGCTCGACATCGATCGGCTGACCCACGTGGTCAACTTCGACGTGCCCGCCTCACCCGAGACGTACGTGCACCGCATCGGCCGTGTCGGTCGCGCCGGCCGCACGGGCGTGGCCATCACCCTGGTGGAGCCGCGCCAGGACCGTCTGATCGCGAACATCGAGCGGGCCATCAAACGCCAACTCGACGTAGCGCCGATCCCGACGGTCGCCGAACTCCGGAGCCGTCGGCTCGCACTCACCGCCGCGGCACTTCGCACGTCGCTCAACGCCCACGACGAGCTGGAACGGTTCGCGGAGCTCGTCGACGAGCTCACCGAGCACCACGACGTGCGCGCCGTCGCCGCAGCGGCGCTTCGCCTCGCGCATCTTGCCGCTGCCGGCGAGGACGACGAACAGGTCGAGATCCCGCAACTGGAGCTCGGTCGACCCAAGCGCGACCGCGGGCCGGCGCGCAGCCACGATCGGCCGATGACCCGGGGGCCGGGCGACAAGCGCCGGGCGAACGGTCCCGAGCGGCTGCCCAAGACCGGGCAGCGCGTGCGCCTGTCGGACAAGCCCGTCGAGTCTGGCTATGCCCGGCTGTTCATCGGCGCCGGCCGCCGTCAGGGCATCCGCGCCGGCGACCTGGTCGGTTCGATCTGTGGCGAGACCGACTTGGTGGGTCGCCAGATCGGCGCGATCGACATCGCCGAGCATTTCGCCCTCGTGGAGGTGCCGTCGGCATCGGCCGACGCGGTGGTGAAGGCGCTGGGCCGCAGCGGCGTGAAGGGCCGCACGCCGGCCGTGCGCCGGGAGCGCCGCCCCAGCTGAGCGGCCACGGCCGGCGGCGTCCTGCACCCCTGCACCCAGATCGTCCGTGCGGCTCGACCGAACCGCGCTGGTGGAGCGGCAGTCAGCGCCGCCCGAACGGCCCGCTCAGGCGACGGTCGCCCGCCGGCGCCAGGTGTAGTTGACGTTCAGGTAGTAGTTGCTCACGAACGCGACCGCGAATCCGATCGCCTCGTGCGCGAGCCGCGCCGCCTCGGCGCCGACCACGGACTCGCCGAGTCGCTGTTGTTGCAGGAATTGGAACATCGCGACGTGGATGAACACGCCGAGGATCGACACCAACTCGAACACGACGAGCCCCTGCGCCAGTTGGCGCCGTCGGAACCGCCGCTCCCAGAACACGAAGTAGTTGTTCAGCACGAAGTTCGAGATGATCGACGCCTGGATGCCGGCGAGCAGCGACCAGCGCACCGGTTCGGCAAGGCCGACATCGATCGCACCGGTGCCGAGCAGTTCGAACAGCCCGAAGACCCCGAGGTTGACGAAGAACCCGCAGACGCCGACGACCGCGTACAGGAAGAGCTGGCCCTTGATCTGGCGCCCGAGCCGCAACTCGGCGACGGCGAGCAGATACGAGCGGATGACCGACGGGCTCATCTTGGTCTCACCGTGGACGCGATTGCGGAAGCGGTAGCCGACCTCGTCGACCCGAAGGTCGCCCCGGCGACCGATGAACTCCAGCAGGATCTTGAACCCTTGCGGGTTGATGGTGGGGCCGATGCGGCGGTAGGTGTCGCGAGAGATCGCGAAGAACCCCGACATCGGGTCCGACACCGGGACGCGCAGGAACAGCTTGGCGAGGAGAGCGGCGACGCCCGACACGATCCGGCGCCCCAGCGAGAACTCGCCGTACGAGCCGCCCTCCGCGCCTCGGGTGCCGACCACCACGTCGGCCTCGCCGTGCTCGATTCGCCGCACCATCTCGGGCAGCGCGGCCTCGTCGTGCTGCCCGTCGGCATCGATCACCGCGAGCACGCTCCCGGTCGCGACCTCCATGCCGGCCAGCACCGCCGAGCTGAGCCCGGACTCGCCGAAGCGCCGGATCACCCTCACCCGGTCGTCGGTCGCAGCGAGGGCCTCGACGATCTCCCACGTCCCATCGGGTGAATCGTCGTCGACGATGATCACCTCGTGCGCCACGTCGACCAGCGCTGCGTGGAGGCCGTCGATGAGCGGGCCGACGTTGAGGGCCTCGTTGTAGGTCGGCGAGATGATCGAGACGACAGGGCTGCGGCGCCGATCGGCCGTCGTTGTCTCGTTGGGTGCGTCCATCGAAGGGGGCATCCTACGCTCGTCGCGATGTGTGGACGGTTTGTGCTGGCCTCGCCGCCCGAGGTCGTGGCCGCGTACTTCGATGCGGTGCTGGGCGACGCCCCGACGGGACCGAGGTACAACGTTGCTCCCACCGACGACATCGCCGGGGTCCTGGTGCGGGAAGGTCGCCGCGAACTCGACCGGTTCCGGTGGGGCCTGATCCCTCCCTGGGCGAACAACGCCTCGATCGGTGTCCGCATGATCAACGCCCGCGCCGAGGGGCTTGCGTCGTCCAACGCCTTTCGTCGATCGTTCGAGCGCCGCCGCTGCATCGTGGTCGCCGACGGGTTCTACGAGTGGGCAACCACGCCCGGACGTCGTGCCCGCGTGCCGCACTACATCACTCGCCCCGACGGCTCGCCCTACGCCTTCGCGGGGTTGTGGAGCCGGTGGAGCGGCCCGATGGGCGGCGAGCAGGTGTCGATCCGATCGGCGACGATCATCACGACCGAGCCGAACGAGGCGATGGCGACCATCCACGACCGCATGCCGGTCGTTCTCGCCCCCGAGTCATGGGAGCGCTGGCTTGACCCGACGCACACCGACACACGCGACGTCGGCGATCTGCTCGTGCCCGCGGCACCCGAACTCACCGTGATCCGGCCCGTCGCCGCGCTGGTGAACAACGTGCGCAACGATGGGCCCGCGTTGATCGCCGACCTTCCCGCGCCCGACGAGCTTCCCGATCCCGACGCCGAGCAGGGCACGCTGTTCTGAACTCAGCCGGCCGCGGTGTGCCCCGCCGCGCGCAGCGCACCGCGGATTCGATCGGCCGACTCATCGAGCGCCTCGGCGGACGCCGACGCGTCGGCCTTGGCGAAGTCGAGGTCGGCCATGGTGTCGATGGGAATCAGGTGCATGTGACAATGCGGCACCTCGAGCCCGGCGATGATCGTGCCGACCCGCTCGCACGCGAAGCTCGACTCGAGCGCACGCCCGATGTGGAGCGCAACCTCGTTCAGCCGGGCCCACGTGCTCGGGTCGAGATCGGTCCACTTGTCGACCTCCCGCACCGGCACCACCAGCACGTGGCCCGGACGGATCGGGGCGATCGTGAGAAACGCCACGACGTCGTCGTCGCGCCACACGAATCTGCCGGGGAACTCGCCCGTGATGATCTTGGTGAACACCGAACCGCTCATGGCCGGGACGCTACCCGACACCACCGCTACGCTGACCGGAGTGGCGGCCCCCAAACACCAGCTGATCCACAAGCCGACCGAAGAGGGGCTTGGCGAGATGTCGGTCGACCGGCTGGTGACGCTCCCCAACGCGATCACGACGGTTCGTGCCCTGTGCATCCCGCTGTTCCTATGGCTGCTGTTCGGGCGCGACAGTTGGGGATGGGCGGGTTTCACGCTCGGCCTGCTCGGCTCGACCGACTGGGTCGACGGGTACGTCGCACGCCGGTTCAATCAGACCTCGAACTTCGGGAAGATGTACGACCCCACCGTCGACCGTCTCCTGCTCGTGGTCGGCATCGTCTCGGTGATCGCAGTTGGGGCGGCGCCCGGGTGGTTCTCGTGGACAGTGCTCGTGCGCGAGGTCATCCTGTCGGTCTTCGTGATCGCCATCACCGCACTGGGAGCGAAGCGGATGGATGTCACGTGGATCGGCAAATGTGGCGCGTTCGCCAACATGGGGGCCTTTCCTGCATTCCTGTTGGCCGGCGAGTCGACGTTCCGTCCGGCGGTGCAGACGGGCTGGCGCGTGTTCGCGTATCTGCTCGCCATTCCCGGGCTGGTGTTCTCGATGATCGCGTTGGGGCAGTACCTCGTTCGAGGACGCGAAGCCCTGGCTGAAGGCCGCTCCGAGGCGTCGGCCATCCGGTAGGGTGCCCGGCATGAATATCCCCGAGGATCTGCGGTACTCCCGCGACCACGAATGGGTGCGAGTCGAGGGATCCGCGGCACGGATCGGTATCACCGACTTCGCCCAGGACAATCTGGGCGACGTCGTTTTCGTCGACCTGCCCGATGTCGGCCGGGTCGTCGAGGCGAGCGAGGCGTTCAGCGAGGTCGAGTCGACCAAGTCGGTCTCGGAGATCTTCGCTCCGATCGGCGGCGCGATCACCCAGGTCAATGCGGCGCTGGGTGACAGCGCCGAACTCCTGAACAGCGATCCCTACGGCGAGGGATGGATCTGCGTGATCGAGGTGGCGGACCCCGCCCAACTCGACGAGCTCCTGGACGCGGCGGGCTACCGGGCACTCATCGGCGACTGACGCCATGGGGTCGACGACCTGCGCCCAGTGCGGAAGCACCAACGCCAACGACGCCAACTTCTGTTCGGTGTGCGGAGGCCCACTCGACCGCCACGACGCCGATCACACGTCGTCGCATCCGGTCGTGTCGGTGCCGACACCCGACGAGGTGCCGATGGTGGTGGTGACCCGGGGCGCGAACGCCGGGTCTCGTTTCGCTCTGAGCGACGTGACCACCCGCATCGGCCGTCATCCCGAGAGCGAGGTCTTCCTCGACGACGTCACGGTCTCGCGCCGCCACGCGGAGATCCGCCGCGACGGTGCGGTGCTGACCATCTCCGACGTCGGGTCCCTGAACGGCACTTACCTCAACGGATCGCGGGTCGACACGGCTGCGCTGGCGGAGGGCGATCAAGTCCAGGTCGGCAAGTTCAAGCTGGTGGTCGTGTTCGGCGGTGGTGCCGATGAGTGACGGAGCGCCGAGCGACGGCGTACCGGGTCATCTCGCCATCGGCGAAGTGCTCGCGCTGTTGCAGACCGAATTCCCCGACGTGACGATCTCGAAGATCCGCTTCTTGGAGGCGCAGGGGCTGATCGTGCCCGAGCGCACGGCGGCCGGATATCGGAAGTTTTACGACGCCGACATCGCTCGGCTCCGCTGGGTACTCGCCCAGCAGCGCGACAACTTCCTGCCGCTCAAGGTCATCAAGGCTCGCCTCGAGTCGGGCGATCTCGACTCGGTCGGCCCCGTGACCTCGCAGCCAAGTCTCTGGGGCGAGTCCGACGGCGTGGCGGCCGCGGCGCCGCCGGTTCGCGCAGTGGCGCCGACCGATCCCGCCGATGCGACGGATGGGACCGTTGCGACCGAACCGGTCGAGCGCCCCCCGTCGTGGTTGGAAGAGTTGGTGGCATCGTCGACGACCGCGACACCGCGAGCTCAGCTGACGGCCTCGCCCGATCCCGGGGCGTCGATCATCGAGGCAACCGCGAGCGACGTCGCCGAGCCGGCACCGTCGGCGTCGGCGTCGTCCGAACCCGCGGCATCGTCCGAACCCCTGGCATCGTCCGAGTCCCCAAATCCCGACGTCTCGAATCCCGACGTCTCGAATCCCGACGCGCCAGGAATGGACGCGCATCCCGGGTCGGCGGGCGCCGCGTCGGACCGCACCCCGGTGGGCGTCGATCGTCCTGGCGACGCGTCGGTCGAGCGGATCGGCGAGCCGGCCCAGCGCGAGTCGCCGTCGTGGCTGGCTGCACTGCAGGAGCCCCCGACCGCGGCGGGGCAGGCGGAGGGAGTCGACAGCGGCGACCACAACCCGGTGCCCGACGATCAGGCCGCCGCCCCCTCGAGCGCTGCTGCCTCGGGCGCCGCTCCCTCGGGCGCCGCTGCCGACGAATCCGACCTGGAGCCGGAACGCAACGCTGGTCCCGCCGCCGATGACGGCGAGGACGGCACCCTGCGCTACGGCCGCGAAGAGATCGCCGAGCTCGTCGGCGTGTCGATCGCGGAGGTCGACGAGATGGTGACCTTCGGGCTGTTGCAACCGCTGATGGTCGGCGGCGAGCCGACGTTCGATCGGTCCTCGGTCGCCGTCGCCCGGGCCGTCGTCCGCTTCGGCGGTCGCGGCGTGGAGCCCCGCCATCTGCGTCTGTTCAAGAACGCTGCGGACCGCGAGGCCGGGTTCTTCGAGCAGCTCATTCTGCCGATGCTCAAGCAGCGCAACCCTGCGGCGCTCGACCGGGCGCGCACGAGCCTCATCGACCTGGCGGCTGCGGGGGAGGACCTGCACCGCGCCCTGATCGATCAGGCATTGCGGCCGCATCTCGGCCGATGAAGGGTCGTTGAGCGCAACCGCACAGCGCTATTCTCTCGGCGTGATCGAGGTCGATCTGGTCGGTGTCCGAGTCGAGGTCCCGGCGAACACGCCGGTCGTCGTGCTACGGGAGCGGGAGGGGCACCAGCGGGTGCTCACGATCTTCATCGGCGCGCCGGAGGCGACCGCGATCGCATTCGCCTTGGAGGGCGTCGAGACCCCGCGACCGCTCACGCACGACCTGTTCGAGTCGGTGCTCGACGAACTCGGCGTGCGGCTCGAACAGGTCGTGGTCACGAGCCTTGTCGACACCACGTTCTTCGCCGAGCTCTACCTGCGCACGGGCAACGAGGTGACCGTCGTGTCGAGTCGGCCCTCCGATGCGCTGGCACTCGCGGCACGGGTCGGCTGCCCGATCTATGTGGAAGACGTCGTGATCGACGAGGCTGGTGTGATCGAGGTGTCAGAGGCCGATCTCGACGACCCGGAACTGTCCGACGAGGTGGTCGAGGAGTTTCGTCAGTTCATCGATTCGGTGAATCCTGACGATTTCGCGTCCTGATCGCGCGCTCCGCGCGAACCTCGCGGTATGGTGACGCGGTCGTAATTCCGGCGATGTCACTTGTGAGGTCACGATGCAGCAGGACGGGTACACGGGCAGGCGGACCGCCGAGATCGTCGGCATCTCGTACCGGCAGCTCGACTACTGGGCCCGGACCGACCTGATCCGCCCGTCACTCGTCGACGCGGCGGGCAGCGGTAGTCGCCGTCAGTACTCGTACCGCGACCTACTGGAGTTGAAGGTCGTGAAGAGCCTGCTCGATGCCGGAATCAAGTTGGAGCAGGTGCGCCACGTGTTCAATTACCTCCGCGAGCAGCTCGGCGAGGACGTGGCCACGGCGAACATCGTGATCTCCGGCACGAAGTCGGTGCTTGTGCGTTCGGGCGAGGAGCTCATCGACGTGCTGCGGGCCGGGCAGGGCGTGCTCAACGTGTTGCCCCTCGGGGGCGTGAAGGAAGAGCTCGACGCGAGCATCCATCAGCTGCACCACGGCGACGAATCGCCCGGGATCGCGGCCGCTTTCTGACCGGTAGTCTCGCGGCGTGACGCTGCGATACTCCCCTCTGGATGCCGTGCACCGCGAGCTCGGTGCCCGCATGGTTCCCTTCGGCGGCTGGGACATGCCGCTCAACTACGCAGCGGGAACGCTCGCCGAGCACCGGGCGTGCCGCACGTCCGCCGTCGTGTTCGATGTGAGCCACCTGGGGACGGTTCGGGTCGCAGGCCCGAACGCGTACGAGCGACTCCAGGCCGCCTTCACGAACGATCTGGGCAAGATCGAGCCCGGCCGCTGCCAATACACCCATCTGCTCGACGACGACGGCTCGGTGCTCGACGACATCATCGTGTGGTGGCGCCACGACGACGTGTTCGACGTCATGCCGAATGCCTCGAACACCGCTGGGGTGCGCAGCGCGCTCGGCGAGGAGACCGACGGGTTCACCATCGCGGACGTCACCACGCAGCGCGCGATCCTGGCCATTCAGGGGCCCACCGCTCGAGACCTGCTCTCCGCAGTGCTCCCGGCGGCCGCTGCGGTCGGACGGTTCCGGGTGGCCGACGTCGAGATCGACGGCACCCCGTGCGTCGTCGCGGGCACCGGGTACACGGGCGAAGACGGCGTGGAGATCGCCGTGCCGGTCGAGCGTGCCGCCGACGTGTGGCGCATGGTCACCTCGGTCGGCATCGAGCCGGCCGGTCTCGGCGCGCGCGACACACTCCGGCTCGAGGCCGGCCTGCCGTTGCACGGCCACGAGTTGGGGGCCGGCATCACCACCCTGAACGCCGGTCTCGGCTGGGTCGTCTCGTGGACGAAGGGGCCATTCCGGGGTCGTGAGGCGCTCGACGCGCAGCGTGAAACAGGCGTTGAGCCGGTCCTCGTCGGTATCCGCACCGAGGGGAAGCGCCCGCCGCGTGCCGAGATGCCGGTCCTGCGCGGCGGGGCCGAGGTGGGACGGGTGTCGTCGGGCAACTACTCGCCGATGCTCGACTGCGGCGTGGCGCTCGCATTCGTCGATGCGTCGGTCGCAACGGGCGATGCGGTCACGCTCGTCGGTCGCGGCAACGAACTCGTCGGCACGGTGGTCGACCTGCCGTTCGTCCGTTCGCCCAGGTGACGGTCGCCCCGCGCATGGACCGCTGACCCCGCAGGTCCGGCCGCCGCCGCTCGAGCCGAATCAGCGCGCTCCGCGGCGGGCCTCGGCCGTGAGAGCATCGAAGAACCGCTGTTGGACCGGATCGGTGGCCGCCGTGTCCTCCGGGTGCCACTGCACGGCAACGAGCCAGCCGTCGTAGCCCACGAGTTCGAGCCCCTCGACGGTGCCGTCATCGGTGGTTGCGATGACGCGCAGGCCGTCGCCCACGCGCTCGACGGCTTGGTGGTGGTGGCAGTCGCCGTGCGGCTCGTCGCCGTCGAGCAGAGCCGCGAGGGTCGTTCCCGGACTCACCTGGAAGCGGTTGTGCGTTGGAGCGCCGCCGTTCGGGGTGCCGTGTGGGCCGCGCCCCGGCTCGTCGACGATGTGCTGGGTGAGCGAGCCGCCGCAGCGCACGTTCATCAGCTGGAGGCCGCGGCAGATCGCGAGCACCGGGAGCCGAGCGGCGAGCGCCGCGTCGAGCAGCGCAACCTCGAAATCATCCTGCACGTCGCTGATGCCGTACACCGACGGATGCGGTGCCTCGCCGTAGCGAGCAGGGTTCACGTCGGGTCCACCGGTGAGCACGAGGGCGTCGAGGGTCGCGACCACGTCGTCGGCTGCGGCGGGGTCAAGGGGTCGAGCGCCGAGTACCGCAGCGAGCGCCCCGGAGCGCTCGACAGCATCGACGTAGGTGTCCTGGATGGCGACGGCGCCGAGCAGCGGGAACGGATGATCGACGGGCATGCGGCGGGCGGTGATGCCGATGACGGGAAGGGGACGAGCCATCGGTGCAGCGTATTGCGGTCACCCGGTGTCGGTGCCGTTCCTCAAGAGCCATGGGGTGCGTGCCGATGGGAGGCGCATGGGGATCTACACGAAGCAGCGACGGCACGCGTTCGGACGATCGGTTGCGGCAACGGCGCTCGTCGCGGTGACGGCAACCTGGTCGATGTCGGGAACCGGGCCGCGCGCCGAGGCGTCCGACGGCGACAGCCCGATCTCGGGTCGGGTCTTTCGCGACTACAACGCGAACGGGACCTTCGACGCCGCCGACGAACCGACCCAGGGGGGCATCGTGGTCACGTTGTACGACGACGCGGGTCAGAGCTCGTCGACGACGTCGGCCGACGACGGATCGTGGTCGGTTCCGGTCGCTTCGCCGATGGGCGACGGCGCGGCGCACGACCGCTACCGCGTCGAGTTCACGATCCCGACCGCCCTGTCGTTCCTCCAACCCGGCCCCGAGGTCGACGATCCGTCGGGCCACGGCACCACCGACGCGCCGCTCACCAGCGACGGGCCCGTGGTCGTCGCCGCCGCCGGTGACACCGACGTGAACTTCGCTGTGAACGATCCTTCCGACTACTGCGGGACAGCCCCCGATGTGGTCGTGTCGTGCTTCCTGTTCGGCCACCACAACTTCGACAACGGCACGAGCACCGGCGCGGACAACCCCGCCCTCGCCTCGTTCGGCTGGAACGACGACGGCGACCGCATCGTCGACGGCACCGACCCCGTCGGCATCGCAGCGGCGGACGTGACGACCGTCGCCCCGATCGGCACGACCACGCAGAGCCCGGGCATCGGCAGCGTGTTCGGTCTCGGATACAGCCGTTCCGAGAACGCGCTCTACAGCGCCGCATTCCAGAAGCGTCACGTCGGCTTCGGTGCCGGCGGCACCGGCGGCATTTACCGCACCGATCGAGCGACGGGCGAGACCGAGTTGTACGTCGACGTCAATGCCGTCATGCCCGCGGTGCCCGCCGGGCGACCCTACGCGGGCTCACCCGCTGCCGGCCCCGACCCGCACCCGGATACGGCCGGCGGAAACTGGTTCAACGACGTCCGCGACCCGGCGGACACCTCTATCGATTCGTGGGCGGCGTCGCATCGCGGGGTCGCCAAGATCGGCCTCGGCGACGTGGAGATCTCCGCCGACGGCACGCAGCTGTATACGGTCAACCTCGCGACCGCCGAGCTCTACACGATCGACCTCGTGGCCGGTGACCCGATCACGACACCCGCCGAGGCGAGCCGGATCGCCGCCGACCCGATCCCGACCGAGCAGTGCGCCGCCGACAGCGATGCGATGGCCTTCGGCCTCAGCATCCACGACGGAGAGCTCTTCGTCGGTGTGACCTGCACCGGGGAGTCCACCGGCAGCGCGTCAGACGTGTCGTTCCACATCTACACCTACGACCCGGCCCGTGCCGTTCCGTGGGAGCACGAGGTCGAGGTCCCGTGGACCGCCACCAACCCCAGCTGGAGCTCGTTCGCCTGGAAGGACTGGGACTCGTCCTGGATCGGCGATGGTGGGAGCGGCCATCCGGCGCTTCCGTCGACCGACACGGGCGAAGGGATCACCTTCCTGTTGGAAGGCCAGCGGTACCTGTCCGACATCGAATGGGACGGTCAGGACATGATCGTCGGGTTCCGCACCCGTCACGGCGATCAGGGTTCGTCGGTGGCCGGCTGGCCGGACGCCCGCTTTCCGACCGTGATCACCGCCGGCGCCTCGGGCGGGGTCGAGATGTGGAACGGCGCATCGTCGTCGTCGGGCGACATCATCCGCGCCTGCTGGGACGGTTCCGCCTGGGCCGTGGAGTCCGGCGCAGTCTGTGGCGGGACGGCCGGATCCGCCGACAGCGAGTCGGCCTTCGGTGGCCCGACGCAGAGCTGGTTCGACGACCGGTCGAATACGGTGCACCCCGAGGGTTCGCTCGGTGGGCTCGCGACGTTCCAGGGTTCGCACAAGATCGCAACCTCCGCGAACGCGATCACCGGCGGCTACATCAGCGATGTCGCGTGGCTCAACCTCGACAACGGCAGCAGCGATGTGGGCTTCGGTGCCATCCGCGGCGGTGCACCCTCCTCCGGGCGCAACGGTCAGAGCGTGGTGGTCTACGAGGGTCCGGGCTTTGGGGCGAACCCCGGACCGAACGTCGCGGGCGTCGGCTTCGGGAAGGCAGCGGGCCTCGGCGACGTCGAGTTGCTGTGCGACAACGCACCCGTCGAAATCGGCGACTACGTGTGGCTCGATGCCGATGGCAACGGCCGCCAAGATCCGGGTGAGGATCCGATCGCGGGCGTCGAGGTCACCCTCGACGACGGGCTCGGACACTCCTCGACGATCACCACCGACGCGAACGGTCGGTACCGCTTCGCTGGGATCACGCCCAACCTCACCTACACCGTCAGCATCACCGTCGGACAGCCGTCGCTCGCCGGGCTCGCACCGACGAGTGCCGATGCCCTTGCCGAAGGCGGGGCGGACGGACGAGACAGTGACGGCGTCCGAGCCGGAACCTCGGTGACGGCGACCGCCGCAGTCGGGGCGGCCGGCCACAACGACCACTCGTTCGACTTCGGCTTCCGCCCCGGCCTGGCGCTCGGCAACCTCGTGTGGCTCGACGTCGACGACGACGGCACGGTCGATGCGGGGGAGGCCGGGATCGAAGGCATCGCCGTGCGGCTGTACCAAGGTGCGACCCTGGTCGCGTCCACGGTCACCGACGCCGACGGGCACTACCTCTTCGATGGCCTCGACCCCGGCGACTACGAGGTGGAGATCACTGCGCCGGCTGGCCTGCTCAGCTCCACGGGAGGCGGCACCTACGAGCCCGCACCCGACCCCGATGACAACACCGACAACGTCGACGACGGGACCGCCACAGCGGACCCCACCGTGGTGCGCTCCGGGGTCGTGACCCTCAGCACCGGCGGCGAGCCGACCTCCGAGGACGGCGACAACGCGTCGAATCTCACGGTCGACTTCGGCCTGCACGCGCCGAGCACCAACCCCGAGCTGTCGCTCGGCAAGCGGCTGTCGAGCATGGAGGGGACGACGGCCACGTGGCAGATCGACGTGCTCAACAGCGGCGACGGCCCGGCCACCGACGTGGTGCTGGTCGACGAGCTGCCCGACGGGCTCGACGCGCTCGATGCCACCGGGGACGGCTGGCAGTGCGACGTCGAAGCGAACGTCTTCACGTGCGAGCTCGACCATCCGCTTGCCGTGGGTGAGACGGCGACCGTCACGGTCCGCACCGACGTCACACGAACCGGCACGATCCGCAACGTTGCATCGGTCGAGGCGGCCGAGGACGAGGCGAATCTCGACAACAACGTCGGCGGCGACGAGCTGACGGTCGATGAGCCGACAACCACGACGAGCACCACCACCTCGACGACCACGACGACCCCGCGGGCGACGACCACGACGACGGCGCCGAGCGCCGGCGCGGCGAGCGAACTCGCGATGACGGGATCGAGCGTGTTCGCCCTGGTGATCGCGGCGGCGGTCGCTCTCGTCGCGGGCGCCGCGGCGCTCAGAGCCGCTCGAAATTCCGGCGCAACTCCCAGTCGGTGACAGTCCGGTAGAACTCGGCCCTATTCTGCTACGCCATGTGGAGCAGGTGGAAGCGGACGTCATCGCCGAACGCACCCTCCCTGCGTGGAACGCGGTGAAGGCAACCGGGTGAAGGCGGCATCGGTTCGGCCGTCCATCGCGACACCGAGGGTCGTCGTCGCGAGCCTGAGAGCCCTGGTGTCGCTCGGTGTGGTGCTGGTGGCCGTACTCGTCGGCTGCGGTGAGGCGCCGACGGACAAGGTTTCGTCGGCTCGGATGGTAGAGCTGCCGGCCCGCTCGGTGGTGTACGCATCCGGCGATTCGTTGGGTGTCGCCGTCCCATCGGGACGTGACATCGAGTTCCTGTCGGAGTCCGGCCAGACCGTCGGCACCACGCCGGTGGAGGGTGACATCGTCGCCGTTGATGTATCGACCGTCGGACCGAGGGCATGGCTGGAGGTGCTGACCTGCGCGACTCCGGCGGTAATCGATGACACCGCTGGCCGCGTCTGTGAACGCGGTGAACAGTCGGTCCACCTGTTCACCTCCGAACAGGGCGCGGGCTTCTCGCCGGTGTGGTCGACTGCGCTGGGATCGGTCGAGAAGGTGGGCGCGGTGAGTTTGACGGGAGGGCCGCTGGTAGTCGACGACGCAGCGATCGTGGCGGTGTGGTTCTTGCGTGATGACACTGAACTGGCCGTGCGGGTCGAGCAGGATGGTTCCGCGTCGGAGATTCCCGCGGCCCCGGGGGGCGATATCGTCTGCGCCGCATCCGGCACCGTATTCGCCGCAAGCAGGTCGATGGGGGCCGGTCGCACCTTTATGGGCTATCGAAACGGCCGCTGGCGAGGCATCGAAAACCTCAACACCGATCCCGACGCCTACGATGCTCAGATTGGGTGCTCCGCGAGCGAAGCGGTCGTGTTCACCACGAGCAAGGATCGTTGGACCATCAGGCGCGTGGACCCTGAGTCTCTCGTTGGCGACAAGGCTGAGTCATACGACGGCAGCGCCCAACTGGTGACAGCAGGTCAGCACGCAGCAATCGTGGTCGGAGCGTTCAAGCCATCTTCGGACGCCCCGACCGCATCACTCGCAGTCATCGGCGCGAGTGGAATCACACGCCATGCCATCCCCGATGACCGTGTACGCCGCCTGATGGTCGAAGGAGCGATTCCCAAGGAAGGAGATGTCGAGCTCTATCCCAGGTGGGTAATCGATATCGGGGGGCGGGCAGTCGCGGTATTCGTTGAGTCCGACGTGAACCCGGACCGACAGGCGTATGCGTGGGAGACGGTCGACCTGTGACGCGGCTCCGCGTTTTCACCGCGTGCCTCGCGGTCGCGCCGTTTGCGGCCTCAGGGTTCCCGCTCGGTATGGCGGAAGCCGCCGACGCGACGTGTTCGCGCTGGTGATCGCGCCGGCGGTCGCGCTCGTCGCGGGCGCCGCGGCGCTCAGAGCCGCTCGAAATTCCGGCGCAACTCCCAGTCGGTGACGGTCCGGTTGAACTCGGCCCATTCCTGCTTCGCCATGTGAAGCAGGTGGAAGTGGACATCGTCGCCGAATGCCGCCCGCGAGATCTCGCTCGCCTCGAACCGGTCGATCGCCTCGACCAGGGTGGAGGGGATCCGCGGGAGGTCGGCCTCGTAGCCGTTGCCGAGGAACGCCTCGGGCGGCTCGATGCGGTTCTCGATTCCGTGGATGCCACCGGCCACCGTCGCGGCGAGCGCGATGTACGGGTTGCAGTCGGCGCCGGGGATGCGGCTCTCGACTCGCATGCCCTGCCCGTGTCCGACGACCCGGAAGCCGAGCGTGCGGTTGTCGGTGCCCCAGCCGATGGCGGTCGGCGCCCACGAGCCGGGCTGGTAGCGCTTGTAGGAGTTGATGAACGGCGCCCAGCAGATCGCGAAGTCGCCGGCGGTGGCGAGGAGCCCGCCGAGGTACCAGCGGAAGGTGTCCGAGAGCCCGCGGCCCGACTCGTCGGCCATGACGGATCGGTCGGTCGAGGCGTCCCACAGCGACGAGTGGATGTGGCACGAACTGCCGACCTCGTCGATGTGATGCTTCGCCATGAACGTGAGGGCCCGGCCGGCGAGCGCCGCGATCTCCTTGGCACCGTTCTTGTAGACGGTGTGGTTGTCGGCCATCTGCAGCGCCTCGGCGTACCGCAGGTTCAGCTCGTGTTGACCGAGGCCGGCCTCGCCCTTGGAGTTCTCCACCGGGATGCCGGCCGCCGCCATGTCGTTTCGGATCTTGCGGATGAGCCACTCGTCCTTGGATGTTTGCAGGATGTGGTAGTCGATCACGTACGGGCTCGACGGCGTGAGGCCCTTGAACCCCTGCTTCCACGCCTGCTCCATGGATTCCTGGAACAGGAAGAACTCGAGTTCGGTGCCGGCCTTCACGGTGTAGCCGCGCTCGGCAGCGAGGCCGAGTTGGCGTTGCAGGATCGCCCGCGGGGACACCTCGATCGAGGCGTTGTCGTGGTCGACGAGGTCGCCGATGACCAGGGCCGTCTTCTCCAGCCAGGGGACAACGCGCAGCGTCGACATGTCGGGGAGGCACACGAAGTCGCCGTAGCCGGTCTCCCAACTCGTGAAGCGGAAGCCGTCGAGGACCTTCATGTCGACGTCGACCGCGAGGAGGTAGTCGCACGCCTCGATCACGCCCCCGTTGCGACCGAGTTCGTCGACGAAGAAGCGGGCCAGCACGCGCTTGCCCATGAAGCGACCCTGCATGTCGGGAAAGACGACGAGCACGGTGTCGATCTCGCCGTCCTCGACGAGCGCAGTCAGTTCCTGAACGGTCAGCATGGGTCCTCCGGAGGGCGTGATCGGCGACGGGTGCTCGAGCGTCGATTAGATGGGCGTGGTGTACGCGGACGTGATGCCGCCGTCGATCAGCAGCGATTGACCCGTCATGAACGAGCTCTCGTCGCTCGCGAGGAACAGCGCGCCGTTCACCATCTCCTCCGCCTCGCCGAAGCGGCCCATCGGGATGTGCACGAGGCGGCGCTCGCGCTTCTCATCGTCGGACAGGAACTTCGCGAGGAGCGGCGTGAGGACCGGACCCGGGCACAGCGCGTTGGCCCGAATGCCCTGCCGGGCATAGACCGCGGCGATCTCTCGGGTCATGGAGAGCACGGCGCCCTTCGACGACGTGTAGGCGATCTGGGGCGTCGCAGCGCCCATGTGGGCCACGAAGCTGGCGACGTTCACGATGGAGCCGCCACCCGAATCGAGCATGGCGGACAGCCCGTACTTGCAGCACAGGAAGAGGCCCTTGACGTTCACGTCGAACGTGAAGTCCCACGTTTCCTCGCTGGTGTTGAGCGGTGTGTCGTCGTCGCCGGGGGAGACCCCGGCGTTGTTGTACAACACGTCGAGCCCACCCCACGTGTCGACCGCGACGCGAATCATCGCCTCGACCTGGGAGGCGTCACGCACGTCGACGGTCACGGCCCGAGCCGCGTCGCCGATCGCCGCAGCCACCTCGGCGGCGGCATCGCCGTTGGCATCGGCGACCACGACCCGGGCACCTTCGGCGGCGAAGCGCTCGCACGCGGCGCGTCCCATGCCAGCGCCACCACCGGTGATGACTGCGATCTTGTCGTCGAGACGCCCCATGGCTGCTCCTGCTCGCTCGGAGGGTGATGTCGAGGCGCCACACTACGGCCCGCCGCGAGCGCGGCGGTAGTGTGCGCGCCATGTCGACCACCGGCCCCGATGCTTCGCCGCGAACCCCGCTGCGCTCCTCGTATGACCTCGTCGTCGCAGGCGTGAAAACGCCCGCGGCTGACGGGGCGACCTTCGACGTCGCAGAACCGGCGACCGGCGCCCGCCTGACCACCGTTTCTCAGGCCGGCAAGGCCGACCTGGACGCCGCGCTCAGCGCGGCGTCCGACGAGTTCGAGACGGGCACCTGGCGCCGGACCAACGCCACCGCCCGCGGCAAGGTCCTCTATCGGGTGGCCGAACTGCTGCGCGAGCGTGCCGAGGACTTCGCAGTGGCAGAGGCACGCAACGGCGGCCACCCGATCGGCAACGCCCGCTGGGAGGCGAACGCTGCGGCCGACGTGTTCGAGTTCTTCGCGGGAGCGACGAACAAGCACTACGGCCAGGTCATCCCGGTGCAAGACGACGGGCTCGACGTTGCGCTGCGCGAACCGGTCGGGGTGTGCGGCCTGATCGTGCCGTGGAACTTCCCGCTGCTCATCACCACATGGAAGGTCGCCCCCGCTCTGGCGTGTGGCAACCCCGTGGTGGTCAAGCCCGCCTCGCTGACCCCCATCACGGCGCTCATGCTGGCGGACGTGCTGCTCGACGCGGGGGTGCCGCCCGCATGCGTGTCGGTGCTCCCGGGGCCCGGTTCGACGCTGGGCAACCGCTTGGTCGCGGATGCACGGGTCAACAAGATCAGCTTCACCGGCGACAGTTCGACCGGCGCGCAGATCATGCGCACCTGCGCCGACAACATCACTCGCGTCTCGCTCGAACTCGGCGGCAAGTCGGCATGCATCGTCTTCGACGACGCCGATCTCGAGGCCGCGATCGCGGCCACCCCCATGTCGGTGTTCGACAACACCGGCCAGGACTGCTGCGCCCGGAGCCGATTCATCGTTCACCGGTCCGTCTACGACGACTTCGTCGCCGGGTTCGTCGCCGGCACCCAACGGCTCGTGGTCGGCGATCCCCTCGACGAGGCCACACAGCTCGGGCCCATGATCTCGGAGGGCCAGCGACGAACCTCGCTCGAGTACCTCGAGGTCGCGTCGGCCGAGGGTGCCCGCCGGCTCTGCGGCGGCGACGCGACCGGCCCCGGCTGGTACCTGTCGCCCGCCGTGCTTGCCGATGTCGACAACTCCATGCGGGTGGCGCAAGAAGAGATCTTCGGCCCCGTCGCCTCGATCATCCCCTTCGACGACGAGGCCGACGCAATCCGCATCGCGAACGACAGCCCGTACGGCCTGTCCGGCTCGCTGTGGACCAAGGACCTCGGGCGCGCGATGCGCGTGACCCGCGGCGTGCGCACCGGCGTGATGAGCGTGAACACGTCGCGCAGCGTCCGCACCGAGGCGCCCTTCGGTGGGTTCAAACGGTCGGGGGTGGGGCGCGAGTTGGGCATGGCAGCCATGGACCACTACACCGAACTCCGCAACGTGTTCTTCAGCGCGACCTGAGGGCACGGCGCGCCGTGCTCGACCTGGTACCCGACCTGCGGGGCTGGCTCGGCGGCGGCGCGCGCGTGGCCCTCGCCCGCGTCGTCGACCTGGACGGATCCGGTCCCCGGCTGCCCGGCGCCGCCATGGCGATCAGCGACGACGGCCGCGTCGCCGGTTCGGTGTCGGGGGGCTGCATCGAGTCGGCGGTGGTGACCGAGGCGCTCGACGTTCTCGACGGCGGCGCGGCGCGGCTCGTGCGCTTCGGGTACAGCGACGACGACGCGGTCGCTGTCGGCCTCACCTGCGGGGGAACGGTGCACCTGTTCATCGAGGTCATCACCGCGTCGCGGTGGGCGGCGATCGAGCGGATCGCGGCCGCGGTCGCCGAGGATCGGCCGGCCGCGGTGGCGACGGTGGTCGCGGGACCGGGCGCCGGAGCCTGGGTCGACCTCGCGGGTGATCGCGCGGGTGATCGCGCGGTACCGGCCGACGCCACTGCGGACCGGGCGCAGGCGGGTGCGGCGTGGGCCGGCTCCCTCGGCGATCCCGGCCTCGATCGGGTGGTGCGGCGCGACGTGATCGGCGAGATGGCATCGGGCCGCAGCGGCGTGCGCCGCTACGGATCGAGCGGCGAAGCCGGCGCGGACGACGTCGCCGTGTTCATCGAGACATTCGCACCGCCGCCCCGCATGATCATCTTCGGGGCGATCGACTTCACCGCGGCCCTCGCCCGCGTCGGCAAGATCCTCGGGTTCCACGTGACCGTGTGCGATGCACGCGCGGTCTTCGCGACGTCGCTGCGGTTCCCGATGGCCGATCAGGTCCTTGTCGACTGGCCGCATCGGTACCTCGATCGCTGCGGCGCCGCTCTGGGCGCGAACGACGCCGTGTGCGTGCTGACCCACGACCACAAGTTCGACGTGCCGGCGATCGCGGCCGCGCTGGCGACGCGGTGCGGCTACATCGGCGCGCTCGGTTCGCGGCGCACGACCGAGGAACGCGCACGTCGACTCCGTGCCGCCGGCGTGACCGATGCGGCCCTGCGCCGCGTGCGCGCCCCGATTGGTCTCGATCTCGGGGCGCGCACACCGGAGGAAACCGCCATCGCGATCTGCGCCGAGATCATCACCGTCCGCACCGGTCATGCCGCCGGGCCGCTCCGGGACGGAACGGGACCGCTCCACGACGCGTCGACGGGCTCGCTCATCCGTTCGCCGACCGGCGGGTTGGCGCGGCTCGGTGACGTTGAAGCAGAGTTTCCACCGACCATGCCGACGAAACCGGCACGTCCCGAAAGAGAGTGACAGGATGCGCAGCGCCCGATCGCTAGTTGGAGGCACCCTTCTCGCCGCGTCGTTGGCGGCTGCGCTCGGTGGGTGCGCACAACCCGAGAAGGACCAGAAGGTTCGGATC
>WBZL01000660.1_pt1 | contig 38502 bp, 34 predicted proteins | sample 5204291 | NCBI WGS metagenome assembly WBZL01 (sample SAMN12344345, study PRJNA552823) | activated sludge metagenome | biome: Activated sludge suspended growth; feature: Nitrification reactor; material: Wastewater; isolation source: activated sludge from nitrification reactor of wastewater... | reverse complement strand
GCCAATAATAGAGCGTTGCTGGATCAAAATCGGCATCGTTAGGCCACACAACCGTTCCAATTTCCTCGTCAAGCCGCACTTGGTTAAAAAAATCAAGGTCGCGCAATGGGCTATAATAAAAACCATACAAAACCGATTGGAAATCAATAACACGCTCAGCCCCATTATCAAAGACAAGCCGCAACGTATATGGTCGTACAATCTCAATATCAACGACGTTTATTAAAAGGTGTTCCATATACCCTCTTGGTAGGCTACTGCTTCAAAGGCGGAATCCTGTTAACAGGCAAGCCAGCATCAGCCAATTGCCAGTCAAGCAATAACTCATCTTGGTAAAGCTCCATCCATGCCTCGACCAATCGCTGTTGCCGTTTGGGTAATGAACCTGTCAGTAATTCTATAGGATCAAGACTGTATACGGCTCTATCAGCCTGATAATATACATGCACATGAGGCAGGTGGTGTCGGCCTTGCGTTTCGGTAAAGATGCGAACAATTATGCCATAAAACCGACTTACTTCCGGCATTTGCTATCATCCTATCATCGAAATCGGAATGATATTGGATGCCTGCGCCTGTAGCGTCAACAAACTCACTTTTGCCGCCACATCCCTCGCCAACTTCCGCAGCGCCTCGGCGGCCGGGGCATCAGGGTAAACAGCCACAATCGGCTTGCCCTCGTCGCCACCCATGCGAATCCGGGCATCCAGCGGAATCGAACCCAAATAGGCGACCTCTTGCTCGTCGGCCAACTGCTTGCCAGCCCCCGTGCCAAAAAATTCGCCGCTCATGTTTTCCACCACGCCAATCACCGGCACTTCCAGCTTTTCAAATGCTTTCAACCCGCGCAGCGCGTCGCTGGCCGCTACCTGCATCGGCTGGGTGACAATGATGCCGCCCGACAGCGGAATGACCTGGGCCAGCGTTAACTGAGCATCGCCCGTCCCCGGCGGCAAATCCACGATCAGGTAATCAAGTTCGCCCCACTCCACATCGCTCAAAAGCTGGCGAATGGCGCTGTGCATCATGGGGCCACGCCAAATGAGGGGCTGGTCGGGTTTGACGAGGAAGGCCATGGAGATGAATTTGACGCCGTAGGCTTCGGCTGGCACCATTTTGTGGTTACGGACGGCTAAACGGCCGTTAACCCCCATCATCATCGGCACATTCGGCCCCAAAATATCCGCATCCAACAGCCCAACCCGCGCCCCTTCCTTCGCCAGCGCAATCGCCAAATTCACCGCCACCGTGCTTTTCCCCACCCCACCCTTGCCGCTCGAAACGGCAATCGTGTTGCGGAACTGCTGCCCAACCTGGCTGCCAATCCGCGAATCCGTCGGCACATTGGCATCCCAGTTAATCGTCACCTTGCCAATGCCCGGCACGCGCGCCAAAGCCGCCCGCGAATCCCCCTCCATTTTTCCCTTCAGCGGGCAAGCCGGAGTCGTCAGCATAATCGTAAACGCCACATCATTCCCCTCAATCTTCAAATTCCGAATCATATTGAGAGAAACCAAATCCCGATGCAGCTCCGGCTCAATCACCGTTCCCAGTGCCGCCATCACCGCCTCTTCACTCACTCCCACACCCTCTTTCTTTTTTCCAAATAACATAGTTCACCTAACCAAGAATGAAGGATTATCTCCGTCCGACTTAACTCAACAAAATCGGACTCCCGCAACCCTTCGGTCAATTTTTCCAGATTTTCATATCTTTCAAACGTTATCTATTTTACCTCGTTCTCGGCTATCTGACCGTCACGTTTGGCAAAATATCATTAACGGCCGTTTCCCACCCCAATCTGTCAGATCAAAAATCGCCCCAAATGGGGCGATTTTGACAAAAGCATCAAACAACATCTACTTAATATTGCTGGCCTTTATACTGCAACTGCCGCGCAATCGCCTCAGCAATCCGCTCCTCACGGCCATCACCGCCGCCCTTTCTGTCTTTCTTCTTTTGCTTTTGCTCTTCAACAAAATTGCGAGCCGCTTCTTCCGCCGCCGCCTTCTTGGGAGCAATCGAACGCCAGTAGCTAATCGGTTTGCTCAACCGCTGCTTGTCGTGAATGTGCGCCGTCGAACGATCATAGCTTGCCAGCTCATAATCATGATCCAGCTTGATCGCGTCAAACGGGCAAAATTCAGCACAGTAGCCGCAGTTCATGCAAATGTCAATGTCAATGTAGAAGTTAACCGGCTCCGGCTTCGGCCGGCCGTTTGGCAACTTCCCACGCTCAATCCAAATACACTGCGGCGGGCAAGCCTTGGCGCAAATCCCGCAGGACGTACACCAGTCATGCCCCCACTTCTGCCCCGGCGGCGGCTCATCCGTCACCAAAAACGGCACAAAGCGGAACCGCTCCGGCACCGGCAGCTTTTCCTCAGGGTAAAAAACCGTCTTCACCCCTTTCCCGCGCACGCTTTGGCGCACTGCCAGCGCTTCATCATTGTAATAACGGCCGCCACGCGACAACCAATAAATATCATCCAGATAGCTGTCCACAAAATGCTTTAGGGTCACAGCCATTCCCTTCAAAATCCCAGTTCCGTACATCAGCGATCTACCTCCCCAAGCACAATGTCAATACTACCAAGAATAGCCACCAGGTCAGCAATCTTATGCCCTTTTGCCAGCGGTTCCAGCACCGTCAGGTTAATAAAAGAGGGGGCGCGAACGTGATACCGCTGCGGGTTGCCATCACGACGCTTAGCCGTTACATAGAACCCAAGTTCACCCTTTGGCCCTTCCACCCGGCCATAAGATTCACCGCCACGCGGCGCACGCAGGGCATATTGTGGTTTCTCGCTGTTAATTTCTGCCCCTTCTGTTTGCGTCAGATACGGCAGCACCTGCTGCAAAATCCGCAAACTTTGCCGCATTTCGTCCATACGCACCAGATAGCGGTCATAAATGTCGCCGTTGTAGCGCACGGCAATATCAAAATCGAGGTGTTCGTAGTAGGAATATGGCTCGGCACGGCGAATGTCATAGGCCACACCGCTGGCGCGAAGCAAGGGGCCAGTGGCACTGTGGGCAATGGCATCTTCAGCGGACAAGGCAGCTACACCAATACTGCGGGCTTTCACAATTTCATTGCCTGTCATTAGCTCGTCGCCCTGATCCAGCACGCGAGGCAGGTTGTTGTAAATTAGCTCATGGAGAAACTCCATGGTTGGCACACCGCGCACATCATCAGGCAAATCATAAGCCACACCGCCGAAGCGCATGTAGTTGCACATCATGCGGGAACCGGCCAACGTTTCAAAGAAGTCAAGGATAAGTTCGCGCTCCAGGTAGAAAAAGAGCATGGGGGTTTGCAGCGCACCCAAATCGTTGAGCAGGAAGCCCAACGCCCACAGATGGTTACAAATACGGGTCAGTTCCACCGTCAAAATACGGAGCCACTCGGCGCGTTCGGGAACGGTCATGCCAAACAATTTTTCGATGGTGATAGCATAGGCCAAATTGTTAGACATGGAGGAGAGGTAATCGAGCCGATCTGTGTACGGCATGTTCATGATGAACGTGTTGCGTTCACCTATTTTTTCATGGTTGCGGTGTAGGTACCCCATGACCGGCTTGAGGCCAACAACGGTTTCGCCATCAAGGGTAACAACCATGCGGAACACGCCGTGGGTAGAGGGGTGTTGTGGCCCAATATTAACGGTTACTTTGTCGGTTTTGAGACCGGGTGTGCCATCGCGGGAAACGGAAACGCCGAGATACATGTCGGTCTCAACATCGTATTCTTCGCCAGTGGGAACCCAGCCGGCCGGATATTGCACATTCTTGCCATAAAGGTTCTTTTCTTCGGCACGAGCCACCTCGCCAGCCGGCCAGCGGCTGCCAAACGGTTTTACATCTTCCTCAAAAAATGCCTCTTTCCAATCCTTCCGCAGCGGATAGCCATTAAAGCCATCCCAGGTCAAAATGCGACGCAAATCAGGATGTTCATCAAAGACGATGCCAAACATGTCATACGCTTCACGCTCCTGGAAATCGGCACCGGGCCAAATGGGAACAAGCGAAGGAATATGTGGATCGTTACGGTCGGTCTGGACGCGAAAGGTCAGGGGGCCACCCCCTTGCTCAATGCTGTAGGCGTGGTAAACGGCTTCCAGCTTGCCATCGTCAATCAGGTCAACGCCAGTGACGCTGGAGAGATAGTTGAAGCCGAATTCGTCACGAACGGCCGTTGCCACCTCCAGCAACTTATCCGCCGACACCACCACCCCGGCATAATTGTCACGAGCATCAGCCGCCACATCCCCGGGAAACCGCTCTTGCAGCAGCGCCAGCGCCCGGTCAACATGGTTTTCCGCCACAGCCACATCAGGATTTAACTCACTCATGCTGCCTCCTCCTGCGCTTTGGCCGCCTCGGCGCGAATCAGATCAAGCTGACGCACATCCACCAAATCTGGCCCCAATACTGGCACAGGGTAAAGCCCAGCTGTCGGGTCATCTTTGCGATACCACGGCACATTGGCAATAGATTGCTGGCTGATTTTCTCTTGCAGCGCAATCAGCCCATTGATCAATGCCTGTGGGGTGGGCGGGCAACCCGGCACATAAACATCAACCGGGATAAATTTGTCAATACCATCTACCACGTTGTACCCTTCCTTGAAAGGGCCACCGCCCGAAGCACACGCGCCCATGCTCAACACATAGCGTGGCTCCGGCATCTGGTTATACAGGCGGACAATGGTCGGCACCATTTTCTTGGTGACAGTGCCAGACACAATCATCAAATCTGATTGGCGGGGCGTGGCGCGGAAAACTTCCATGCCAAAACGGGCCAGGTCATAGCGGCTGGCGGCCGTGCAAATCATTTCAATTGCACAACAGGCCAACCCGAAGACCATCGGCCAAACCGAATTGCGCCGACCCCAGTTATAAACGGGGTCAAGTAGTTTAGCGATGCTAGTGATGGCGACATTGCCAGCCAGCTCGTCAGGTACTGTGATGCGGCCGGCATCCGCACCCGTTTGGGTTACACTCATTGGTTCGCTGCCTCCTCATACCATACAATGTGAATGTCATGCAGGATTCGCTCTGTCACCAGAGCAGGATCATCTTGAAAACCAGGCAAGGCTTCAATCATCTCGTTGAGTTCATGCAGACCAACCTCTTCGGGTTTGCGGTTCGGGTAATGCTCCATGAGAGCAACCGCAATCGCATAGGTTGAATCCCAGTATAGCTCAGGGATATAGTCGGACAATGAAACCATCCTGCCTGTGAAAAAACTCTTCACAAGTATAATACATTGTGACTGTTGGGGCGAATAATTGATGATTTTTTTCACAAACAGTCTGCCCTGATTTTATCAATTTGTTGTAATCGTACAACAGGAAGCCCTCCGAGGTTTTTGAAACCCCGGAGGGCTACAAATTCAATGAATATTGCCTTGATTTCACCCTACCACGGCGGCAGCCACCGGGCGTGGGCAGAAGGGTTTCAACAAGCCAGCCGCCACCATGTGGTGATTTTTAGCTTGCCGGCTCGCTTTTGGAAGTGGCGGATGCACGGCGGGGCGGTGACGCTGGTGCGGGAATTTCTGGCGCATCCGACCCAGTTTGACCTGATTTTGGCGACCGATATGCTGGATTTGACGACGTTTTTGGCTTTGACGCGGGAAAAAACGGCCGTTTCCGCCCTCTATCTCCACGAAAACCAGCTCACCTACCCGCTCCCCGCCGACACAGACAGCGGCCCCATGCGGCGGCAGCACGGCGAACGCGACCTGCACTACGTTTTCATCAACTACGCCTCCATGCTCGCCGCCGACCATATCTTCTTCAACTCCCGCTTCCACCAGGAAAGCTTGCTCACCGCCCTGCCCAAATTCCTGCGCCGCTTCCCTGACCACAGCGAGGTGAACACGGTGGCGGAGATTCGGGAGAAGTGTGAGGTGCTGCCGGTGGGGATTAACTTAAAGAGATTGGAGATTGGAGATTGGAGATTGCCAACCCTCACCCAATCCCCAATCTCTAATCCCCAATCTCCTCTTATTTTATGGAACCAGCGCTGGGAGTATGACAAGAACCCGGAGGCGTTTTTGGCGGTGCTATACCAGTTGGCCGATGAGGGGGTTCCGTTTCGGGTGGCGCTGTGTGGGGAGCATTTTGGCAAACGGCCGTTTCTCCACTCCCAAATCACCCAAAAACTCGGTTCTCGCCTCATCCACCTCGGCTATGCCGACGACGACCACTACCGCCAACTGCTGTGGCAAGCCGACATCACCCTCTCCACCGCCCACCACGAATTTTTTGGCATCAGCATCATCGAAGCGATCTACACCCACACCTTCCCCCTCCTCCCCCGCCGCCTCAGCTACCCCGAACTCATCCCCGAACCATTCCACCGCCACTGCCTCTACAAAAAACAGCCCGAACTGCTGCAAAAGCTGCGCCGCGCCTTGGCAAACCCGGCGGCACTCAAACCCATCGCCCAAGAGCTGGCAACGGCCGTTTCCCGCTACGACTGGAGTCACCTTGCCCCACTCTATGACAGCCGACTGGAGGCTGCAGGAAGGTCACATCAGTTGGTAGATCGCTCAGAAAAAAAATAGGACGCAGATTTACCTGATGAACCTGATCGCTCATTCTCCATCAGGAAAATCAGGAGAATCAGCGTCCCATTTATCCCACAAAAACTTGGCAAATCACCCCACTCCTGCTACCTTCCCCGCCCATGCGACACCAAACCCAACTCCGCCTCATGCTGCTGCCCTACACCGCCGGGATTTTGCTGCTGGTCGCCCTGCCCGCCGCCCTCTCCTTTGGTCTCGCCTTTTTCCGCTACGATGCCCTCTCCCCGCCCCAGTGGGTCGGCACCCTCAACTTCATCCTGGCCTACACCGACGAACTGTTTACCCTCAGCATCCAAAACGCCCTGGCGCTGGTCATTTTGCCCGTCCCCGTGCGCGTCTTTGGGGCGTTTTTGCTGGCGCGGCTGTTGCAAAGAAACGGCCGTTTTCTCCACCTCTTCCGCACCGCCATCTACCTCCCCAGCGTCATCCCCACCACCGCCCACATCCTCGCCTGGCTTTGGATACTCAACCCGCTTTTTGGCCCCCTCAACCTACTGCTACAAGCCCTCGGCCTCCCCGCCCCCGGTTGGCTGGCCGACCCCGCCTGGGCGAAACCCGGCCTCGTTCTCATGTCCCTCTGGCAGCTTGGCGAAGGGTTCCTCGTCAGCCTGGCCGCCCTGCAAGACATCCCCCGCCCGGTGGAAGAAGCCGCCCTGGTGGACGGAGCCAGCGTGCCGCAGCGATTTTTCTACATCACCCTGCCCATCATGGCTCCCATCCTGCTGCTGCTCACCCTGCGCGATGCCATCGTCACCCTGCAAGACTCCTTCGCCACCGTCATGCTCGCCACCGGCGGCGGCCCCTACTACGCCACCTACACCCTCCCCCTGCTCATCTATGAACAAGGGTTCGACCTGCTGGCCTTTGGCACCGCCAGCGCCGCCCTGTGGGTCATGTACCTGCTCACCGGCCTCATCGTCCTCGCCCTCTACCTCATTGCCCAGCAGTGGCAAATTGGTAGCACGGAGGAAAGCTTTGTTCTCTAAAAAAAACAGGACGCTGATTTTCCTGATTTGGCCTAATTCTGGGAGATGGCATGACTGATCCGCGTTCGTCCGCGTTCGTCCGCGTCCCATCTCTGGCCTCTGTGGTGAGGGTGGCAATAACGGCCGTTTTTCTCCTCCCCCTCCTCTGGATGATCACCGCCGCCCTGCACCCACCCGGCAACCCCCTCCCCCAAACCCTCCACCTCTGGCCCAATGGCCTCACGCTGGACAACTTTCGCCGCATCTGGCAGTTGCTCCCCCTGGGGCGCTTCACCCTCAACTCCCTGCAAACCGTCGGCCTTGCCGTGCCGCTCACCCTGCTCACCAGCAGTTGGGCCGGCTTCGCCATGTCGCAACTGCCCCGCCCCAGCCAACGCCGCTGGGTGCTGCTTTCACTCATCGTCCTCATGGTTCCCGGCATCGCCCTCTGGTCAACCCGCTTCTTTCTCTATAAACAGCTTGGCTGGCTCGACACCATCTGGGCGCTCATCGCCCCCGCTTGGATGGGAACCAGCCCCTTCTACGTCCTCATGTTCTACCGCGCCTTTCGCCGCATTCCCACTGCCCTCTACGAAGCGGCACGGCTGGATGGAGCCAATGTGTGGCAAAGCTGGCGGCTGGTTGCCATGCCGCTGGTGCGCCCAACGGCCGTTGGCGTCGCCCTCCTCAGCTTCATCCTCTACTGGAGCGACTTCATCAGCCCGCTCCTCTACCTGCGCCGCGAAACCAACTACACCCTGCCCATCGCCCTACAGCTAGTGCAACAGCTTGGCCGCTCCGACTGGCCGCTGCTGCTGGCAACGGCCGTTTTTGCCAGTGCCATCCCCGTCACCCTCTTTCTCATCCTCCAACCCTATTTTGCCCGGTTGGAATAAAAAGTCGCTGGCAATTGGAGATCGTAAACCTTCATCAATCTCCAATCGCCAATCCCTCAGAGATGAAACAAATTACCATTTCCCTGTTTTATGTTCTTCTTTTAACCGCCTGCCAGGGGCGGCAGCCAGCCACCGTCACCTTTATGGTCTCCGGCGACCCCGCCGAACGGGCGGCCTACATGGAATTGGTGGACGCCTTTCACGCCCGCCACGACGACATCCACATCGAACTCACCCACATCCCCTCCGACCGCGACTACCGCACCCGGCTGGCAACCGAGTTTGCCGCCGGTACCCCGCCCGACATCACGCTGATGAATTACCGTCGCTACGCCGCCTTTGCCGCCAACGACCTGCTTGAACCCATTGGCCCCTATCTCGACGCCAGCGACCTCATCCAGCCCAATGATTTCTATCCCATCGCCATGCAAGGCTACTACTGGAACGGCGTTCTCACTTGTCTGCCGCAAAACCTGTCCAGCCTGGTGGTCTATTACAACCAGGATTTGTTTGATGCGGCCGGCGTGGCCTACCCGCCCGACAAATGGACGTGGGACGACTTTGTGACCACGGCCAAAGCGTTGACCAAGGACACCAACGGCGACGGAGAGATTGACCAATATGGGCTGGGCGTAGAGCCATCGCTTTACCGTCTGGCTCCCTTTATCTGGCAAAACGGCGCCCCGCTGGTGGACGACTCCGTTGCCCCCACCCGCCTGACCCTGACGCGGCTGCCCACGTTTGAGGCGGTGGAATGGTTTGTCAATTTGCGCCAGGTGCATGGCGTGGTGCCGGGGCGGGTGGAAGAAACGGCACAGGACAGCGAAAGCCGCTTTGTGGCTGGCACCACAGCCATGTTTCTGGACAGTCGGCGCGGCACGCCCACCTACCGTGAAATTGACAGCTTTACCTGGGATGTGGCTCCCTTGCCGCAGGGCAAAACGGCGGCTGGCGTTGTCCACAGCGATGCCTACTGCCTGTCGAAAACGACGGCCAACAAGGAAGCGGCGTGGGCGTTTATTGAATTTGCCAATTCGGTGGAGGGGCAAACAGTCATTGCCCGCACTGGCCGTACCGTACCATCGCTGATTGCCGTGGCAGAGTCGGATGCGTTTCTTGACCCCGGCCAACTGCCCAGCCGCAGCCGCGTTTGGCTCGACACCATCCCCACGCTCCAGCTTGTGCCGGTGATCAGCACGTGGCAGGAGATTGAGGGGACGGCCAGCGAGGAGCTGGCACGGGCGTTTTATGGGGAGGTGGATGTACAAACGGCCGTTACTCAAGCCACCCAACGCACCGAAGAATATTTCCTGCTCGGCACTACGGGGCAATAAGGAGATCGGAGATTGGAGATTGGAGAACCTTCATCAATCTCCAATCTCCAATCTCCAATAATGTGTCCCCTCACGCCTTTAAGTCGTATAATCCCCACCCATGACCCGTACACGCGCTGTTTTAATCCTCTTCCTGGCTGCTACACTATTTAGCACCGCCGGGCTGTTTATCAAGCTCATCACCATTGGCCCACTCGCCCTCGTTGGCGCTCGCAGCATCATCGCCGCCCTCATCATCGCCATCTGGCTGCGCCGCCCCCACTTCACCTGGGATCGCTACCAAATTGGCGGTGCGGTGGCACTCATGGGGGCGCAGCTCTTTTTTGTGGTGGCAACCCGCCAAACCACCGCCGCCAACGCTGTTTTTATCCAGTTCACCGCCCCTGTCTATGTCGCACTGCTGGGCATCTGGTTCTTGGGTGAACGCGCCAGGCCGCTGGATTGGGCCACCATGCTCATCATCGGGGTCGGCTTCTTGCTCTTTTTTGGCGACGAACTCACGCCGGAGGGGTTTTGGGGCAATATCTACGCCCTCATCAGCGGCGTTTCGCTGGCGTGGCTGATGCTGTTTTTACGCAAGCAAAAGGATGGCTCGACCACAGAAACGATGCTGCTGGGCAATTTGCTGGCGGCGGCAGTGGGGCTGCCATTTTTGCTGCGTGAATCGCCGACGCTGGCGGATTGGGGCGGGGTGCTGTTTTTGGGGATTTTTCAGTTGGGGATTCCATTTATTATGATGTCGGTGGCGATTCGCTATTTAACGGCCGTTGAAGCCATCCTCATCCAAACCCTCGAACCTGTCCTCAACCCCATTTGGGTTTTTCTGGTGGTGGGCGAAACGCCAACGCCGCTGGCATTGGTAGGGGGAATGGTGGTATTAACGGCCGTTACCCTCCGCGCTATCCTCGCCAGCCGCACCCCCCGCAAACGGCCGGCCGTATCATCATAGAAACGCAAAATTTTGCGTCTCTACTGACCATCATCAATCCACCCATTCCACCTTAACCGAATCCAGCCGCATCCGCCCCCAAAAATCCCCGATACGCAAAAACACCTTGCGCCGCAGCCCCATCGCATCCAGCACCTCCAAAAAGTAAACGCGGTGGCTACGGCCAGCGCGGAACAAAAAAGGGCCTTGCCGAAACATCCGCCATTCGCGGTGCATAATCGTGTAGCCGTTGGCCTTCGCCCACGCTTCCGTCACCGCCACCGCCTTCTGCGACTGCCACCACAGCAGCCAAAACGCCACGCCCAGGGTAACGCAAGCAAAAACAATGGAAAGATAAGATTCTGGAGCCATGTTTTTCAAGCAGAAGATTGGAGATTGGAGATTGGAGATTGATGAAGGTTCACAATCTCCAGTCTCCAATCTCCTAATCTCCTGATTTCTCCACCACAACGGCCGTTTCTTCCCGCACCCTTGCCACTTCCTGCCGAAAACGCGCCACATTATCCAGCTTGATTTGCTCATACCCGCGAATCATGTCGGGCAGGGTGGCGAGCGAAACGGCCGTTTCATACGTCTCCGGGGTCAAATCCAGCACCAGTTGCTCCAGCAGCCCGCGATACTCAGCAATCAGCTCCCGCTCCACCCGCCGCACCGCCGCATAGCCAAACAAATCCAGCGGCGTACCGCGCAAACGGCGCAGCCCCGCCAGCAGCCGCAGGAAGGGGGTAAACCACGCCCCCAGGCTCAACTTTTTCTTCATCCCCAACGCCCGCAAAAACGGCGGATGCAGCTTATAGGTTACGCTCACCCCTGCGCCAAACTGCGCTGCCAGTGCCGCCGCAAATTCCGGCTGCAGATGCAGCCGCGCCACTTCGTATTCATCTTTGTAGGCCATCAGCTTGAACAAATACCGCGCCACCGCCTCACTCAGCCGGGTCTCCCCTTCCACCGCCCACTGCTCCGCCTCATACACTCGTTTAATCCAGGCCACATAGTCGCGGGCATACGCCTCATTTTGATAAGCGATTAGCTCCGGCACGCGGATGGTCAGCAGGCGGTGCAGTTCGCCATCTGCCCCCACGCTGTCTACCAACGTTTGCGCCGCCGGGGTCAACACCGGAGCCACGGTTTGCGCCCCCACCCGCGCCAACGCCTGCACTGGCTCCCAAGTGGGGTCGGCCACCAACATTCGCCCGACGCGGAACGCCTGTTTGTTGGCCGCCACCGCCACCCCGTTTAGCTCAATTGCCTGCTCAATGGCGGCGGCACTGACGGGAATGACCCCGGCCTGGTACGCCGCGCCAATGGTGATGATATTGGCGGGCATGTGGCTGCCAAACAGATTTTCGGCCACGGTGATGGCATCGAGATAAACGTTATCGGCGGCGCGGGTGCGGCTTTCGATTTGCTGCCGCAAAAGCTGGCCCTGGGGGAACAAAACGGCCGTTTTTCGCACCATCCCTCCCGTCGGAATCTGGCTACCCGACACCACCGCCACCGTCCGCTGCCTGTTGGCCTTCGCCAAATTATCGGCCGTTGTCCCGCTGAGTACGTCAAAAACGATGTAGGCATCGGCTTCGCCCTTGGCAATTTTGTTGGAAACAGGCAGCGGCTCGGTCATAATCTTCAAATTGGAAACCACCGGCCCCCCCTTCTGGCTCAGCCCCGTTTGGTCAAGGCTGGTGATCTGTTTGCCATCGAGCAAAACGGCCGTTGCCAAAATCTGGTTAATCGTCACCACCCCCGTCCCGCCAATCCCCATCAGGTAGAGGTTGGCGTTTTCCGGCACCTTTCGCGTCGGCTCAGGCAAATCTTCGGAAAGCAGGAGAGCAGGGGAGCGGAGGAGCAGGGGAGAATTTTCCCCCCTGCCCCCCTGCTCCCCTGCTCTTCCGCTCTTCGAGACCACCGTCACAAACGCCGGACAATCCCCCTGCAAACAAGTGTAATCCTTGTTGCACGACGACTGGTGGATTTGGGTTTTGCGGCCAAATTCTGTCTCTACGGGGAAAACGCTAAGACAGTTGGATTTAAAGCCGCAGTCGCCGCACCCCTCACACACCGCCTCATTGATAAAAACCCGCAGCTCCGGGTCAGGGGCGTTGCCCCGCTTGCGCTGGCGGCGCAGTTCGGTGGCGCACGGCTGGTCATAAATCAGCGCCGTCACGCCGGGAACGTCACGCAAAATAAGCTGCGCCTCGTCCAGTCTGTCCCGCTCCCACACCTCCACGCCGTCGCCCCACTGGGCATCGCTGGGGTATTTGTGCGGGTCGTGGGAACAAACAATCACTTTTTTCACCCCCTCGGCGCGTAAAAAGCGGGTCAATTCCGGCACGGGGATTTCACCGTCGGCGTGCTGCCCACCGGTCATTGCCACCGCGCCGTTGTACAAAATTTTGTAGGTGATGTTGGTGCCGGCCGCCACCGCCTGCCGAATTGCCAGCGAACCGGAGTGAAAGAGGGTGCCATCGCCGATGTTTTGGAAGATGTGGTTGATGTGGCTGAAGTGGGAGGCACCGACCCATTGCGCCCCTTCGCCCCCCATCTGCGTCATCCCCATCATCTGGCGATCCATGAGGATGGCAAGGGTGTGGCAGCCGATGCCGCCCCCGGCAATGGAGCCTTCGGGGACGACGGTGGAGCGGTTGTGGGGGCAGCCGGAGCAGAAGTAGGGGGTGCGGGCGGGCATGGCTCCGCCGTTGACGGTGAGGGAGATGGGCTGTTTTGGCCCGTGGATGATTGCCAGACGAGCATCAATGTCTTCGGTGGGGAGCCGCTGCCGCAGCCGCTGGGCCAACACGTCGGCTAGGATGTCGGCATCGAGTTCGCTGTAGCCGGGGACAAGAAAACGGCCGTTTTCGTCTTTCTTGCCCACCATTAACGGCCGTTCTGCCTCGTTATACAGCACATCCCGCATAAACAGCTCGATAAACGACCGCTTTTCCTCCACCACCAGAATTTCCTGCAACCCCCGCGCAAACTCCCGCACAATCGTCGGCTCCATCGGGTATAGCATCCCGATTTTGAGCAGGCGAATGCCATAACGCGCCAGCCCTGCCTCGTCCAGCCCAAACTGGTGCAGCACCTCGCATACGTCGTAGTACGTCTTGCCCGCCGCCGCAATCCCCAGCCAGCCGTCGGCCGTTGGCACGGTGATGCGGTTTAGCCGGTTGGCGGCGGCAAACAGCTTGGCCGCTTCCAACCGCCCTTCGTGAATTTCGCGCTCCTGGTTGAGGCTGTGGGGGGCAAGGAGGGCGGGGTTTTGCGTTGGCTGCCACGGCCGGCCGCCATAGACAAACTCTGGCTGGACAATGCGGATACGGTTGGGGGAAACAACGGCCGTTGAGAACTCATCGGCCACGTTGGTGACAAATTTGAACCCGACCCACGACCCCGAATAACGCGACAGTTCAAAGCCATAGCGCCCCATGTCAATCACTTCCTGCACGTTGCCGGGGTAGAGTACCGGCATTTGCGCGTCATAAAGTGCCACTTCGGAGTGGGAAGGGATGGTGGAGGATTTGGCAACGGGGTCGTCCCCGGCCAGGGCCAGTACGCCGCCGTGGGGGCCAATCCCGGCAATCTGGGCGTGTTTGAAGATGTCGCCGGTGCGGTCAACGCCGGGGCCTTTGCCGTACCACATCCCCAAAACGCCATCGTATTTCGGTTCTAGCAATCGAGCGAGTTGGGAGCCAAAAACGGCCGTTGCCGCCAAATCTTCATTGACCCCCGGCTCAAAAACAACCTGATGTTGCCGCAAAATATTCTGGTTTTGCTGTAGCAGAAAATCCAGGCTGCCCAGTGGAGATCCACGGTACCCCGAAATAAAGGTGGCGGTGTTCAACCCCCTGGCCTTATCCGCCAAATGTTGATCCAGCGGCAACCGCACTAGCGCTTGAGCACCGGAAAGAATAATGGTTCCTTCCTGCTGGGTGTATTTGCTCTCTAGCGAAAACTGAATCTCCGGGGACATTCACTTGCTCCTTTTTATAGTCTAAAGACACATTTGAAGCCAAGCAGCCTGGATACCATTTAGGGACAAACGGCCGTTAATCCCCTATGACTATCCTCTCGTTTTATCCGTCATCCTGCATGGCGAAGGGTATATTCATCCAGCAACCTTCGGATCATTTTCTGATACGAGACTTGATTCTTGGCCGCTTCCCGTTTGAAAAACTCAACACTGGCTTTGCTTAGGGCTATTGTCACCTTTACTGTTTCTTCCCTGAACGCCAACTCTTCCGGTGGCGGCAAAAAATCTTTTACAACTCGTGCTTCTTCCATTGGACCATCGCTATATTCGATTTTGTTCCTCATAAATCCGCCTACCTTTTCGCCAATAACCGGCTCCAAATATTCGTATACGATGCTCTCGATAAGTAAACCTGACCGTCAAAATACCCTCGCCCACCTTTCCAAGGCAAAAATACCGTTTTTCATCCTCTGTACTGTGGGTAATATCCTCCAGAATCACGCGGTTTCTGTCCGCCAAAGCATATTGAGCTGCCACGAACGAAATACCGTGTTTCTCCTGGTTGAGAATATCTTTATCATCGTCCCATTCAAATTCGGTTTGTTTCCGACGAGCCATACTATAACTATACTGTTTATATGGCGATATAGCAATACGGGTACATATTGTCTTTCGACAACTAATGTCAATTTGTCGCTATTTCATGTTCCAGGCTGTTGATTTTATAGAACACATGTGCTACAATCCGTTCTATAAATCACCCAGAAAAAGCCACCATCTCACACCCATTGCAGTTACCTGTGGAACGGCAAGGAGAGACTATGATGCGCAGCGAGCGCCTTTTTTCAACGTCTATGAACAAGACATCCCCCCATATTCTTAGCCTCATCAGCGTGTCGCGCCGATCCATGATTGGTGTCCTGCTGATGGTGGCCCTGCTGTCGTTTGAGGTTTTTAATTTCGACACCACCCGCTACGCCCTGGAAAATCTGCTCGGTGACATCCGCTTTTTGGGGCTAAGCTGGGCCGGCATTTTGTCCATCGCCTTTTGCGCCATTGACTTTGCCGGGCTGGCGCGGCTTTTCACCCCGGAGCAGCAGCAAAACGAACCCAATGCGGCCTGGTATTTGATGGGGGCGTGGCTGTTGGGAGCCACGATGAACGCCATCATGACCTGGTGGGCGGTGTCGCTGACGCTGCTTAACCATGAGTTTGGCAATGAAATCTTGAGCCGCGAGCAGTTGCTCTACAGTGTGCCAATTTTTATTGCGGCTCTGGTCTGGATTACGCGCATTTTGTTTATCGGGGCGTTCTCGGTGGCGGGCGAATACATTTTTGATTTTAATCGGGGGGGACGGGAAACGGCCGTTTCTGCCCCCCCCGCACAACCCACCCAGCACCAACCCGTTCGCCAGGAACGGCCGGCCGAACAACCCACCCAAATCCAACCGCCACGCCAGCCACAGCCCAGCCAACCGCCACAGCCCCGCGTGCAGCGTCGCAACCCCCGCCCCCTGCCCAACCACCCCCATCCGGCCGGCGCCCACGCCCAATCCAACAGCAAACCGCCTATCCAGGAACCATAACACATTGAGAATTGGGTTTCCCGCATTCCCAATTCTCAATTGTTAATTCCCAACTCCCAATTCCCAATTCCCCCCGCATCCTCTACAATACACCCCCATGAACAATGTTGTCATCATCGGCGGTGGCCCCGCCGGGCTAATGGCCGCCGACATACTCAGCCGCCACGGTGTAGCCGCGGCCTTGTACGATGCCATGCCCACCGTCGGTCGCAAATTCCTCATGGCTGGGCGGGGCGGGCTAAACCTGACCCACGCCGAACCGTGGGAACCGTTTTTATCCCGCTACGGCGCACGCCGCCCGCAAATTGAGCCGCTGCTGCAAGCACTTGGCCCCGATGACCTCCGCCGCTGGGCGCACGAACTTGGCATCGAAACCTTTGTTGGCTCCTCGCAGCGCGTTTTCCCCACCGACATGAAAGCCGCGCCGCTGCTTCGCGCCTGGCTGCACCGCCTGCGTGCCAACGGCGTTGCCATCCACGTGCGCCACCGCTGGGTTGGCTGGCGCGAGGATGGTGCCTTGCTCTTTGCGGCGGCAGGTTCAGCAACCCCGGTCACTGAGCCGCTCGCTGTGACCCCCACGGCCACCATCCTCGCCCTCGGCGGCGGCAGTTGGCCCCGGCTTGGCTCTGACGGCGGCTGGGTGCCGCTGCTTACCCGGCGCGGCATTGCGGTCAACCCCTTGTTGCCCAGCAACTGCGGCTTTGACGTAGGCTGGAGCGATTATTTTCGACAGCGATTTGCCGGAACCCCTGTTAAAACGGTGGTGCTGCGCGTTGGCGACCCGTTTGAGCAGCAGGGGGAGTTTGTGATCACGGAAACGGGTGTCGAAGGCAGCCTGATTTATGCGGCGTCGGCGTTGCTACGGGATGGGTTGGGGAAAAACGGCCGTTTTTCCCTCCACCTTGACCTCGCCCCCCACCGCACCCAGGCATGGCTGCAGCAACAGCTTGCCCAACCACGTGGCAAACGGTCGTGGGCCAGCCATCTGCAAAGCAAGATCGGCCTTAAAGGGGTAAAAGCCGCCCTGCTGCGCGAATGTCTACCGGCCGACGTGGTGGCAGACCCCAGCCAACTAGCCGCCGCCATCAAAAACCTGCCTATCCCTCTGCAAGCCCCGCGCCCGCTGGCCGAAGCGATTAGCAGTGCCGGTGGCGTAGATTTCGCCGCCCTCGATGCCAACCTGATGGTGCGCTCACAGCCGGGGCTGTTTTGCGCCGGGGAAATGCTGGATTGGGAAGCCCCAACCGGGGGCTATTTGCTTACGGCCTGCTTTGCCAGCGGCCATGTGGCCGGGCATGGGGTGCTGCGCTGGCTGGAAAACGCGGCATCAAACCACGAATAGAATCAAAGATGGCGCAGATTTGTCCGTGTTGTCCGCGTCTCATCACCTCATTCCCGAATGGTCACAGCATCGTGGTGCCAGTACAATTGTCAAATGATGTTGCACAAGCTCAAAAAAGCGATGTTGCAAAGCCCCATTGTGCTGGCGGCTCCGATGCAAACGCGGTTGGACAAACGGCCGTTTACCCAAACCATCCTCTCTGCCCAAGGCTTTCAACTAGACACGGTGCAGAAGGTTGCCTTTGGCTGTCTTGTCATTCCCACCGCAATCGTCCTCCTTATCAGCCTCTTCTCCGCCAACTGGTCACTACTGCTCATCACCTCTTTTATGCTGCTGCCCATTGGGCTGGCCGTCTGGGTTGTGAAGCTGCGCAGCGAGATGGTGTGGGAGGTGACGTGGTATGCGGATCGGGTGTTGGTAAAAGACGGCCGTTATGGCCCCGTGGAACAGTGGAGCGAACCGCTCACCACTTTCTCTGGGCTAACGCGAGATCAGGGGCGGACGGCGAGTGCCAACAGGTACAGCAGTGGGCGCGTGTTCTATGGCCTGCTGCTTGCCCACCCCGACCCCAACAAAAGCATCCTCCTCCACGCCAGCCGCGACCCCATCAGCGCGGAAGCGGTGGCGTATTATGAGGCGCAGTTGGGCAAAATGCTGCTGAACAACGGCCGTTAATTCCCCATCAAAACACCGCACTCTCACCAAATCTCTCCCCAGCCCTAGCCCAAACAGAAGTATGCAGCTTTCATACGCATACTTCGGCTGTTGTGTGTTATACTGTTTCGCAGGGTAGGTAGATTGCCAAATTCAATGGAAACAAGCGGAAATGATCGCCTATGACAACGCTAGATAAAGTACGCCAACTGTTACCCACAATGGCACCAGCCGAAAAAGCCGAAGTGCTGCAGTGGCTTGTGCGCGATATTGGTGGCATTTTTCCCGGCATTGAGCGTACGGTAGGTGTGGCGGGTGGCGAACCGTGCATCGTCCGTACCCGCATTCCCGTTTGGCTGCTGGTGCAGGCACGACACCTGGGCAGCAGCGAAGCCGACCTCTTAACGGCCTATCCAACGCTTCGTGCCGAGGACTTAGCCAACGCCTGGGCGTATTACCATGCTCATAAAGACGAGATTGAGCAGCAAATCCTTGAAAATGAACTGGCGTAGTCATAGCCTGGTTGTATGCCGACGAAAACTTTCCTTTGCCAGTTGTCAACGCCTTACCCGAGCTGGGGCATGATGTAGTAACCATTCACGAAGATGGTAAAGCGAACCAGCGTTATCCCGACGCATCTGTCCTTGCCGATGCCACCCATTATCAAAGAGCCGTCCTAACCGTTAATCGCAAACATTTTTGGCAGTTGCATCTTGATGATGGCAGTCACGCTGGCATCATTCTGTGTACTTACGATCCTGATTTTGCCGATCAAGCTCTTCGTAAGCTCATTATGTATGATCACCAAGAAATGCCCCCTTAGGATAGAGCTCAGTCTTGCTCAGACCAGGTTGCAAAAGTTCCGAGATACATTCTAGCCGTTTGAAGACAAGATCAGCCAGTTGCTCTCGGTTTATACCGCTCACACTATGAATAACTGCGTCAAAAGGCGTGCCGGTATCCACCACATATTCAGCTACACCACGCAGTCCATAGTGCGCCATTGTATTCCGTAATGCTCTGTGCTCAAGAGCTGGCTCGGCATCTTCCTTAAGCCACGACGGAATCTCACACAAAACATGGCGCAATGTGCGGCTAGCATGGTATGCCGTCAAGAATTGTACGCGCATCAGTAAGTTAGACCCTGTGCCAAGAATGGTGGGGAGCAGAAAACATGCGCTGTTCGTCTGCGACAACAAGAGCGTAAGAGCAGCAACTGAACACGACTCGGATGGTACAACAGCCTTCTCCATATGCTTATAGAAGCGATTACCGATAAAATCCAGGTTTGTCACCTTAATATCAGTCTGAAGAGCTGGTGGATCAAGGCACACTGAATTACCCAAAGGAAGCATGATAGCTGCCACCAACGCTAGGTATTTTCCTGCTGCACCTGCAAACTCATACGTAAATGAATTAAGAGCATTGAATCCACCTGGTCGAAATGCTTGTATCTGTTCGCGGCTAAATCCGAAGGCTGGAATCGCGACGTGTGTGGTGGCAATGATCCTATCGTTTACAAAGAAGATTCCTAAGTCTGGGCGAAATGGACCTGAAAGCAGTTGAATAAATTTGTTGCTAGGGTGCTTAAACAGAACCTTACTCCGCTTTCTTACGAGATCCATGTAGTCAACAAGCCCAATCATGCCCCCATCAGTATCATCCATTAACTTAATGCGAGCACGAATCTTGGTGACAACACGACCAAACTCGTCAAACAGTTCGTTATTGATATTTTCTGCTAGTGGTGATCGATGAACTGCCCTTAGATAGTTGAAGCTCTCCTCAGCAAATAATCCTACAATTGGTAATGCAATAAGAAAGAGCATTCCATGTGTGCCACCGCGACCAAGCCCAAGCATAAGTCGCACGACATCATCAGCATCCTCAGCGATAAATTTGAGCTCAGTTGCTTGGATTTGCAGGTTTGTACGTTTCACCATTTTTCACTACCCAAAAGTTCACCTCAACAAAAGCTCACAAAACTGGCAAGCGGTCACATGATTACAAATTCCTGCGGGTTTCGCAGCATAAATTCCTGATTCTAAACCAAGCATGTAGAGCTTACAGCACAAACTTTAAAACAAAAGACGGTTACACCGAAACTGTAAATAACTTGTGATTTCCCATGTCAACAACGGCCGTTAATTCACCCCAAATCCTCACCCGGAGGATGCCAGCCCACCGCTGCCCACCTACGCCGCGCAAATACCACCTCCTCATGATTCATTTTAAGGACAGCAACAGTCGCCCTGCCAGTATCGCTAACACCAACAATTTCGCCCCCATCCGCACACCAGCGAAAATGCTCTTTCCACCTTTGCTGACGCGGATGAAACAAAGATACCCAACGCTCCGTCACCTCATCAAACCCTTGCCTTTGTGAACCTTTAAATTCATTGCACGCATGGCAAGCCACACACAAATTAAGCAAGACAGTCTCGCCACCTTCAGATTCAGGAATGATGTGGTCAACAACAAGCCGCGCTCCTGTAATTGCAGTTGGTGAATGACAATAGGCACAACGGCCGTTATCCAACGCCTGAACCTGTTGGCGCAATGCACGAGAGATGTAACCGCGACTCATCAATCAATCTATTGCATCAAGGTTGGGGAGTTGATGTCCACGCCACTTAAGCAACATAAAAGCCTGCGCCTTCTTTGCCGTCAACAACCGCGCCTCCTGACCAATTTCCCGCATCATTTCTGCTTCTTTGGCTGAAAGACGACCCTGGCTATTCTTTTCAAGCAACCACTCATATAAATCTTGTCGCTCCGAAACAAGTTGGCTTCGAGTAATATCCCACAACTGCTGATCCTCAAGCTGCGCCATTGCATTGAGTTCCTGCTCCAGCCAATTAACTGGCTGATCAGCTAACACAGGCGTGGCTTCAGCAAGGCGTTCAATAATAAACGTCGGCAAATCTTTACGAGCCGCTGTTGCGCCCTGCTGCAAACGTCGCCACGTTGCATCAGGCAGTTCTAACACAACTCTTTGGGTCATCGACTGCTCCTGATTAAGAAATTCATGTTTGCATTATAACGCAAAAAAGCCGCTCACGTTTCCCCAAGCAGCTTTTTCTCACCACGATTACCCCTTCAACCGTTCCATCTGCGGGTCAAAGAGGGGGTCGGGGGCAACAACGGCCGTTAATTCCCCATCAAAATACCGCACCCGCACCTCCGTTCCCTTCACCGCATATTCAATCGGCAGCATCGCCAGCATAATCAACTTGCCCACCGAATACCCATAATCCACGCTCGTCACAAAACCAATCTTTTTCCCGTCCAGCGTCAGCACCGGCTCGCTCCCCATCGCCACCGCCTGCGGGTCACTGCTGGTCAGCACACACAGCTTTTGCTTCAACCCCTCGGCCTTCGCCTTCACCAACGCCTCTCGCCCCATAAAATCCCCCTTGTTCAGCCGCACCGCCCACCCCAGCCCCGCCTCATACGGGTTAACCTCGGTGTGGATGTCGCTGCCCCAGGCGCGGTACCCTTTCTCCAGCCGCAGCGAGCCAAAACAGCCCGCCCCCGCCGCAATGATGTCAAACTCACGGCCGGCTTCCCACAGTGCATCCCACAAAGCCAACCCCTGCTCGCTGGAGCAGTAAATCTCCCACCCCAGTTCCCCGGCATACGACAGCCGCAGGGCATACGCCTGAATGGTGCCAATGGTGATGGCTTTGGCGGTCATATAGGGGAATGCTTCATTTGATACGTCCTCGTCGGCGACCTTTTCCAGCACGCGCCGCGCATTGGGTCCCCAAAGACCAACGGCCGTTAATTGCGATGTCATATCCCGCACCACCACCGACCCATCGGCCGGCATATTCTGCCGAATCCAGGCCAAATCATGCGGGCCACCCCCTGCCCCCGTCAGCACCCAGTAGGTGTTGCCATCCATCCGCGTCACCGTCAAATCCGACTTGATGCACCCGGCACTGTCCAGCAAGGCGGTGTAGACCACCTGACCGGCCGGCCGATCAATCTGGTTCGCCGCCAAATAGTTCAAAAACGCCGTCGTCCCCGCCCCGCTCACCTCCAGCTTGGTAAAGTTGGCGAGGTTGAACAGCCCGCCGCTCTCCCGCACCGCCAAATGTTCCGCCCCTTGAATCCGCGACCAGTACCGCGCTTCCCAGCCGCTCCGCTCCGGCACCTGGTCATCATACTTTTCCATCAGCCGCAAATTTTCCCCATACCACTGCGCCACTTCCCACCCCGACACCGGCCAAAATTCCGCTTTCTGTGCCACCAATCGCACATGGTATGGTGCCAACCGCACGTTGCGCGGCTTTTCCATCTGCTGCTTGGGGTGAATAATGTCGTACACTTCGGCGTAGTTTTGCCACGAACGGGCGAAAATAAAGGCACGGGTCTTTTGAAAATCGTGGAAACGGTTCACATCCGCCTCGTGCATATCCCATTCGGGGTGGCCGGTAGTCATCATTTCGGCAATCGCCTTGCCCGCGCCGCCGGAGTGCGTTACCCAAATGCCGATGGCGGTCCACAGGCCGGGGACGTGGGTTTCGCCCATCATCGGGTAGCCGTCGGTGGAGAAGACAAACATGCCGTTGATTTTTTGGGTGTATTCGCGTCCTTTGAGGGTGGGAAAGAGTTCTTCAGCGTCAATAACGGCCGTTTTCCAATCCGCCTCATTCCACTCCCAATACGCATCCTTGCCAATTTGGTGCGCGTAAACCAGGCGCGGCTCATGACGGTACGAGCCACTGGCCCACCGCTTGTCCCACTGCCGGTAGTAGGCCGACTTTTCCTGATAGCGGACAATGGGCTGCTCGATCCACGCTTCAATATGGCTGAGTTCGGGCAACTCTTCCGTGAGGCCGTAATGGTGAGAGCAAGCCATCATTGGCAAGGTCACACCCACTTTGGAAGCCAGCACCGGCCCCCAAATGTTGGTGCAAAGGAGAATTTGGTCGGTGGAAATACGGCCGTTATTGGTCGCCAACCCCTTCACCCGCCCCTTCTCATCCAGCTCAATATCGTTGACCAGCGTGTGGCCGTAAAATTCCACCCCGCCCGTAGCAATCGCCGCCAGCGCCAGCGACCCCGCCGCCTTCCACGCCTTGGCATTACCGTCCGTCGGCCGGTACAGCCCACCCAAAATCATGCTTTCGTCAATCAACGGCACCCGCTCCTTCACCTCCTGCGGCGACAGGATATGGCTTTCCACATCCCACGATGTCGCGTGACCATGCCGCCGCCACAGCTCCTGCAACCGATCCTTGTTCCCCGCCACCTCAATCGAGCCAACAGGATACCAAATCTGCTCCCCGTGGAAGGTGCGTCCCAGCAGCAAATCGGTGGTATATTTCGCCATCCGCTGCATCATTTTGGAAGGATTCGTACCAAACACACTCCCCGGCGCGTGCGACGTCGAGCCACCCGTCTCATACAGCGGCCCCTGATCCACCACCACAATATCCTTCCACCCCAACTGCGTCAGGTGATACGCCGCACTACACCCCACAATCCCCGCCCCCACAATCACCAATCTTGCCTGCTTCGGTAACTCACTCATCTTTTCCTCCAACAAAAGCATAGCTTCCCGCTTGCGCGGGAATGACCAAACCAAAGATCAATACGTTGCGCCCCATCTGCTTACTGCCAACCGCTTACTGCTTACTACTCTCCCAGCCAGAACGGGGCTTGCCCGCCTGGATTTCGGCGCGGCGATGGGCAGCAAAGGCGTGGAGTTCGTCGCGGGTGGCCTCGTCCAGCGGCGGGGCTTCGTAATCGCGCAGCATCTTTTGCCAAATGCCATACGCCTTTTTATAGCTGTCCACGCTCCCCTCCTCCTCCCACTTTTCATAGTTGTCCATGCTAAACGCCTTGTGCTGATGAAAGGCGGTGGTGTAATGGCGCATGGTGTGGGCCGTACCCAGAAAATGCTTGCCCGGCCCCGCCTCTTCATACGCATCCCAGGCAAAATCCTCATCCGTCAGGCTGATACCCTTCACATACCGCGCTGCCATCGCGCAAATCTCCAGATCAAGAACAAACTTCTCGTAGCTGGCGATTAGCCCCCCTTCCAGCCAGCCGGCCGCATGAAGCACAAAGTTTGTCCCCGCCTGCATCGTCGCCCACATCGTCGTCGCCGACTCGTACCCCGCCTGGGCATCGGGAATGCGCGAGGCGGTGAAGTTGCCGCCGGAACGGTAGGGCAGCTTGTAATATCGCGCCATCTGCCCCCCGGCAAACATTGCCAGGTTGTTTTCCGGGGTGCCAAAGCAGGGCGCACCACTCTTCATGTCAATGTTAGCAAGGAAGGAGCCATAGACGGCAGGACAGCCGGGGTTGACCATTTGGGCAAAACAGATGCCAAAGAGGGCTTCGGCGTTGAGCTGGGCAACGGTGGCGGCCATGGTGCTGGGACTCATTGCCCCGGCAATGATGAACGGGGTGAAAAGGCACGGCTGCCCGGCTTCGGCATAGGCGTGGACAACGCTAAACATGCGGTCATCGTAGCGCAGCGGGCTAGAGGCGTTGACGGTCATGATCATGCCGGGATTTTGGCGGATGGATTGTTTGCCAAAGACGATTTCCCCCATGGTGATGGAGTCGCGGGCATTGTTGATGTGGGTGACGCTGCCCATAAACGCCTTGTCGCTGAGGGTAATTAGCCCCAGCAGCATGTCGAGATGGCGTTCGTTGTTATCCAAATCGTTGGGTTCGCACAGCACCCCCCCCGCCAGGTGAATGTCTTGGGACATCTGGCTCAGTTTGGCAAAGTTGTGGAAGTCGGCCATGGTGCTGACGCGCCGGCCGCGCTGGTAATCACTAACAAAGGGTGGGCCGTAAATGGGGGCAAACACGCAGTGGTTGCCGCCGATGGGGAGGTTGTTAGCGGGGTTGCGTGCCTGCACGGTGAAGGTGCTGGGAGCCTGGCGCACAAAGTGCATGAGGGTGTCTTCGTCAATCCAGACGCGCTCGCCCTCAATTTTGGCACCGTGCTGGCGGAAGATTTCGAGGGCGGGCGGGTAATCTACGATGAGCATGCCCACATCGCTGAGGAGGCGCATGGAGGCGCGGTGGATGGCTTGCACCCCTTCTTCACTGAGGACTGTAACGAGGGGAAGGGTGTTGAGCAGGGGCTGAACGGCCGTTAATGCCCTGTTCTGCTGCTCATCCCGCCGCCGGGAAGGACGAATACGTGTACTCATGGAAAACGTTCACCTTTGGAAAACAAATTTTCCACGTATGATAGGGCTGTTGTCCACAACACGAAAGGGTTATCGTCGCCACTTTTTCACCGCGATGGGTGGCTATTTTGAACACTTTGGCTGTGAACGACCTGTCAGAGAATTTCACGCAAAGACGCAAAGGCGCGAAGAGTAAGATGCTCTCTTTGCGCCTTTGCGTGATCTTTCTAAGGAATGAGGGTTAAATAAGTTACACAAGAAGTTCAACTTCTTCTGAGAAGTTGAACTTCTAAAATGGGCAAGTCATTTAATTTCCATTCCTAATCATCTGCCAGACAACTTGTTCGTGTAACCGCTCCCCCACGCCTACTGACTCTTTGACAACATCAGTTGGTACTGCCGCAACGTCAAATCCGTATTGCGAATCTTTAGCGCCAAATCAACCGCCAAATTCCGCATAATCTTGTAGCCAAGTTCCGGATAAGTGTCGCACAGCAGCAGCAGCCGATGCCGCCGGATTCGCAGCACCAGCGTCTCATTACGGCTCACCCGCGCCGTGGCCGAGCGCACCCCCTCATCCACCAAAGCCATCTCGCCAAAAATCTGCCCCTGCCGCAGCTCCGTCAGCACCAGCGGCTCCTGATCATTCCCACTACTGGCAAAACCGGGTGTCACCAGAATTTCCACACCGCCGCGCCCAATGACATACATCTCATCCGACTTGTCATTCTCGCGCAGCAACACATCTCCCTTTTTGTGGGCTTCCGGTTCACAAATGGAGGCTACCAGTTCAAACTGCGTCTGCGTCAAATTGTCAAAAATTTCGGCCAGTGAAAGAATGGCTGTAATACTAGGCTGCATCAAATGCTCCTTTCCGTAAAAAATGGGACACGGACGAACACAGATGAACAGGTATTTTTATTCATGGTGGTCGGCATCGTCAGTGTCGTCCCCTCTGTAAACAAGATGCAGATATACCTGATGAAACTGTACGCGAAGCGGTCGCTGTGCGACATCAGGTAAATCCGCGTCCTATTCTGCTATCCCAACGCCTGCTGCTTGGCGGCGATGGTTGCCAGCAGGGTGTCAAATGATTTGGCAAAGGCAACAACGCCATCTACCTGCAATTTTTCCGTAATGTCATCCAGGCTAATGTGCAGTTCGGCCAAATTGTCCAGCACGGTATAGGCCTCATCCACCGCTTTTTCCAGCGTGTTGGCAACGGTGCCGTGGTCGCGGAACGCCTCAATGGTGTTGGGGGGCATGGTATTGACCGTTTCCGGGCCAATCAGTTCGTCAATGTAAAGCGTATCGGGATATGACGGGTCTTTGGTGCTGGTGGATGCCCACAGCAGCCGCTGGCGACTGGCCCCATCTTGCAGCAAGCCGGCAAACGGCTCGCCGTGGAAAATTTGTTTAAACCGCTGGTAAACCACACGGCTGTTGGCAATAGCAACCTTGCCCAGCAATGCCTCGGCAGCCGGATCGTCCAATGCTTTGAGTTTATCGTCAACGGCCGAATCTACCCGGCTGACAAAAAAGGAGGCCACCGAGGCCACTTTTTGCGGGTTGCCACCGTTGGCAACCAACTGCTGCAGGCCGTTGAGATAGGCTTGCGCCACGGCTTCGTAATGGCTCATGTTGAACATGAGGGTGACGTTGACGTTGATGCCATCGCCAATGAGCTGCTGAATGGCGGGGATGCCTTCGGGGGTGGCTGGTACCTTGATCATGACGTTGGGACGATTAACGGCCGTAAATAACCGCCTAGCCTCCTCCACCGTCCCCGCCGTATCCCGCGCTAAATAGGGCGACACTTCCAAACTCACATACCCGTCCGCCCCATCCGTGTCCGCATACAGGCCAGCAAACATATCACACGCCTGTTGAATGTCGGCCAGCGCCAGTGCCTCATAAATTGCCATCGTGTCGGCACCTGCCGCCACCAGGTCGTACATTTGGGCATCATAATCATCGCTGCCGCCAATCGCCTTCTCAAAGATGGAGGGGTTGGAGGTCATGCCCCGCAGCCCATTGTTGTCAATTAGTCCTTGCAGCGACCCATCATGCAAAAATTTGCGCCGAATGTTGTCATACCAAAAACTTTGCCCATAGGCTTGTAGTTCTACCAATGGATTTGTCATCACGTTACCTCTTTTGTAAGCAGGGGAGCAGGGGGGTAGGGGAGACTTTTCTCCCCTGCTTCCCTGCTCCTCCGCCCCCCTGCAATCTTTATACATTCCGCAGCCAGTCGCCAAAACCTTGGCTAAACGGCCGATATTCTCCCCGTTCTTCCAACAATAATCCTTGCCGCAGCAGCACCTGCGCCGTGCGCTGCAGGGCAGCGGGAAAGGGTTGGGGACGAACGGCTGTTTGCAGTGCCAACTGCTGCCCCGCCGACAGCGAATCCCATAAAACTTGCCAATACGGCCGCGCCTGCGCCACAAACACATCACGCAGCGTCGCCCAACTGTAGGAGCGCACCGCCAGCCCGGCAAAAAGCAACTGCCCGGCAATGTGGAGATAGAGTGGATGGGAGCCGCACAGGTTGTGCAGTTGCGCCACCAGCCCGTCGGGTACGGTTAACCCGGCGCGGGTCATGGGGAGGGTGAGGAGGTCAAAAACGGCCGTTTCTGGCAGCAGCCCCATATCCACCCGACGCAGCAGCCGGTGCAGGGTTGGCGAAAGCTGTAGTTCGGCCAACGGCCGGCGCGAAGCCGTCACCACGGTAATCACGCCCTCTGCCAGCAGCGGCTCCCAGCCCAGCCACACCCCTTCGTCCACCCCATCCAGGCAAGCAACCGGGCGAAACCCTTTCATGACCAATGCCCGCACCCAGCGGGCAAAATCAACTGCGCTGTTTAGCCTGGGCGGGGCGGCTGCCTGCTCGATTTGCCGCACCCACTGCCCAAAAATGCGGTTGACCACTTTCACCTCATCGGCCATTGACCCCAAATCGGCATAGGCCAGCAGCAGCGGGGCGGTTAGCTGCGGCAGTTGGCAAAGCTGGAGCAGCAGCGATGTTTTGCCAACGTGGGGCGGCGACACCACAGCAATACTTTCGTGTTGTGCCACCGCTTCGGCAAGCTGCCCCAGCAATTCGTCGCGCCCAAAAAACAGGTGGCGATCCAGCAGCGGTTGGCCGGGTTGGTAGGGGTTGGTTAACGGCCGTTTTTCCCGTTCCGGCCGTATCGTTGCCGTATCCAGCGTCACCTCATCGCTCACCTGCCGCCGCGCTTCGGTGATGTTTTGCGCCAGCCAGGCCGTATCAATAAGTTGCTCCTCGCCCGGCCACTGCATGGTAATCATGGTGTCGGCCAACGGGTTTTCACCCACAGTGATGTCGTCTATCCAGTCGGTACCCTTGGCGGTGGTCGTTAACAGGGGTGTATATTTGTCGGCAAGCTGGGGCTGGCGGACGATGAGTTCGGTGGCAAGGTCAAGTAAACGGCCGTTTTCCCGTAGCTGTTCCACCAATGCCCCCGCCTTGGCCGCCAGCGTCATCCCCGGCAATTGCCCATACTCAACCGCCAGCGCCCGGCAAATCCCCTGCAACACAGAGACATTACCCATCCGTACCAAATCATCAACCATCTGCTCAGACAACATATATTGACTTTACCCTACCACACCAATCTAACGATGCCGCTGGCGACCCCAAGTCAGCCGGGGCAATTATCCAGACCGATTTACTATTTGCCAAATCTATGATTTAGACGGCCGTTTAATAAACAACGCCGCCACCGCCAGCACCAGTGGAATAATGGCAAACACATTCAACGCCAGGTTATAACTCCCCAGCAAATCGCGGGCAATGCCCATCGGCATGGGACCAAGTGCCGACCCGGCAATGGTGATGGTGGAAACGAGGCCGGTAATGCTGCCCAAATGTCGCCGCCCAAAATAGGCAGCCCAAATGACGGTGCTAACGGTGCGCGATAGCCCCATCATCATGCCAAGAATCATGCCATAAACAAAGGCCAGCGTGACAGAGTGCAAATATTGCGCCATCACCAGCGTCACCGCCTGCAGCAGCAGGGAGATGGCAAGCATGATGCGAATGGGGAAGCGATTGACAAGAATGCCGCTGCCAAGGTTAACAACGGCCGTTGTGAGCGCCAACGGCACATAAACCGTCGCTGCCAACGCCGCCGGTAGCCCATTGTCGGCAAAGATGCTAACCATGTGGAAGGTCAACCCAGTTGCCAACATGCCAATGCAGGCAATACCCAGCGCCACAATCCACAGGGCAGCGGTGCGCTGCGCCTCGTCCCGCGTCCAATGCTCTTCGGCAATGGGGGCAGCGGCGGCGAGTGGGTTGGTGAGGGAAGAAGGAGGGGAGGATAAACGGCCGTCTGGCAGCAGCCCAAACGTTTCTGGCGTATGGCGCACAAACAGATATGCCAGCGGAGTCAGAAGCAGCAGCAAAGAGGCACCCAACAACATATAAGTGCTGCGCCACCCCACCTGCTCAATCAGCGCATGAATAAGGTTGGGAAACAGACCCGTGCCAAAAATCGCCAGCAGCACCCCCGATATACCCATAATCAACCCGCGCCGCTCCACCCACCACTGGTTAATCACATTTGTACTCACCAGCGACAAGCTCCCCTGCCCCAGCATCCGAATGCCTGCAAACCCAATCGCCAACATCAGCGCATTTTGCACAAACCCCATGTAAATACAAACCAGCCCAAACAAAATGGTGATAAGGACCATCACCACCCTTGCCCCCCGTTTGTCAAACTGCCGCCCGACAAACGGCAGGGCAAAGCTGCCTACCAACGTCCCCACCGTGTATAGCGTACTCACCAGTGAACGGCTAATTCCTAAATCGGTAATAAAATGCTCGATAAAAATAGAAACAGCATAAGTTTGGCCGGGGCTGGTCATAATCAGACCAAAGGTGCCAATTAACAAAATGACCCAGCCGTAGAAAAACGGGATGCGCGGTATCAGCCGGCTGGCCGTGGGCAAATGGGAGACAGATAGTTTAGACATTGTTTGATCTTAACAAAAAAACGGTCAGACAACAGCAAAAGTCGAATCTTGACAAAATCGCCCAAACGTTCTACTATCATCCCACGCCTACACGAAAAGGCAAAGCAAAAGGTTTGTATTTCGGACATCCCTGTCCGAAATACGCAGGATCAAAACGATGAGTGAAGATAAACAGTGGGAACTATTTCCCGAAGGGATGTTGCCCGACGAAATTAACAAACCTAAGCCCCCCATTGCCAGCGATGCCTCCCTGCAAACGGCACTGGGGGTTTTTGAAGAACATATGAAGATGCAGGGCTTTAGCATCAACACGATCAAAGCGTTTGCCAGCGATGTGCGGCTGCTGGGCAAATATTTGGGTATTGGCAGCGCGGTCAACCAGATTGGCACCAAGAACCTCAACGATTTTCTCGACTGGCTGCTAAACAAGCGGGGGGTGCCGTGCAGCCCCAAATCGTATGCGCGACGGGTGACAACACTAAAGGTGTTTTTTGCCTGGCTGCACGAATCTGGGGTGCTACAGGAAGACCCAGCCAAGGCGGTGATCCAGCGCACGGTTGCCAGCCCGCTGCCGACCGTGCCAAGCGAGGATGATTTAGCGAAAGCACTGCTGGTGACGGAAGCGATTCGGGCGGGGGACGGGGGGAAGAAGCCGGATGCACGGCCGCATTTGCTGTTGGGGCTGGTGCTGCAAACGGCCGTTAAAAAAGGCGAAGCCATGAACATCGTCCCCAACCACATAGACACCAGCAACCCTGACGCCCCCATCCTCTTCGTCCGCTACCCCAACCCCAACCTCCGCTACAAAGAGCGCAAGCTCCAGCTAGACCCCGACTGGCTGCCGGTGCTGGATGAATACCTGAGCCAATACGATGTCACCGATACCCTATTCACCTGCACCCCGCGCAACCTCGAATACGTCCTTACCGACGTGGCCGAAACCGCCGGGCTGGACAGTGGTGCCCTCTCCTTTGAAAACCTGCGCTGGGCCTCCGCCCTACGCGACTTCCGCGCCAACGTCGCAGCCGACGATATTCGCCAAAAACTGGGGCTATCGAAAATCACGTGGCGGGAAACCAAAGCCAAGCTGCAAAAGCTGGTAGAGCAGGAAACACAAGGAACACCTTCGTAAACGTCTATTGATAACTTGGCAATTTTGGAGATTGGGAGATTGAGAATTTAGAGCGTAAAAATCTTTAATCTCTCAGTCTCCCAATCTCTCAATCTCTACTTGATGACCCATATTTTACAAACCCACAACATTAGCAAAAGCTATCGCATTGGCAACCGAGAGCTAACTGTCTTGCGCGACGTATCGCTGGCAATTGAAGCGGGGGAATTTGTGGCCGTCATTGGCAGCAGCGGCAGCGGCAAATCTACACTACTCAGTTTAATGTCGGGGTTAGACAGCCCAACAAACGGCCGTATTTTCATCCACAACCGCGACATCACCGACCTCAGCGAAGACGAACTCGCCCCCCTCCGCAACGCCACCATCGGCTACGTCTTCCAATCCTTCCACCTCGTTCCCTCCCTCTCCGCCATCGAAAACATCATGTTCCCCGCCGAACTGCAAGGCATGGCCGATGCCCGCGCCAAAGCCGAAGCACTCCTGCAGCGCGTCGGCCTGCTCGACCGCGCCGACAACTTTCCCCACCAGCTTTCCGGCGGCGAAAAACAGCGCGTCGCCATCTGCCGCGCCCTGATCAACAACCCCCAGGTCATCTTTGCCGACGAACCCACCGGCAACCTTGACAGCAACAACGGCCAGGCCATTCTCGACCTGCTGCGCCAACTCCAGCGCGAACGGCAAACCACCCTCGTCCTCGTCACCCACGACCCCGCCATCGCCGCCACCGCCGACCGCATCATCCAGCTTCAGGATGGGGAAGTTGTGAGCTAAAACGTAGGGAGTGGGAGTAAGGAGTAGGGAGTACACCCCACTCCCCACTCCCCCCTAATCAAACCCCAGCCCCCGCTCCTTCAACGACACAAACCGCTGCTGCCCAATCACAATGTGATCCAGCACATCAATATCCAGCAGTTTCCCTGCCCGCACAAGCTGCCGCGTCACATTCACATCCTCCGGCGAAGGGGACGGATCCCCCGACGGATGATTATGCGCCACAATCAGTGCCGCCGCATTCTCCCGAATCGCCGCCCGAAACAATTCCCCCACCCGCACCACCGAACTGTTCAAGCTGCCCACATACAGCGTCGGCATACTCAGCACCCGGTTGCGCGTGTCCAGCAAAATCAGCCGCAAATGCTCCTGCTCCAAAAACATCATCTCCGACATCAGCAAATTCGCCGCATCCCCCGGCGACGACACACGCGGCCGCTCCTCCGGTGCCGAAGCCAGCAGCCGCCGACCAATCTCCAGCGCCGCCTTAATCTCCACCGCCTTGGCCGGCCCAATCCCCTTCACCACCGTCAGCTCCGCCACCGTCGCCCGCGACAGCCCCGGCAAGCTGCGAAACTGCACCAGCAGCCGCTCCGCCAGCCGCACCACATTCTCTCCAGGGTTTCCCGTCCGCAAAACAATCGCTAACAATTCGGCCGTTGACACCGCCTCCGCCCCCACGCGCTGCAACCGTTCACGCGGGCGGTCATCCTCAGCCATATCCCGAATCATCGGCGAATACGTAATGTGATTATTCGTTTCCATGTTGGGTACAAAGGTTGGAGCGAGGCACTGGCAAAGCAGCACGCCCCAACAATTCACTGCTGTTATTAATCGCTCACAAAGAACGTCATGGCTTGCGTAGGGATTAGAGGTTGGAGATTGCTCAATCTCCAATCTCTAATCCCTACGCACACTACTTTATATCCAGACTTTTCATCAAAACCAAAAACTCTTCCCACTCTTCAGCGGTAAAATGAATCGTAATGCTGTCGGCCATTTCCAAATGGTAAATGACCTCCCCCTCCTCCTCGTTCCGCCAAATACCAAAGTTCTCCGTCTCCGACAAAATATCCGGCTCATCACTCTGTTTACTCATAGACCACTCCTTAAAAATTATGAAGGATGAAGGATGAATTATGAAGAGCAGGTTGGCAAACTTGCCCTACTCCGCAAACAATTCTGCCAACGGCAAGGCAAACCCTGCCAAAACGCCTTCACCCTGCAATGTATCTGACTTTTCCAGCTTTTGCATCGTCGTCACCGCACGGTAAACGCGAATCGTTTCATTTTTTGGCTCCACAATCCACACCCACAATACACCAATGGCAAAATATTCCTCAATTTTGTCGTTGATGTCGTTCCAGCGATCATGAGGCGAAACAATTTCAACAACCAACTCCGGGGCAACGGCGAGAAACCCTTTTTTCGGCCGTTTGGGCGACAGTCTCCTGGAAATAAACCCAATATCTACACCGCGAACTGTATCGGGATCACGTTGAGTATAAATGCCCGTCTCGCCACCAAATACCCAGCCTAACCTTTTGTCAGCAACAAAGTTGCCCAACAATCTACCAATCTCAAATTCCAAAAAGCCATGATCAATATTTACAGGACTCATCTCGACAACCTCCCCCGCCACCAGTTCGCAACGCGCAGCATAACCCGCTTTCGCAAACTGTTTGCCAGTCAGCAACTTTGTTTGGGGTTCAGCCAACATCGCCCTACACCTTTGGCCGATAGCAAGCCTGGAACTTGCCATCGGCCACTTAAATAGGCAAAAGTTCAACTTCTCCGAAGAAGTTGAACTTTTTACGCCACAGTAGGGCAAGTTTGCAAACTTGCCCTACATATTGCTAACCTTTCAAGAAATTACGCAGAACAGTGTGCAAAATGCCACCATTGCGATAGTAATCTACTTCCACAGGGGTATCAATCCGGCAAATTGTCTGGAAAACAATTTCACGGCCATCGGCTTTCACCGCTTTCACCGTAATCTCCTGCTGCGGCTTCACGCTGTCGGTCAGGTCAACCGTGGAGAACGTTTCGCTGCCATCCAAACCCAACAAAGCCGCCGTCTCTCCTGGCTTGTACTGCAAAGGCAGCACCCCCATGCCAATCAAGTTGCTGCGGTGAATGCGCTCATAGCTTTCGGCAATCACCATTTTTGCCCCCAGCAAAATGGTGCCTTTCGCCGCCCAGTCGCGGGAACTGCCCATGCCATAATCCTTGCCCGCCAAAATGACCAGCGGCGTGCCGTCTTCTTTGTAGCGAATCGAGGCATCGTAAACGCTCATTACCTCGCCCGTGGGCAGGTAGGTGGTGTAGCCACCCTCCGTGCCGGCCGCCATCTGGTTCCGCAGGCGAATGTTGGCAAAGGTGCCGCGTGTCATCACCCGGTCGTTGCCGCGCCGCGAGCCGTAGGAGTTGAAGTACAGCGGTGACACATCCCGATCCATCAGGTATTTGGCGGCGGGGCTGTTGCGGGCAATGGAGCCGGCCGGAGAAATATGGTCCGTCGTCACCGAATCACCCACCTTAATCAGCGTCCGCGCATTTTCAATGTTGGTAATCGGCGACACGTCGGGCGACATGCCAATGAAAAACGGCGGCTCCTGAATGTAGGTTGACTCCTCATCCCAGGGATAAAGCTCGCTGTTGCTTTGGGGAATGGCGTTCCACTGCTCGTTTTGGGTGTAGGCGTTGCCATACTCCTTGATAAACATCTCAGCATCAAGGGCGGCGGCGACGGTTTGCTCAACCTCGGCGTTGGTCGGCCATACGTCTTTCAGGTAGACCGCTTCGCCTGCGTCATTGATCCCTAGTGGCTCGGTTATCAAATCAATGTCGGTGGTGCCAGCCAGGGCATAGGCGACCACCAGCGGCGGGGAGGCGAGGAAGTTGATCCTGGTTTTGGCGTGGACACGCCCTTCAAAGTTGCGATTGCCGCTGAGAACAGAGGCGACGACTAAATCACCTTCGTCAATTGCTTTTTCGACGGCTTCGGGCAGGGGGCCAGAGTTGCCAATGCAGGTGGTGCAGCCATACCCAACGATGTGGAAACCGAGGGCTTCTAGGGGTGTCATTAAATCTGCTTTTTCCAAATAATCGTTTACCACTTTCGAGCCAGGGGCCAGACTGGTTTTGACGTAGGGTTTGACTTTTAGCCCTTTGGCGACCGCTTTTTGCGCCACCAAACCGGCGGCAACCATGACGCTGGGGTTGGAGGTGTTGGTGCAGCTGGTGATGGCGGCGATGACGACATCGCCGTGTTTCATTTCGACGGAGTGGCCGTTGTCTTGCATAACGGCCGTTTTTCCCAACTCCTCCTCCTTCAACCCAATCCCCTGCGGCCCCACCGGCGCCGTCAACGCCTTGCGATACTTCGCCTTCATCTCCGACAGCAAAATCCGATCCTGCGGCCGCTTCGGCCCCGCCAAACTCGGCTGCACCGTCGAAATATCCAGCGCCAGCGTATCGCTAAACACCGGATCCGGCGATGTCGGGTCATAGAAAAAGCCATTGAGCTTGCAATACTGCTCCACCATCTCAATGTGGGCTTCCGTCCGCCCCGTGCGGCGCATATAGGCCAGCGTCTGCTCATCCACCGGGAAAAAGCCGCAGGTTGCCCCATATTCAGGCGCCATGTTGGCAATGGTCGCCCGGTCAGCCACCCCCATCGAGCGAATGCCGTCGCCATAGAACTCGACAAACTTGCCCACAACCCCCTTCGCCCGCAGCATCTGCGTCACCGTCAGCACCAGGTCGGTGGCGGTTGCCCCTTCCGGCAGCGAACCAGTCAGCTTAAAGCCCACCACGTCGGGGGTCAGCATGTAGATCGGCTGCCCCAGCATGACGGCTTCGGCCTCAATACCACCCACGCCCCAGCCCAAAATGCCGAGACCGTTGATCATGGTGGTGTGGGAATCGGTGCCAACGAGACTATCGGGGAACAACACATCCCCCTGCCCCATCACCACCTGCCCCAGATATTCCAGGTTAACCTGATGGACAATCCCGGTAGCTGGCGGCACGACTTTGAAATTCTCAAACGCTTCCTGCCCCCACTTCAAAAATTCATACCGCTCCCGGTTCCGCACAAATTCCCGTTCGGCGTTGAACATCAGCGCATAGGCCGAGCCAAACTGGTCTACCTGCACGGAATGGTCAATGACCAAATCAACGGGAACGAGCGGGTTGATTTTCTTGGGGTCGCCGCCCATCCGCGCCATGGCCGAACGCAATGCCGCCAAATCCACGACGGCCGGCACGCCGGTGAAATCCTGCAAAATGACGCGCCCCGGCATAAAGGCGATCTCTTCGCGGTTGGGGTTAACGGGTTCCCAGTTCGCCAGCTTTTTCACGTCGGCCGGAGTAACAATGTAGTCGTCACAGTTGCGTAACAATGCTTCCAGCAATACTTTGATTGAAAAAGGAAGGCGGTCAATGTTGGCAATGCCATCTTCCTGTAGCTTTGCCAGCCGATAGTAATAGTTATTGCCCAGCGGCGTGCGGGCAGCAAAATAATCTTTCTTTTCACTCATGCTAAACACCTCATAGTTCGTGTGATGGGATTCGGTTGCCTACTTCGTGGCTATTATAGCGGAAAATGGGATGGGCGTAACGGCCGTTTCTCCACCTCCCGCCTTACCACACTTGCCATAAACGGCCGTTCCCTATATCGTATATCTTGTGATTACAAACATAATCGTTCAGCAGGTAAACCATGAAACGCTTAACCAATAAAACAAGGGCGTATCCCATCTTCAACAAAAACGCCCCACACCCAACACCCTACGCCCTACTCCTTTCTCTCACCATCCTCTTCTTCCAACTTGCCTGGCTCATCACCCCCGCCCACGCCCAGTCATGCAGCCACGTCACCTTCCGCGTAGACAGTGCGGCTTCGCTGGACAGAACGGCCGTTTGTGATGCCGCCCAACCCTGGGCCGACAAAGGCATCCAAACCTTCATCTACATCACCGACCAGGTAACAGACAACGAAGGCGACTGGTACCAACTGCTCGATGCCATCGAAACCGATGCCGGTTTCCGCAGCGGCGAAAACTTTGACCCCAACGTGCTGGCCTTTGAAGCCAGCAGCAGCGGCGACCCCTGGGCCGCCACCCTCACCTATGGTGCCAACCTGTTCGACACCGCGCTGGACCAAAACGAAAGCAGCCGGGTGCAAATTGCCAACAACCTGCAAAACACCATCATCAGCGGCGATGCCACGCAGGGGTTTGTGCAGGCGCTCAACGAATCATATGCCGTCAACTATCCAGCGGCCTCCGGCAGTAGCGCGGAATCGGGCGGATTTGGTGGCGCAGCAACGGCCGTTGGGGCCACAGCCGCCGTCGCCGCCGCTGCCGGGGGATATGTCCTCAACAAGCAGGTGCTGCAGCCCGCCCGCAGCCGCCGTAAAAAAGAAGAAGCACAACGCGCCCATTTGGCGGAACTACGGCAAAACATCGCCAACCTACTGCTGGCCTGCGAACGGCTGCTGCAAGGCGACACCCCCCAAGACACCGTCCTCTACCAGGTGTTTGATGCCTACGGTGGCACCCACTACGCTGACCGCAAAACGGCCGTTACCGAATGGGTGCGCCGCAGCCAAGCCGCCCTCAACGCCGCCTTCGACCTGCGCCGCGATCTGCTGGACGAGGAAACACAGCAAAAACAAACGCTGGAGCAGCAAATCCGCAGTTGGGAAACGATTTACCTGACGCTGGTGGGCAGCAACCCCCGCGTGCTGGAACTCACCGATGCCGAACTCCACGACCTGCTCGACCCGATGATTACGCTGGAGCGCAAGGAGCAGGAAACGCCGCTGGTCAAACAGTTGGTGGACATCCAGCGCGAGCTTCAGGGCAAACCGCTGCGGGTGGATCTGCAAGCCGTTGACCCCGCCACCGTAGACCACGAAGGCATTTTGGGCTACATAGACCAGGTGGAACAACAGTTAAATGAACTCATGGGAGCGCAAAGCAAAGCACCGGAATCGCTTGACGCTGCCCGCCGCGCCCGTTTGGATCTGGAGCAGGAGGCGGATTCTGCCCGCCCTTTTGGTCTGACGGGGAGCGAGGTGCTGGCCGGTCTCGACGCACGTCTGGCACAGGCGAAGGCCAATCTTGACCACGGC